>Ga0116175_1001226_pt1 | contig 16693 bp, 16 predicted proteins | sample AD_UKC125_MetaG_FD_89802 | JGI IMG/M metagenome (GOLD analysis project Ga0116175, IMG submission 89802) | Active sludge microbial communities of municipal wastewater-treating anaerobic digesters from USA - AD_UKC125_MetaG | ecosystem: Engineered > Bioreactor > Anaerobic > Digestate | place: USA... | reverse complement strand
TACAGCTTATTATTGGCTGATGAAAGTCAGCCTTTTTAGTGTGCACAAAAATAATAAGAACAAGGCACAAAGAAAAAACTGCTGGGAAAAGCAATTTACGCTTGATTTTTCTTAGCAGGTTTTCATGCAGATTTTCATGGCCTCTGCCAATTTGAACTTCAGATCGCTGCTTTTCATCCGTGGAACTTCCTTTCTTATTTTTAGTTATTTGTCTATTTGTCTATTTATCTATTTGTCTATTTGTCTATTTGTCTATTTGTCTATTTGTCTATTTGTCTATTTGTCTATTTGTCTATTTGTCTCATAGTTTATCAGACTTTCTCTTTTTATTTACATTATTAATTTTCTTTTAATCATAAATCCTTTAAATAATTTTATCATTTTAAGCCTGACTTAAGTTTTCGATTTTATAATCGCCTCATGACAAAACATAGTTTTAAATATATATCATCAGAAACATTTCAATAAAAACATATTATAAGAAAATGATCCTGATATTAAAGCAAATCATTAATTATGAATACGATCATTTTCATTGGAGGTACAAATCATGAAATGGAAAACACATATAGCTGCAGCCATTGTCGGCACAGCACTGATAACCGCATATTCCGGATATACTCTTCTAGAGACATTTGTACTTCCAAGTAACGTTGTAAGCATGAAATCTGTCTCTGCCGAATCCACAAGCGGGACTTCATCATCTACAAGTTCATCATCTAGCAGTTCAACTTCTAAAAAAAGTACCACATCATCAACCACTACAAGTTCCGGATCATCCAGTTCTTCAGATGCTGTTGTGACTGATAAATCTTACGAAGATGACAATATTAAGATCACAATAAAAGAAAAGACCGTTGATGATACGCAGGTCTACATCGCCGACATATACGTCAAGGATTCCTCATATTTGAATTCCGGACTTGCTGACAATTCCTTTGGAGAAAACCTAAAGGAAAAGACCTCAGAAATCACCAGTAACGTAGGTGCAATACTTGCTATAAATGGAGATTTCTACGGATTCCGCGATACAGGATATGTGATGAGAAACGGATATCTATATAGGTCTACATCTGCAGGATCCGATCAGGATGATCTGGTCGTGTATGAGAACGGAACAATGGAGATCATAAATGAAGGTGACGTTACCGCATCAGAGCTAAAAGAAAAAGGTGCCACTGATATATACTCGTTTGGCCCTGGGCTCGTCAGCAATGGCAAGATCCTTGTATCTGAAAACACTGAAGTCTCTCAAAGCATGAGTTCCAATCCTAGAACAGCAATCGGAATGGTTGAATCCGGACATTATGCAATGATAGTTTCGGATGGCCGAACCTCTGAGAGCCAGGGCTTATCTCTATATGAGCTGGCAGGTGTCATGAAGGATAGTGGATGTACCGTAGCTTATAACCTGGATGGTGGCGGATCGAGTACTATGGTATTCAATGGTACCGTCGTTAATAAGCCAACTACAAATGGTAATAATATCAGCGAACGTTCTGTAAGCGATATTATCTATATCGGCAAATAAGGAGGCACTATATGGATACTTCATTAAAAGATATATATGCACAGAAAAAAAATATGATAAATAGCAAGGAACGTTCGAAAATCGAACATACTATCCGACAGGATTTTATTATCACACTGGCCGGTACCGGGATATGTCTTCTGTTCTTTTTAATATATGACCAGTTTTCCCATAATGTCAGGTCTATGTATATGACTTACTTGTTTTTATGGCCTCTTATCCTAGGTGCTTTTCCCTACGGGATTCTTACATTTCTGACCAGAAGGCCCAACTCCATCAGGCTTCCCTGCAATGAATCCCGACTGTTTTACAATCTTGGTCTTGAATCTCTTACCATGAGCAGCCTCCTAAGAGGTATATTTGAGATAGCCGGCACTGCTTCGATTTTTCAGACATATCTTATGTATGGTGGAATCGTTTTACTTATAATCGGAATTATGTTTTATGCCTTTCTTCCTTCAAAATCAGAAATACCGACTAAGTCCACTACATAAAATATAGCCATATATACTCCAGAATTAAATAAATATACATAAAAAAATGGATCAGAAGATGTTTACATTGTCTACCTGACAAGAATCATATCATTTATCTACTGATCCATTTTTGATAAATCTAAAAACCTTCCTGGCGTCTCTTCATCCGAAGCTCTTTTCGCTTCAGCGCAGCCTCCCATTCAGCCTTGTCAAACTCATTAGTTAGTTCGAGCCCATAGGGTACGGCTATCGGATGTCCTTCTTCGTCTACACACACTTCAATAAAGTATGCTCTATTAACTACATATCGAAGTCCTGTTTCCTTATCCTCCCTATAGACATCCACTCTTACTTCCACAGAAGTATTGCCTACATAAGTAATTTTGGCTTTTAAAATAATTATATCTCCCAGACTGATGCTCTTTTTAAACTGGAGATTATCCACAGCAGCTGTTGTCATCTGATGCCCGGAATGACGGATGGATACCACTCCTGCGATCTCATCCATCCAAGACATAAGTGCACCGCCAAACAGGTTCTTATACATATTGATATCCCCATATTGAACACATCTCAGTACTTCACCTTCTGAATCTGATACTTTTTTATTCGGACGCATTATTCCCTCTAATCCTTTAATGTCATTTTTAATTCCACAGGATTGTGATCTGAATTGGCGAACTGAAGATCCTGTGTCTCAACAGATTCAACCGAAATATTATCAGATACAATAAATCCATCGATCATATAAAACTGAAATTCTACAGGAGAAATTCCCTTTTCATACCTTTTATCCAAAGAGCGACAGCTCGGCACATTCGAATCCATCATAAAGCTCCAATTATTTGTGTAATCCTCTGTACTTAACTTGCCAGGTTTCCAAACACCATCCTTGACAATTGGATAATTGGAACTATCTGCACTATCGAATACCTGGTTAAAATCCCCACCGGCCAATACATAATTGCCCTTGGCATATTCTTTTTGCAGAAAATCCTGAAGCATTGCCGATTGAGCTTTTTTACCTTCTCCATTATCATAGGCTTCCAAATGAAGATTAACAAATACAAGTTCCTTATCAGTTCCCTCTACCTTGGTTCGGCTCACCAACAGGCATCTCTTGAGATTACCCATTCTTGATATCCCGGTAAACGGACATGGCAATGATATTCTCGTAGCCTTTGAAATATCATATTTTGATAATGTCACAATTCCTGAATCCTCTTTTCCCATAGGTGGGAAAGGATATGGTATAAACAGCACTTTAAAATTCTGAGCGAATGCACTGTCATAGCCCTTCATTTTGTCCTGAATGCTCTGCACTTCGTTTAGATGCCCAGTTCTTGTGCCATTTCGATCTACTTCCTGTAAAAAAACAGTATCCGGATTCTCTTTTTTTATGAATTTCTGAATGCTTTTTAGATTTCTCTTTACACGAGCCTGACTGGAAGGTTGTGTTTCCTTACCACCATCCATAAAGAAATCTTCCTCTGCTCCTAATCCACAATATCCTACATTCCACGTCATGACTTTGATCGGAACATTGGTATTTATTTTTTTATTTCCATTTCCAGTAATCTTTAGATTCTCCCTGGCTGCAGGCTTGTATTCTGTTATAGCCAATGCTGCGATAAGACCACCAAAAAGAACAACCACTATAAGAACCAATATCAGGATTACTTTTACAATTTTTTTCCATAATGGTGTTTCTTTTAATCTCATAATTTTATACCCCATCATATTAATACCTATTTTACGTTTACATTTTAACATTTATACCTTGTCTTTCCAACATAGTAATATTTTTTCACTACCTTTAAAAATGGTTATAATGTACAATAAATAAGCTTATAACATTTATTCGCAGTTTTTTATCATTTCAAGATCCGAGGTAATATGAACTTACAAGAATTTAAAACAGGAGTCCGAGACTCAGTGCCTATAGCAGCAGGATACGTAGGTGTCAGTTTCTCATTTGGTATTGCCGCTGCAAAATTCGGCATATCACCAATAGATGCCTGCATTATGTCCCTTACCAATATGACAAGCGCCGGCCAGTTTGCCGCTATCACTCTTATATACAGCGGCACCACCTATCTGGAACTGATACTAACGCAGTTTATCATCAACCTCCGTTATGCTCTTATGAGCCTGTCACTATCTCAAAAGCTTGCTCCCCATACCGGTACATTAACCAGACTTTTGATCGCCTATGCCAATACCGATGAAATATTCGCTGTTGCAGTAAGTCGTGACCGTCCTGTAACCGGATCCTATATGGCTGGTCTAGAGATACCTCCCATTATAGGATGGTCCGTTGGTGCTCTTTTAGGTGCCATTGCTGATTCGATTCTCCCACTTTCCGTGCGAAGTGCTCTTGGAATATCTCTATACGCTATGTTTGTGGCAATTGTACTTCCTCCAGTCAAGAAACATCATGCGATCGGGATCGTCTCATTATTTGCAATTGCTTTGAGCTGCAGCATCGCCTATATACCTGTCTTTAAGGGATTATCATCAGGATTTTCTATTATTTTTTGTACAATAGTTGGTTCCGCATTTGGTGCTATATTCTTTCCAATACCTGATCCAAATGAGGAGGACTCATTATGATATATACTTACATAATATGCATGTGCCTTACTACATATCTGATCAGAATGTTGCCATTGGTAATTTTCCAGAAGAAGATAGAGAATCGATTTTTGAATAGTTTTTTGTACTATGTTCCTTATGCATGTTTATCAGCTATGACTCTTCCATCTATTTTTTCTTCAACCTCATCTGTTATCAGTGCAGTTGCTGCCCTTGCTGTGGCCGTTATACTCAGTTGGCGCCAAAAGAGTCTGTTTACAGTTGCTGCCTCAGCCTGCATAACTGTATTTGTAGTTGAACTGGTTTTGTAGTTGATCTGGTTTGCCGTTAATCTGATTTTAATTGAACTATTTAAAAATAATCTGTTTTATAATATTTGTAGAATTAATCAAAAAATCCCCCTAAAGCAGCTGGGTATCAGCCTGTCTGCTTTAGGGGGATCATGCTTTTATAAACAATCTGAATTACTCACCAAATACAGCTACATAATCCTTCTGGAACTTAACGATTCCCTCGTCTGTAAGTGGATGATGAAGCATCTGCATAATAACATTGTAAGGAACTGTTGCAATGTCAGCACCTGCAAGTGCACAGTCTGTAACATGAATAGGATTTCTGATTGATGCAGCAATGATCTGTGTATCAATATCTGCATAATTATCAAATACATCAACGATCTGCTGGATGAGATCGATTCCCGGTGTTGAAATATCATCAAGACGACCAAGGAAAGGAGATACATAAGTAGCTCCGGCTCTAGCAGCCAGAAGTGCCTGATTAGCTGAAAATACAAGTGTAACGTTTGTGTGGATTCCCTCTGCTGTGAGAACCTTAACTGCTTTAAGTCCCTCTGCTGTCATAGGAATCTTAACAACCATATTAGGATGGATCTTAGCGATCTCACGTCCCTCTACGATCATTCCTTCTGCATCGATTGTTGTTGCTTTAACTTCTCCTGAAATAGCACCATCAACGATCTCGGTGATTTCTTTGAGAACTGTCATATAGTCTCTTCCTTCTTTTGCGATAAGAGAAGGATTAGTAGTTACTCCTGCCAGAACACCCATATCATTAGCTTTTTTTACTTCTTCTACATTGGCTGTGTCGATAAAAAATTTCATCATTTGCCCCTTTCGCAATTTTGCTTCCTGTTAAATTTACAGGTTTTTCTCATACAATAACATGTCACAGATCTCTCTCGTGACGCCTTGATATAATAACACATTTTTCTGTTTTTTTTCATGTCATACGACATCTTTTTATTTTTTTGCATAAAAGTCAAAAGAAAATAACGCAAAAATAAATAGGCCCGGGGAAATCTCCCGAGCCCATTATTTATTTTATGGTATTTCGTTTTAAATATATATCTATCAGATCTTAAATCTACTCACAAAATTCTGGATAGTCGATGCAGATCCTGAAACTGTTTCCGCACTATTATCAACATCCATACTTCCGTCGGCAACCCTGCCTGCACTAACTGTCAAGGTCTCGACTGTTGCACTGACTTCTTCTGTACTTGCACTCTGCTCCTCAGAAATAGCAGCAACAGATGTTGCAATATCATCTACCTTGCCAACTCTTACTATCATATCATTGACAATGTTTCCTGTTTCATCAAGGTCGTTAAAAATCTCCTTGAAGGTATCTCCTGCATTATTGATCGCATCACTACTTGTGGTGATCTTGCCCATATTGTCTGTAGATTTCTTGGACAGATCACTTATCTTCTCTGTGATATCTTTTAGAATATTTGCGATCTGAGTTGTAGATTCTGCACTGTCATTAGCAAGCTTACCTATTTCAGATGCAACTACTGCAAATCCTCTTCCTGCTTCTCCTGCTCTTGCTGCCTCAATTGAAGCATTAAGTGAGAGAAGGTTTGTCTGATCAGCTATAGAATTGATCATCTCGATAATAGAATTAATCTTTTCTGTAGATTTTCCGACCTCGATAACAACGCTATTCATGTCATTCATTGCTGATGACACATCCTGCATTCCATCTTCAACGACCCTCATGGCTTCCTGACCATTCTGAGCCTTGGATACAAGTGCCTGAACTGTATCATTGGTCTGGTGACCGCGTTCCATAAGGTCACTTACTTCCTGAGCCAAGTTAGTAGCATTTTCTGCCAACTCTGAAACAGCAGATGCCATTCCCTCCATAGTATTCTTGATCTGACCCATGGAATCTGACTGTTCTCTGGCCTGAACGTTTAGAGTACTTGATGCACTCTTGCTGTTTTCAGCCTCATTCGAGAGCTTATTTGTTACTTCATGGATATTTCCAAGTGTTCCATGCATCTCCTCAACGAACCTATGCATTGCATTGTTCATTGTTCCTACTTCATCGTTACCACCTTTGTCAATTTTAACTGTAAAATCTCCATCAGTAATTCTAAGTATATTATTGGTAAGCTTTCTAACTGGTTTGGTTACCATAAAATCAAGAAGCTTCCAAAGAGTAAATGTAATAATTGCGATCATTATGATCATTATTGCGTAGCATAGGATCTGGAACTTATTTAGTTCTGCAAGTACAGTTGCCTTTTCAACAGAAGACACTAACGTCCAGTCTGTTCCTCCGACCTTATCGAAAACTACATTATATGTCTTACCATCATTAGATTTAATCTCATTTACATCACTTGTTCCCTTGGCTGCAATTGATGCGACCTTGGTGAGATATGCATCATTATTATGTTTTGAGATAGCTGTACCATTATAACTCTTTGTAAAATAAGAAAGAACGCTGTCAGATGACAGTAGGAGTGCTCCTCCTGATCCGAGAGGTTTCATATCAGAAACAATCTTTACAATTCCATCAATTGTATAGTCTAGTGCCATTACGCCTTTCTTACCATTTGGCAATGTAAATGTTCTAGAAAGAGATACTATCATACTATTTGTTTTCTCATCTACATATGGAACTCCTGGTAAAGCGGTTTTATGATTTAATCCTTCTTTATACCAGTCTCTTTCAGTAGGTACATAACCTGCATCAGGAACCCATCCTGATCCATCTATATATGTATTATCTGATAGAGTACCATACATTCCGTTTGGAGCATTCTTATCAAACTTAAGCGAAGGAGCAAGCATTGTTGCGATCTGTGCCGGATCTGTGATACCTGATGATTCTACACCTGCAACCATTGCATCCATCTTACTCTCAAGAGATACCACATTTTTTGAAATCTGTTCAGAATTCACTTCTGCTTCATTACCTAGATCATGATTTGCCAGTTTCCTGATTATCTTACCTGACTGAATTACCACAATTGTAATTATCAATATGATGGCAACTGTCATAATTGGGATAGTAGTCATAAGCAATTTCTTCGAGATACTGCTCTTAGATTTTGCCTGCACAGATGACGCCTGCGCACTGCCTTTTCTATCAACCTTTACTTTTTTCTCCTTTGGCATTAAATTTTCCTCCTTAACGAACGTAATGCAAACCTAGCAATGTTATATCAAAAACTTACATTAATCTTCGTTAAATATGTCTATTATTATAGCATGACTCCGTCTATATTGCTTTAAATCGGTTAATATTTTGAAAATATTTAATAATAAATTCAATTTTTGTTTACCTGGTTTATTATAGTAAATCGATTCTGGCATTTATATGAAATGGATTCATTAATTCTGTTATTAATATAGTTCATAATGAACCAAGAGTCAAAACAAATGACACATAATTATATCGCCACCGTATATTGTTCTAGAGTAGCACACCTTGTTTTTTTAACTTTTCAACTATTCTATTATATGCTGCATCATCCGGACATATAATGGTATGCAGATGTATTCCCTCTGTAAGAAATGAAAGAGGTTTTGCATTTGTACTCTGTACCCTCTCAATAAACTGATCCACATCATATCTGCTTTTAAGTTCTAGTTCTCCGGTCAGCTGGCCATACACCGGATGATCCACGATCACATCTTTTACGATGCATCCTTCATCCACTACTGTGTATAGTTCGTCCTTCATTTCTTCCGAATTATGCTTACATGCAATCTGCCGCTTGACTCCGCTATCATTTGCATTTCCTAAGACATATCCTCTCGGAGTTGCATTGATTTTCTCTCCCTCAGCCCGTAAAAGTGCAATATCTCCTACTATGATCTGACGGCTGACATCTAGTTTTTCTGCAAGATACGACGCACTTAGAGGCTTCTCTGACTTTTTAAGCCGATCGAGTATTTTCTTTCTTCTAGTATCTGCATTCTGCATAATGTACCTCTGATCTTGTGCTCGATTCTTTAAGTGCCCCTGTATCGAAACCATATAAGGCTCTACTTCAAATATCTAACCGGTTTCAAATCCGATGCCACTAAATTCATCTTCACACTTTGTGCTCGATTCTTTAAGTGCCCCTGTATCGAAACCGTATAAGGCTCTACTTCACATACCTAACCGGTTTCAAATCCGATGCCACTAAATTCATCTTCGCACTTTGTGCTCGATTCTTTAAGTGCCCCTGTATCGAAACCGTATAAGGCTCTACTTCGTATAGCCTAACCGGTTTCAAAAAAAATGATGTAAGGATAGATATCCTTACACCACATATTTTCTTCTATCTTGATAATTTATTCAAGATATTTTTAAATTATTTACATGGGTTTCCGCAAATTATTTTTTTCTGCAAATATATAGCAAATGATTTGAAGTTCCAAGATTCTCTCTTGTCTCGCATGTTGCAAGATGATATTTTGCAAATCTATTAAAGTCCTCATCTGACATGACAAAATCATCTCTTCTACTCACAAGCTCCAGAACACTGTCAACAGAAGTTGTAACTATATGTTCTATACTTTTTTCTGAAAACAGATTTTCAAATTCCACCACATCATACCCGGTAAATAGCTGTTCCTTAAAATGTTTTGTCTTATGATCTTCTGTGAAGTTTTCCTCTAACCCAGCTTTTAGGCCTTCATTCAGATATTCTGAATATAAAATCGCATAAACAGATATAAAAGCTACCATAATGATTCCATTTTTCTTGGTAACTCTGATCGCCTCATCAATTGCTTTATTGACCTCGTTTTTATCATACAAATGATAAAAAGGTCCCAGCGCAAGTGTCATATCATATGCATTATCCTCTGCCATATCAAGGTTTGTTGCATCGCCCAAATAAGATCTGATGTTTTCTATGCTCTGGCTATTTTTTCTCAAGACATCCAAATTATTCTGTACCAGTTCAACCGCTGTAACGTCATACCCTTCTTTTGAAAGTGCAATGGAATATCTGCCTGTTCCAGCTCCGATTTCTATGATTTTTAAATCTGTTTTTAATATTTATGAATGTAATGCATTGAAGTCAGATACTCTAGTTGTCCGCACCGACTGTTTTCCAGTCTGTTTTCTTCATCAAATCTTTCGTAAAATTCACTAACTATCTCTTGCCTTCTACTCATGCATGAACCTCTCATCCCACAAGAATTATATGTACGATTATGGTAAACAGAAGCATCACAACCACACTTCTGTGGGTATATAATAGCCATTTATGCTTGGCAATTCCAATTTTTTTCATTGCAACACCTAGTAATATGGTAAGTATCATAAGTGTCACTGCCATAATTCCTACCAATGATGTCTTGCCGTTTGATATCTGTATATACAGATGTGAAATAGCTAGCGCCCCGGCGCCTATTCCAAAATACATATGGTTTCGAATGATAAATCGCATAAATTTGCCATAAAACATTCGAAGCTGTGATTCCTTTTCAAACTGTTTGATGATCCATAGATTAATCTTTTTAACAACAAATGACATAATAGACATTCCAAAGCATACAGCTGTTGCCCAACCTAGAAATTTCCCAATCTCTTCCATTTAATTATCCTCCGTATGTATACGATATTCTCAACCATGTGCATACGCAAGTAAAATCTGTGTATAATAATTTTGGATCTGATAACTTTCACATATTTAAAAATACTTGAATATTTTCAAACATTATTTATTTAACAAGAAGTGAAAAACAGTCATTAATCCAATTTCATATCTCCATCTTTGACCCATCCGAGTTTTCTGGCAAGCATATTAAAAATAGGTGTGATCACCGCCGGAAGAATAAATGAGATCATGATCAGACCTAACCAGTCAAATCCTGTTATTCCACTTTTAGCACCGCTTGCCACATCCTTGACCCATCCGGTATACACTCCGATCTGGCCAACTAATCCACAGGTTCCCATACCTGACGAAACTGCAGCTCCATTCATCTGAAGCTTAAATAAACATGTAGCAATCGGCCCGGTTATTGCAGATGTCAAGATCGGCGCGATCCAGATCCTAGGATTCTTAACAATATTTCCCATTTGTAGCATAGATGTTCCTATTCCCTGAGATACCAGACCTCCCCATTTATTTTCCTTAAATGACATAACTGCAAATCCTACCATCTGGGCACAGCATCCTGCAACAGCAGCGCCACCGGCCAGCCCTGTAAGGCTGAGAGCAGCACATATTGCAGCAGAAGAAATTGGAAGTGTAAGTGCTATTCCGACTACAACTGATACAAATATTCCCATCCAAAACGGCTGTAGCTCAGTTGCCCACATTATGATCGTTCCGACTTCCATTGCTGCCTTGCCAAGGGCCGGAGCCCACCACGCTGACAGGGCCACACCTATTCCTATTGTAATAAGCGGTGTCACCAGAATATCAACCTTAGTTTCCTTTGAAACAGCCTTACCGACCTCTGATGCAATAATTGCAACGAAAAGAACCGCAAGAGGACCACCGGCTCCACCCAATGCATTAGATGCAAATCCTACCGAAATAAGTGAGAACAGAACTAATGGCGGGCAATGAAGTGCATATCCTATTGCCACAGCCATAGCCGGACCACTCATAGCTGTTGCCAGACCACCGACTGTATAGTTAGCCCCTGCTATTGTGGCTATTGTCGTTGTCAAAAAACCAATATGAAACTGGCTTCCGATGGTATTGATTATAGTTCCGATCAGAAGTGAGCAGAAAAGTCCCTGCGCCATTGCTCCGAGGGCATCTATTCCATACCTCTTAAGGGATATCTCAATATCCTTTTTCTTAAGAAATGCTTTAACTTTATCCATAAAAACCTCCCTATATTGTGTCAAGACACCTGTTGTGACATATGTCTTGTTAAGTATAAGGAAGAGTCTTTTATAAGTCAATTATTAATTTGAATGGCGCGGTTATTAAAATGCTAGTCACATGTTTGGTAACAATCTCATATTATTTCCAATGAAATATCCGGTCTTCATCAACATATTTTACCAACATACCCTCAAGTTCCTTCTCCATTTTCATTCTAAGCTCCTCATCGTATTGGTAAAATCCATTAGTATTAACATATGGATATTGGATCACCGCTGAGTCCGGCATGTTTTTTCTCATTGGTTTCAGATATGTCTCTGATATTCTGAATGAACCGACACTTATATCCCTTAGGCTGTTCATCGAGATAGTATTCGAAACCTTATCAACCATGCTGGAATACTCATCCTGCCAATCTCTTGTGTATATCATAGGATCAAAACACAATCTCACTGGAAAGCCATTTTCCATGGCTGTTTTTGCTGCCATAATCCTCTGATCCATGTTTGCTGTCTTGTGCTCATATTTTTCAATGACCTTGTCAGGAGAAATAGTCCATGCAAAAATAGCTCTATCACAAGGTTCAATATCATCAAATATGGCTTTATTTCCTGATTTTGTTCTTATCTCAATTGTAAGATCCTGATTATCTTTTGTGAATTCACACCACTTTTTTACATATCCGGTTAGTTCTTCAATGGCCATGAGATCTGTATCATAGGATATGCACAGATATGCCGGATGCTCTTTTAAAATGTCTCGAATCTGAGAAAAATAATCATCAATGTTACAAAATATCACAAGATTGCCGGAAGGATATATGCCCTTTAAATAGCAATAATCACACGAATACACACAGTTCATACAAAGAGATGTATAGTAAAAATACTTTTCATCAAAGTCCTGACATACAGGAGAACCATCATATATTAATCGGCCTTTTTTATCTGCCAGTATCAGATTCATACTGTTATGCTGTGCTATGACATTTTGTCTTCTTCGGTTAAATACATCCTTATAGTGATGTATAGTTATTATTTTAGCATCTGTAAATTTACTTATTATTTTTCTTGCAGTTTCATTTGTATGATCATTTAATAACTGCTCTTCTATATAAATATGAGAAAAGGGCTTATCGTACATATTTTCTAAGTTCATTTAATATCTCTTTTCCTGATCTCTTATCTCGGGCAGGTAATTTTTCATCTCGATACAAACCGTTGATAATTTCGACTATACCTATATTACTGCAATGTCCTGATGCTGTTTTTCCCATTCCAGGTATTTCTGATATTTCTGCTACTTCTTCCGGTTTTGCTAGTTTTACCATTTCTGATTTCTCTGATGATTCTGCTTTTTCTGCATTATCATCTTCCACTAGCACAGCATACTTTAATATCTGTCTAAGTTCATTTTCCATTGTAACTGAGAACTTGCCATCAATTGCTACCTTCGCTGCTAGCTTGTCGGCGGTTTTCCAGAGGACTTCGTTGCAGTTATCATACTCTAGACTTTCTTTTCGAAGTAGAATATCCACATATTTCTGTATTGTATCGTATTGAAGTGCGAACTGATCTTCCAGACTCTCTCTGGTAACAGCTGATGCTTCTCCCATGTCAGACACCATTTTCAATACATGTATCTTATCCGGGGAAGTAAACTCTGCTGACGCCTCATAGAATGCTGCTGCCTCCATATCATACAATTCATCCATTTGAAAAGTTTCAGAAACTTCATGGGTTTCAGCGCAATTACTATCACCTGCCAGACCTGAGTCAAATAAATCGTCCCGTGTATCCAGCAACCTGCTTCCTGTGATAATAGAAGCTTCCGGAATATCGGTTTTTATTATCATATCCGGATAAAAGGTCCTGCCTGAATCCATGTTGGTAAGCTTATTAATGAGACAGATATCCCCAATTTGTATTAAATCTGTTTTTGAACTCGAAAAAGCTGCAGAACCTACGAGTAATGTAATAGGTTCCTCACCCCACTTACCATTGGATTCTTTTCCTAAAACTGCCCCTACTGCAACAGCAACCCTTACAGGCCCAGTGCCTGTAAGGGTTAGCAGTATGTCATCATTTTTAAATTGTACAAAGCTTCCAACAACTGATTCACATTTTTTCAGTTCATAATTACTTATTATAGTTTTGACCTCTGAATGCAGTGCTGCAAATATATATATCATTTTAAAGATCCGTTCTTCTGGATTCTGTATATGCTTCTGTTGCCAGGCGACTATTCAGTTCTGATGTCTCGCTTGCTGTTCTAATACTTTCCTGGGATGCATCCTTGTTAACACAAGGATCTGTCAGCTTCATAGCCTCTGACTTATCATGTCTATAAGCTTCTCTTGATTTTGCTGCATCCTTGACAGGTTTCTTATCAGAAAGGGCATCTCCCAATATTCCGAGACTTGCTACGCTCTCTGTAAGGTCAGTAGGCATATAAATCTTGGTAGCCTGACCATCAGCAACATCCTTAAGTGCCTCGATTCCCTTTAGGCGAAGAACACCCTCAGTTACGTTAGCATCATTCAATTTTGCAATACCTTCTGCCTGAGCATCATATATTAGTCTTATAGATTCAGCACGCCCTTTTGCCAGGAAAACCTGTGCATTGGACTCAGCCTCGGCTGCAAGCTCTTTAGCTTCCTTATCACCCTTTGCTCTTGATACAACTGCTTCCTGGTGAGCCTGTGCCTCGAGAACTGTCTGTCTTCTCTCTCGCTCTGCTCTCATCTGCTTGGTCATTACCTCTTCAATTTCCTTGGGAGGATTGATATTTTTTATCTCTACACGAGTAACCTTGATACCCCATTCATCAGTAGCTGCATCCAATATAGTAAGCATCTTGGCATTGATCTCTTCTCTTGAAGTAAGAGTCTGATCTAACTCCATTTCACCAACTATAGATCTAAGCGTCGTAGCCGTTAAATTACCGAGACCAACCATAGGATTTTCTACACCATATGTGTATTTTGCTGGATCAAATACCTTGGCATATACTACTGAATCAATCTGCATAGTAACATTATCCTTGGTAATAACAGGCTGAGGCGGGAAATCAAGAACCTGCTCTTTTAATGATATTTTTCTTGCGATCCTATCAATTATGGGTGCCTTGACATGTAAGCCTGCACTCCATGTTCCACAATATTTTCCCAATCTCTCAATTACAAAACAATGTGCCTGAGGAACGATTCTCAGACATGATATGAGAACCACAACTGCAATCGCTAACAGTACTCCTAAAAAATACTCTATAATTCTACTCCTTTTTTACTTCAACTTCAGTTCCATGTGATTTAATGTAAGCTTGAACATCGGATAAAAATTCCTTCCATTTTTCAGGATGATCCACAAAATATTTAGGACATATCTTTCCGGTTATATCATAGTGTCTTATAACATCCTTAGGAAGTTCCAGATCAAACTTGGTAACCAACCATGCTGTTAGTTCTACGCAGCTATTGTAGGTTGCTTCATTAAACTTGCCTGTTTTATCAGTGTGGCAGCACTCTATACTAATAGTATCAGAGTTTCTGTCGTTAGACGCATAGCTCTCTTCTCCGGTGGGAATACACTGAATTATCTCACCCTGGAGTCCTATTACAAAATGACTGCTTACATAGGTCTCTCCACTGTCTTTTAGTCCCTCAAAATAACTACGATTCTGCTCTGCTGTTGTCATAGGATTGGCTGTATAATGTATCACCACTCCCTTGACCTTTTTAAGTGTTTTCTGTGATCTGGAATATTTGTTAGGTGTCAATAATTCCACCTTGATATCCGGTCGGTCCTCAATCACCATCTTGGTAGTATTTCTTTTAAATATCGGTGTGCCCGACAATAGCCTGATCAAAAGATATATAAGCGTCACCGCTCCAACTATCGCCAGTCCAAATATCCCTACCCTGAAAATGCTTTGCTTTCTTCTTCTCTGTCTTACTGTTCTTCTTTTATTTGAGGTCTCCATGCGCTTGTGTCCGTAAAAGGTCTTTAACTACTTGATCCTTTTATACCCTTATCTTATGCTTTTATTTTTTATTTAAAATATCCATTTGTGCAAAATAAACAGTTCTATTTTTCTATTTATGCATACATCTGCTTATAATGATTTTATTTTTGTATCCATCTGTAATATGCAAATATGTACTGCTGCATTATGCCATTGTAAGGATAATACCGTTCAAAATCAAATCCATTAGGGTAATGTTCCTCTAATGCCCTTTTTATCCATACATCTATTGGAAAAGAATTAACTCTGTGATATCCAAAAAGCATGGTGCATGAAGCAACCTTGATACCGACACCATTATAAGACATTAGCTCCTGAAGGAGGTCATCATCACTCAATTCATTCATTCTATTTATTATATCTGTATCTGAGGCGATCAGTCTGGTTGTATTCTGAATATATGGAACTCTGTAGCCTAATCCACATCCGTCTACCCCTGCCAAGTCGTAAGAACATTTTCCAGCTACTGCTGTTCCATTTTTCTTGCATGTAAAATGTGACAGTTCCTCCGGTGTCGGAAAGGAATATACCTCTTCACCATTACATTCTCCAATGTTACTGCCAAATGTTCTACACATCTTCTCTACAGATGTCATTATCGCCGGAATGCTTTTTCTCTGTGATACGATAAAGCTAATAAGTATCTCAAATGGATCCTGTCTTAGTATTCTGATCCCTTTGCCGGCCTCTCCGGCGGCAGTCAGAAAATTGTCATTACTATCAATAGAATGTCTGATCCCAGAATATGAAGTATCTATGTCGAAATAACTCCTCCATGTATTTTCATACTCATCCTCTGAACAACTCAGCTCCAGTCCATCTCTTACCAGAGATGCTGTTATATATCTACCAAAGGCCGGGATCATATAACTCTCTTCGTCTATCTTTTTCCACCTAAAACACTGACCACTGTCAGCTATCTTATCAAGATCTATTTCATCTTCAATTTTAAAAATCATTTTCATC
>Ga0116175_1001219_pt1 | contig 16756 bp, 12 predicted proteins | sample AD_UKC125_MetaG_FD_89802 | JGI IMG/M metagenome (GOLD analysis project Ga0116175, IMG submission 89802) | Active sludge microbial communities of municipal wastewater-treating anaerobic digesters from USA - AD_UKC125_MetaG | ecosystem: Engineered > Bioreactor > Anaerobic > Digestate | place: USA... | reverse complement strand
CGGGATTTGGCCAAAATGGCCTCTCGCAGCGTCGAGAAGTCTTGAAATATCGACATATTCCTGCGCCTTCTCTCCTCGCGACAGGCCATTTTGACTCAAACCTCGAAGCTGCGGTTAATGGGTCCTGACCCTAAAGCGTGGGCATCTGCTGGCTGGCGCAGTGGAAGCTGCCGCCCCCGGCCAGCACGGCATCGGCCAGAATGCCGATCACCTGACGGTCCGGGAACAGCTCGGCCACTGCCGCCACCCCGTCGACATCGTGGGCGGTGCCATAGGTCGGCACGACCACCAGCTGCGAGGTCACGGCGAAGTTCATATAGCTCGCCGGTTCGATCCGCCCGTCAGTCTCGACGCGGCCCGGCGACGGCACTTCACGCACCGTCACCCCGAAGGCTTCGGCACGCGCCCTGGCGTCCGCGTAAATCGCCGCGTTGGGATCGTCCGTCCCGGTCGCGTGCGGCAGGGCGAGGACACCGGGGGCCACGAAGCGGGCAAGGTTGTCGACGTGACCGTCGGTATGGTCGTTGATCAGCCCATCGCCCAGCCACAGCACCCGGTCGAAACCAAGGTCGCGGGCCAGCCGCGCCTCAAGGTCGGCGCGCGAAAGCTGCGGGTTGCGGTTGGGGTTGAGCAGGCACTGCTCGGTAGTCACGACCAGCCCGGTGGAATCCCCATCGAGCGCCCCGCCCTCCAGCACCCAGTCGCAGGTTTCGACCGCCAGACCGGCGCTCTCTGCCAGCTCGGCGCCGATCTCCTGATCGCCGTCCATCAGGTACTTGCCGCCCCAGCCATTGAAGCCGAAGCGGCGGGCGATCTGGCGCGCGCCCTGCTGCACCACCAGCGGCCCGGTATCGCGCAGCCAGACATCGCCATAACGGCGCATTTCCAGCTTCACCGCACTGCTGCACAGCGCGCGGGCGCGGGCCAGATTAGCCTCGTCGCGCACGATCAGGCGCACTTCCTGCCCGCTGTCGGCAACGGCACTGGCGAAAGCCGCGATCTGTTCCTGCGCCCGGCCCAGAAAGCCCGGCCACTCGACCGGATCGTGCGGGAAACCGATCCACAGCCACTGCTGCGGATGCCATTCCGGCGGCATCCGCATTGTCACATCGCCCATGGCTTACTTCTTGCCCTTCAGGCTGGCGTCGCGGATCGCGCGGAACTCGTCGGTCGGGTGCCAGTTCGGCCAGTCCTTGCTCATCGCCAGGCTGCGACCGAGCCGGTAGTACAGCTCGCCGTCCTGCAGGATGCCCGACCAGTCCCAGCTGGCGTCATATTCGTCGTTCGGTCCGTGATAGTTCTTCGCGGTATAGGCGTCCGAATAGGCCTTGGCCGCCGCCTTGCCGCCCGGCACCCAGTCCGACCCCCGGCCCAGGTTGAACATCGGGACGCCGCGCTTGGCCATGCTGAAATGGTCGGAGCGATAGTAATAGCCGCGCTCGACATCCTGCTCGGGCGACTGGACCAGGCCCATCGCCTTGGTGACTGCGTTGACGTAGTTGGTCAGCTCCGACTTGTCGCCACCAGTGACCTGGAAATCGCGCGCCGGGCGGCCCGGCGAGATCGCGTCCATGTTCACGCCGCCAACCGTCTTCGCCAGCGGATAGATCGGGTTCTGGGCATAGAATTCCGAGCCGAGCAGGCCTGATTCCTCCAGCGTCACGGCCAGGAACACCTGGCTGCGGTCAGCCGCGCCGGCCTTGACGTTGGCTTCGGCCAGCGCCGCCAGCATCGCCGTTCCGGTGGCATTGTCGAGCGCGCCGTTGCAGATGTCATCACCCGTCTCGTCGGCCTTGCAGCGCCCCAGGTGATCCCAGTGCGCGGTGTAGAGCACGTATTCGTCCGGCCGCTTCTTGCCGGGCAGAATGCCGACCACGTTGCGCGAGGTGGCGCGGCGGATCGAATTGTCGAAGCTGGTGCTGGCCTTGATGCCGAGCGGCACGGCCTTGAAGCCCTTGACCTTGGCAGCGGCAGTCAGCGCGGTCAAATCCTTGCCGGCAGCCGAAAAGATCGTCTTGGCCACATCCTGCTGGATCCAGCCATTGGCCTCGGTCTGGTCGCTGCCGTTGTTGGCCTTCTGGACATAGTACTGCGCCCCGGTCCAGCTCGATTCCACGACGTTCCAGCCGTAAGCGGCGGGAAAGGTATCGTGGACGATCAGCGCCCCGCGCGCGCCCTGGCGGGCGGCTTCCTCGAACTTGTAGGTCCAGCGCCCGTAATAGGTCATGCGGCGGCCCTTGAAGAGGCCATCCTCGGTCTCGCTGGCATAGTCGGGGTCATTGACCAGGATCACCGCGATCTTGCCCTTCATGTCGACGCCGGCATAGTCGTTCCAGCCGAGTTCGGGGGCATTGATGCCGTGGCCGACGTAGACCAGTTCGGCATCCGCAATCTCGGTACGCGGGGTGGCGCGATAGGAACCGACCACGAAATCCTTGCCCGGCGCGAACAGCAGGGTCTTGGCTCCGCCGGTGACGGCAAGCCCAGCTTCACCGGCAGTCGTGATCTCGACGATCGGCACGTCCTGGGTCCAGCTGCCCTTGTTGCCCGGCTGCAGCCCGGCGGCGCGGAACTGCTCGATCAGGTAGGCGACGGTCTTGTCCTCGCCAGCGGTGCCCGGCGCGCGGCCTTCGAAGGCATCGGACGACAGCGTCTCGACCATCTGCTTGAGTTTCGCCTCGGGCAGGGGCACCGGCGCCACGACCGGAACCGGCGCGGTTTTCGCCAGTGCGCTGGTCGAAAGCAGCAGGCTGGCAAGCGCCAGCGGGGCAAGTCGATTGATCATGGAAACAGACCTCTGGTGAGTTTGACGCATGGCCCCGATTGGCAGAGCCGCGCCGCGCCGACAAGCGCCGCCCGTCGATCACCATCGCCATTTGATCGGACCGCTTGATCGCGGTGAGCGGAGCGGGCATCCCGATTCGCGATGAGTATCAAGACCACGCCTGGCGACTGGACCGGAGCAATTGCGCGGGCGCGTGCCCACGCGCCCTATCTCGCCCACGGGCTGGACCGCCTGCCCGCGCTAGAAGGCCTGCTCGCCGCCGGGGCCATCGAGGCGGCGCTGGATTGGGCGAAAGCGGCTGGACAGGGCGCCGAAACGGTTGGCAGCGCGCTGCGGCGCGAGAAGCTGGCGCTGGCAACGGCGCTGGGAATCGGCGATCTGGCAGGCGCCCTGCCACTGCTGCGGATCACCGGCGAACTTTCGGACTTCGCCGACCGCTCGCTTGATGCCGCGATAGCCGACGCAATCCGCGCGCGGGTGCCGGATGCGGAGCCTGCCGGCTTCCTGGCGCTCGCGCTCGGCAAGCACGGCGCGCAGGAGCTGAATTACTCCTCCGATATCGACCCGATCCTGCTCTACGACCCCGCACTGCTGCCGCGCCGACAGCGCGACGAACCGGGCGAGGCCGCACAGCGCGTTGCCCGCACGTTGATGCAGACGATGAGCCATGTCGACGGCGAGGGCTATGTCTTCCGGGTCGACCTGCGGCTCCGGCCGGCCTCGGAAGTCAGCCCGCTGGCGATCCCGATCGAGGCGGCGCTCACCCATTACGAAAGCTCGGCACTGGCCTGGGAGCGCGCGGCCTTCATCCGCGCCCGCGCCTGCTCCGGCGATGTCGCGGCGGGCGAGGCATTCCTTTCCGCGATCCGGCCCTTCGTATGGCGCAAGAGCCTCGATTTCGGGGCGATTGCCGAGATCGGACGGCTCACCGGGCGGATCCGCAGCAGTCATAGCGGTGCGGTGCGGCCGGGACCGGGATTCGACGTCAAGAAAGGGCGCGGCGGGATCCGCGAGGTGGAATTCTACGCCCAGACGCTCCAACTGATCCACGGCGGGCGCAATCCCGCGCTGCGCCTGCGCCATGTGCGCGCCAGCCTTGACGCCCTGGCCACCGCCGGACTGGTCGATCCCGATGATGCCCGGGCCCTTGGCGAAAGCTATGACCGGCTGCGCACGATCGAGCACCGCCTGCAGATGGTCGCGGACCAGCAGACCCAGACCCTGCCGAGCGATCCCGCCGCGCTCGACAATGTCGCGCGGCTCGATGGGCTGCCTGACGGGGCCGCCTTGGTGGCCGAGCTTGAACAGGTCTGCGAGGCGGTCGGCGCGCGTTACGACAAGTTGATTGCGCTCCACGGCGACGATGGCGGCGCGGTCGCCATGCCGGCCGGCGAGGACCGCGCGCCTGACCTCGCCCGGCTCGGCTTCGCGGACGCCGAAGCGCTGGCCGCTCGGATCGAAGGGTGGCGCTCTGGCCGGATGCGCGCGCTGCGCAGCGATGCGGCGCGCGCCGCGTTCGATGCGATCCAGGGGCCTCTGCTGACCGCCTTTGCCGCCTCGCCAGAGCCTGAACGCGCGCTGCTGCGCTGGGAGGAACTGCTCGTCAACCTGCCCAGCGCGATCAACCTGTTCCGCTTGCTGGAAGCCCGTCCCGCGCTGCTGCAACTGCTTGGGCGGATTCTCAGCCTGGCCCCGCCGCTGGCCGATGCCCTTGCCCGTCGCGCCGACCTGCTCGACCCGCTGATCGATGCCAGCGCCTTCGACCTGCCGGGCGATGTCGAAGCGCTCACGGCAGAATTCGCTGACGGGGAAAGCGGCGACGATTACCAGCAACTCCTTGACCGTGTGCGCCGCAAGGTCGGCGAAAAGCGCTTTATCCTGGGGGTTCAACTGATCGAGGGCGTGCGCGATCCGCGCTCCATCGGCCAGGCACTGTCGCGCATCGCCGAAGCCGCGCTGACCGTGCTGGCCACAGCGGCCACGGTCGAGTTCGAGCGCGTCCACGGGCGGATCGCGGGCAGCGAGCTGGTGGTCATGGGCTATGGCCGGCTGGGCGGCGGCGTGCTGACCCATGCCTCCGATCTCGACCTGGTGTTCCTGTTCACCGGAGAGCACAGCGCGGAAAGCGATGGCGCACGGCCGCTGGGCGGCACGCTCTATTTCAACCGCCTGTCGCAGCGGGTGATTGCGGCGCTTTCGGTGCCGACCGCCGAAGGCGCGCTCTACGAAGTCGACACGCGGCTGAGACCCTCGGGCGCGCAGGGGCCGATCGCGGTCAGCCTGGACAGCTTCGAGCGCTACCAGCATGAGGCTGCCTGGACCTGGGAGCACATGGCCCTGGCCCGCGCGCGCGTCTTGCACGGCCAGCCGGAGGGACGCGCTGAACTGGAGCGCATTATCCAGACCGTCCTGACCATGCCGCGCGATTCGGCCAAGCTGCGCCAGGACGTGCTCCACATGCGCAGCGAGATGGCGCGCCACAAGCCGGGCAAGGGGCCGCTCGACGTGAAGCTGGCGCGCGGCGGGCTGGTCGATATCGAGTTCCTGACCCACTATCTCCAGCTGCACGCCCACGTGGGCCTGATTCCGGCGATTCCAGCCGCGCTGGCTGCCCTGGTCGAGGCCGGGCTGCTCGCCCCACCCATTGTGGAGGCCCATGCCGCGCTGGCGCGCTTCCTGATCGCGGCACGCCTGCTGGCCCCCGACAGTGAAGAGCCGCCCGCCGCCGCGCGCGAGGTGCTTGCGCGCGCCTGCCAATGCGGCGATTGGGAGGAACTGAAGGCGAATCTCGCCGCCGCGCGCCGCACCGTTGCGGCCAGCTGGTCGGCGGTGTTCGGCGAACAACTGGAGCTGGAACCATGACCGCATTTCCCGGCGTCGGCGACGCCATGCCCGACATCGCAATGACCGCTGCCGACGGCTCCGCAGTGAAGCCTTCGGACTTCGCGGGGCGCAAGCTGGTGCTGTTCTTCTACCCCAAGGACGACACCCCCGGCTGCACCACCGAGAACAAGGATTTTTCCCATCTTTCCGAAGAGTTTGCCAAAGCCGGCACAGCCCTGCTCGGTGTCTCCAAGGATACCCCCGCCAAGCATGCGAAGTTCGCCGCCAAGCACGGCCTGACCGCACCGCTTGCCAGCGACGCGGAAGTCGGCGGCCTGTCCGATGCGCTCGGAATCTGGCGTGAAAAGCAGAACTACGGCCGCACCTACATGGGCATGGTCCGCTCGACCTATCTGGTCGATGCCCAAGGCCGGATCGCCCAGGTCTGGAGCCCGGTGAAGGTCAAGGATCACGCCGCGCAAGTGCTTGAATCCGCGCGCGCACTCTGACCGGACCAGCGGCATGACATCCCTGTCGGCGGCGATTCGTGCCGCCCTGCTCGAAGCGGATCCGCGAGCCAAGGCGATGGCTGCGCGGCGGGTCGCGCGCGACTGGCGCCTGGGGCGGCTCGACTGGGACTTCGCGGTGGCCATGCCGGACGAACCGGGGCGGCCGAACGAGCCGGAATTGCTGCCACCCAACCGCATGCCCAAGCGCGGCAAGGGCGGTTCGGAGCGCGGACGAATCGCCCTGTGGCACGCCCTCGCCCACATCGAATTCGTCGCAATCGATCTGGCGCTCGACATGGCCGGCCGGTTCGGTGCGGGAATGGGGCGGGACTTCGTCTCGGACTTCCTGTCTGTCGCGGCGGACGAGGCGATGCATTTCGCCCTGATCGAGCGACATCTCCACGCGCTCGGCAGCTGCTACGGCGCGCTTCCCGCCCATTCGGGCCTGTGGGACGCCGCCAGTGAAACCGCGCACGACGTCGCTGCCCGCCTGGCGATCGTGCCGATGGTACTGGAAGCGCGCGGGCTTGATGTCACTCCGGCGACCCTGGAGCGGGTGCGCGCGGCCGGGGACCGCATCGGCGCGCGCATTCTGGAACGAATCCTTGACGACGAAATCCGGCACGTCCGGTTCGGCGCAAAGCACTTCGCCGCAGTCTGCAACGGGCGGGGTGAATCGCAGGAGGTGCTGTGGAAAACCCTTGTTGCACGCCACTTTCGGGGAGCGATTAAGCCTCCGTTCAACGACTCAGCGCGTCACAGTGCCGGTTTACCGCGCGAACTCTACGCGGCGCTTGCCAGCTGAAAGCAGCCCGGGTTAATCCAACCTTCGAGACGTCGGGGGGTTCCGGCCATCTCTGAAAAAATCCAGCTCCGGGCTGCGCTCGGGGCAAACAGGGTTCGCACGGCTTGCCCGCAGGCCGATGAAACAAGGTAGTTCGAGTGGTCGTGATTTCGTTTCTTGCCAAGTTCCGGTCGATTGCCGCCCTTGCGGCATTTGCCGGTCTGGCCGTTTCCAATCCCGCCCTGGCCAACAGCAGCGCTGCCGCTGCCGATGTCACCGCCCCGCTGCGCACGGCCCAGTCGGCCAAGCCCGCGACCGCCAGCACCGACGCTGAATTCCGCCGCCTCTTCGCGGACTGGAAGGCGCTCGATCGCGGCGTGGTGAACACGGTGCAGATGCGCACCGCGCTCCCGGCCTCGCCGCTGACCCAAGGTTCGATCCTGCGTCCCGCGGGCGTGTCGATCCCTTCGCGGATGCCGGTTGAAAACGCCTCGCTCACCAGCAGCTACGGCATGCGCACCCACCCGGTTCTGGGCGGACGCCGCGCACACAAGGGCATTGACCTCGCCATGCCGACCGGGACCCCGGTCTTTGCGACTGCGGACGGCATCGTCAGCAAGGCCGAATGGTTCTCCAGCTACGGCCTGTACATCTCGCTTGAGCATGGCGCGGACATCCAGACCCGCTATGGCCATCTTTCGCGCCTCAACGTTGCCGCCGGCCAGCCGATCCGCAAGGGCGACGTGATCGGCTATGTCGGCTCGACCGGACGTTCGACCGGTCCGCACCTCCATTACGAAGTCCGCATCGCCGGCGCTTCGGTCAACCCGCTCCCCTACCTGCAGGCCGATGCCGCAGCCAAGCCGCAGCTCGCACTGACCGAAGGCGGCGCCCAGGGCGGCGGCGACGACGAGTAATTCCACCCCGGATCCGGGCGAAGACCTGGAGCGGCGATCAGCTTCGATGAGGATGCTGGGAAAAAGGCGATGGGCTCCATCGCCTTTTTCTTTTTGCGATATTTAACCGAGCGGTTAAAACCCTCGTGAGGCGGCCGGAATCAGGCCGCATGCGAGAGAGAGCGAACGGCAAATGCATCCTTCCATCCACGCAAGGACCAATCCCGAAAAGCCCGCCATCATCATGGCCGGAACCGGCGAAACCATCAGCTTTGGCGAGCTGGACAAGCGCTCGAACCGCGTCGCCCAACTGATCCGCAATCGCGGCATCCAGGTTGGCGATACCATCGCGATCTGCATGGAAAATCATCCCTGGTACTTCGCCCTCACCTGGGGCGCCCAGCGCGCGGGCGTGCACTACGTCTGCATCTCAAGCCGCCTCACCGCGCCTGAGATCGCCTATATCCTTGAGGACAGCGGTGCGAAACTGCTGTTCGGGTCGGACTACCTTGCCGCGACTCTGGACGAGGTCGCCGGGCTGGCTCCCTCGGTCAACCAGCTTCGCTTTGGCGCCGCCGGGGATCGCGCAGCCGAGCCCGCCCTCGCCGCCATGCCCGACACAGCCATCCCGGACGAGCGCGCCGGTGTCGACATGCTCTATTCGTCAGGCACGACCGGCCGGCCCAAGGGGGTCAAGATCCCGCTGCCGGAGGATCCGGACATTGCCCAGGTCAATGCGCTGGTCGGTCTCGCGTCGATGGCATTCGGCATCAAGCCCGACGCCATCTACCTGTCACCCGCCCCGCTCTACCACGCCGCACCGCTGCGCTGGTCGATGACCGTCCAGAAGCTGGGCGGCACCGTGGTAGTCATGGAAAAGTTCGATCCCGAGCAGGCGCTGCAGCTGATCGAAAAGTACAAGGTTACCGACAGCCAATGGGTTCCCACCCATTTCGTGCGGATGCTCAAGCTGCCGGAAGAAGTGCGCACCCGGTACGATACCTCCAGTCTCAAGTGCGCAATCCATGCCGCTGCCCCCTGCCCGGTGCCGGTCAAGCATGCGATGATCGACTGGTGGGGCCCGGTCATCTACGAATACTACGCTGGGACCGAAGGCAATGGCTTCACCTTCATCACCAGTCAGGAATGGCTCCAGCGGCCGGGTTCGGTCGGGCGGGCACTGACGGGAATCGTCCGCGTGTGCGACGAGAATGGCGATGAAGTACCCTGCGGCACCGAAGGCCAGATCTTCTTCGAGCCGACCGAGGCCAACGTGCCGTTCGAATACCACAATGATCCGGTCAAGACCGCCGAAAGCCGCAACAAGCACGGCTGGACCAGCCTTGGCGACGTCGGCTACCAGGACGAGGAAGGCTATGTCTTCCTGACCGACCGCAAGAGCTTCATGATCATCTCCGGCGGCGTCAATATCTACCCGCAGGAGATCGAGAACCTGCTGGTGACCCACCCCAAGGTCGCGGACGCGGCAGTGATCGGAGCGCCCGATCCGGACATGGGCGAAAAGGTGGTCGCGGTTGTCCAGCCTGCCGACATGGCACAGGCCGGCCCCGCGCTGGCCGAGGAACTGATGGCCTACCTCGCCCCGCAACTCAGCCGCGTGAAGATGCCGCGCCAGATCGACTTCCGCGAGGAACTGCCGCGCGAGCAGACCGGCAAACTCTACAAGCGCCACCTGCGCGATGAGTACAAGGCTGCCTACGAAGCCCAGCTGGCGCAGGGCTGAGGCTGCGGCATCGGCAGATCGCTAGCGCGGCCTGCCGCTCAGTTCGTCCCGGATACCGCGACCCGGTCGAGCACCTGCCTGACATGTGCGGCGATCGCTTCGCGGAATTCCTTCCACGTCCAGCGTCGGGCCTCGGCCTGGATGGCGGCAGGGTCCAAGTCTCCCGCGGCCTTTCGCCTTTCCAGCCCGGTGATCGTCTCTGCCAGGGCAAGGATTTCGCCGGCAGGCACGATCGTCGCGGCTTGAGGTGTCAGGTTCAGGTCCGGCAGCCCCGTCTCCCGGGTGCCGACAACGTGGCATCCGGCTTCGAGCGCTTCCAGATAAACGAGGCCGAAACCTTCGACCAGGGAAGGCATGATGAAGACGTCAGCCGATCGGAACAGCGCGTTCAGTTCCTCTCGGCTCTGCCGACCGAGCACGGTGATGCCGCGCTGATCGAGCAACGGGACGATCCCGGGATCGGTGCGGTAGCTGACGATGGTCAGTTCTGAACCGGTTGGAGTGGCTTCCTGCCAGGCAAGGGCCAGGTGGTGCAGCCCCTTGCGCTGAAGGCCCTGGCCGACGAACAGGAACCGGCAGGGTCCGTCCGGCCGCCGCACGGCGTCGGGGGCATTTCCGTCCGAACCATAGGGGATGATCGTGATCCGCTCGGGCGGGCAACCTGCTCGCTCTAGCGAGGCCCGGGTCATGGCGCTGGCACAGATGACGGAATCAGCATACCGCCAGGCATCATTGACCCGCTTGTTGCCCGCCGCCTTGCGCTCCAACGCCATCGACCAGGCCACCTGCGGATAGCGCGCGAAATCGGCCTCCAGGATCTCCATCGTAAGAGCGGGATGCGGGTGATATTCGAAGTCGATCACCGCGGCCCCGGGTCCAAGCCGGGGATCCCCGTCAAGATAGGATGAATAGGCTAGCAGCCCCGCTCCCTGCCGCCGCGCAAGCCGGACCGCCCTTGATCCCAGCAGCCGGTCCGTCAGGCCGAACACCCGCTGCATGGGCACCTTCAGCAGTTCGGCCAGATACTGAACCGCAAAACTGCCAAGCGCCAGGTGGGTAAGGGTGGCGGGAAGACCTTGGCGGTAGCGCCGCGCAAGAAACCGCGGCAACAGGCGGTGCAGGCGGGGATCGGCATAGAAATCGGTGACAAAGCCCGACAGCAAGCCCGCCTCAGCCAAGGCAAGCGGGACCTCGTAACCGTCGCGGTTGCGATTGTGGACACAGACCACCTGACTGACGGCAGGCGCAGCAGCACTCGGTTCCGACAAAGACGCCATCGAACGCTCTATAGCCTTGGCGGGCGAGCCGCGCGACGGCTTTCGTGACGCCTGATCGGTCAAAGTGTTTTCCTACATATAACCATATAGGTTATTTCTCAACTCCTGATTCGAAAGGAGTCCGCATGTCTTCCACCCCGATCATCAACCCGGGCGGCTACACGCCCGCCCGGGCACTCGTTTACGCTGACACCGACGGTTCCGCCGTGCAGGTGAGCAGCGCGGCCCCCCTGCCGGTCAGCCTGGGCAGCACCGCCCCGGCTCCGGCAGCGTTGTCCGGCACCCTTGCGGCAAGCGGCTCGGTCGGTCCCTTCACCCCGGTCGCGGGCAAGCCCGTCATTCTGGCACTTTCGGGCACCTGGAGCGGCAGCGTCCGCCTGCTGCGCTCCACCGACGGCGGCACGACCCGGCTTCCGCTCACCATGGCAGGTGCCGCCTGGGCCCAGTATTCCGCCAACTGCTGCGAACCGGTGTGGGAAGAATACGAGGCCGGAGCCCAGCTCTATCTGTCCGGCACCGTTACCTCGGGTTCGATCGCTTACCGGGTGTCGCAATGAGCGTCGATCTGATTGCCCGCGCGCTCGGCGCTCGCAGCGGCCCGACCGCAAACACGGCGGCCCTGATCGCGGCCCTGCGCAGCAACGGCGCCGCAACCCGCCCCCTTGAACGACTGCCCGCCAGCGATCAGCCGGTGCTCACCCAAGGCGGAGCCGGGGCCAATTCGACCATCAACGCCCGCGCCTACTGGAACCCCCTGTTCTTGTGCGAGAATCCCGTCTTCACCTATCTTTCAGGCCCGATCGTCAAGGCCGGGACTACCTCGCCGTCGTGGGGCTATGCCCGCTCGCGCGGGGCTGCCTATGGCGGCGGTGGCAGGGGGTCGGGGCCATTCGCCTACGAATTCATGCACAGCGGAACGCAGCTGGAAATCCCGGTGTTCGGCATGGGCAATCCGGGGACGAACTTCCGCGTGCTGGTCAACGGTTGCCTCGCGGGGACCATGGCCCTGCCCTACAACACCGGGCAGGGGTGCTATGTGAAGCTGGTCTTCCCGGTGAGCGGCACCCGCCGGATCACGGTCGAAACGCAGAGTGTTCCAGTCAACGGCGTCAACGTGGCCAATGCCGCCGAGATTGCATCGACCGGTGCAGCCCGGCCGCTGGTCACGGTCATCGGTGACAGTTTCGCCGAAGGCACTGGCGCGGCGCTGGGCGAAGGCGAAGTGCTGGTCATGGCCCGGGCGCTGGGCTTCGATTGCAGCCTGGCCGCATCGGGAGGCACCGGGATGCTCAACCCCGGCACCCGCGTGAACTTCCTGGACCCGGAACGCCTGCTCGACATGACGCTGAGCGGAATCACCAGCGTCCAGACCGGCGCTGCGGCGGCCGATCCGAAGCTGGCGGTGGTACTGGGCACCATGAACGACCACCTTTCCAGCCCCGGCGCGTTCGGCGCCACGCTGCAGGAAGCGATCGCCAACCGCACCCATGCGATGATCGACGCCTGGCAGGCCGCGCGGCCCGGCAAACCGATCGTGTTCTTCGGCCCGACCTGGCCGAGCGGCCCTCCGAACAACCGCCCGCCACTGACGGTCTACAATGTCCGGGACGGCATCATGGAAGCGGCCTGGAGCCGCGCCAATGAGAATGTCTGGTACATCGACCGCCTGATGCCGCACCTGCGCGAAGGGGTGTGGAACACGGCCAGCGACCAAGCGAGCCTCTACACAACCACCGACGGCACCCACCCGACCGCGCTTGGCCACAAGCTGGATGGGCTCTGGATGGCGACCGTCCTTCGCCGCCTGATCCTCAGCGAATTCGCCTGAAGCATTCTCCCAAATCATGGAGTCGTCATGGCCGACATACTTTTCACTCAGATTGCCACCGAGAATATCCGCAGCGGCACGGACCTGGTCCAGACCAGCGGACGCGACGCGATCGGCAAGGCGCCCGGCCTCTACGCGGCCGACGCTCTCGCCACCGCAGCCCTGTTTGCGGCCCACCCCCGCTTTGTCGCGCGGTCGAGCAATGGGCGCTACTTCCGGGCGCTCCCGCAGGAGGGCCGTGTCCAGGTGGACCTATCAGGCGCAAGGGGCGACGGGATCGTAGATGACGGGCCAGCGATCCGCGCGACGACTGCTTACGCGGCGGCGATCGGTGCCCAGGGCATCAGCTTCTCCCAGCCGCGTTATCGCATGGAATCGATGACCGCAGCGGAATCGGGCGTAGTAGGTGGAGCCCAGCCCTCCTTTATCCTTGCCAGCAACACGGTTCACGATTTCAGCGGGGCGGAGCTGACGAGGCAGTACGGCGGCGGCGGCGTCATCTTTGGCCCGTCCAGCTCGGCGCCCATGATTTCGCTGCCGCTGATTGCCGATGTGGCGGCGGGTGACACCACCGTACGACTGGCGGCTGCGCACGCCGCACAGCTCAGCCCCGGCGAGACAGTCTACTGGATGCTGGGCGAGCTTCCGTATGACACGAACGAGACGCTGAACTGGGATACCGCCAGGGTCGTCAGCGTCACGGGTGAATATGTCACCCTCGACAAACCGATCCCGCAAGGCCTGCTGCTTTCGTCGGTAACCGGGCCGAACAAGCGCCTCGTGAAAATGCCGATGCTGAAGAATTGCCTTGTGCGCGATCTCACGGTGACGGCGACCAACGTGGAAGGAGGAGTCACGGTTTATGGCGGCAAACGGATCACGCTTGAACGGGTCGGAGGAACCAATCTGGGCTCCGGTCTGTTCGGAGGCCAGTACTGCGACGGGGTAAGCCTGATCGACTGCTGGCAGGACGGCGTCGTGCTCTCGCAGGCCAGCTTCGGAGCCGCCTTCGGCCTGGCGGAGTGCCGGAACGTCAGCATCATCCGACCGCACGCCCGCGGACTGCTGACTCTCGTCAAAGCGGAAGCCGGCGCAGAGGCTTCGGTCATTGGCGGTCATTTCGAAAACACCATCACCAACGCTGCAGGACAGACCCTGGGCAATGCGGTGGCGGTTATCCAGGCCGTGGGCCAAGGCAGTGTGTCCGTCCATGACCTGACGGTTACCGGCAATGGCGGCTATCGCCTGGCCGAGACCAGCAACGGCGCGGCCGAGTACGCGGGCAAGGTCCATTTCAGCGGCACCACACGGCTTCGTCATGCAAGCGAGCCCTGGTCGATTCCGGTGACCCAGATGAGCGGCAGGCTCGACATGATTCTGGGCGGTGTCCGTGAAGTCTATGACTTCGACCATCTGCGCACCTGGAAGCGCCGCTTCACGCTGCGTGACAATCAGGCGATCTATGCTTTCGGCCCGCCGGGCATCATGGTTCGCGCCTCGGTCTATGCTTCCGAGGGGCTGACAGTTGGCGCTGGACAACAGCTGACCGGGCTGTGGATCGGCCGCGCCGGCGACAATGGATACAACCTGGCGAACGGCGTGAATGGACAGATTGTTGCCGGACAATGTAGCCCGCTCGCAATCTACGGCGGCGGCGTGGCCGGCTTGCATTGGGCACAGCGCAACGCCTCCATTCAGCTCCTTTGCGCGACCTCGGCCGGTGGTGGACTCGATCCGCTCGGCAAGTTTGTCGAGTTCGAGGCTTCCTTTGCTCCACTGGTCAACTCGGGCCACGCGCTGGGCGAAGCGGAATGGCGCAAGGCCAGCGGTGACCGGGACCAGCGAGAGGCCCATTTCCCGGCCTGCGACCTGCCCGCGATTGCCGCCGGTTCCAGCGCGACAGTGGACCTGCCGGTTCCGCCAATGGCAGCGGGCGACTTCATCGATGCAGTCAGCGTGACGGGCGGCCTGGGCCCATTGCTCTTGAGCCGGGCCGAAGCGCTCAATGGACTGGTTCGCCTGGTCCTGGCCAACCCGGGAGGCGCAACGGTCGATCTGCCCGCCACGGCTCTTGCAGTCAGCTACTCGAAAGCCAGAGCGGGGAAGTGATCCACGCGGCAAACTGAAGGGATGAGCGGTCCAACCGGGCCGCTCATCCCGTTCGCGGGCTATTCGTGCCTTGTGCATCGAAGTCTGATCGTGCATCGAAGCGACACGGAAATCCTTGTAGTCTCCGGTTTTGTTTCGTTTCAGGAATCTTGCTCACATGCCTGCAGGCCAATTACCTCGCATCGGCGTGCTGGCTGCGCAGTTCGCTGCATATCATGTCGATCGCTGCGCCGCCCTCGCCCGGCGCTTCGCCGGACGCGCCGAAGTCCTCGCGGTCGAGGTTGCTTCAACATCCAGCACTTATGCATGGAAGCCTTCGGGCGACATAGCCGGCGCGAGCAAGGTAACGCTTTTCCCCGGGCAGGGATTCGAACAGATCGGCCGGCTCAAGCGCTGGCGCGCACAGTTCAAGGCCCTGCGCCACTGCCGCATGGTCCTGATCGGCATTGGCTACAACCAGCGCGATATCATCCTGCTCGCGTGGACCCTGCGCGCCTGCGGGGTGCGCGTGATCATGCTCACCGAATCCAAGTTCGATGACCACCCGCGCCGTCTGGGTCGCGAATGGCTCAAGCGGCTTCTGCTGGCCTGCTACAGCGGAGCCATCGTCGGCGGGCGGCGGCAGATCGATTATGCGCATTTCCTGGGCTTTGCAGGCCGCCCGGTCCTGCCGGGCTATGACGGTGTCGACGTGGAACGCATCCGTGCACAGGCTGGCGCGGCACTGGGTGAACGGACCGTCGATTGGGCCGAGCGCGATTTCGTGTTCGTCGGCCGGTTCGTGGCGAAGAAGAACCTGGAGACCTTGCTGGAAGGGTTCGCGGCATATGTCCGCAAGGCCGGCCCCGATGCGCGGCGGCTGCAACTGATCGGCTCCGGCGATCTGGAAGCGGTCCTGCGCCAGCGGGCGGCAGAACTGGGAATCGCCGAACGGATCGTCTTCCCCGGCTTCCTCGATGCGGAGGAAGTCTCGGCCCGCTTGGCCGGAGCGCTCGCGCTTGTGCTGGTCAGCACCGAGGAACAATGGGGCCTTGTGGTCAACGAGGCCCTGGCGGTGGGTCTGCCAGTGGTGGTGAGCACCGCAGTCGGTTCGCGCGATGCGCTTGTGCGCAATCTCGTCAATGGCTTCATTGTGGAGCCCGGGTCGGTCGAAGGCATCGCGCAGGCTCTCCATGAACTTTCAGCCTCCCGCGAGGTCTGGTCCCGTATGTCCCACGCTTCGCAGGCTCGGGCGTGGATGGGGGATACGGACCGGCTTGCCGACGCCGTGGAAGTGCTGTTCGATCCCGAAGCGGCGGAAGCAGGAAAACGCCTGGCCTTGTTCAATTCCCACCTCACGGAGACCGTTTGAAATGACCGCCGCATCAAATTCCGGCTATTCGCTTCAGAAACGCAGCCTGGTCACGGGCGGCGCAGGCTTCATCGGCTCACACCTTTGCCGGCGCCTGCTGGAGCGCGGGCATCAGGTCCTGTGTGTCGACAACTTCTTCACCGGATCGCGCGCCAACATCGCCGAATTGCTCGGCAATCCCAATTTCGAGCTGATGCGGCACGACGTGACCTTCCCGCTCTATGTCGAGGTCGACGAGATCTACAATCTGGCCTGCCCTGCCTCGCCGGTGCATTACCAGTTCGATCCGGTCCAGACGACCAAGACAAGCGTCATCGGCGCAGTCAACATGCTGGGCCTGGCCAAGCGCCTGCGAATCCCGATCCTTCAGGCATCGACTTCCGAAGTCTACGGCGATCCGACCGTGCACCCGCAGACCGAGGACTATTGGGGCAACGTCAACACGATCGGACCGCGCAGCTGCTATGACGAGGGCAAGCGCTGCGCCGAAACCCTGTTCTTCGACTATCACCGGCAGCACGACCTGCAGATCAAGGTCGTGCGCATCTTCAACACCTACGGGCCGTTCATGCACCCCAACGATGGGCGCGTGGTGTCGAACTTCATCGTCCAGGCGCTGAAGGGCGAACCCATCACGCTCTATGGCGATG
>Ga0116175_1001214_pt1 | contig 16793 bp, 16 predicted proteins | sample AD_UKC125_MetaG_FD_89802 | JGI IMG/M metagenome (GOLD analysis project Ga0116175, IMG submission 89802) | Active sludge microbial communities of municipal wastewater-treating anaerobic digesters from USA - AD_UKC125_MetaG | ecosystem: Engineered > Bioreactor > Anaerobic > Digestate | place: USA... | reverse complement strand
TATGATAAAATAAATCTACAAGATAAATTTGGAGGTAAATCATATGAAAAATATAATCGTAACAAACAACAAATACGTATATGAAAAATATAAAGATGATTTTAAAATATTTTTTGACGAAAGCTTTTCTTATCTAGATGTACTCAAATATGTAAGGGATAGGATCCATGAGGGCCATAAGCTTTTAACCCATCCATTGTCTGGTAGTGTAAAGCCTAATGAGACAGTATATAAAACCATCATGATAAGCGATAAACAAGAGGTTTTAGATTTTGATAGCTTAAAGCTAATTGAGGAAAGTATTGCTACTGCTAAAAAATTTATGGCTAACAAGCCTACTCCTAATTGGCCTGAAAATATATTGGATGATTTTAGAGTAATAGACTTATCTTTGATTGAAAATGTAATAGACAAATTAAAACATTACTAAATAACTAAATAATAAATAGTGTAAGCCTAGAAAAAAGGCTTTTTCCTCTATTCTCTAGGCTTATGTTTTGAAATTCTTTATCGTTATTGTATCATTCATCTTCAACTTCTTCTAGGCCATATTCCACCAAGTTGGTCAGTTCTTCAATGGCCTCCTTTTCATCTTCTCCTTTTGCAATTAAGGTAATCTCTTCCCCATGGAAAGCCCCTAAGGACATAACCCCTATAATGCTTTTCCCATCAACTCTTGTTCCTTTCATTTCTATATATATATCGCTCACAAATTTATTAGCCACCTTTACAAATAAAGCTGCTGGTCTAGCATGTAATCCTGTTTCGTTATTTAGTACTACATTTCTTTTTATCATATTAATTCTCCTTTCTCCTTAATTTATCAGCTATATCTTCTATTCGCCTAAATCTATGGTTTACACCAGATTTACCCACAGGTGGATCCAATAGCATCCCTAATTCCTTTAAACTAGCATCTCTATGTTCTAGTCTTAATAGAGCTATTTCCTGTAAATTCTTTGGTAGTTTTTCCAATCCGATAGTGCTATCTATATATTCAATATTTTCTACTTGTCTTAGGGAAGCATCTATGGTCTTACTTAAGTTAGCAGTTTCACAGTTTACCAATCTATTGATATTGTTTCTAACGTCTTTAAGCACCCTTATGTCTTCAAACTTCAATAGAGCTTGATGAGCCCCCATTATATTCAATATATCTACAATCTGTTCTCCTTCCTTTAAATATACTACATAGTTTTCTTTCCTCATAACTATCTTAGCATTAAGGCCAAAGGAATTTATAATACGAGAAAGCTCTTTTCCATGTTCTTCGCTATTGGTAACAAATTCTAGATGATATGCTTTTTCTGGATTACTTATAGAACCTCCTCCTAAAAAGGCTCCTCTAATATACGCTCTTTTACAACATCTGTTTTTTATTAATTCTTCTGGTGCCTTATAGTCTACAGTATAATAGCTATCGGTACTATTGGTTAAAAAGCCCACATCCTCCAATATCCTTCTTGTCATCTCTTTATTGTTTATAATTATCAAATAGTTGTTATTCTTCTTTAGCTGCTTATTCCTTCTCACCATTACCTCTAAATCAGTATCATATAATCCCTTTACCAAGGTAAATATTCTTCTAGCTATGGCAGCGTTTTCCGTAGAAAATTTTAAACTTATTTTATTCATACTACTAATCTGAATAGTCCCGCTAGTTCGTATAATACTGGCCAATTCTGCTAATGCACAACATTGATTTTTTATATCTAGCCTGGACAATTCATTTTTAGTTGATGATGAAAAAGACATTTTATCTCTCCTAAATATATATTTATAAAAGCGCCAAGGCTTTATCTATTATTTTTTTTTCATCTTTATACTTCACCAATTCAGTGGCCTTATCTACATGGACAAAAGTAGCTTCTACAAAACCTTCATTTTTTTGAGGAATAGATTCCATACTATTAGTTTTCATCAAATACCAATGAACAACTTTATATACCATTTCGTCCCCTTTTATATTTTTATAGGTATAATGAACCATACCAATGTACCTCATTATCTCGGCTTTTACTCCAGATTCTTCTAATACTTCTCTTAAAGCTGTTTCCCTAATATCTTCATCCTTCTCCACTCTTCCTTTAGGCAATACCCAATCTCCATTAAATTTTTTCAGCAGTAAAAGAGTATTCCCAAATATAACAACTCCTCCCGCACTTACCTCCTCTATCATTTTATCAGCTCCCATTTTACCTTTTGTACCTTTGATTATTTATTGTATATTAAAATCATTATACTATAAAAATAATTATTATGCTAAAATATTTTCATTAGCAGTATAAATATAGTATTATAGTATTGAAACACAAATTAAAGGAGGTTGAGAACATGAAAGTGAATATGGAATACGCAATAAACAAATTAGAACAATTGTTAAATATCCCAAGTCCTTCAGGTAATACCCATAAGGCTATAGATTTTGTGGAAGAGGAGTTTAAAACAATGGGTATATCTACCTATAGAACCAATAAGGGAGCATTGATTGGAAAGATAGAAGGATTAAATACTGAAAAAGAGGTAACCCTATCTGGCCATGTGGATACACTTGGAGGAATGGTCAAGGAGATTAAATCCAATGGAAGATTAAAATTTACTCAAATTGGTGGCTATGTGTGGAGCACTGTAGAAGGGGAATATGTTAATATTGAATCTAGCAATGGAAAAATATATTCTGGAACAATTTTAACCACTAAAGCATCCTCCCATGTTCATGGGGAAGAGACTAGGACTATTGAAAGAAATATGGATAATATGGAAATAAGACTAGATGAAAGGGTATCCAATAAAGAAGATGTGGGAAAACTAGGGATAGAGGTTGGAGATTTTGTGTTTTTTGACCCAAGGGTTAGGATAACTCCTAGTGGCTTTATAAAATCTAGACATTTAGATGATAAAGCAGGAGTAATATCCATACTAACTATCGCTAAATATCTAAAGGATAATGACATTACTCCAAAATATACCACCAATTTCTTTATAAGTAATTATGAAGAAGTTGGTCATGGGGCTAGTGCTGCTATTCCTGAAAAAACCTTTGAGTTTATAGCTATAGATATGGCAGCACCAGGAGAAGGACAAACCTCTGATGAATTTAGTGTTACTATTTGTGCAAAGGACAGTTCTGGTCCATATGATTTAGAATTGAAAAATAGATTAGTTAAATTAGCAAAGGATAATGATATAGATTATCGTGTAGATATATATCCTTACTATGGTTCCGATGGTTCTGCAGCTTTAAGAGCTGGATATGATTTTAAAGTGGGACTTATAGGTCCAGGAGTAGATGCTTCCCACTCCTTTGAAAGAACCCATAAGGATGCTATTGAAAATACTATAAAATTGGGTATTATATATTTAACTAAATAAAAAGGGAAATTTCCCTTTTTATTTATGTCTATAAAACGATTGGATTATATTTCTAGGTTTAATTTTAATCATACTCAACAAAATAAATATGAGGTGATTTTATGAGTATAAATGAAAAGTTCATCATAAATTTACAAGGTAAGTCCTACGTTACCTATGAAGGGCTTTTAGATTTAGCCCATCAAAATAATCTAAAATCTTTAGAAGTAGAATTAATTCAAATCCCTACAAAGGAAAACAATATGACTGCTATATGTAAAGCTACTGCCACTACCGAAGATAAAATATATACGGATATTGGAGATGCTAGCCCTCAGTCAGTTAATACTGCCATAGTACCCCATTTAATTCGAATGGCATCTACTCGAGCTAAAGCTAGAGTACTTAGGGATTTAACCAATGTAGGTATGACTGCTGTGGAAGAATTATCCTATAGTGATAATGTATCCGAATCCGACGAGCCTTACAATCCTAATGAAGAGCCTCCAACCAAAAGGCAATTAGAGACCCTAAAAAGATTAGCAGAGGAATTAAATACTCCTATTAATTACGATAATCTGAGCAAAAAAACAGCGGGAAATTTAATATCTAAAATGCTCGAAGAAGTAAAAAAAGCCTAACAATTAAATACTTTTGATAGGCTTTTTCTTTGCTATTTCAATCAATAGTTGGCTTAAAAGTATAGAATTGTGACGAATATAATCCTTTTTAATATCTATTAGGTTTTCTTTAATTAATTGAATTCCTTTTTCCTTTAGTATCTGCTCATCCTCTTTCCCTAATATTACTGGCCTAGAACCATCTGAAGTATATTTTTTCAATACCTCTTGGGGAATTTCCTCTGTATTCACTATTACATAATCCAATAGATCTTCCCTGCTGTGAGCTAATATTGCCTCCACATGGTCTAATACCGTATAATCATCTGTTTCTCCTGGCTGAGTCATCACATTTGTGATATATACCTTTTGAGCTTTTGATTTATATATTTTATTTACCATATCATTTACCAATAGATTTGGTATAACACTAGTATATAAACTACCAGGCCCTAATACTATTAAATCTGCTTCCTCTATAGCTTCAATGGCTTCTATTAATGGATAACTCATCTTAGGTTCTATATAAATTTTACGAATCTTACTGGATATCTCTTTACATCTTTTAGGAATTTCCGATTCTCCTTCTACTATTTCACCATTTTCCAGCTCAGCATATAAAATTACATCTTCAAGGGTCATAGGAAGCACCTTCCCTGTTACTGCTAATACATTGCTAGTTTCCTTTACTGCCATTTCAAAGCTACCGTATATCTCATTCATAGCTGCTAAAAATAAATTTCCGAAATTTTGTCCTTTTAGTTTTCCTTCACTAAACCTATATTGTAGTAGTTTTTCCATAGTAGGTTCAGTGTTTGCCAAAGCCAATATACATGATCTAATATCTCCAGGAGGTAACATGCCTAAATCCTCTCTCAATATACCTGAACCCCCTCCATCATCAGCAACAGTAACAATTGCGGTGATATTGGATGTAAATTCTTTCAATCCCCGAAGCAATACAGAAAGACCAGTACCTCCACCTATAACTACTACTTTAGGCCCCTTAGCTAATACCCTTTCCCTATATATTATATTATTTATATCCTCTCTATTTAAATCCTTATTCCCATTGGATTTACCCACGCTTTTAATTATATAATTAAAAATTTTTCTAGCAGAAATTGTTATAAGGCTTATTCCAGAAATTATAAATAAAATCTTTATGCTAGTTCTATAATTAACAAATATATCATAAATGAAACTAGATAAGCCTGCTGAAAACAAAAATATTCCTAACAATCCCAATATTATCCAAACTGTAAATATCAATTTTGGTCTACATTTTTTACTCATAAAAATTTCTCCTTCTTAATTCAGTTTATAATCTCTATGGCTTACTACAGCTCTATGTCCTTTACCTTTAAGTTTATCTACTATTTTGTTAGCTATAGCTACAGAACGGTGTCTTCCCCCAGTACATCCTATCCCAATTATCAACTGGGTCTTACCCTCCTTTATATAATAAGGGATTAGAAACTCCAACATATCCAGTAGTTTTTCCATAAAAGTATTGGTCTGTTCCCATGCAAATACATAGTCCTTAACTGCCTTATCCTCTCCAGTTAAATCCCTTAACTCTGATATATAGTAGGGATTAGGGATAAACCTCACATCAAATACCAGATCTGCATCTAAAAGTATCCCATGTTTAAATCCAAAGGAAACTACTGATATAGTTAGCCTTCTTAATTCTTTTCCCTCTACGAATATTTTAGCTATTTCTTCTTTCAACATCCCTATGGTTAATTTAGATGTGTCTATTATATAATCAGCCCTATTCTTTACATCTTCTAACAATGCCCTTTCCTCTACTATCCCCTCTATTATTCTCCCATTGGGATTTAGTGGATGAGGTCTTCTAAGCTCCTTGTACCTTTTTATAAGTACAGAATCTTCTGCATCTAAAAACAATATTCTATACTTTATATCCTTTTTCTTTAGTTCTTCTAAACTATTAAATAAGTCTTCAAAGAATATACCTCCTCTAATATCTACTACCACCGCTACCTTATCTATAGTCCCTTTTGATTGATAGCATAGTTCAGCAAACTTAGGCAGTAGTGTAGGAGGAAGATTATCCATGCAATAGTATCCTATATCCTCCATTGCTTTCATAGCTTGACTCTTTCCTGCTCCAGACATTCCTGTTATAATAACAAATTCCAATACTAATTCACCTCCTGAGCTTACTCCTTTGCATTTATTATCCTATTGATGGGTATTTTCGAATATAATGCCCTCATTATCCCTTCTTGAAATTCTCCTACATCTTGGGGATGATGGGCATCGCTATTTATATAGAACTTAACCTTCGTATTTAACGCTTTTTCAATATTTTTTATGGATAATTGACTATGATGGGAATTTATCTCTAAAGCAGTATTGTGATTATAAGCAGCTTCTGCCACCTTCTCTATATCCATTTTAGCTTTAGAACCAGGATGGGTTATAATATCTATGGGATACTTTTCAATAGCCTTAATCATAGCTTGTGTATTTAAATCCACCATAGTTTTGTCCAAAAAAGGTAATACTTTGGATAAGGGATTAAGCCCATAAAAATACCCCATGCTTTTCCCATTTTTTGGCAATATCCCATAGTGAAAACCCAATAACAACATATCCAATACTTGGAGCATTTCATCATCCACATCTATATTTCCATCATAATCCATTACATTAGCTTCTAAACCTAACAATACCCTTATTCCATGTTTACCATATTCTTTATTCATTTGATCTATTTCTTTTCTCATTTCAAATATTTGCTCTCTTTTTATCCCATATATTACATGCCCAGGCCCATGATCACATATGGCTACTTCTTTAAGTCCTTTATTTATAGCTACCTCTACATTATCCCTAATGGTACCCTTTCCATGGCTATATATAGTATGGGTATGATAATCTCCTATTATCTGCATATTTTATCCTTTCTAATCTCCTATTATCTTTATTTCAGGTTCTAGAATTACACCAAATTTATCCCTTACAATTTTCTGAACTGTATTAATTAAAGTAAATACCTCTTCAAAAGTTGCCTTCCCTCTATTTACTACAAATCCACAGTGTTTCTCAGAAACTTGCGCATCTCTAAATCGTAAACCCCTTAAACCTGCATCGTCAATTAGTTTGCCTGCATAATAACCTACAGGACGTTTGAAAGTACTCCCTCCACTGGGAAGCTCTAAAGGCTGTTTAGATTTTCTTTGATGGGCTAAATCCCTCATCTTTTCCTCTATCATGGAATAATTGCCTTCTTCCAATTGAAACTCTACCCCAAGTACTATGAGTCCTTCATCTATTACTTTACTCCCCCTATATCTGAAATCCATCTGTTCCTTTTCTAATTCCAATATATTGTTATTTTTGTCTAATACTCGAACCTTAGTAACTATATCCTTCATCTCTCCCCCATAGGCTCCAGCATTCATAGTAATAGCTCCTCCTACCGTCCCAGGTATACCGCTAGCAAATTCAAAACCTGTCAGAGAATTTTTCAATGCTTGCTTGCCTACGATGGATAATAAAGCCCCACTTTGGCAGATAATCCTATTATCTACTACACGTATATGGTTAAATCCATTGCCAATCTTTATAACTACTCCCCTAATACCAGAATCTTTTACCAGTAAATTAGTACCATTTCCCATGATAAAGTATTTTATATTATTATCCCTACAAAATTTAATAGATTCTATTATTTCCTCTTCTCCTTTAGGTATTATCATAATATCTGCTGGTCCACCTATTTTAAAGGAAGTGTGATTTTTCATAGGTTCATCTAATAGAATTTCCCCAAAATCTAATTCTTTAAAATGTTTATAGAGCATCTTCTTTTCCAAAATACCACTCCTACATATTATATTTCCCCTTATGCCTGAAAACTTCATTTTAAAATCTATTTGTTCAAATTATCTATTTTTATTTTAGCATCTTCTATGGCCTCGTAAGAAAGTTTTTTTCCCAAGAGAGCCTTTATTATTTCTTCATGAAGGATATAGTCTATTTCCTTCCAATTATCCATTAAAGGTATATAATGGGTATAGGATAAGCTTTCCTCTATTCTTTTCATATTAGGATTATCCATATACATATCCTCTATACCCCTTTTTACCGTAAATAGTCCAATTTCCTCAAGAGTTCTTTGATTTGAATCCCCAGTTAAATATTTTAAAAATTTAACACATATCTCCATTTTTTTAGGATCCTCATCCTTTATAACTCCATAGGAAATTATATCGCTACTTAATATTACTGGCAAGTCTTTATCTCCTGTAGGGAAATTAACTACATCAAAATTAAATCCACTTCCTTCTTTGTAGGATTTATCCAATATATCTACTGCCCAAGAACCTGTAGCAAAAGCTCCTACCCTTTGGTCCTCAAAAAACATATTCCAAGCATCCTTCTCACCTATTATACCAAAATAATCGGGTACAATTCTATGTTTATATTTTAAATCCATCAATTTCTCCAATCCTTTAAGGGCCTTTTCACCATAAAAGCTATATTCCAATCTTTTAGGCTCTATAAGCTGTGCCCCATCGGATAGTATTATCCCCCAAATATGATAGTTGTTTTCCCCAATAGAAGTCAAAAATCCATACTCATCTACTACACCATCTTCATCAGAGTCGTAAGTCAATTGTTTAAGGGTATCTACAAATTCTTCATAAGTCCAATTTCCATCTAAAGGAGGACTAATCCCTATTTCATTAAATTTATCTATATTGATATATATAGCACTGGTAGACATAGCTATTGGTATGGCTTTCAATTCCTTATTGTATATTATAGGCTTAAGTGCTTGGTGTTTAAATTCATCTAACTCTTGCTTTTCAAAATAATCATCTAAAGGCTCCAGTATATCCAGATTGGAAAAATTTAGGCTAATAGGAATTATATCTGGCATAACATCCCTTTGTTCATCTTCAGATACAATTTCTATATATACTCCTGGATTTTTCTTTTCAAAAGTTCTAATTCTATTTTGCAGCCATATATAAGATCCCTTCCTAGAAAAGTCCCATATTTTGATTATACCCTTATAGGGATCTTCCTCCACCTGTTCCAATTGAATAAAATTATTTATAAATAGATTATAAGTCCAAATCAATATAAATCCAAGTAAAATAAATAAAACTATTCTTCTCAAAAGGGTCACCTCCTACAATATAAATATTCATCGGAAATAACCATTATGTGAAGAATAGTTTTATATCACTAACCAATCTTTTCCTTTAAAGCTTGAATTTCTAATTCATGTCTCCCTACAATTTCCTTTAATCTTCTATTTTCCTGTTCAAATTTTTCAAAGTTTATCTTACTGTCTTCTTTAAATTCTGTTAAAAATGCTGTTTGTTCATATACTGCATCTAATTTAGTGTCTATTTTTTCTACTTTAATTTTTAATTCTGCTACATCCTCTTTTACTCCAGCTAAATCATCTTTTACATTTGCTACATCCTCTTTTACTCCAGCTAAATCTTCTTTTACACTTGCTACATCCTCTTTTACTCCAGCTAAATCTTCTTTTACACTTGCTACATCCTCTTTTACTCCTATTACGTCCCCTCTTAACGCCTTTAATTCCTTTAGAACTATGGCTTGAAATTCTTCATTAGCCATTTTTAACACCTCCTATAACTATCTTTCGAATATTATACCACATATTATAATCTTAAACACAGTATTAGTGATAATTTATAATCCTATACAAAGCAAGACTAGAAAAAGCCCAGAGCTTTTGCCACAGGCTTATTTATAATTCATTAATAATATAATCTATTGCCTCATATTTATCATAATCTTCACAAAGTAAAAAGGTTATCGCCTAGGCGATAACCTTTTTTATATTTAATCTTCTGCCATTTTCTTGTATTTTTCATATCTCTCTTTAGCATCTTGTTCTGCTGCTTTAAATAGTTCTTCTGCTTCTTCTGGGAAGGTGCGTTTTAGTGAAGTATATCTTACTTCGGAGTTTAAGAAATCCATAAATGGTTCTGTTGGTTCTTTGGAATCTAGTACAAATGGATTTTTCCCTTCTTCTTTTCGTCTTGGATCAAATCTATATAGATGCCAGTATCCACTGTCAACGGCTCTCTTTTCTTGTCTTATGCTAGTTCCCATACCTGTCCTTATACCATGGTTGATACATGGTGCATAAGCTATTATTAGAGATGGTCCATCATAGGATTCTGCTTCTTTTAATACCTTGACTAAATGATTCATATTGGCTCCTAGTGCTACTTGAGCTACATACACATATCCATAGGATGCTGCAATCATACCTAAGTCTTTCTTCCTTACCTTCTTACCAGAAGCTGCAAATTTTGCAACTGCTGCTGTAGGTGTTGCCTTAGATGATTGACCTCCTGTATTAGAATATACTTCTGTGTCAAATACTAGTACATTTACATTTTCTCCTGAAGCCAATACATGGTCAAGACCTCCAAAACCTATGTCGTAAGCCCATCCGTCTCCACCAAATATCCAGATGGATTTCTTGATTAAATAATCCTTTAATTCAGCTATTTCCTTAAGGATTTCATTGCCTCTTTCATTGTCTAATTGTTTGTCTAATTTTGGTATTATAATTCCGGCTGCAGCCTTTGATTCTTTTGGATCGTCTTTTCCTTCTAGCCATTGTCTAAAGGCATGGTTTAGTTCATCATCTATATTTAATCCTATGAATTCTTCCATCAACATTTCAAGCTTTTCTCTTATCTTCTTAACGGCTACTGCCATACCATATCCATATTCTGCATTGTCTTCAAATAGGGAATTAGCCCAAGCTGGTCCTCTACCATCTTTATTTGTACAATATGGTGTTGATGGTGCACTAGCCCCCCAAATGGATGAACAACCTGTAGCGTTGGCTATAATCATTCTATCTCCAAATAGTTGGGTTACTAGTTTAGCATAAGGAGTTTCTCCACAACCAGCACATGCTCCTGAAAACTCTAATAATGGTTGCTTAAATTGACTTCCCTTTATAGTTGTATCTGGCATTAAATCTTCTTTAGGCTCTACATGTTCCATTGCATATTCCCAATTCTTAGATTGTACTTCATAATGTTCTTCAAAGGGTTTCATAACTAGGGCTTTTTCCTTTGCTGGACATACATCGGCACAGTTTCCACATCCTGTACAATCTAGTGGAGATATCTGTATACGGAATTCATACTCATTTAATCCCTTTCCTAATGCCTTCTTAGTTTCAAAGGTTTCTGGAGCATTTTTCTTCTCCTCTTCATCTAATAGGAAAGGTCTAATTACTGCGTGAGGACATACATAGGAACATTGATTACATTGGATACAATTTTCCATTATCCACTCAGGTACTTCAACTGCAATGCCTCGTTTTTCATAGGCTGCAGTGCCATGAGGAAATACTCCGTCTTCTCTTCCTACGAAGGTACTAACTGGAAGCTTATCTCCTTCTTGTCTATTCATTGGGATTACTACATCTTTGATGAATTCTGGTACATCTGTAGTTTCTTCCACTTCCTCATCCTTGGCATCTTTCCAAGATTCTGGTATATCTACTTTAACCAAAGCCTCAATTCCCATATCAACAGCTTTATGGTTCATATTGACTATTTCTTCGCCTTTTCTTCCATATTGTTTAACTATGGAATCCTTTAAATGTTTTATAGCTTCATCTATTGGTATTACATTGGCAAGTTTAAAAAATGCAGATTGCATTATCATATTGGTTCTTCCACCAAGACCAACTTCATTAGCTATTTTAGTTGCATCTATTATATAAAAGTCTATATTGTGTTCTGCTAAATATCTTTTCATAGAAGCTGGTAAATTCTCTTCAACTTCCTCTTTATCCCAATTGCAGTTTAGAAGGAATGTACCTCCATCCTTCAATCCACTTAAAAGATCATACTGATGTACATAAGATTGTTTTGAACAAGATATAAAATCTGCTTCAGAAATCAAATAAGTGGATTTTATTGGTTCGTGACCAAATCTCAAATGGGATATGGTAACTCCACCGGATTTTTTACTATCGTATGCAAAATATCCTTGAGCATACATATCCGTATCGTCCCCAATTATCTTAATAGCACTCTTGTTAGCTCCTACAGTACCATCTGAACCAAATCCCCAGAATTTACATCTGATAGTTCCTTCTGGTTCTGTATTTATTTCTTCTTTTATCTCTAAAGATGTATAAGTTACATCATCTACTATACCTATGGTAAATCTGTCCTTTGGATTTTCTTCCTTTAAGTTATCAAATACTGCTTTTATTTGAGATGGAGTGGTATCCTTGGATCCTAATCCATATCTTCCACCAACTATCACAGGTGCATTAGGCTTATCATAGAATATACTCTTTACATCTAGATGTAATGGTTCTGCTATAGCACCTTTTTCCTTTGTTCTATCTAGTACTGCTATTTTTTCTACAGTATCTGGAAGTACATCAAAGAAATATTTATCTGAGAATGGTCTATATAAATGAACTTTTATTACACCTACTTTTTCACCTTTATCCATCAAATAATCGATGGTTTCTTCTATTGTTTCTGTAACTGAACCCATAGCTACTATAACTCTTTCAGCTTCTGGATGGCCATAATAATTAAATGGCTTATAATCCCTTCCTGTTATTTTATTTATCTCCTTCATATAATCGTTTACAATCTCTACTATATTTTCATAGTATGGATTGGCTGATTCTAATGCTTGGAAATAAATATCTGGATTTTGGGCTGTCCCTTTAGTATATGGACGTTCTGGATTTAAGGATCTATTTCTAAACTCATTTAATGCTTCATAGTCGATTAATTTTTCTAGATCTTCATATTCCATGACTTCAATCTTTTGAATTTCGTGACTAGTTCTAAATCCATCAAAGAAATGTACAAAGGGTACTCTTCCTTTTATTGCAGCTAAATGAGCAACTCCCGCTAAATCCATTACCTCTTGTACACTGCTAGATGCAAGGAGTGCAAACCCTGTTTGTCTTGTTGCCATTACATCTTGATGATCTCCAAATATACTCAATGCATGCCCTGCTAATGCTCTAGCTGATACATGGAATACTGCAGGTAATAATTCTCCTGCCATTTTATACATATTAGGTATCATAAGGAGCAAACCTTGAGATGCGGTAAATGTAGTAGTCAATGCACCTGCTGATAAGGAACCATGAACAGCTCCTGCTGCTCCAGCTTCTGATTGCATTTCTGTAACCAATACTTCTTGACCAAAAATATTCTTCTTACCATGGGCGGACCACTCGTCTACCAATTCTGCCATAGTGGAAGATGGAGTAATTGGGTATATAGCAGCCACATCAGTGAATGCATAAGCCACATGGGCTGCAGCGGTGTTTCCATCCATGGTTTTCATAACTCTTGCCATTAATAGACCTCCTTTTGTTTTGTTTGTTTATTTTTAAACAAAGCTTAACGCCTAGTTAGCCTAAACCTCATAATATTGCAAGACATGTAAGATTTAAGCCAATTTTTTGTATTATTATGTCATTAATAAACCCTTACAAGTAAAGTATAGTAAACATCTATAGTAAAGTCAACCAATTTAAACCATCCTTATTTATTATTCTTTTGCCTTTTCCTTATTTCTCTCTTTACCTTTTCATTTAGCTCTTCTGCAGCATTATATCCTAACTTTTTTTGCCTTGTATTTCTTGCAGCTACTTCTACTATCATAGCTATATTTCTACCAGGTCTTACAGGGATTACTAGTTTAGGTGTTTTAACACCTAAAAGTTCTATACATTCTTCGTCTAAACCAATCCTATCATATTCCTTTGCTTCATCCCAAAATTCCAACTCTATAACTAAATCGATAAATTCATTCTTTTTAACTGCTCCAACGCCATATAATCTTTCAATATCAATAATTCCTATTCCCCTAATCTCCATAAAATGTCTAATCAACTCAGGTGCTTCTCCTCTAAGTCCTTCTTCAACTCTCTTTATCTCTACTGCATCATCGGCTACTAATCTATGTCCCCGTTTTATCAATTCTAGGGCTGTTTCGCTTTTCCCTACTCCAGATTTACCAATAATTAAAATTCCCATACCATATACCTCTATTAGCACTCCATGGACTGTAATTTCTGGAGCTAACATATAATCTAAATAGTTAATTAGAGCATTGATAAATTTAGTAGTGGGAAGCTCTGTTCTAAGTATGGTAATATTATGTTCTTTTGCCAAATCAATTATTTCTGGAAATACCTCTAAATTCCTAGATATGATTAGAGCAGGTATTGGATAATTAAACATTTTGTTAAATCTATCATAGCGAACCTCTTTAGGCATATTATTTAAATAATGCCATTCCACATTTCCAATTATCTGTAATCTTTCATAGGCAAATCTATTGAAATAATCTGCTAACTGGAGCCCAGGCCTATTGATTTCACTACCAGAAATTTTTACATTTTCCATACCCTTTGCTCTATATACTATCTCTAAATGTAAATCCTCTACTATTTTTTCTAAGGTAACATAGTTCATGTTTTTTCCTCCTATAACCTTTCTGGTATTATAATACAAGCTATTATATATGCAATAATTCCACCAAATATAGCAGTAAATACAGAGAACAACGTCCACACTAACCTTATGACTGTAGAATCTACATTTAGGTATTCTGCTATTCCTCCACATACTCCACATAGCATCCTATCTTCCATGGAACGATATAATTTTTTAGTCATCTTGAGCCTCCTTTTTTCTAAAATGATTATACAAATCCTTAGCCACTCTTCTATTCATACCTTTTACATTAGTCAATTCTTCTATAGATGCACTTTTAATATTGTCTATGGTATGAAAATGTTTAAATAATTCCTTCTTCCTCTTTTCTCCAATACCCTTTACATCGTCTAATTCCGATTTAAACATTTTCTTGCTCCTTAGACTTCTATGATAAGATATGGCAAATCTATGGGCTTCTTCTTGAATTTTATATATAAGCTTAAAGCCAAGGCTGTCTTCATCTAAATTTATCTCTTCATTATTATATATAATGCCTCTAGTATTGTGAAAATCATCTTTTACTAAACCACAGACAGGAATATTTAAACCTAATTCCTTTAATACTCCTATAGCAATATTTACCTGTCCTTTACCCCCATCTACCATTACTAAATCTGGAAAGGTGGAAAAACCCTTAATCTTTATACGATTCTCCTTTATCAACTCCTTCTCCTTCAATCCCCTTATAAATCTCCTATTAAGAACCTCTGCCATGCTTTTATAATCATCTGGAGTATCCACAGATTTAATTTTAAATCTCCTATAGTCGCTTTTTTTAGCCTCTCCCTGCTCAAACACTATCATAGAGCCAACAGGAGATATCCCAGATGTATTAGATATATCGTAGGCCTCTATTCTATTAGGTATATTCTCTAAATCTAAAGCCTGTCGCAATTCCTCCAATGCCCTTTCATTTTCCCTTTGTTTTCTTAGAAATTTATCTCCATATTGATTTAGCATGTCCATGGCATTTTTCTTCACCATTTCCATAAGCTGGGACTTTTCTCCTCGTTTTGGAACCCGTATAGTAACCTTTGAACCTCTCTTTTCCGATAACCATCTGGATATAGGCTCTATATCATCAATCTCCTCTTCTATAAATATTTCTTTAGGTACATAGGCGGTTCCTAGATAGAACTGTTTAATAAAGGAACTTAAAATCTCTTTTCTTGCTTCATTGAAGATATCAGACATTATAAAGTGCTCTCTTCCTACTACCTTGCCAGCTCTTATAAAGAAAACCTGAATACATACTTCGTCTACCCCTTTTGCCATACCTATTACATCTTGATCTACTAAATTAGAGCTTACTATCTTTTGCTTTTCTAATATGGTATTTAAAGAATTAATTTGGTCTCTATATTTAGCGGCACTTTCAAAATCCAGCTCCTGAGAGGCTTTATACATTTTCTCTTCTATTAATTTAATCAATTTATCTTCTTTACCGTTTAAAAACATAATTATCTCATCTATCATGGAATTGTATAGCTTTTCATCTACATTGCCTTGACAAGGACCTAGACATCTACCTATATAGTAGTTTAGGCAAGGCCTAGTCTTTCCTTGATTTTTCTCTAGATTTTGATTACAAGTCCTTATAGGATATAAGTTTCTTATTATATCTATAGTATCGTTAACTGCATAGGCACTAGGATAGGGACCAAAATATTTGGCACCATCTTTGAGTACCCTTCTAGTCTTTAATACCCTAGGATATTTTTCATTGGTGGTTACCTTTATATAGGGATACTGTTTGTCATCCCTTAGAAGTATATTGTATTTTGGCTTGTGTTTTTTGATTAAATTGGCCTCAAGGATCAAAGCTTCTACTTCATTGTCCACAATAATGTACTCAAACTCCTCTATATGTTTCACCATCACCCTTACCTTAGGAGGATGATTTTCAGTGGTTCTAAAGTATTGTCTAACCCTATTTTTGAGGGAGACAGCTTTTCCTACATATATTATATCCCCATCTTTATCCTTCATTATATATACCCCTGGCTTATTAGGTAATTTTTTTAATTCTTCATCTATATTAAACAATTTAATCACCTTTCAAAGTAAATATGTTCTAAGGATATAATATCATAAGAAAGGGAAAAATATAAATATAAAATTTCCCATCATCAGTATTTATACTGACAATGGGAAATTGAATTATCCCTCTATTAGGTGATGCTCTAGTATTTGCTCTTTTCTAAAGCCTTGTAATCCTAGATAAAATTCTACATTGTTCAATAGATAATCTAATTTTACAGGACCTACTAGTTCAGAACCT
>Ga0116175_1001212_pt1 | contig 16810 bp, 15 predicted proteins | sample AD_UKC125_MetaG_FD_89802 | JGI IMG/M metagenome (GOLD analysis project Ga0116175, IMG submission 89802) | Active sludge microbial communities of municipal wastewater-treating anaerobic digesters from USA - AD_UKC125_MetaG | ecosystem: Engineered > Bioreactor > Anaerobic > Digestate | place: USA... | reverse complement strand
CGATCGGGCGAACAGTTCGGGTTCGACCGGCTCGCCCTGACCGTCGGCGCCCGAGCCCGCCGCCTGCAGATCCCCGGCGCCGACCTGCCGGGCGTGCTCTACCTGCGCAACGCCGACGACGCGCTCGAACTCAAAGCCCGTGTCCCCGCCGTGCGTGACGTGGTCGTCATCGGCGGCGGCTTCATCGGGATCGAGGCGGCGGCCAGTCTGACCAAGCTGGGCAAGCGCGTGACCCTACTGGAGGCCGGCTCGCGCCTCATCGGCCGGGCGGTCGGCCCCGAGACCTCACAGTTCCTGCTCGATCATCACCGGCAGGCCGGCATCGACGTGCGCCTCGACGCCACCATCACTGGCATCGTCGCGGACGGTGATCGGGTGGTCGGCGTGGAGGCAACCGGTGAGGTGATTCCCGCTGACCTGGTACTGATCGGGATCGGGGTGTTGCCCAACACCGAACTGGCCGAGCACCTCGGGCTTGAGTGCGACAACGGCATCCGGGTGGACCGGCACGCATTGTGCTCCGACGGGGTCACCGTGGCGGTGGGCGACTGCGCGAACCTGCCCAACCCGGTCCCGGGCTCACCGGCCGGTGACCGCGTCCGCTTCGAGAGCGTCAACAACGCCATCGAGCAGGCCAAGGTCGCCGCGTACGCCATCACCGGCAGCCCCGAGGAGTACGCCGGGATCCCCTGGTTCTGGTCCAACCAGGGCGACGTGAAGCTGCAGATCGCCGGACTGTCGACCGGGCATGACCAGACCGTCGTGCGCGCACATGCCGCTGATAAATGGTCGCTGCTGTACTACCGCAATGGCCGCATCCTCGCCGCGGACGCCATCAACGCCCCCTTGGACTTCATGGCGGTCAAATCCGCCCTGGCCAAGGGTGCGCACATCCCTGCCGGACCCGCTGCCGACCCCACCACCATGCTCAAGTCCTTGATCGTCAACGACTGATCCGCGAAACCCCCACACCAGAGAGCCGATCCATGCCGCACCCCTTGCCACCCCTGCCGATCGCCACCGACCTGCCCGTGGACTGCTCACCCATCTCGCTGACGCCAGCCGCCGGCGAGGACCTCGACCCCATCTGGCGCTCGGTCGTGCCCGAAAGCCGTACCCGGGGAAACGACGTCCACCTGCCCATCTCCTTGGCCTTCGCGGAGCGCCTGTGCGCGGTCTACCCGCAGGCCGACGCGTTGTTGGTGCGCGTCTCGATCCTGCTGCACGACACCGGCTGGGGCCGCGTGGATGAGACCCGGATCCTTTCCGAGGGGTTCACCGGCGACTGGCGCAAGGCGGCCATCCGCTACGAGCACGAGAAGCAGGGCTGCATCATCGCCCAGGAAGTGCTGCCGCCGTTGGGCTACGACGAGCAGTTCGTCGATGACGTGTGTGCGATCATCGACGGCCACGACACCCGCAAGCAGGCGCACTCCCTGGAGGACGCGCTGATGCGTGATGCCGACCGGCTGTGGCGCTTCGACCACGCGGGGATCGCGTTGGCCTCGGGGTGGTTCGGGATGGATCCGGCCACCTACACCGATCGGCTGCGGGCCGAGATCATCCCGGAGTTGCTCAGTCAGGCAGCCATTGAGATGGCGACCGCCGAACTCGCCCGCTCCATCGCATTGCTCAAAACGGGGGTCCTGCGGTGACCATGACGTATGCCGATCCGCGGGCCGAGCTGAACCTGCCCTACACCCACGTGACGGACATGTTCATCGATGGCCAGTGGGTGCCGGCGCACAGCCACAACCGCACCGACGTTGTGGACCCTGCCACTGAGCAGGTCTGGGGTTCAGTCCCGGACGCCGACGGCGAGGATGTCGACGCCGCCGTAGGAGCCGCTCGGAATGCCTTCGACGCCGGGCCCTGGCCCCGGCTGACACCCGCTCAGCGCGCAGAGCACCTGCTGCGGATCGCCGACGAGATCGAAGCCCGCGCAGACGTGCTCAGTGCGACGAACACCCGTGAGAACGGTAGCCCCGTCATGGAGACAGCGGGTGCGGCGGCCAACGCGGCGAGCATCTTCCGGTTTTTCGCCACGCTGGCTGACTATCTGCAGGCCGAGGACGTCCGGATCGCTCCGGTGGGCGGTCACCAGACCCTCGTGCGCCGCGATCCCATCGGGGTCTGCGCGCTGATCGCCCCGTGGAACTTCCCAATCAACCTGGTGGTGATCAAGTTGGCGCCGGCCCTGCTGGCCGGCAACACGGTCGTCATCAAGCCCGCCACCCCCACACCGCTGTCGATCCGCTTCATCATCGAGGCGATCGAGGCAGCGGGAGTGCCGGGCGGCGTGGTGAATCTGATCACGGGTGACGCGGCGGCCGGGGACATGCTGGTCCGCCATCGCGACGTCGACAAGGTGGCTTTCACCGGCTCGACGGCGGTCGGTCGCAAGATCGCCGCAGTCTGTGGTGAACTCCTGCGCCCCGTCACACTGGAACTCGGTGGGAAGTCCTCAGCTGTGGTCCTGCCGGATGCCGACCTCGACGCGATGTCGCAGGTGTTGGTGCGTTCCTGTCTGCGTAACACAGGGCAGACCTGCTACATCTCCACGCGCATCCTCGCTCCGGCGCAGCGGTACGACGAGGTCGTGGAGATGGTGGCCGCGACCATCGCTGCCGCCAAGTGTGGGGATCCCTTCGACCCCGACACTGTCTTCGGCCCGGTCGCCAACAAGATGCAGTACGACAAGGTGTTGCACTACCTCGAGTCGGCCTGGAATGAGGGGGCGCGGCTCGTGACCGGGGGTCGGCCGGCGGACGTGACCCGTGGCTACTTCATCACCCCGGCCGTGTTGGCGGACGTCACGCCCGAGATGACTGTGGCCCGCGAGGAGATCTTCGGGCCGGTCATCACCATCCTGGCCTACGAGACGATCGATGAGGCCGTGGAGATCGCGAACTCCACCCGCTTCGGCCTTGGTGGGATTGTCTTCTCTGCCGATCCCGACGCCGCCTTGGCCGTCGCGCAGCGCATCGACAGCGGTTCGGTCGGCATCAACTTCTTCGCCTCCAACCACAGCGCTCCCTTCGGTGGCCGCAAGGACTCGGGTTTGGGCGTCGAATATGGCGTGGAGGGGCTCAGTGCCTACCTCAGCTACAAGTCCATTCACCGGCGCTGACCCCGGCGTGTTGGTCGGACGCGAACCTCCCGGGAGCCTGACTGGACCGTAGACTCGGGTGAAACGAGTCAAGGGTGGGACTGTATTGATCACGTTCGAGCGCGTCACCAAGCGCTACGACAAACGCAACCGACCCGCTCTGGACGACATCAGCGTTGACATCCGGGCGGGGGAGTTCGTGTTCCTCGTGGGTGCTTCGGGGTCGGGTAAGTCGACGTTCATGCGGCTGATCCTGCGCGAGGAGAAGCCCACCGCCGGCCGGGTCATCGTGGCCGGCCGCGACGTCGGCCGGCTGTCGCGGCGCAAGGTGCCGCAACTGCGCCGGGGGATGGGCGCGGTGTTCCAGGACTTCCGGCTGCTGGCGAACAAGACCGTGTACCAGAACGTCGCTTTCACGCTGCAGGTGCTGGGCCGCAAGAGCGCCCAGATCGAGCGTTCGGTGCCCGAGGTCCTCGAACTCGTGGGCCTCGCCGACAAGATGGCGCGCTTCCCCGACCAGTTGTCCGGTGGTGAGCAGCAGCGAGTCGCCATCGCCCGGGCGTTCGTGAACCGCCCGCCCTTGCTGCTGGCTGATGAACCCACCGGCAACCTCGACCCGTCGACCAGTGTGGGCATCATGAAACTGCTCGACCGCATCAATCGGGTGGGCACGACCGTGATCATGGCCACCCACGACGCGGCGATCGTCGACCAGATGCGCAAGCGGGTCATCGAACTCGATGTGGGGCAGCTGATCCGCGACGAAGCACGCGGCGTCTACGGACAGGACCATCAGCCGTGAGATTCCGATTCATCCTCAGTGAGACCTTTCAGGGTCTGCGCCGCAATCTGACCATGACCTTCGCGGTCATCATCACGGTGGCCGTGTCCTTGACCCTGTTCGGGGCGGGCCTGCTCGTGCGCGCCCAGGTCGACAGCATGAAGGACTACTGGTACGAGCGGGTCGAGGTATCGATCTTCCTGTGCGGCGCCAACTCCACGGTGCCGGCCTGCTCGTTGGGGGCGGTCACGCCGGAGGTCCGCACGCAGATCGAAGCCGAGCTCAACGCGCTGCGCCCCCTCGTGCAGGACATCTACTACGAGTCCAAGGAAGAGGCCTACCAGCATTTCCTGGAACAGTTCAAGGACTCCCCGATCGTGGCCAACGTGACCCCCGACGCGCTGCCGGAGTCCTTCCGCGTGAAGCTGTCCGACCCCACGAAGTACGAGGTGATCGCAGCGGCCTTCGCCGGACGCCCCGGTGTGGAACAGGTGCAGGACCAGCGGCAGTTGCTCGATCGGTTCTTCCGATTACTGAACGGGTTGCAGGTCATCGCGCTATCCGTCGCGGTCGCCATGCTCGTGGTCACCGCGCTGTTGGTCATCAACACCATCCGCGTGGCCGCGCACGCCCGCCGCCGAGAAGTCGGGATCATGAAACTGGTGGGGGCGAGCAACATCATGATCCGCATGCCTTTCCTGCTCGAGGCCTCGCTGTCGGCGGCTCTGGGCGGTTTGCTGGCGGTCGCCGCGATCGTCGCCACCAAGGCGATTCTGATCGACCAGGTGCTGGCTCCGGCGTACCAGTTCACCGCATTCGTCTCCTGGGAACAGGTGCTGCTCATCCTGCCGGTCGTCTTCGTAACGGGCATCCTGATCGCCGCGATTGCAGCCGCGCTCACATTGCGCCGATACCTCAAGGTGTAGAGGTACCGTAGAAGGAGTATGTCCACCATGTCTGGCTCCCGCCGCCCCCACCGCATCGCCGCGATGGCGAGCGTCTGCGCGGTGTTGCTGGCCGGTGCTCCCGCCCTCGCCGAGGACATCAACGAGCAGGTGGCACAGTCCAGTGACGACCTGGCCCGCGCCGACGCGAAGGTGGCTGCCGCGCTCGACAAGCTGCAGAACGCCAAGGAGCAACTGCCCGCCGCTCGTGCCCAGTTGGCGCAGGCGCAGAACGAGTTGACCCAGTCGCAGGAGCGCAAGGCCGCCGCCGACGTCAAGGTCGCCACCGCCATCGCCAAGGTGACCAAGGCGCAGCAGGACATCGCCGAGACGGAGCAGCAGATCGCCTACTTGGAGCAGCAGATCGGGCGGATGGCCCGCGATGTGTACCAGCACGGCGGCACGGTCTCAGAGATGGAGATCCTGCTGGACGCGCAGAGCCCCGGGGATTTCGCCAGCCGCCTGGAGACGCTGCGCTCCATCGCCCAGGGCAACAACAACACTCTGTCCGATCTCGACGCGGCCAAGGCGCAGTTGACGATCCGCCTGCAGAACCTGCAGGACGCCGAAGAGGAGGCGCAGGCAGCCCAGGTGGAAGCGCAGCAGGAACTCGAGGTGGCGACCGCGGCGAAGGCGAAGGCCGACGCCGCGAAGGTGCAGATCGATGCGCTGGTCGCTGACCGCTCCTCCGCTCTGCGTGACGCCAAGGACCGTCGCTCCGCCGTCAAGAAGCAGTACGAGCAGTACAAGGCCGAGCAGGAGCGCATCGCCGCGATCGCCCGGGCGGCCTCCGCCAAGGCGCAGGGCAGTGGCACCGCGGGTGTGCCGATCCAGATCGGTTCCGGCGGGCTGGCCTGGCCGGCGCCGGGCGCCGGAGTGTCCGGCAACGTCGGGCCGCGCATCCACCCGGTCTATGGCTACCGTTCCTGTCATACGGGCGCGGATATCTCCGCTGGGATGGGCACCGGGATCCTCGCGGCCGCCGACGGTGTTGTGGTCTCGGTGGAGAACGGCGGACCCTACGGCCTGCACACCCTCATACAGCACGGATCCGGGATCTCCACGATGTACGCCCACCAGTCGGCGGTATCGGTCAGTCCTGGGCAGAAGGTCACGCAGGGCCAGATCATCGGCAACGTGGGCTCCACCGGGTGGAGCACTGGTCCGCACCTGCATTTTGAAGTGCACGTCAACGGCACGCCCTACGATCCGATGGGCTGGTTCGGCGGGGCGAAGGTTCCGGTCTCCTGCTGATGGTCAAGGAATCCGGGCGCAAGCTCATCACGGTGAATCGCCGTGCCCGCCACGACTACGCCATTACCGACACCTACGAGGCCGGCCTGGTGTTGACGGGCACTGAGGTCAAGTCCCTGCGGGCGGGTAAGGCCAACCTGACCGACGCCTACGCCGAGGTCCGAGACGGCGAAGTCTGGCTGGTGAACGCGCACATCCCCGAGTACGACCAGGGGACATGGACCAACCATGAGCCGCGCCGCACCCGCAAGTTGCTGCTCCACGCCCAGGAGATCAACCGCCTGATCGGCAAGACCAAGCAGTCCGGGCTCACCCTCGTGCCCATGCAGATGTACTTCAAGGACGGCAAGGCCAAGGTGGAGATCGGGCTGGGCAAGGGGAAGAAGGCGTACGACAAGCGCCAGGACATCGCCGAACGGCAGGCGAAGCGCGACGCAGATCGGGCGGTCGCCGCAGCCCGGCGTCACTGACTGACGGCTGCCAATCGCTGGATCGCTTCGGTGAGGATCTGCGGTGACGTCGCGTAGTTCAGCCGGACATGCCCCGCGCCGCCGGTGCCGAACGTTTGGCCTGCGTTGAGCGCCACCCGTGCCCGCTCAAGGAAGTAGCGGGCGGGATCCTTCCCGCCGCAGTCCAGCCAGGCCAGGTACGTTCCCTCGCCAGGCACGTACGTCACACCTGGCAGATACTCGGCCACCAGCGTCGTGAGGACGGTGCGATTGCTCGCCAGGGCGGCCAGCAGATCGTCCAGCCAGCCACTGCGGTCGGTCAGCGCGGCGATCTGGGCGATCACCCCGAGGTGGCTGGCGCCGTGCCGGACCTCTTCGGGCAGCCGCCGCAGGTCGTCGACCGATTCCTCCCCGGCGATGATGAGCCCCGCCTTGAGGCCGGCCAGGTTCCACGCCTTCGACGCCGATGTCACGGTAAAACCGTCCTGAGTGACGGTCAACAACGGGGTGAACTGTGCACCCGGTAACACCAGCGGGCCGTGGATCTCGTCGGAGATGATCCGGACCCGGTGAACGGCGGCCAGGGCGACGACCTCCGCCAGTTCCTGCCGCGTATGCACCGCTCCGGTGGGGTTGTGCGGATTGCTGAGCAGCAGCACGGCCTGCCGGCTGCTGGCCGCCGCCCGCTCGAAGGCGACGTCCAGCGTGTGCAGGTCGAGGCGCCCGTCAGGTCCCAGCGGTGCCTCGACGATACGCCGGCCGGCGCTGGTCGGGAAGGCGTAGAACGGCGGGTACACCGGCGGGGTCACCACCACTGCGTCGCCCGGTTCGCTGATGAGCCGCAGTAGCTCGGTGATGCCCACCATCACGTCCGGGACCAGCGCGGTGCGGGCAACTGGCAAGTCCGACCAGTTCCAGTGGCGGGCCGCGAAGTCGGCCAGTGCCTGTGCGTAATCCTCAGCGAAGGGGTAGCCGGTGTCCCCCCGGGCGATCGCCGCCTGCAGCGCTTCGCGGACCGCCGGGGCGAGTTCGACGTCCATCTCGGCCACCCACAGCGGCAAGACGTCCGCTGGATACAACTTCCACTTCACGCTGGTCCGCGTCCGCAGTTGCTCAAGCGGGGCCCAGGCGAAATCACTGCTCACGGGTCACCAGCGTAGACCGCGTGACACGATGGGTGACGTGCTCTCGGATGCCGATCTGCCGGCCCTGTGGCGCGATCTCGGCATCCCAGGCGTCATCGATGTGCACACCCACTTCCTGCCCGAACCCGTGATGGCCAAGGTATGGGCCTACTTCGACGCGGCCGGCGACAACTACGGGGTGGACTGGCCGATCACGTACCGCTGGGCCGATGACCAGCGGCTCGCCCACCTGCGCGCGATGGGCGTCCGCGGTTTCACGTCCTTGGTGTACGCGCACAAGCCGGGCATGGCGCAATGGCTCAGTACCTGGTCGTTGGACTTCGCCAAGCAGGTACCTGACTGCCTGCCCACTGCCACGTTCTATCCCGAACCCGGCGTGGATGACTATGTGGGACGGTCGCTCTCGGCGGGAGCGCGGATCTACAAGGTGCATCTGCAGGTCAGCGATTTCGACCCGCGGGATCCGATCCTCGATGCCGTCTGGGGTGCCCTCAGTGACGCCGGGGTGCCCGCGCTGATCCACTGCGGCTCGGCACCACTGCCGGGACGGTACACCGGCGTTGGTCCGATCTCGGACGTCCTGCGGCGGTTCCCCAGGCTGCCCGTCATCATCGCCCACCTCGGCGCCGCTGAGTTCGGGGAGTTCCTCGACATCGTGGCGAGCAGGCCGCTGACTTGGTTGGACACCACGATGGGTCTGACCGATTTCATGCAGGCGATGACGCCTTACCCGCCGGAGCGGCTGCCGCAACTGCGCTCGCTGTCGGCCGATGGCAAGGTCCTCTTCGGCTCGGACTTCCCCAACATCCCCTACCCCTACGCCCACCAGGTGCAGGTGCTCGCCGAGTTCGGCCTGGACCTGCGGCAGGTCCTCTGGGAGGCGCCAAACCGCCTGTTCGGTTAGGCGACGCGGACGAACTGCACGTGCCAGTCCTGCGGTCCTTCTTGGATGTACTCGATGCTCATCGTCGCGCCGTAGCGCTCATCGACCTGCGCCAGCAGCGGCAGCGGTTCGTGCGGTGCCACCACGACCAGACCGGCGCCAGGAGCCAATGAGTCGAGGGCGCCGAAGATGCTGGCATGCCGGATCGCATGCGGGATGCTCTTGGCCTCAAGGACGGGGAAGCCACTGTCGTGTTCGTTGCAGGAGCAGGTGTGGTTCTGGCTCAGGTGTAGGTCGGTCATCGCGGTTCCTCCAATGTTTTATTACACTCTATACCGTGAATATTAGACGTGGCCCGCAACCGGTGCGCAGGGGAGGTCTTCCCGCCCATCGCGCCCGGGTCCTGGAGTACGTGCAGGCCCAGACTGAGCCAGTACGGGTAGAGGTTCTCGCGCAGGCCTTCTCCCAACACCCCAACACGGTGCGCGAGCACCTCGACGCGCTCGTCGCTGACGGTCTCATCCTGCGCGAGCGGGTGGCCGGACCAGGTCGCGGTCGGCCGGCGTGGGGCTACCGGGCCAATCCGCAGCGCTCGGAACCCGATTCCCGCGTGCGCGAGTACGGGGCCCTGGCCGGGGCTCTAGCCGCCCACATTGCCACCTCGAGCCACGACCCTGCGGGCTCCGGGCGCAGCGCTGGACTCCAGTGGGGCCGGGCGCTGGTCGGGGATCGCGAGGGCGCCGGCGCCCCGCGGGAGTACCTCGAGGATCTGCTCACCTCCTTGGACTTCAGCCCCCGCACTGACGGCGAGGACATGGTGCTCACCACCTGTCCGCTGCTTGACGTCGCACTGCGCTACCCCGATGTGGTGTGTGCGGTGCATGAGGGCATGGTCGCTGGTGTCCTCGGGCAGTTGGGTGCCTCGGACCAGGCGCGCCTGCTGCCTTTCGCCGAGGACGACGGCTGCCGGTTGTGTCTGGGGGGATCCTCGTGACCGAGGTCCTCACGGCAACTCCGTCCGTACGAACCCCCGTCCGGGCCCGGATGCTGCTGCTGGCGCTGGGCGGTGCCTCGCTGCTGGCTGGTCTGGATGCCGCACTGCTCCTCGCTGGCCTGCCCGCACCGGTCACCGTGGACAGGCTGGAAGAGGTGCACGGCCCCCTGATGGTGCTGGGCTTCCTCGCGACGCTGATCGCGTTGGAGCGGGCGGTGGCGCTGCGACGGCGCTGGGCCTACCTGAGCCCGGCATTCCTCGGTGCGGGCGGCCTGCTGCTGCTCTCGCCGCTGCCGGTTGCCGTCGGTCACGCGGTGCAGTTCGCCGGGACTGTGGTCCTGGTCGCCATCTATCGATCGCTGGCCACCCGGGCACTGTCCATTCCGCTTTCCATCCAGTGGCTGGGGGCGGTCATGGCTGCCGGAGCCGCTGCCCTCTGGTGGATCGGTGTCCCGTCGCCGTCGGTCTTGCCCTTCTTGACCGGATTCCTGGTTCTCACCATCGCGGGTGAACGTCTTGAGTTGGCCCGGATCGCCGGGCCGAGCGAGGCCGCCCAGCGAGTGCTGCTCGGGCTGGCCGCGGGCACGCTGCTCACTGCCTGCGGTGCCTTGCTGTGGCCCGTGGCCGGGGGTGCTGCGTTCGGACTTGCACTGCTCGGGATTGCTGCCTGGTTGGTCCGGTTCGACGTGGCCACCCGGCTGGTCCATGCCAGCGGGTTGCCGCGCTACGTCGCCGTCAACCTGGTCGCCGGCCTGGTGTGGTTGGCCGTGGCAGGTGTCACCTGGCTGCTCTGGGGTGCTGGGGACGACGGGCCAGCCTACGACATCGCCATTCACGCGATCGGGCTCGGATTTGCGATGTCCATGGTTCTCGCGCACGCGCCGGTAATCTTGCCAGCCGTGCTGCGCAGGCCGCTGCCGTACCGGCCGGTGCTCTACGTGGCGACGGTCGCGCTGCAGGTATCGCTGCTCGCTCGGGTGCTCGCGGACGTGCGCGACCTGCCGGGCGTCTGGGAGGCCGGGGCGGCGGTCAACGTGCTGGCCGTCCTTGGTTTCGTGGTGATCTCAGCGGGGTTGGTGATCCGGAAATGATGAAACGTTCCACTTGGCACATGCGTGCCTCGCTGGTGATCCTGGCCTGGATGCTGGCTGCAGCGATGGTGTCGCTGGTGCACCGGCAGGTGCCCGTCGCAGCGTGGCTGATGGTGCACCTGCTGCTCCTCGGCGCAGTGAGTAATGCCCTGTTGATCTGGAGTTGGCACTTCGCCCAGGCGATCCTGCGCGTGCCACCGATGACCCGTCGGGTCGAAGCCGGCCGGCTCGCCGTGTTCAACTGCGGGGCGGTGCTGGTCATCCTGGCCGTGGTGCTCATGGTGCCGTGGCTCGTGGTCGCAGGTGGGGTGCTGGCGATCGCTGCCCTCCTGCTGCACGTTCTGGCCCTGGTGCGAGCCCTGCGCGCCGCCTTGCCGAGCCGGTTCGCCGTCGCGGTGCACTATTACGTCGCGGCTGCGCTGCTGGCGGTGCCCGGCATCGCACTGGGCGTGGCACTGACCCGGGCGGGCACCCCGGCGCTGATCAGCGCGCATGCCGCCATCGGGCTGCTGGGGTGGGTCGTTCTGCCCATCCTCGGCACCTTGCTGACCTTGTGGCCGACCATGCTGCACACCCGGATCGTCGACGGTGCCGAACGCAAAGCGCGGTGGGCCCTGCCGACGCTGGTTGTCGGCATCGGTGTCGTCGTGGGGGGTCTGATCAGCGGGATCACGATGGCGGCCGTGGCAGGGGTGGTGCTCTACGGGCTGGGTGCCGGCCTGATCGTGGCGCCGATGATCACAGAGATGCGGCGCAAACCACCGCAGTCCTTCGCGGCCTGGTCGACGTTGTGTGGTGTGGTCTGGCTCGGGGTGGCCCTGGCTGTCTTCGCGGCCACCGTCACCGAGCCCGGTGGGACCATCACCGTTCTGGCGCTGGTGGGCGGGGTCTTGCAGGTGCTGCTGGGGTCCTTGAGTTACCTCGTGCCGGTGGTCATGGGAGGCGGGCCGCAGGCCGTTCGGTGGCGCAATGCCCGCGCTGATCGGGCGACCTCCACCCGGCTCATCATCACCAATGCCGGCCTGGCCCTGTGTGTTTTGCCGACGCCGAGTACGGTGCGGGTCGCCGCCTCGGTCCTGGTCCTGGGGGCATTGCTGGCCAATGCCTTCACCGTGGCGATGACCATCCGCACGCCGCGTGAACCCCGGCCCCGCCGCGACGTTGGTGTGGTCACGGGGCTCGGGGCCATTATGGTCGCCGTCGTGGCGGGCGTGGCCGTCAATCCGGCGGCGGTCGGCAGTCCATCGAGTGCTGCCGGCGACGTCGCGCCCACCGGTCACACCACCACGGTGCAGGTGACGATCGAGGGTATGCGCTTCGTCCCCGGTCATATCAACGTTCCGGCGGGGGACCGGCTCGTGGTGGAGTTGACGAACACCGGTGACGATGCCCACGACCTCACGCTTGAGACCGGGCAGCACACCCCGCGGCTGCAGCCCGGCGAGTCGGCCACTCTCGACGCCGGCGTCGTTGGGCGGGACGTCGCAGGCTGGTGTTCACTGGCTGGGCACCGGCAGATGGGCATGGTTCTGGGGATACATGTGGGTGGCGCCCCGGCCATGACCACGCCGGAGCCGGTCGATGCGGTACTGCAGCCCGCTTCAACGACGAAGGTGCATCGGCTGCGGCTCGAGGCCCGTGAGGTGCAGGCCACTGTCGCGCCCGGGGTGGAACAGACTCGCTGGACGTTCAACGGGACGGTGCCAGGGCCCGTTCTCCGCGGGCAGGTGGGTGACCGCTTCATCGTGACGCTGGTCAACAGCGGCACCATGGGCCACTCCATCGACTTCCATGCCGGCGCGCTTGCTCCCGACGAGCCCATGCGTACCATCGCGCCCGGTGAGTCGCTGACGTATCGGTTCACCGCGACCCGGGCCGGGATCTGGATGTACCACTGCTCGACGATGCCGATGTCGCTGCACATCGCCAACGGCATGTTCGGTGCCGTGATCATTGACCCACCCGATCTGCCTGACGTCGATCGGGAGTACGTGCTCGTGCAGTCCGAGAGTTATCTTGGTGATCCGCACATGGTGGCCGACCGGATCGCCGCCGATGAGCCGGATCAGATCGTTTTCAACGGGTTCCCGAACCAGTACGACGAGTACCCCCTGCACGCGATGGTCGGAGAGCGGGTGCGGCTCTGGGTGCTCGACGCCGGTCCGAACCGCAGCAGTGCCTTCCATGTGGTGGGCGGCCAGTTCGACACCGTCTATCGGGAGGGCGCGTACGACCTACGCCCTGGGCCCGGCGGCTCGCAGGTATTGGGTCTGTTCCCCGCGCAGGGCGGATTTGTCGAGCTGGAGTTTCCGCAGGCAGGGCACTATCCGTTCGTCACCCACGCGATGAGTGACGCCGAGCGTGGTGCCCATGGGGTGATCGCTGTTCACTGATCGCCGGTGCCCCCAGATGGGCCGCTAGTCGGTGCTCACCGGCCTGGCTTGGGCAAGCAGGACGTTCGCGTGCGCGTGCTGGGTGACCCCGCTGGCCGTAGACCCTGCCCGATGCAACCCGATCTCGTTGATCGATTCCCAGGCGGTCAGTCCGCGACTGCCCAGCGCAATGAGGTCTGCCTGCCAGTCCTCGGCGGTCTGCAGAATCAGGTCACGCGGGCGGGAGAAGACCTCCAGGTCGCCGGGGCGAACCACCTTCAGTTCAACATCGCCGACCACGTTCATCAGCCGCTCGTGGGTGGCCTGTGCCAGCGCATCGGGATCGGCGGTCTCGTGTACTACGACGACCAAGACCTCGGTACTAGAGATCCATGGCAGGCGAAGCAGGGCCTCCTGCGCCGCCTGGGCATGTACGGATCCGTCCTGGGCGAGTAGGACGCGCCGCGTACGCCGTCCGGTGCGGGTGATCACAAGCGGAGCGCTGGGCCCGTGCATCAGCCATTCCGCGGTGCTTCCTAGATGTAACCGCTTCAGGAAACCCTGACCTTTGGCGCCGACGACGACAAGGTCGCTGTGCGCGCCGCGCGTGTGGAGTTCCCAGCGCGGATCCCCGGACGTATGGGTGGTGCTGAGGGACTCCGCGACGGTAGGACGCAGGAGTTCTCGGGGAGTCGGCGCGCTTTCCGAGACTCCGGCATTGAGAATCTCGACGGACCAATCAGGCCAGTCGTGATTGTTGATCCAGAGCCATCCGACATCCGCACAAGCGGATCCATCGTCACCGAACAGGAGAGTGCGTGACATGACAATCACCTCAGTGTCATTCTACGCCTGCCTCTGCCTGTGCGTGACTTTGTGCGTACGCAGATTCAGGAAGTTCTTGCCGGGGATCGCCTGTGCTCAGGGGTCTGTGAGGTGTGTCTGGTAGGTGTGGCCGCGGGGGCTGGTCCAGGTGAGGGTGTGGTTGGGTCCGGTGGTGACGGTCCAGCGGGTGTGGGTTTTGAGGCGGTGGTGGTAGCGGCAGAGCGCGTGGAGGTTGTCGGCGGATGTCTTCCCGGCGGGCCAGGGGGTGGTGTGGTCGAGGTCGCAGCGGGTGGCGCGGCGTCGGCAGCCGGGGAAGCGGCAGTGCCGGTCGCGGACCTGGACGTACCGTTGTAGTTTCGGTGCGGGCCGGTAGCCGGTCGCCGGTGTTGGGGGTGTGGTCAGGTCGATCACCTCGGTGACCCCGTCGTTGACCAGTTCGGCGGCGTGGTCTTCGCTGATCGGGCCGTACCCGGCGATCTCCGGCTCGGCGCCGTTCGGGGGGAGGATGACGGTGATGGGGATGGGCTGGTCGGGGCGGATCCCGGTGAGTAGGTGGATGAACGCGTCGGCCATGCCGGCGTTGAGCGCTCCGTTGGTGGCGCCCAGATGGGCGCGGATGTGGTCGATGCAGGTTCTGCCTTCGGCGGCGGTGAGGTAGGCACTCAAGGTGGCCATGCCGTCGGGTTCGTCGTGCAGCCACACGCCGCGGCGGGTACGGGCCGCGGCCCGGCGGCGTTGCGCGGCCTCAGGGTCGATCCGGTCGACGTGGTAGAGCAGCCAGCGGCCCAACTGGGCGCGGGTGTGGCCACTGGCGTAGCCGATGCCGCGGGTGGTCAACGCCGCCCGGGCGTCGGGGGGCAGGGTGGTGGTGCGTTGGGCCAACTCCCGCGCCGCGGCCAGATCGATCGTGCCGGCGGCCAGGGCGGCCAGCACGTGCGGCAGTTCGTGGTGCAGGGTGATGGCGAGGTCGAGGCGGTGGCTGGCGGTGCTGGCCGGCCAGTGCAGCGCGCATCCGATCTCGGCGGCGGTCGGGTCGACGTCGCTACCGAGTGGGTCGGTGCCGATGTCGGCGGTGGCGGCCAGGTCGGTGAACGCACCCAGTTGCCTGGCGTCGCTGAACGCTTTCACCGTTTCGCAGGCCAGAGCCACGTCCAGCGGGTCGTGGTCGTGGGGGTGTTGCAGCACCTGCCAGGCGTCGGCCACTGTCTGATCCATACCCCAACCGTAGAACAGGGGTACGACAAAACAATGCTTCAGACAGGATCTGTGGATTAACCAACCCGCGCAACTGTGCGATGTCCCTTGAGGTACTTGTCCAGGTCCGTCCGCAACGTCGTGGTCACGTCCAGAACGTAGTTCTGCCGCATGTGCCACGGCGCGTCCGCACCCTGCTTGGGCAGGTCCCCGGCCGCCCGCTCGATGTATCCGGACTTCAGATCCATGAGGGGGCGCGACTGTAGGGGCTCTGTTGGATGCGGAACCACCCAGTCGTAACCACGCTCATCCATCCAGTTGAGCGTCTTGCAAACCAGGCGCGCGGTGAGGTCGGCGCGCAGGGTCCAGGACGCGTTCGTGTAGCCCACGGCGATCGCGTAGTTCGGGACACCGGTGATCATCGCTCCGAGCAGCACGTACTGCTCGGGCAAGATCAGCGGCTCGTCGTCGACGCTGACGGGGACACCGCCGTTGGGTTTGAGTTTGAGACCCGTGGCCGTGATGAGGATGTCCGCCGGCAGGAAGCGTCCGGACATCAGCCGCACACCCGTCGCCTCAATCCGGTCGATCCGGTCGGTGACGACCTCGGCGCGGCCGCTCTTGATAGTTCGAAACAGATCGCCATCAGGTGCCACACAAACGCGCTGGTCCCAGACGTTGTAACTCGGGGTGAAGTGCTGATCGACGAGCCGCTCGTCGCCTAGCGCCTTTGTCGCGAGATCGCGCAGAAACGCTCCGGCCCGCGCGGGGTACTTCCGGCTGAACTGGTAGAAGGCCGTGCTGAACGCGATGTTCTTGCTGCGCACGAGCCGGTGGGCGGCCTGCGCCGGCAGGTACTTCCGGGCCGCATCGGCGATCACGTCGGTCGCCGGCAGCGGGCTGATCCAGGTGGGGGAGCGCTGCAACATCGTCACGTGCTCGGCGCTCTTGGCCAGCTCGGGCACAAGAGTGACGGCCGTCGCGCCGGACCCGATGACCACGATGCGCTTGCCCGCGTAGTCGAGGTCCTCGGGCCAGAACTGCGGATGCACGGTCGTCCCGGCAAAATCATCGAGCCCTGGCAGGTCGGGCAGATAGCCCTCGTCGTAGTCGTAGTACCCGGCGCACGAGTACCAGTAGCGGCAGGTGATCTGACGGCCGTCAGTCAGCGTGAGCGTCCACCGGGCGGCATCGGTGTTGAAGTTCGCAGTCACCACCTTCGCTCCGTACTGGATGTGCTCATCGATGCCGAACTCGGTGGCAGTGTCCTTGATGTACTGCAGGATGCTCGGCCCATCGGCCAGTGACTTCCGGTCGCGCCACGGCTTGAACTGGAATCCAAAGGTGAACAGGTCCGAGTCGCTGCGAATGCCGGGATAGCGGAAGAGGTCCCACGTCCCGCCCATGCTCTCGCGGGCTTCCAGGACGGTGTAGCTCTTGGTCGGGCACAACGTCTGCAAGCGGTAACCGGCATCAATGCCCGATAGTCCAGCCCCCATCACGACGACGTCGTAGTCCACATCCTCGGCCACGATCGTGAGCCTACCCGCGGGCGGCGACGTGGATCGCGCGACGAGGGAATGTACCGGCGCTCGGCGTCATTGAAGTAGGTGGACCGTTCGCGCCCTGCGCGAGTACGGTTGCAGGTACAACTCAACAGGGGGTGAACGGTTTCGACAGCGGATGTGCTGACGAGAGAAGCGGGCTGAGGATGGCAGTTATCTCATTAACGATCTGCCAAAACAACAAGTGCCGATTCCAAGAGCACT
>Ga0116175_1001208_pt1 | contig 16823 bp, 16 predicted proteins | sample AD_UKC125_MetaG_FD_89802 | JGI IMG/M metagenome (GOLD analysis project Ga0116175, IMG submission 89802) | Active sludge microbial communities of municipal wastewater-treating anaerobic digesters from USA - AD_UKC125_MetaG | ecosystem: Engineered > Bioreactor > Anaerobic > Digestate | place: USA... | reverse complement strand
ATGCTGGGGCTGCTGATTCCGTTTGTCGGCATCGGTACGCCGCCGGCTTTGATCGCGCTCACGCTCTATGCGCTGCTGCCGATTTTTCAAAACACTTATCTCGGGTTCTCCGAAATTCATCCCTCGATTAAAGAAGCGGCCACCGCGTTTGGCTTGTCCCGCTGGCAGAAGCTGATGCGGGTGGAGCTGCCGTTGGCGCTGCCGGCGATGATTTCCGGCATCCGCACCGCCGCGGTGCTGATTATCGGCACCGCCACGCTGGCAGCCTTGGTGGGCGCGGGCGGTTTGGGCAAGATTATTCTGCTGGGTATAGACCGCAACAACACGGCGCTTACCGTAATCGGTGCGGCGGCCTCGGCGCTGCTGGCGGTGGGCGTGAGCGGTTTGGTGTATTGGCTGCAACGCAAAAAAGCCGCCGGCCGCGCGCTGAGCGTGGCGGCGCTCTTGGTAGCGCTGTTGCTGGGTGCGCAGTGGTGGAGCAGCCAGGGCAGCAGCAAGCAGGTGGTGATTGCCGGTAAATTGGGCAGCGAGCCGGATATTTTGATCAATATGTATAAGCTGCTGATTGAGGCGGATAATCCTGAAATCAACGTGGTGTTGAAGCCGAATTTCGGCAAAACCAGTTTTCTGTTTAACGCGCTCAACAGCGGTGAAGTGGATATTTATCCCGAGTTTACCGGCACAGTGCTGGAAAGCTTGGTGAAACTGCCCGATGCCGAGAAAAACCGCAAATTCAATCCGCAGCAAACCTATCTGTTGGCCAAAAAGCTGCTGGACGAGCAATATCAAATGGTGTTTCTGGCGCCGATGAAATATCAAAACACTTATGCACTGGCGCTGCCGCAAGCCTATGCCCGGCAGCATCAGGTGGCCACGCTTTCCGATTTGGCCAAAGTAAAAGACCAAATCCGCGCCGGTTTCACGCTGGAATTTATCGACCGCCAAGACGGCTACAAAGGCCTGTCTGAAACCCATCGGATTCCGTTGAAACACCTTGCCAGCATCGAGCCGACCCTGCGCTACACCGCGCTGGAAGACGGCCGGGTGGATTTGGTGGACGCCTATTCCACCGATGCCGAAATCCGCCGCTACAAGCTCACCTTGCTCAAAGACGATTTGCAGCTGTTCCCGCCTTATCAGGGCGCGCCGTTGATGAAGGCCAAGTTTGCCGAACAGCATCCGCAAGTAGCCGCATCGCTCAACCGCCTGGCCGGAAAAATCAGCGAAGAAGAGATGTCGGAGATGAACGACAAAGTGAAAAACGGCGGCGAAGCGCCTGCCAAAGTAGCCGCCGACTATCTGAATGCCCACCAACTGCTGAACAAAAAGGATGCCCCATGAACGCCATCGTCGAATTTCGCGAAGTCGGCAAACGCTATGGCGAAAAAAACGTCATTAGCGGGTTAAACCTCAGCATCCACGAAGGCGAGTTTTTCGTGATGGTAGGGCCTTCCGGCTGCGGCAAAACCACTACCCTGAAAATGATTAACGCGCTCACCCAGCCCAGCGAAGGCGATGTGTATTTCAACGGCAAGCGCATCAAAGATTACGACATCCGCCGCCTGCGCCACCGCATCGGCTATGTGTTGCAACAAATCGCGCTGTTCCCCACCATGACGGTGAAGCAAAACATCGAGCTGATTCCCGATATTCTCGGCTGGAGCAAAAGCGAGCGCAGCCGCCGCAGCGGCGAATTGCTGGAAATGGTCGGCCTGCCGCCCGCCAAATACGCCGCCCGTTATCCCAACGAATTATCCGGCGGCGAGCAGCAGCGCATCGGCATCTTGCGCGCGATTGCCGCCAAGCCCGATGTGTTGCTGATGGACGAACCCTTCAGCGCGCTCGATCCGATTTCCCGCAACGCATTGCAGGAAATGGTGGCCGACATCCACCAACGGCTCGGCACCACCATCGTGTTTGTCACCCACAATATGAACGAAGCCCAACGCCTCGCCAGCCGCATCGCCGTGATGCAGGGCGGCCGCCTGCAACAATTGGGCACGCCGGAGGAATTGCAAAGCCAACCGGCCAACGAGTTTGTGCGCTCATTTTTCCAAAGCGAAACCATCGATTACGGCAAAATCAGCCAGCTCACCGACCTGTTGCCGCTCAGCCGCGACGACATGCCCGAGCTGGAAGCCGACGCCGCCATCGCCGATTTATTCCCGCTGCTGGGCAGTCATCCGAGAGTACGCATCCGCGGCGTGGGGGAAATCGACGGTAGTCGGGTGTTTGATTATTTGCATAGTCGGCAGCGGTAAGGTTTTTGAGGATTGATAAAGAGAAATGCCTGTCTGAAAACGAATGCAGTGAGTTTCTGCGTAGCTAAAGTTTTTTCAGACAGGCATTTATCTTTAAAACACCATACTTTTTTGAGTACCGTTTGATTTACCGGCAACCTGTCCCTTCCCCCGTCTTTACGGGGGAAGGCTAGGATGGGGGTGTTTGAGTTGATGAACCGATATTTCTTTTCACTCAAGCAGCCACCCTTCCCCTAACCCCTTCCCGCCAGCGGGACGGGGAACAGGTTGCGGTGGCTTTTATCATTTCCTAATGAAACAAACAGTTTTTAGCTGTGCAGAAACTCGCAAGCTTGCTTTCAGACAGGCATTTATTCCAGCACCCCTTATCAAAATGCTACAATCCCCACTTTGTTAACCACCCACATCCCGCAAACAGCCATGAAAAAAGCCGCTGCCCCCAAGTCTTTTGAAGACGCGCTCAAGCGTCTGGAAACGCTCACCCAAGCCATGCAGAGCAGTGAAATGCCGCTGGAAGACGCGTTGGCCGCCTATCAGGAAGGCAACGAACTGGTGAAATATTGTCAACAAAAGCTGGCCGAAGTAGAGCAGAAGCTGCAAGTTTTGGATGCCGGTGAACTGAAGGATTTGAACCTTGAGCAAAGCGAATGATTTGAAAACATGGCAGCAGCAGGCGCAGGCGCAGACCGAATTGACACTGGAGCGCATGTTGCCGACCGCCGCCACCGTGCCGAACACCCTACACGAAGCGATGCGTTACAGCGCGCTCGACGGCGGCAAACGGCTGCGCCCCCTGCTGGTATTGGCCGCTGCCGAATTGGGCGACGCCGATGCTGCCGCGCTGGAGCAGGCGATGGCGGCGATTGAGATGGTGCACGTTTACTCGCTGGTACACGACGATATGCCGCCGATGGATAACGATAGCCTGCGCCGCGGCAAGCCGACCTGCCATGTGCAATACGATGAAGCCACTGCGCTGTTGGTGGGCGATGCGCTGCAAACGCAGGCGTTCGACGTATTAAGCCGCCCCACCGGCCTGCCTGCCGCGCGCCAGTTGAAAATGGTGTCGGTGTTGGCGCAAGCTTCCGGCAGCCTCGGCATGGCGGGCGGGCAGGCGATTGATTTGGCCAATGTCGGCAAGGCGATGAACCAAACCGAATTGGAACAGATGCACGGCCTGAAAACCGGCGCACTTATCCGTGCGGCGGTGGCGCTCGGCGCACTCAGTTGCCCCGAGCTTGATGATGCCGCCCTGCAACGCTTAGACCAATACGCCGCCAAACTCGGCTTGGCGTTTCAAGTGATTGACGACGTACTCGATTGCGAAGCCGATACCGCCACCCTCGGCAAAACCGCCGGCAAAGACGCGGATAACGACAAACCCACCTATGTAAAACTGATGGGCTTGGCCGCCGCCCGCGCTTACGCCGAAACGCTGGTGGCCGATGCCGTGGCTTTGTTAGAGCCGTTCGGAGAAGATGCGCTGCGTTTGCGCCAGTTGGCGGAATATGTGACCGCGCGCAATCATTGATGTTTGATTGGATGTTTAAATGCCTGTCTGAAAACGAACGAAGTAAGTTTCTGCGTAGCTAAAACGAGCTTGCGAGTTTTCAGACAGGCATTTTGTTTTATAAAAACACTTTGAACAGATTTGAACAGAAGCGTCATACTCGGGCTTGACCCGAGTATCTTTTTGTTGGTTAAGGAATGGGAGATACTCGGGTCAAGCCCGAGTATGACGGGAGAGGGTTTTCAGACAGGCATTCTGGGAGCGCGGGCGGCTCGCCCGCAGGCAAGCGGCACGCTTGCATCAGCGCTTGAAGATTAGGTAATACTGGGCTTTATGCTTTTTTTTTGCCCGTAAGGGCAAATGTGGGCGAGCCGCCCGCGCTCCCAGCCCTGTGCGGTATAAAATAAGGCTTAAATCCTTATTCAACCTTCATGGCTTGAGCGTGGTCAAACCACTATCATAATAAAACATTTAGAATGAAACTATGATGCAACGCTTCAACATCCACTTATTTTAATAACAGAGAAAGCACAAAAATGGAAATTATCCACACCGATGTAGCGATTGTCGGCGCCGGCGGAGCCGGTTTGCGGGCGGCAATCGAAATTGCCCGCGCCGCGCCGGATAAAACCGTACACCTGATTTCCAAGGTCTATCCGATGCGCAGCCATACCGTGGCCGCCGAAGGCGGTTCGGCAGGTGTCGTGCGCGACGACGACTCTTTGGAAAACCATTTCAACGACACGGTTTCCGGCGGCGACTGGCTGTGCGAACAAGATGTGGTGCAGTATTTTGTTGAGCACGCCACCGAAGAAATGATTCAGCTTGAACACTGGGGCTGCCCGTGGTCGCGGCTGCCTGATGGTCGCGCCAATGTGCGCCGTTTTGGTGGCATGAAGATTCCGCGCACTTGGTTTGCGGCGGACAAAACCGGCTTCCACATGCTGCACACGCTGTTTCAAACCTCGCTGCAATACCCGAATATTCAGCGTTTAGACGAACATTTCGCGCTGGATTTATTGGTGGACAACGGCCGGTTGCAAGGCGTGTTGTGTTACGACCTGCAAAACGGCACGGCGCGCGCAGTGCAGGCCAAGAGCGTGATTATTGCCACCGGCGGCGCCGGGCGCGTGTTTGCCTTCAATACCAACGGCGGCATCGTCACCGGCGACGGCATGGCGATGGCCTACCGCCACGGCGTGCCGCTGCGCGATATGGAATTCGTGCAATACCACCCCACCGGCCTGCCCGGCTCGGGTATTTTGATGACCGAAGGTTGTCGCGGTGAGGGCGGTATTCTGGTGAATAAAGACGGCTACCGCTACCTGCAAGATTACGGCCTCGGCCCGGAAACCCCGGTGGGCGAGCCGAAAAACAAATACATGGAATTGGGGCCGCGCGACCGCCTGTCGCAAGCGTTCTATCACGAATGGAAAGCAGGCCGCACCGTTTCCACCCCGCGCGGCGACGTGGTGTATTTAGATTTACGCCATTTGGGTGAGGCTTTTATCAACGAGCGGCTGCCGTTTATCCGCTCGCTGGCGCAGAAATTTGCCGGTGTCGATCCGGTGAGCGAGCCGATTCCAGTGCGCCCGACCGCGCACTACACCATGGGCGGCATCGAAACCGACGGCCGCTGCCAAACCCGCCTACCCGGCCTGTTTGCCGTAGGCGAATGCGCTTCGGTGGGCTTGCACGGTGCCAACCGCTTGGGTTCCAACTCTTTGGCCGAATTGTGCGTATTCGGCAAAGTGGCGGGCGAAGACGCGCTCAAACATGCAGAAACCGCTGCTGACGGCTTGAGCCATGAAGCGTTTGCCGAGTTGGCGCAACAAGCCTATCAGCCGTTTGAAGCCTTGAAAAACCGTACCGACGGCACCGAAAAACCGGCCGACATCCGCCGCGAACTGGGTGCGATGATGGAAGCGGAAGTAGGCATTTACCGCAGCGCAGAAAACGGCGCACGCGCCAAAGCCGCTATTCGCGAGTTAAAAGCGCGCTACCAAAACGTGCGCGTAACCGACCATGCCGACACCTACAACACCGACTGGATGACCACCGTAGAGCTGGGTTATCTGCTGGATGTGGCTGAGGCGATGATTTATTCCGCCGATGCGCGCACCGAATCGCGCGGCGCCCACCAGCGGCTGGATTTCCCCGAACGCGACGACGAGCATTTCCTCAAGCACACGCTGAGTTTTTACCGCGCCGATGCAGAGCCGCAGCTTGAATACAGCAACGTGTTGATTACCCAATCCCAGCCCGCCAAACGGGTGTATGGTGCAGAAGGGGAGAAAAAATCATGAGCCAAACGATTACCTTGGAAGTGATGCGCTACCGCCCCGGCGTGGATGCAAAACCGTGGCCGCAGGCGTTTCAGATTGAGTGGACGCAGGATATGTCGATACTTGATGCGCTGGCGTTGATTAAAGACGATTTCGAGCCGGAGCTGGCCTACCGCTGGTCGTGCCGCATGGAAGTGTGCGGCTCTTGCGGCATGGTGGTGAACGGCGAGCCTAAACTGGCCTGTTCGACCTTTGTGCGCGATTATGCCGCCAAGGGCAAGATTACCGTGGGCGCGTTGGATCAGTTTCCGATTGAAAAAGACCTGATTGTCGATGCCGATCCGTTTATCCAAAAACTCGAATCGGTGAAGCCCTATATCATCAGCAAAAAAGCGCGACCCCTGTCTGAAAAAGAGCATAAGCAAACCCCGGCGCAGTTGGCTAAATTCAAGCAATACACTATGTGCATCAACTGTATGCTGTGTTATCAGGCCTGCCCACAGGTCGGCATCAATGCCGATTTTCTGGGGCCGGCCGCCACCGCGCTGGCGCACCGCTACAACCTCGATAACCGCGACAGCGGCAAGGCGCAACGCTTCAAAGTGATGAATGATGAAAACGGCATCTGGCCGTGCACCTTCGTCGGCTATTGCTCGGAAGTGTGCCCGAAACACGTGGATCCGGCCGGTGCCATCCAGCAGGTGAAAGCCGCTGCCGTGCCGTTCTGGGCAATCTCGCAACTGCAAAAAGAGGAGGAGTCGAAATGAGCCGTAAACCTTATGTGGCCAAGCAATCGGCCAATTGGTATCTGCAAAACCGCTTCTTCAAGCTTTATATGCTGCGCGAGCTGACCAGCGTGCCGGTGGCGCTGGCGGCATTGAACCTGTTTTGGGGTCTGGCTGCTTTGGCGGGCAGCGCCGAAGCTTGGGCGGCTTGGGCGGGTGCGCAAACCCATCCGCTGGTGGTGGTATTCAACCTGATTGCGATTGCCGCTGCCTGCTTCAACAGCAAAACCTGGTTTGAAGCCATTCCCAAAGCCATGCCGATTCAAAAAGGCGAAACCTTCGTGCCCGCGCAAAAACTGATTCGCGCGGCGTGGGGGGCGTTTGCGGCGGTATTTGTGTTGTTGGTATTGACGGTGTTGATTTTTGCCTAGGAGAAAATGATGAGTAATAAACACATGAAACCCGTATATTGGGGCATTTTCTCTGCGGGCGGCACCGTGGCCGCGCTGCTGCTGGCACCGCTATTGCTGGTGTTGTGCGTGTTGCTGCCGTTCGGCATTTTGGGCAGCCCCGCCGATTTCTACGAGAGCCTGCACGCCTTGGCCGCCAATAAACTGGTGTATCTGATTTTGGCCGCGCTGATTTTCAGCATCCTTTGGCACGGCGTGCACCGCTTTTACTATATCCTGCACGATATGCACGTTCATGTCGGCAACCGCACCCGCTGGGGATTTTACGGCTTTGCGATAGTGGTATTTCTGTTTGTTTTGCTGATAGGCTGGTTTTAGAACGCACAGTCAATCAGTCGAAAGCATTAAGCCTTTTTCTGTTTGCGGTTGGATCGCTTGATTCACTATGATGATAAAATTTGAGTCATTACCGCCTGAAGAAGGAGTGTTTATGCGTTTGCTTGCTGCCGTTTTGCTCAGTTTGGCCGCATTGCCGGTTTCCGCTAAAGAGTTAACCGTCTCCGCCGCCGCCAGCCTGAAAGACGCGTTTCAGGAAATTTCTGCACAATATCAACGCCAACACCCGGGCGTAACGGTACGCCTGAATACCGCAGGCTCGGGCGCCTTGGTGCAGCAGTTGCGGCAGGGCGCGCCGGTGGATGTGCTGGCCACCGCCGATCAGGTGTCGATGGATAAGGCGGCCGAAAACAAGAGCATCGACGGCGCAACGCGCAAGACATTTGTGCGCAACGATTTGGTGTTGGTGGTGCCGAAAAACAGCAAGCTGCGGCTGCAAAGCCCGGCCAATTTAAAGCAAAGCGGCGTAAAGCGCATTGCCTTGAGCAACCCGGATAGCGTCCCCGCCGGCCGCTACGCCAAAGCGGCCTTGAGCAAAGCCGGGCTGTTTGATGCGCTCAAGCCCAAGCTGATTACCACCCAAAGCGTGCGCCAGTCGCTCGATTATGTGGCGCGCGGCGAAGTGGATGCCGGTTTTGTGTACCGCACCGATGCCGCGCTGATGGCGAATAAAGTGAGCATCAGCGCCACCGTGCCGCCGGATACGCCGGTGTCTTATCCGATAGCCGTGGCCGCCAACAGCCGCGATAAGGCCGAAGCGCGACGCTTTGTCGATTTCGTGCTGTCGCCTGCCGGGCGTAAGGTGTTGGATAAGTACGGTTTTAGCCGTCCGTGAAAATAGCTATAAAAGAATGCCTGTCTGAAAAATAAGCGTAGTGGGTTTTCGCGAGGCTTATTTTTCAGACAGGCATACTTTACAATAAACCCTGTAAGCTTTTCTTTCAATCATCGCTACACACATAACCCCATCACTATGTTTACCGAAGCTTGGCCGGCCTTGAGTCTGTCGCTGAAAGTGGCTTTTTGGGCCACCGCACTCAACCTGATACTCGGCGTGGCCGTCGGCCTGCTGCTGGCGCGCCGTCGTTTTCCCGGCCGCGACCTGCTCGATACCGTGCTGACGCTGCCGATGGTGTTGCCGCCCACCGTATTGGGCTATTACCTGCTGGTGGTGTTTGGCCGCAACGGCAGCATCGGCGCGTGGTTGCAGGAAACCTTCGGCTTTAGCCTGATTTTTACTTGGCAGGGCGCGGTGTTGGCGGCGATGGCGGTGACTTTTCCGCTGGTGTGCAAACCGGCGCGGGCGGCGTTTGAAGAGGTGAACCCGCAGTTGGAACAAGCCGCGCGGGTATTGGGTTTATCGGAAACCGCCGTTTTCCTGCGGGTCACCCTGCCACTGGCTTGGCGCGGGATTCTGGCCGGGTTGCTGTTGGGGTTTGCCCGCGCGCTCGGTGAATTTGGCGCCACGCTGATGATTGCTGGCAGCATACCCGGCCAAACACAAACCCTGTCGATTGCTGTATACGAAGCGGTGCAGGCGGGTAACGATGCCTTGGCGGCGGAGTTGGTGCTGCTGATTTCCGCCGTTTGCGTGGCGGTGTTGTGGGGCGCCAACCGATTGGCGAAACCAAAGGGGGTAAGATGAGCGACACCGTATTTGATTTTGCCTTTAACGCCCGCTTCAGCGCCGGTGCCAACCGTTTTACGCTGAACATCAGCTGCCGAAGCGATGCCGCGCGGTTGGCAGTGGTCGGCCCATCCGGCGCCGGCAAAAGCCTGATGCTGCAACTGCTCGCCGGCCTGCAACGCCCGCAAAGCGGCCATGTGAATATCGCCGGCCGCTGCTACGGCGATTTGAGCCGCTTTTTCTGGCTGCCGCCGCAACAACGCCAAGTCGGGCTGGTGTTTCAGGATTACGCATTGTTCCCGCACCTTACCGTCGCGCAAAACATCGCCTTCGGCCTCGATACCGGCTGGCGCAACCCCAAACACCGCCGCTTGCCCGAAGCCGTTTCGTTTTGGCTGGAACGGATGCAGCTTAGCGAAATCGCCGACCACTATCCGCACCAGATTTCCGGCGGCCAACGCCAACGCACCGCACTCGCCCGTTCCTGCATTCCGCAGCCGCGCTGGTTGCTGCTGGACGAACCGTTCTCCGCCTTAGACCCCGATTTGCGCCACCAAATGCGCGAATTAGTGGCCGATGTGCAGCAAGAGTTGAAGATTCCGATGCTGATGATCAGCCACGATCTGGCCGATACCCAGGCGCTGGCCGATGAAGTGATTCGTATGGAAGACGGGATTTTGCAGTATGATAGGGTTGAGATAAGGTGAAGATTTGAAAACAAAAAATGCCTGTCTGAAAGGTTTTCAGACAGGCATTTTTGTTGGATGAAAACGATGGGAATATATGGTATAGTCAGGCCGGTAATAAAAATAACTAAAGGGATAACGAAATGTCTAAAATTAAAACCAGTTTTAATGTTGTAGAAGAAAAATCCGCACGTCTTGCTGTTTTGATTGATGCAGATAATGCGTCTGCACAAACTATTAAAGCTATTTTGGAAGAAACAACCAAATTTGGCGAGGCAACTGTTAAGCGGATATATGGAAATTTTGTTGGTGACAGTGGGAAATGGAAAGCTGTTATTAACGAATATGCAATCAAACCTATGCAGCAATTTGCTTACACTAAAGGTAAAAATGCCACTGATGGTTTTATGATTATTGATGCGATGGACTTGCTTTATACTAACCGCTTTGATGGTTTTTGTATTGTATCAAGTGATAGCGATTTCACAGCATTGGCCATTCGTTTAAAAGAGCAAGGGGTAACAGTTTACGGTTTTGGCAAGGAACAAACGCCGGAAGCTTTTCGTAATGCGTGTAGCCAATTTATCTATGTAGAGAACTTGTTGCCCGAGTTGAAAGTAGCTGATAGCAAGCAAGCTAATGTTGTTCAGCTAGATGTTTTAAGTAGCCATAAGAAAACAACGAAAGACAAGGAAGAGGTTCCAAATGTTTCTACTGAAAACAATCTAGCACAATCCATTGAATTACCTATGGAAACCATCAGAAAAATTTTTGAGCAATTTGATAGTGAGTGGGTAGCGATGACTGCTTTTGGTGCTACGTGGAAGCGGTTGCAAGTAGATTTTGATCCGCGTACCTATGGATGCAAAAAGTTTACTGATTTGGTTAAAAAATACCCTGATGTATTTGGTTATGAAATGCGTTCCAATGCAGATGCGACTCAAGAGCATATGTACGTCAAACTTAAGATATAGCAAGTGTAGGTTGGGTTAGCGCCAGCGTAACCCAACAAAATGCTAATCTTTCAGATAATTTTCCTAATATCCAACCGTGTTGGGTTACGCTGGCGCTAACCCAACCTACCCTGAAACCATCCCAATCAAAATGCCTGTCTGAAAACCATCCCGCAAGTTGCTCAAATAGTTTAAGACAGGCATTTCATTAAAAATCTTACCTTTCCAACAAAATCAAAGCCAATCCCCACCATCATCTTCCGCCGCTTCCCCCCTCACCATCGCCAATACCGCACGGCCGTAGCGTTCGGCTTTTTCGTCGCCCACGCCGTGGATGTCACGCAAAATTTCTAATGATGGCGGCTGTTTGGCGGCGATGGCGCGCAGGGTGATTTTGCTGAATATTTTGTGTTCCGGCTCACCTTCCGCTTCGGCGGTGGCGGCGCACCAGGCGAGCAGGGTGCGCATCAGCTCGCGCTGTTGTTTGGCGCTATCGTTCAGGTTGTCGGCAAACGGGCGGCAGAGGGTGAGGATGTCGTTGCCGTATTGGCCGATGCGTACCGGCCCCAGCCCGTAGATGGCGGATAAGTCGATGTCTTCGGCCGGGGTGAAGCGCACTAAATCCTGCAAGCTCTCGTCGCTGCACACTTTGTGCGGGGTGGTGTTGGCGGTGGCGGCCTGTTGTTGCCGCCAGTCGGTTAAGGCTTGCCACAATTGGCGGTCGCGCTCGCTGCTGAAGGGGTTTTCGTCGTGTGTTTCGGCGGCTACGGCCGCATCGGCGGCGGTTTCTGTGTCGGCGAAATCCGAGCGGGCGAAGTTTTGGCACAGGGTGAGTAGTTCTTCGCCGAATTTGTCGATTTTGGCTTCGCCCAGGCCGTAAATGTCGTGCAGTTCAGACAGGCTTTGCGGCAGTTTTTCTACTAAATCGCGCAGGGTTTTGTCGCCGAAGATCACATAAGCGGGCACTTCTTCGGCCTGTGCGCGCTGCATCCGCCAACTGCGCAGCGCCTGCCAGATGCGCTCTTCGCGCTCGGTGCGCAGCCATTGGGTTTTGCTGCTACTGCTGCCGCTGTTTACGGTTTTTTCGCGCTTGAGCGGGCGCAGCCACACTTGCTGGCCGCCGGTGAGCACGTTTTTGGCGGCGGCGGTGAGCCGCAGGGCGTGGTGGTTGGCGGCATCGGCTTCGATTAAGCCCAGCCCCAGGCATTGACGGGCGACGGCGCGCCAGTCTTTATCGGACTGCTCGGCGCCGATGCCGAAGGTGGAAAGCTGGTGGTGGCCGTTTTGCCGTATCCAGTCTTCTTCTTTGCCGCGCAATACGTTGATCACATAGCCTGCGGCGAAACGCTGGCCGACCCGATAGATGCAGCTTAAGAGTTTTTGCACCAGCACGGTGCCGTCGAAGCGCACCGGCGGGTTGAGGCAGTTGTCGCAGTTGCCGCAGGGCTGGCTTTCTTCGCCGAAATGGCGCAACAGCAATACGCGGCGGCATTCGGCGGTTTCGCATACGGCAAACATGGCATCGAGTTTGGCCAGCTCGATCTGTTTTTGAAAATCGTCGCTGCCGCCTTCCATGATGCGTTCTTTCAGCAGCATGAAGTTGTTCATGCCGTAGCACAGCCAGCTGGCGGCGGGCAGACCGTCGCGACCGGCGCGGCCGCTTTCCTGATAGAAATGTTCGATGCTCTGCGGCATATCGAGGTGGGCGACGAAACGCACATCGGGTTTGTCGATGCCCATGCCGAAGGCGACGGTGGCGACCACGATGATGTTGTCTTCGCGGGTGAAACGGTATTGGTTGTGCGCACGGGTTTCCATGCTCAAACCGGCATGGTAGGGGATGGCGTTGAGGCCGTTGTTGCTTAAAAATTGAGCAACGTCGTCCACGCTTTTGCGGCTCAAGCAATATACGATGCCGCTTTCGCCCGTCATTTCTCTGCGGATAAAGTCGAGTAACTGCTTTTTGCCGTTGTTTTTTTCGATGACTTGATAACGGATATTCGGGCGGTCGAAGCTGGCGATAAATTCGGGCGCTTGTTCAAGCTTGAGATAATGGCGGATGTCGGCGCGGGTTTCGGCGTCGGCGGTGGCGGTAAGCGCGATGCGCGGTACTGCGGGATAGCGGTCGGCCAGTAGCCCCAATTGCTGGTATTCGGGGCGGAAATCGTGCCCCCACTGGCTGACGCAATGCGCTTCGTCGATGGCAAACAGGCTCACGCGGGTGTGGTCGAGAAAACGCAGAAAGCGCTCGCTCACCAAGCGCTCGGGCGCAACGTATAACAGCTTCAGGCTGCCGGCGTTGATGTCTTCGGCGATTTGGCGCACTTCGTCGGGCGAGGTGCCGCTGTGCACGCTGGCCGAATGTACACCGGCGGCGCGCAGGTTGGCGACTTGGTCGTTCATCAGCGCAATCAGCGGCGACACCACCACCGCTACCCCTTCGCGCATCAGCGCCGGAATCTGATAGCAGAGCGATTTGCCGCCGCCGGTGGGCATCAGCACGGTGAGGCTGCCGCCGCCGGCAAGCGTATCGACGATGTCGGCCTGTCGCCCGCGAAAATCGGGATAGCCGAACACATCGTGCAGAATACGCCGTGCATCGTCGCGCTGCTTGGTCATTTAAAGAATTCCGTTATAATGGGCTGGCTATTTTAATGGTTTTGCAGGTGTGCCGCCAGCGCATGCCTGTCTGAAAGGAAGATGATTTATGCAGAAGATTGTAAACGGCCGCTTGCTTGCCGCCACCGCCCTGATTTCGCTGTTGGCCGCGTGTAGCACCACCGGCGGCCCCGGTACCGACGGCAACTGGAGCCGCTTAGGCGAAACCGGCAACGGCAATATCCGCGCCTATATCGATAAAGACAGCATCGTGCGCAACGGCGATATGGTGACCTTTCGCGACCGCAAAGTTGTGGTAAAACCGAGCGAAGAGCGCTATACAAACACGCCTCCTTACAAAACCGCCATCGGTACTTGGGAAATGAACTGTCGTACCAAAACCTACCGCTTAACCCAATTATTGCTGGTCGATAAAGAAGGCAAACCGCTGACCGATCAGAAATACAGCGCCTCTCAATTGCGCCCGATGCAGGTAATGGCCGGCTCAATTACCGAGAAACAATATCAAGCGGCTTGCGGCGGTAATTAAGACAAAACGTGAGGAACCCCCATGAAAATAAAAACCTTAGGCTGCGCCGCCTTGCTGGCCGCCGTTTCCCTACCTGTTTGGGCCAATGATGCTTCCGGCGAACTGATGAGCGCACAAGCGGCCTACCGCCAAGCCTTGCAATCGCAAAATAAAGGCGACAGCAAAATCGCCGATCTGCAATACAAACTGAAAAACGCAGAAGAGCGCCGTCAAGCGGCTGAAAACGATATTTCCCGCTACCGCGCCGAGTTGCATCAGGCCAGCGAAGCCAAAATCGCCCACGACAGCGCACTCAAAGCCGCCGGCGAACGCCTTGACGCCGCTTGGCGCGCCGCCGAACAGGCCGGTGTGTTAACGAAGCAGCAATAATCTGTACCACACGCCCGTGCAGCCGCGCGGGCGTGCTATAATTTCACGCGTACGCAGGCAGGGCAGACAGCCGCTGCGCCCGTTTCAAACGGGTGGAGAGGAAAGTCCGGGCTACGCAGAGCAGGATGCCGGCTAACGGCCGGGCGTGGAAACACGACGGAAAGTGGAACAGAGAGCAGAACCGCCGATGGTTGCCTTCGGGCAAAACAGGCAAGGGTGAAAAGGTGCGGTAAGAGCGCACCGTGCACTTGGCAACAAGGCGCAGCAGGCTAAACCCCATCCGTAGCAAGACCAAACAGAACGCATTGAAGCGGCTCGCCGAGCGTTCGGGTAGGTTGCTGGAGCGCATCAGCAATGGTGCGCCTAGAGGAATGGCTGTCCAACGACAGAACCCGGCTTACCGCCCCGCCCCCGCGTACTCCCCATTTCAATGCCCGTCTGAAAAAACATCAGGCACCGGTTTCAACTTTTCAGACAGGCATTATTTCCTTGCAGTTTTGTATCTTAAAGAGAAAACACACTGGAGCTTAAACAAATGGAATTAGTATTTATCCGCCACGGACAAAGCGAATGGAACGCCAAAAACCTGTTTACCGGCTGGCGTGATGTCAAACTGAGCGAGCAAGGCCTGGCCGAAGCCGCCGCCGCCGGTAAAAAACTGAAAGAAAAAGGCTATGAATTTGACATCGCCTTCACTTCCGTACTCACCCGCGCCATCAAAACCTGCAACATCGTGCTGGAAGAGTCCGACCAACTATTCGTGCCGCAAATCAAAACCTGGCGCCTGAACGAACGCCACTACGGCCAACTGCAAGGCATGGACAAAAAACAAACCGCCGAAAAATATGGCGACGAGCAAGTGCACATCTGGCGCCGCAGCTACGACACCCTGCCGCCGCTGCTGGATGCTAATGACGAATTTTCCGCCCATAAAGACCGCCGTTACGCCAACCTGCCGGCCGATGTGGTGCCGGACGGTGAAAACCTGAAAGTAACCCTCGAGCGCGTATTGCCGTTCTGGGAAGACCAAATCGCCCCCGCCATCATCAGCGGCAAACGCGTACTGGTAGCCGCCCACGGCAACAGCCTGCGCGCGCTGGCCAAACACATCGAAGGTATTTCCGACGACGACATCATGGCTTTGGAAATCCCCACCGGCCAACCGTTGGTTTACAAATTGGATGACAATCTGAAAGTGATTGAGAAGTTTTATCTGTAATGATTGTTGATTGATATTGAAGTAAAGAATGCCTGTCTGAAAACGAACGAAGTGAGTTTTCAGACAGGCATTTTGTTATTAAAGAACGTCATACTCGGGCTTGACCCGAGTATCTTTTTGCTTCTGGCGGAATGGGCAGATACTCGGGTCAAGCCCGAGTATGACGGCGGTGAGCTGGCTATGTCCGCGTAAGAATAGCCGATTGTTTAAACGATAAGCTTTTCACCCCCCATCCTAACCTTCCCCCGCTGGGGCGGGGGAAGGAACAGCTTGCTGATGGAATTAAGGTTTCTGAAGCTCAAAAAATGATTAGCTACTGTTTTCAGACAAGCTTCCCGGGAGCGCGGGCGGCTCGCCCGCATTTGTCCTCAGGACAAACAAAATGGTGGGAAGTTTAAGTACAGCTTGAGCTTCAGGCACTTGATGCAAGCGTGCCGCTTGCTTGCGGGCGAGCCGCCCGCGCTCCCAGCTGGTGTTTGATACAACAGCCTGTTGTCGTTTATTTTTTTTAAGATGAAGAGGATTGATATGAAAAAAATAGAATGTATTATTAATACATCTAAATCATTGCCGCAGAGAATTATTTCAAAGGAGTATAATGAATTTTTATTTTTTGATTCTAATATAACCAAATGAATTTATTAATAAAATTTCCAAAAATTTATTTGTTGAAAATAATGTTTTCAAATGTGATGTAAAGGGAGATTGATGGCCAATACGATTGACTCACTAATTTGATATACGATAAAGGGGAGCTTGCTTATGTTTTACAAAAACTGCAATTTAGAAGAATGGTATAAAGAAAGGATTCGATATATAAAGTTAAATAAAAAAATTTATGTGCCGTTATGTTTTTTATCGCTTTTTCTTTATTTGATTGTTTTGTATTTTAATACAAAACTAAATCAATCTATTCAGTTAGGTTTGAAGGTTTATAATAAGAATTGGTGGGATGGATATGTATTAAGTAATTTTTTTTTTGACAATTTGGTACATTCCCATTTGTTTGATTGTTTTGATTATTTTGAAGAAAATATCTTTAATCTTGTTAAAAAAGAGTGTCAGTGCTGGAACTGTTGATTTTTTTATTTTGGTATCAATTGTAATATTTAAGGCTCTAGACTAGCAGCTTTATATAAATTTACTTTAAAAGCCCCCAAAGTTCACGATTTAATTCATCAGGATTTCGGTTCCATCGCCATTCGCATTCCTTCAGGTGCAAATCAAAATTTTT
>Ga0116175_1001207_pt1 | contig 16859 bp, 20 predicted proteins | sample AD_UKC125_MetaG_FD_89802 | JGI IMG/M metagenome (GOLD analysis project Ga0116175, IMG submission 89802) | Active sludge microbial communities of municipal wastewater-treating anaerobic digesters from USA - AD_UKC125_MetaG | ecosystem: Engineered > Bioreactor > Anaerobic > Digestate | place: USA... | reverse complement strand
GTTCATGGTCCCCTTAGAGACTGCTGAAAAAATGAAAATAAAACCTGGTTCTAGAAAAAGCGTTGAAAACATCGTAGGCAAGAAAGTGCAAATTGATGAGAACCTTCTCCTAACAAGCATACAGGAGGCAGCTTCAGTGCTTGCTTCCACTTTGGCTGCAAAAATAGTTGAAGCTAACAACGGGAAGGTTCCTTCAGCCGTAGCCCTAGTGGGTGGGGGTGCTTTAACTCCAAAACTTGATGAGTTCTTAGCGCAAGCGCTGGAAATACCGAATGAAATGGTTCACGTGGCTAAACTGCAGGCAAAAGGAGAGTTAAGCAAACCGGCATGGGCAGTCGCCCTGGGGCTAGCTAGTTTGCACCCCAGAAGAAATGTGCTCCACGTATTGGTTGAAGATCGCTTAGCTTGTTTTCTTACTAACGAACACCCAACAGTTGCCAGTGCATTATCACGTGCAGGTACAGACCTAAATGCTTTAAGACGACGCGACTCTCGTACGATAACTATAAATGTGGGTTCTCAACCGCAAGAATTCATTACGTATGAGGAAAACGAGATATATCCACATATTAATGGAGTACCAGCCTCCTGGGAAACACTCCTAAACGACGGAGATGTTGTACGTTTCCAGGTGGGTGACAGAAAATTAAAGCTTGATTTGTACGTAATTGTTGAGGATAGTATGAGACAAAAGGTACCCTTGTCGCTGGTAGACGAAGAAGGACGTATTGTAACCGAGCCTGAGGAAAAAAAAGCTTACAGGCTGTTCCCAGGCACCAAGCAAGAACTTGAAGATCTACTCTCACGCAAAGAGCGCAAATTGGTGCGCCTGAAAGGGCCGTCTTTAGTACAGCCAGGTAGCCTATATAAGAATATCGATTACACCTTTGTAACAGTGAATGTCAACGAAAAAAGTAGCCTTCAAGTGCCCGTCGACGAAAAAGAGACTGTAGCAGAGTTGTTAGCATTTCTTTTAGATAAGGGGCTTTTAGAATCTAAATCCATGTTTATAACTGACGGCCACCGAGAAATAGGATACTCAGAACCAGTAGCTCAATTCATGCAAATTCTTATCGTCTACGATAAAATCCGTGGCTGATCAAAGACAGACCGTATTTTCCAGGGTCAAAAATAATCTCTGATGCTCCCACAAAAAGAAGACCACCAGGTCTGAGAGCGTTAGCGAAACGCTGCCAAAGATATTCATGAACATCGTGCCCAAAATAAATGACCACATTCCGGCACAGAATCAAATCCATCTCCGACTCGGGGAATTCATCCTGAAGCAGATTGTGCTGCTCAAACCGAACTAGATCCTTTACCCGAGGATGTACATGGTAATTTCCATCCTCTTCAATGAGGTATTTCCTATAGGGCTCTGGCACGTTCTTTATTTCGTTTTGCGTGTAAACACCAACTCTTGCTTTTTCCAAGGCTCCTTTGTCGAAATCTGTGGCCCAAATGGGTTCGTGAAGTACTCTGTGTTCTGAAAAAACCATAGCAAGCGAGTAAGGTTCACAACCGATGCTGCAGCCAGCAGACCAGCTTCTGATTCGTCTGGGAAAAAAGGACTTTAATAGCTCTGTCAGTTTATCCCAAAAAGGGGGATCTCTGAAAAACTCAGTAACGTTTATGGTGAGCTTGTCCAAGAATTCTTGAAACAATGCGTCATCCTCAACCAAAAGTTCTCCAAGCTCCTCAACTGAGTTTATCCTGTTCAACCCCATAAAATAGGTGATTCTTCTACTGAGAGTGCTCCTGCTATAACCAGACAAATTCAAATCGCGGTGCCTTAGTAACAAATTAATAAGTGGCTCAAGATCTATTTCCATGTTGTTATGATCTCCTCAACGCGGTAAGGCAAAGATTCTAAGTGATCAACAGCATCTGCAAGTCCGTTTTTTACCACTTCACCAGGCATTCCCCAGACCACAGCACTTTCTTGAGATTCAGCGACAACTTTGCCTCCCAGCTGCTTTATGAGCCGGCTTCCTTCAAGCCCATCCTTACCCATGCCAGTAAGTACCACGCCTAAGGTTTGTGACTTGTAACTTTCAGCAGCAGAAGCGAAGAGCAAATCAGCGGCTGGTTTCACCCCATTAACGGGGGGACCATCAATTATTTCCAGCTTTTCGTCATTAATAACTCCGTGTTTCCCACCGGTAATAACAAAAACCATATTAGATTGAAGCGCCATTGTTGAATTGGCCTCTATCACATTTAGCGCAGTAACTCTAGCCAATTGTTCAGCTAAGCTCTTCGTGAAAACCGGAGGCATGTGCTGGGCTATAACAACAGGAACGTTAACCCGCTCAAAACGGCCAAGAAATCTCCGAAGTGCCTGAGGCCCTCCTGTAGAAGACGCTACCACAATTACACCTTTTGCTGTTCCTGGGCAATTAACCATCCTTTGCACTGCACCTGCCGCTTTTGAACTGTTAAACTCACTGGGAACCATTTCAGAACCCGTCGCAGATCCCTTTGAAAGCAGTGCTTGAACCTTAGAAACTATCTCCTGACTAAAATCATCTGCAAGCATACCACCCCACCCGGGCTTCAATATGAAATCCGCTGCTCCTTCAGAAAGAGCTTGAACAGTAATATCAGCGCCTTCCTGAGCTAATGAAGAGAATAAGATTACGTAGCCCTTTAAACTCCCCTTGCCCTTTCTAAGAACATCAATACCTGTACCATCAGGAAGCACATAATCAAGCAGAATGATGTCGTAAGGATAAAGTCTTATTTTTACTAGTGCCTCCTTTACAGTGGAAGCACTATCACAAATAGCTCTCATGTTCTTTTGCAAAATGTCACAAACCACTTTTGTGACAAACGCTGAGTCTTCGACAATGAGAACGCGGATAGTACGCTCCATGATAAGAACCCTCAGCCCCTCATCGTTCTACCTAAGAAGTTTCGTAGCTTACTCCAAAAAGAAGGTTCATATGAGCCCATGTCTTCCCCACTCTTTAGCAGATTTTTAACCACAGTCCTCATATTGAACATGAATTCGTCGGATCCCTGCAAATACTTACCAAGCTCCTGGTACCTAACCTGTTTAGATATTTGTGGATCAAAGGGAATCGCTCCCAAGACCTCTATCTCACGGTTGAAAAAACGTTGGACCATGGATTTTAAAGATACAGCAAGCACTAAATCGGACTGTGTTTTTCTAACCATGTTTTCAAGCGCGTAGATATTGCCTTCGTAGCCCTCTTTGTGGAGGGTTTTTATGAGTGCGTAAGCATCCGTTATGGACGTGGCTTCCGGGGTAAATACCACAATTACCTCGTCAGCAGCCAAGCAGAATTGAACAACAGTGTTACCAATGCCTGAACCCGTATCAATTATGGCATAGTCGTACCTCGACAAAACAGCATCCAGTTCACGCCACAGTTTTTCCGTATCACGCATGCGCCAGAACGTAGCCTCATAGACACCACTGACACCCGGAAGAAGATCAAGATGATCTTCAATAGCCATGATGGCATTGTCAACGTCAGTTCGGCCCTTTACCACGTCCCACAAATTGTATTCCACAGGTATGCCCAGTACCACGTTCACATTTGCTGTACCAAGATCCGCATCTACCAGCAGCACATCTTTCTTCATATTTGCTAAAACCATACCTAAACCCAGGGAGACTAACGTTTTGCCAACGCCACCCTTTCCAGAAGAAACCGCAATAACCCTGGTCTTACGTAATCGTCTTTCAGCTCTATCTGCTTGTCCACTCTTCATAAAGACAAACCAACCATGTCTAAAACGTTCTCCGTGTCTGGGAATAAAAGATCATCGGGGACGTTCTGTCCGTTGGCAAACGCCAACGTCTTTAGCCTGTTCTCGGCCATGAATTCCACAGCACTGCTTATGCTTTCTGCTTCATCTACTTTAGTAAGTATGAAATACTCAACGTGGAAGACTTTATTGAAATACTCAAAAGCCTTTTGCATTTCTTCCTTTTTTAACCCTGCATTCAAGCATAATACGGGGACACATTCTTCAAGCTCGTCAAGATACATCTTTATCTCGGTAAGTTTCCCAATCTCTCTTGGATTCCTCCCTATGGTATCCACAAAAACATAGTGAGCATCAGGCAATTTCGCTAGTACTTTTTCCATTTGATGTGGCCTACGCACAACTTCCACGGGTAAATTCATTGCCTTACCAAACAATTTTATTTGTTCCACAGCACCAGCCCTAAACGTATCGATGGTAACAAACCCAGAAGGAGCGCTCTTTGTAAGTAAAAGGTATCCTGCCAGTTTTGCAGCAGTAGTAGTTTTCCCTACACCAGTAGGACCAAGGAGAACGAAAACCTTTGGAAAGCTCTTAAATTTTATATTTTCCAAGCGAACAAACTCAAGTTTACCGCTAAGGTACTGGCGTAACGCATGCTTCCAGTCTTCATTAGGTACAGCCCTTGCTTTTATCAAAAGTTCCTTCGAAAACCCCGTCTGCTTAGAAAGCGCATCCAGCTCGTCCTCTTTCACAGCCAGTGCACTTACTGCGGCATCCAAGCGCCTTATTGCTTTTTCAAGAGCTTCTAAGTTATCTAAGTCTGCACCAGCTTTTGGTAGGTTCTGTTCGATGCCTATGAGGAGCTCATAATAGCTTGGTCCAAAAACGTATTTTCGCTTCTTTCTGATTTCAAGGATCATGGCATCACTGCCATACTGACGCTTAACTGTATCCAAAGCGCTTTGGATGTCCGTATCCTTGACCTTAATAACTTCCATTAGGCACCCACACTTCCCACAACTACATACTTTGCGTCCATAATCTCATTATAAGATAAAACTGTTAAGTCCTTAAGACCTTGCCTACTAACAAGCTCCCACAGTGACCTTCTTATGCGAGGGTGTACCACCAAAACAGAGTTCTCTGCGTAGCTGTGAGACATTTCCCATGCCCTTCTTATTTCATCAATGATTCTTCTTAAGTTCTCACCAGTGAGGGCAAACCCGATCTCGGAACCAGGCTGATAACTTTCTATTAATGCGCGTTCCATGTCGGGTTTTATAGTAATTACCCTAATAGCACCATCTTCCTCTGTCAAGGTTTCCAACAAATAAGGAACACAGGCTTTCCTAGCAAACTCCCCAGCTTCACGCAGGTCATGGCTAGCGCGCAGAGCGTCAGTAATGAGTTCGAAAATGCGTACCACATCTCTTACAGGAAGCCGCTCTTGTAGAAGATACCTAAACACAAATTCCACATCTCCCAAGGAAGCTACCTGCTGGAGCTCTTCTACCACGGCAGGATGGGAACGCCCAACGTAATCCACAATATCTTTGATGTTTTGCCTGGTGATTAAATCGGCAAGGTTACTCTTTAGAACCTCGCCAAGATGGGTAATGACAATTGTCCCACAATCTACCACTGTTAAACCCGCTGCCTCGGCTTTCAATTTATCACTGGGGGGTATCCACTTTGCATCCAAGTTGAAAACAGGTTCTTTGGTTGGGACCCCGGAAATCCTGTCCAGGTCAGTCTCTTCTCCCATGGCAAGCAGAAGTCCCATTTCCAAAATGCCTTCACCAGCAGTTACACCCCGCAACCTTATGCGATACTGATTAGGCTTGAGTCCCAAATTGTCATGTATGCGAATACCCGGTATGGGAAAACCGAACTCCTCGGATAAGTTCTTACGCAGCAGTGCAATACTGTCAAGAATGTCTTGCCCGCTGCTGGTATCGAAAAGTGGAAGAAGCTCGTAACCAAACTCCAGCTCAACAGGATCCACCCCAACAAAACCCAACATGGCTTCAGGCTCAGAAAGCTGTTCATACAATCTTTTTGCTTCAACTTGTTCAGGTGGCACTGTTTCCAGAGCAGGTTTTGGCGTCCGGCCAAACCAAATGAGTAGCACTCCCAGTGGAATTAGAAGTAGCTTTGGCACTCCGGGCAGCAGAGAAGTGAACAGAAGAACAATGCCAAGTATCCTCACCAAACCAGGGAAAGACATGAGCTCGGCAGTTATTTCTTCGCCCAAACTCTGCTCCGAAGAAACCCGAGCCACCAACAGAGCAGCAGAAAGAGACAAAGCCAGTGAGGAAATAGCAATTTGTAAAGCCACGCCAATGGCTACGCCAAGATAGTGAAGCAGAGCATCTACGGCAGCTTCACCTTTGAGCATGCCAACGATCATACCACCCAAGGCGTTGACCACAGCAGCCAATGCAGAAGCCATAGTTTCTCCACGAACAAAACGGGAAGCACCATCCATGGCACCGAAGAAATCAGATTCCTTCCTTAGCAAATCTCTCTGTCGTCGCGCTTCCTCAGGTGTGATAAAACCAGCAGAGAGGTCTGCGTCAATGGCCATCTGCCGTCCTGGCATGGCGTCTAAGGTGAACCGAGCTGCAACCTCGGAAATACGCTGTTGACCACTGGTAATGACCATGTACTGAACAATGAGCAACACCACAAAGATAACCAAACCCACTACCCAGTTACCTTGGCCCATGATAAGCTTCCCGAAAGCCGTAGCCAAGGCACCAGGATTACCCGTAACCAATATGGCTCGAGCACTGCTAACGATGAGCACCAAATGGAAAAACACAGCAAACAACATCAAGCTGGGAAAAGAGGAAAACTCCGTCGCTGAACGAGTATAAAGTGAAATCATGAGCACGAGAAGCGAAAAGACAAGGTTAAAAGCAAATAAAACATCCAGCACCACTGAGGGAACTGGAATCATGAGCATGAAAATACCAACAATGACAAATAAGGTTGTATATAAACCGCTCATGGTCTACTACTCTGCCTCTTTTTCCTCATAACTTCCACAAGCACGGCTGCAACAGCTTGATAAAGGTCAGGAGTTATGTAGTCGCCCACTTCCACCTTCCGGAAAATGGTTCTAGCCAGCTCTGGTCTTACCACCACGGGTACATTATACCTGCGCGCCTCCTCTTTAATACGCTGAGCCAACCACCCTGCACCTTTTGCGACAAGCTCTGGAGCGATCATGCCTTTTTCATAACGCAGAGCAACAGCGTACTCAGTGGGGTTGGTAATGACCACAGTAGCTTTCTTGACGTCAGTGAGTGAACGTCTCATAGCATATTGTCGCATACGGGAACGTAATCGCGCTTTTACAGTGGGGTCACCTTCCATACTCTTCATCTCTTCTTTGACTTCCTCTTTGGTCATTTTCAGGGAATTCCACCAACGACGCCTCTGAAAAGCATAATCCGCTAAGCCAATAAGCACGTAAACTGCAACCAAGTAGAGCAAAATGTCAGTCAGAATAGATGCGGACAAACTCAGGAACTGAATAGGGTCTTGTGTACCACTCATTATACCAACCAGCTTGTCCTTGGCTAGAAAGTACGCTACCACAGAAAGTAACGCAACCTTTAAGAGACCTATACCCATTTGTTCAAGCGACTGCAAAGAAAAAATACGCTTAATGTTCTGCGCTGGATTCAACCCATCTAACTTCGGAACCATTCTCTTGGGATAAAGCCTCACACCAGATAACACAAAAGTGCAAAGCACAACAACAATCAGAGGGACAAGGAGTACGGGTAATGTGGAAAGCATTACCACGGCAAGATCATGCAGCGCAGTCTCAGGAGAGACGCTTCTTGGTACGCTAAACCACAGCCGTTGCCAACTGGCAACGAAACTTGGATAATACATGCGAAGTATGAGTACAAAGACAAAGAGTCCAATGGCACCTGTTAGTTCAGGGCTTTGAGGTACGTTGCCCTCTTGGATGGCTCTTTCAAGACGTCGCGGACTGGGTGGTTCTGTGCGTTCTCCGTCTGGCATCCTCTTTTACCCCGCTGAAAGAAGTGAAGTAAGATACTGAACAGCCCAACGCGTCCAGTTCTGGGTAAAAACCCTCATAAGAGGCAGCATGGCGAATAACAGAACTAAAGCCACTGTTGTCTGCAAGGGGACCCAGACCACAAAAACCGGAAAACCTGAAGCACCCTTTGAGACAACACCCATGATAAATTCAAGTAAAATAATCAGCACCACGATGGGGATAGCTACGGCAAGTCCCAGTGAGAAAACTCTGGTTAGGAACAGAGCAGGCTCCGAAAAAGCCAGGTGAAGGAAACTACCAGCTGGAATAAGCTTGTAACTCATTAGTACCAAAGCAATGAAATTATCCAAACCACCCCCCACTACAAAGACACCAGCAGCCATGAGCGAAAAAAACTGCGTCATCACTGGTTGTGGCACGGAAGTGAATGGATCAATGGCTGTCATCATTTGAAAACCTGACATAACGTCCCAAAGATCACCTGCGAATACAAGAGCCCAATATACTATGCCACTAAAAATCCCTAAAAGTGCACCCAACGCAAATTCAGTAACATAGATCTGGACCCAAGAAACTGACGTCTGCAAGGAAAAAACTGCCATGAAATCAGGAACGGATATGAGTGATATGACAAAAGACAACAGTGCTTTCGTCCTTAAGTTGAAAAACCTTGTAGGTAATATGGGAGTAGCAAGAACAAAACCCAAAAGTCTGAAGAAAACAGGCCAAAAACCTAAGGTAACGTCTGCCATGCCGATACAACGCCGTTAAAAAACCTGACCATGACGTTGACCACGGTACCGCCAAAAAACAAAACCAGAAGCATTATGACCAAGAACTTCGGTACAAAAGCCACTGAGGGATCATGTATTTGCGTAAGCACCTGCAATATGCTTATGATGATGCCCAAAACCAAAGCCACAAGCAGAACAGGCCCCACAATGATCAAGATCTGGAGAACTGAGCTTCGAAACCAACTAAAAATGAAATCAGTCATTTAAAGCTCCTCACCAGTCCCATGATTACCGTGTCCCATCCATTTGCTGCAACGAAAAGCAGTATTTTCAAAGGCAGACTGATCATGGCAGGAGGGATCATGAACATACCCAATGACATGAGAACCGATGCTATGATCACGTCCAGCGCAATAAAAGGCAAATAGAGCAGAAGCCCCATGGTAAATGCTGTCTTTAATTCGCTAAGCATGAAGGCACTGGCCAACGTTGTAAAATTTGGATTCTTAGGGTCTGTTCCAGAAATCGATGCCATGGTGTTTAATTCTTCCGCCTTAACCTGTTTCAGCATCCATTGGCTAATGGGTTTTTCAGCAGCGGACAAGAATTGTTCAAAGTCCAATTGGCCCTGACTGTATGGAACCCAAGCCTGCTGGTAAACTTGAGAAAACACTGGACCCATGATTAAAAAGGTGAGGATCAAAGCAAGAGCAGTAAAGACTTGAGCAGGAGGGAACTGCTGTAAACCCAACGCGCTACGCATAAACGCAAAGACAACCAAGATCCTAAGGAAACTCGTAAAAAACATTATGAAAGATGGGGCCAATGTGAATACTGTAAGAAGAACGATGAGCTGGACCATGGATAGTCCGCCAGAACCCAAGTTAATACTAATCAGTGGTGTTGCTGTCTGCATCTTTCAATATTTTTTCAAATGCTGAACCTTGCTGGTCCGTGTCAGCCTCTCTTTCATCATTAGGCATGAGCATAACCCTAATGTGATTACCGTTATCAGCTACCAAGACCTTCTGTCTATCAGTCACCGAAACCAAAAACAACCTGGTCCGAAAATCCAGGGAGACCGCATCTAATACTTTTAACTGCTTCCCCTGAGCGGGAACACGGAAATTTCTTAACCAACGCCTACCGTACTTTCCTAAAAACCAAAAGGCTACAATAAGGAGAATAAAGAACAACAGGAGGAACAACCACTGCCAAAGACTATCCATCCCCCAAAGCCTTCTTTACCGCCTCCAACAGACGGTCAGGCTGGAATGGTTTAACCACAAAGTCTTTTGCTCCCACTTGAATAGCCTCAATAACCAACTGTTGCTGACCCATTGCAGTTACCATAATGATGTTTGCGGAGGGATCTATTTTAAGCAATTCCTTAAGCGTTTGTATTCCATCCATTTCAGGCATCGTTATGTCCAAAGTCACCAGGTCCGGTTTAACCTTCTCATACAGAACCAAAGCCTCCTGCCCATTGGAAGCCTCGCCTGCAACTTCATAACCGTTCTGCGTTAAAACGTTCTTTATCATCATTCGCATAAAAGCTGCATCGTCCACAATCAAAACCCTTTTACTCATTTTAACCTCCTGCCATTTAGATTTCTGCCTTTAGCCTCTCCTTGGGAGCTATTATATCAAGAATTCTAACACCGAAGGACTCGTCAATTACAACTACTTCTCCCTTTGCTACAGGTTTGCCATTGACCAAAATGTCAACTGGTTCTCCCGCTAACTTATCCAATGTGATTATGGAACCAGCCCCTAAAGATAAAAGGTCTTTTATACTTACCCGACTCCGCCCAAGTTCCACGGAAACATTTACCTTCACATCAAGAAGAAGCTCCAAGTTTCTAGGTAAAGGTTGTGTGATACTTTCGGGTTTGAGTTGAGGAAAAGTAACTTGTTCAATGTTATCGCTGTCCAAAGCCACATCCGAGCGCTCTGTCGCACTGGTACCAGAAGATTCAGCAACCTCACTACGGTCAACATGACCCATCATGAGTACGGAGAAGAGCTTATTTGAAACACAGAGCCACAGACCGCCTTCCACTTCTATGCAGGATAATCCACCTACTTTCTCCTGTAAAGCTCCACCTGTCACTACTTGAGCTGCACCCACACTAACAGAAGGAATAGTACCAAACTGTTCAGAGTTCTCCTGCACAGCGCCATTAATGCTTTGGTTAATGGCCTCTCCGATTGTGCTAAGCACTAAGTCGTCATTAAGATTATCCACGGTAAGTTGGAATATTTTGAGCATTTCATTTCCCAATGTCTTTGATAACTCCTCACTGAGAACGATAAATCCTTCCCCGAAATCATCCAGTTCGAAATCAACAATTACAAACTCTCCCTGCCCAGAAGGTAAACTATCTGACTTGTAGAAATTGCCAAGCTTTACAGCACCATTCGTAACCTCGCTCAACAAGCGTTTAAGACTGCCAATGAAATCAGACATGTGGACTTAACCCACCTCCTCTTTTCCGTTTTCGTCGCTTCTGCCAGTGACAAGAAAAGCCTTCTTACGTTGATAAATCCCCGGTATGCCTTTAGCAAAGAGGTTCCCTTCTACCAAAAGATCCACTTCCTCATCGCTTCTCCTGTTGAGTTCAATGACATCACCCACATCCCACTTAAGAATCTCGCCTATGCTGACGGGTGCCTTCCCAAGAACAACAGAAACTTCAACCGTCACGTTCTCAACAACTTCCATAAGTGTGGTCTTCCAGTCGTCAGGCGTGGGCTTGCTAACCCCAAACCAGCGGTGGGCAGTCAGGTTCTGAACAAAACCCTCCAAGGCCATGTACGGTACGCATATGGTACCGATGGCCGATTTTTCACCAAGCTTCTCTTCATAAGTAATGACTACGACCACATCGCTGCCAGGCATTATCTGAACAAACCCTGGAGAGTATTCTACAGTTGGTTTGCCTAAGTTCCACTGAACAATGGGTTTCCAGGCTTCCAGCCAGTGTCTCAAATAAACCTCCATGACTCGATTCACCAAGGTTGCTTCAACTGATGTGAGTTCCCTGACTTCCCTTAAGGGCTTGCCAGGACCACCTAAGAGCTTGTCAATGATGGCGAATACAAAATCCAAAGACATTTCAAAAATCACACTGGTCACATCGACTATGGGAACCAAATACATAAATGTTGGGTCTGACAATGACCTTATGTACTCCTGGTACGTTACTTGATCTACTGAGACGATGGAAATGGACATGGCCGATCTTAGATACCCTGCCAGCTCCGTACTCGCACCGCGGGAGAAGTTCTCGTGCAACATTTGAATTGTTCTTAACTGTTCCTTAGAGAGCTTATCAGGCCGTCTGAAGTCATATTTGCGAACCACCTGCTCTTTGGCTTGAACAAGTTCTGTCTGACCAGCTTTAATAGCACTTAATAGGGTATCAATTTCTTCTTGAGAAAGCGTTTCAGCCATTATGGCATCACCGTTATAACAGTATCAGCCCCAAAGAGCACACCACTCAAAATGGTCTTTCCATATAGGTTGTTTATCCTCTTCACAAAGTTCTCTTGTATTAGCGTAATGCCTTTGTCAGATGAAAAATCTTCGGGTTTCAATGTTTTAAAGTACTTCAAGAGCTCGTCCTGTATGACCAGGAAACTTGGGTCCATTTTCTGAACTTCACTAAGTGCTTTTTTGTCATAAAACTCCAAGTTAACGGTAACCTGAATAATGTACTTGGGATTACTCAAGTTTGTAGTGAACTTCCCAAGAGGCTGAAGGACAGGTTCTGGTTTGCTTTGGGACTTTGTGTTACTGCCCATATCTTTGACCACAGGAGCTAGCACGTAGACACCTAGCGCCATGCCTACACCGAGCAAAAGTACAACTACAACTAAATAAACCAATATCTTCTTCATTGATCCCTCCTAATGGTGATCTCCACTCTCCTGTTCTTAGCTTGTCCCGCAGGGGTGTTCACATTTCCCACTGGGACATTGTCGCCGTACCCAACTAAAGCCATTTTAGAATCATCTACACCCAGAGATTTTAGTCTTTCCAAAACATTCAGTGCCCGATCGCTGGATATATGAAAGTCGTCAATGTAACCAGGACATGTAGCCAATGTGTAGGCAGCATGCCCTTCTACATAGATGCGGTAGCCTTCTTTCTGTGCCTTTATAAGCTCAGGTGCCAAAGCAGAGAGAATTGGCCCAGTTTCAGGCCTAATAGAGGCTGAACAAGGCATAAACAAAAGGTCTCCTGAGATCCTAACCCGCACTTCGTTGGCACCTTCTACTACCTCAATAGCCTCCGAACCGTATTTCTGCTGAACAGCTTTCTCTACACCGCCCAAGTTGCTGTAAAGCTCAGCCACAGTCATGGGGCCCTGCATTATAAAATCAGGGGGGACTGGCATGGGTGGGCTAAAGGTTGGATTTGATGGCAAAACACCCATACCCCCACCCAAAGCCACAACGAAAGAGTATGCCATCTGCTCGAATTTCGTAGCATTGAGGGTTGAAAACGCAAATAGCATGACGAAGAATACTAACATGTTAGTCACCAAATCACCGTAGGACAAACACCATAGAGGAGCACCAGGACCTGAAGACTCTTTCCTCTTAGGCAACCTCTGCCACCTCTTCAGTCCTTTGAGTTTTGGTTCTCTCGTACTGCTCCCGCTCAGCAGGTGACAAGAACGAAACTAGTCGTTCCTCTAAAAGCCTGGGGTTTTCGCCGCTTTGAATACCCAATATGCCTTCCACGATCATTTCCCTAAAATCACTTTCCATGTCACTCTTACGCTGCAATGTACTGCTCATGGGTTGAAACACACCATAAGCAAGCACAGCACCATAAAAAGTTGTAATAAGAGCCAAGGCCATGGCGGGCCCTATTGTAGAAGGGTCATCCAATCGCTTGAGCATTTGAACTAGTCCCATTATGGTTCCTAACATACCGAAAGAAGGAGCAAAACCCGCCCACACGTCAAAGATCATCTTTCCATCAGCATGTCTGTTTTGCATGGCTTCAATGTCCAAATTGAGTATGTTCTGGACTGATTCAGGTTCCACACCATCGATGACCAATTGAAGGCCACGCTTAACAAATGGATCTTGAAGCTCTTCAAGTGAATCTTCTAAAGCTAATAGCCCTTCTCTTCTTGCCTTATTGGACAAGTCAACGAGTAGTTTTATGGTACTGGCCTTGTCGAACGTCTTATTCTTAATTGCTGCCATGATGTACTTTGGCAGATTTTTCATGCGGTCAAAACCCACAGCTACCAAAGTAGAACCAAAGGATCCTCCTATGGTGACAAGCATGCTGTTAAAATCAATGAAAGAATTTAGGTCAGCTATTATGGACAGTACTATGAGGCCGAAAGTTATTGCCAGACCACCTAATACTCCTATGTCCATTGATCCCTCACCATGTTCTTAAAGCGCACTATGCGTTTGATGATCTCATTAACGGACTCCTTGCACAGGTACTTATGACCATTTACCAGGAAGAGCACGGTGAAATCACCGCGCTCTTCCGCCTTTTCAATGAGATCTTCGTTAATGTAAAATTCTTCGTCTTTAGGCGAAGTTAACTTAATCATCCATAATTACCTCTTCAATCCAATTATATCCTGTGTAACTTCGTCCGAGGTAGTTATTACCCTGGTACTAGCCTGGAAACCACGCTGTGTGATGATAAGGTTGGTGAATTCCTCTGCCAGATCCACGTTTGAAGACTCTAAAGCACCACGGATAATGAGTGACCCCAGATCTCCCGCTTCTACGTAACCACGAAAACCACTGTTAGCCGTGTTCTGCCACAAATTATTACCTTCACGGCTCAAACCAGCTGGATTTTGAAAATTAGCCAGAGCAATTTGTGCCAGTTCTCTGATTTGCCCATTATCAAATTCGCCCATGACTTTACCTTCGTCCGTCACAAACCAGCTTAGCAGCTTTCCGTTCACATTCCCATCTACGAGCCCAACTACTCTGGAATCGGCAGCATATTGGGTAATCGCTGAGAAATTCAAAGTTATTTGCCTCGTCTGTGCTCCGTTACCTGGGTCAAAATCTATTGTGGGGGTAGTTCCAAAACTTTGCCCACCCTTTTTCACATCGCTAATCCTACCATCGGAGTCAAAAGTGACCACATATTGAACAGGACTTGCAGATTCCATAGACACTGTAACATCCCATGCGTTCGGGCTGGCACTTTTAACTGCGTTGATGAGCATAGAGTGAGTGACCCCGAGGCTGTCTATGACATTGCTCACGGTAAAAGTAACATTGGATCCTTCTGGCGCGTTGGCATTCAGATTTCCTTGAAACTGTACGTTCGTTGTGGGCGTAGGTGGGATCGTCAAGCTTCTCGGGATGACAATGTCTCCCACTTTGTTTGTATCAGGTTCTACTACAGGATCAGCAACCAGGGCACTAACCGTGGCGTTACTCATGGCTAAAGAAGTGAAATCCAAGTTTATGGACATGTTGTTCCAGTTAAGAACGCCTGTCTGACCAGCTTGCACCACACCATTTGCAAAACCCAGAGTCTGAGTAAGCACAAGGTTTGGAGAAGCAGTGTCCGTCCCTTCATAAATGTAAATGGCTGCTGTACTACTACTTGGTGTGGGCTGAACCAAAGCCGTGAAAACATGCTCATTACCTACGTTGTCGTACACCCGAAAACCAAACGCCGTGGAAGCGGTTCCCACAGCGCCTGAAAATCTGATCTTCTGCGTGGGAATCATGGACCATCCCTGTACTTTCAAACCCGTTGATAGCTGAATCAACCTGCCAGTGAGATCAATATCAAAAGCTCCATCACGAGTAAACCAGTTTCTTTGACCATCTGAAACCACAAAGAAGCCATCACCTTGGATAGCCAAATCAGAAGCTCGGTTTGTATTGTTCGTAGGTCCCTGCGTCATGATGTTGTCAATGGTAGCTAGTCCCACACCTAATCCTACTTGAGATGGGTTTGTTCCACCACGACCGCCATAAGGTGCTCTAGCACCCTTCAACGTTAAAGCCACAACGTCGCTAAAAGTGGCTCTGGCAGCTTTGTAAGCAGTAGTATTCACGTTGGCGATATTGTTAGATATGACGTCAATCCTTATTTGATGAACTTTCAAACCTGATATGCCGTTAAAGAAACTTCTTAACACTTAAAATTCACCTCCCAATTGTGTGAGCGTCTCAGTCGATCGACGCTGCTTTTGGGAGCCTCCGCGAAGCGGTCCAGCTCCGTTTCCATTACTCCAAAATGACTGCTCCATCAATCTGGCTAAACACTCCTCCCTTAGTAAAAGGAGGTGTCTTAAACGTAACAATGGTCTGGTTTGGTACTCCGACCACCACAGCAAGATCTTTAAGTATGATCACGCCTTCTCGTATGCCCTTTTTACCGAGCTCTTCTATTCCACGACTTATTTTCTGAATCTTATTCTCATCTAAAACCACTTCCCTCGTCACAAGACGGTTCTTAGCATGATTCGACAGCTTTATCCCGTAACCACTCAATAACGCTTCGGTAAATTCAACAGAACTTTTAGGTGAAGCCTTACCAACATTATTAACTTGATTTATACCGCTTGTGGGACCAATTCTAAGATCCATTATCCAAAACCTCCTCGGCTTCACCAGTGGAAGTATTATCGTTCTGTGTACTATCTTGCGATTTAGCTGATATCAAGCTCTGTAGCATGGTCTTAATCTCAATAAGCTCTTGAAGCACGTTTAGTAGCGTGATCTGAGTTGTCATGGTGTTCGTGTCCATGGGCGAAAGTGGATCCTGCGCTTTTAGTTCAGCCAGTAGTAGCTTTAGAAAATCATCGCGGCTCAAGCCCGGCACTTTTTGGTCGGGACCGGATGTGCCTTGGCCACCACCTGTAGGCGGTACGTACACTAATTCTCACCTCCTCATTCAAACTACCATGTCGTACTGGTAAACTTTGTAACCACCCTCAGTTTCCTGAGCCATGTTTACTACATCCACAGCATCAAACTCGTAACCTTTCTTAGCAAGTCTTTGCCTGATGTAATTGCTGTGCTGCCTTAGATGGTTGCTGTCTTTGTCGGAATTAGTCATGATGGTCAGTAACAGCTCTCCACCACGCACATCGATGGCAAATTTGAGCGGCAGTTCTGCTAACCGCATCGTAGAAGAGGACTTTTGTTCAAGAAAAGCCTCATTGAGTTGATTCATGCTGGTCGCATCTGTGGCTTGTTTACCAGAAAAATGTTGTCCCTGCGTTTTCAAACTGGTTGGAAACTCTTGGCGAATTGCATCTGCAAGACCCTTGGGAAGAGTGTCAAAAGCTTGCTGTACAACCTTATTTTCGTTCTTCTCT
>Ga0116175_1001200_pt1 | contig 16941 bp, 10 predicted proteins | sample AD_UKC125_MetaG_FD_89802 | JGI IMG/M metagenome (GOLD analysis project Ga0116175, IMG submission 89802) | Active sludge microbial communities of municipal wastewater-treating anaerobic digesters from USA - AD_UKC125_MetaG | ecosystem: Engineered > Bioreactor > Anaerobic > Digestate | place: USA... | reverse complement strand
TTCTTGATGCCCCATTCGGCCAAGAAGTTGAGCAGGAACCCGAAGATGATGCCCAGCGAGGTCACCATCGGCTGCCGGTAGTCCTTGATCTCTCCGTTCACGAGCCCTGAGTATGCCGTCCCACGACCTCGCGCGGCCGCCAGGCTATCGGCCTCGGTGGGCAGCGGCGTTGGCGACGGTCACCTGGACGGCGGTCACCTTGTACTCCGGGCACTGGGTAGCCCAGTCGGAGTTGTCGGTGGTCACCACGTTGGCCCCGGTGACCGGATGGTGGAAGGTCGTGTAGACGACACCGACCGGCATCCGCTCCGAGATGAGCGCACGCAGGTGCGTGGCCCCCACCCGGGAGGCCAGCTCGACGGTGTCGCCCGAGGCCACCCCGCGCAGCTCGGCATCGGCCGGGTGGATCTCCAACACGTCCTCGGGATGCCACACCGAATTGGCGGTGCGCCGGGTTTGGGCGCCGACGTTGTATTGGCTGAGGATGCGCCCGGTCGTGAGCAACAGGGGGAAGCGGCGGGTGGTGCGCTCGGTCGTCGGGACGTATTCGGTGAGCATCAGCCGACCCCGCCCGCGCACGAACCCGTCGACGTGCATGATCGGCGTCCCGGTCGACTCGGTGTCTTCGACCGGCCACTGCATGGACCCCAAGGCGTCGAGTCGCTCGAAGGACACCCCGGCGAAGGTCGGTGTCGTCGCGGCGACTTCGGCCATGATCTCGGCCGGACCGGCATACGTCATGGGGTAGCCCATCGCGGTCGCGATGTCGCACACCACCTGCCACTCGTCCTTGCCGACCTTGCTGGGCATGGCCGGTCGCACCCGGTTGATGCGCCGTTCGGCGTTCGTGAAGGTGCCGTCCTTCTCGAGGAAGGACGTGCCCGGCAGGAACACATGGGCAAACCGGGAGGTCTCGTTGAGGAAGAGGTCATGGACGACCACGAGGTCCATGGCACGCAGGGCGGCCTCCACGTGGCGGGTGTTGGGGTCACTCTGGGCGATGTCCTCGCCCTGGACATAGAGCCCGCGGAAGCTGCCGGCCAGCGCTGCGTCGAACATGTTGGGGATGCGCAACCCGGGCTCCGGCGCGACGCGCACGCCCCAGAGCCGGTCGTAGATCTCGCGCACCTCCGGGCGGGACACGTGGCGATAACCGGGCAACTCGTGCGGGAAGGAGCCCATGTCGCAGGAGCCCTGGACGTTGTTCTGGCCTCGCAACGGGTTGACCCCCACGCCCGTGCGGCCGATCATCCCGGTGATCATCGCGAGGTTGGCCATCCCCATGACCATCGTCGAGCCCTGGCTGTGCTCGGTGACTCCGAGACCGTAGTAGATCGCCGAGTTCGGGCCCGCGGCAAACCGGCGCGCGGCCGCCCGCAGCTCGGCAGCCGGGATCGTCGTGATCGCCTCGGTCGCCTCGGGCGAGTGCTCAGGTCCGGAAATGAACTCGAGGTATGCCGTGACGTCCTCGCAGCGCTCGGCCAGGAAGGCGTCGTCGGCCAGCCCCTCGGTGACGATGACATGGGCCATTGCGTTGACGAAGGCCACATTGGTGCCGGGGCGCACCGGCAGGTGCCAGCTCGCCTCGACATGAGGGGAGCGGACCAGGTCGATGCGCCGTGGGTCGGCGACGATGAGCGTGGCACCGGCCCGGACCCGCCGCTTGAGCCGCGAGGCGAAGACCGGATGGGCGTCGGTGGGGTTGGCTCCGATGACCAGGACCACGTCGGCGTGCTCGACCGACTCGAAGTCCTGGGTGCCGGCCGAGGTGCCGAAGGCCTGCCCGAGGCCGTAGCCCGTGGGGGAGTGGCACACCCGCGCGCAGGTGTCGATGTTGTTGTTGCCGAAGGCGGCTCGCACCATCTTCTGCACGACGTAGACCTCTTCGTTGGTGCACCTTGATGACGAGATCCCGCCGATCGCGCCGAGGCCGTGTTCCTGCTGCAGCGCCCGGAACCCGTCGGCGACCCGCTCGATGGCCGCCTCCCACGAGACCGGCAGCCAGGGATCGTCGATGTGCTCGCGCATGAGCGGCTGCAGTTGGCGGTCCGGGTGGGCGGCATACCCCACCGCGAAGCGGCCCTTGACGCAGGAGTGGCCCTCGTTGGCGCCGCCGGTGCGCAGCGGCAGCATCCGCACCACCTCGGTGGTCGCTCCCTCACCCTGCACTTCGGCCCGGAACGAGCAGCCGACGCCGCAATAGGCACAGGTGGTGTCGACGCTGCGCGTCGGTGGGCCGAGGGCGATTCGGGTCTTCTCGGTCAGTGCGGAGGTCGGGCAGGCCTGCACACACGCACCGCACGAAACGCATTCGGAGGCAAGGAAATCGGTGCCGCCAGCCGTCACGACCGAGTCGTATCCCCGGCCTTGGATGGTGAGGGCGAAGGTCCCCTGGACCTCAGCGCAGGCTCGGACGCATCGGGAGCACACGATGCAGGCGGCCGGGTCGAAGCTGAAGTAGGGGTTGGAGTCATCCCGCGACGCGTCGCCGTGGGTGAGGCCGACCAGGCCCGCGCGCACCGAGTCGATGGCAGCCCTCGGGTCTGTCGACGACCCTGTTGGGAGCTTGGCACCGACCTCGCGCGCCAGCCGGGCGATCTCGCATCGCCCATCGGCGCAGCCGGCGCAGTCGACCGGGTGGTCGGACAGGTAGAGCTCCATCACCCCGCGGCGGATGTCTCGGACCTGCTCGGTGTCGGTGCGCACGATCAGCCCATCGGCACACGCGGTGGTGCACGAGGCGGGAGTGCCGCGAGCGCCGTCGATCTCCACCAGGCACAGCCGGCACGACCCGAACGCGGCCAAGGAGTCGGTCGCGCAGGCCCGGGGGATGTCGATCCCCGCGAGGGCAGCCGCTCGCAGCACCGACGTGCCGGCCGGCACCGACACCGGTATGCCGTCGACGGTCACCGTGACGGGGGCTGCCGCGGCCTGGTCCGGGTCGAGGGCCACCGGCGGGGTGCCGAGGTCGCGTTCGGGAGCAAGGGTCATCGCCAGCCTCCTGCGAAATCCTCGGGGAAGTGGGTGAGGGCGCTGCGCACCGGCATCGGGGTGAGCTGCCCCATCGCACACAGCGACCCGTTGGCCATCGTCGTGCAGATCCGCTCGAGGATCGGCAGCTCCCGAGCCGGATCGGCTCCTGCGAGGAAGCGGTCCAAGGACTCCATCCCGCGCTGCGACCCGATCCGGCAGGGCGTGCACTTGCCGCACGACTCCTTGACGCAGAACTCCATGGCAAAGCGCGCCTGCCGAGCCATATCGACGGTGTCGTCGAAGACGACGATCCCCCCATGGCCGAGCATGAACCCAGCGGCCGCGAGCGCTTCGTAGTCCATCGGCAGGTCCAGGGCACTGGCCGGCAGAAACCCGCCCAACGGGCCGCCCAGCTGTACCGCCCGCACCGGTCGCCCACTGCGGGTGCCGCCACCGAATCCCTCGACCAACTCCCGGACGGTCACCCCGAAATCGACCTCGACGAGGCCGCCGCGGGCGACGTTGCCGGCGAGCTGGAAGACCTGGGTGCCGCGGGAGCGGTCAGTGCCGTGGGCGGCATACGCGGCCCCGCCGTCGGCGAGGATCGTCGGCACCGTGGCCAGGGTGAGGATGTTGTTGACGACCGTGGGTCGGCCGAAGAGCCCGTGCAGGGCCGGGATCGGCGGCTTGGCGCGCACCTCGGCGCGCCGACCCTCGATGCTCTCGAGCATCGAGGTCTCCTCGCCGCAGATATAGGCACCGGCCCCGACCCGGACGTCGACCTCGAACGCGAAGCTGCTGCCGAGGACGTCCGGCCCGAGAATGCCTGCCGTCCGGGCGGATTCGACGGCGCGACCCAGGGTCGCAATGGCGTCGGGATACTCCGAGCGCAGGTAGACCACTCCGGTGTGGGCGCCCACGGCATACCCGGCAATGAGCATGCCCTCGATCAACGCGAAGGGGTCGCCCTCGATGAGCATCCGGTCGGCGTAGGTGCCCGAGTCGCCTTCGTCGCCGTTGGCGCAGACGTATTTCTCCGAGCCGGCGGCGTTGGCGACGGTCGCCCACTTGACGCCGGAGGGGAAGCCGGCGCCACCCCGCCCACGCAAGCCCGAGGCGGTCACCTCGGCGATCACCGCGTCGGGTGCCAGGGTGAGGGCCCGACGCAGGCCGGCCCAGCCGCCATGCTGCTCGTAGTCGGCAAGGTCGGATGGATCGACCACGCCCAGCCGAGCGGTGGTCAGGCGCCGCTGTGCGGCCAGAAACGGCTGCCGTTCCACGAGCCCGAGGTATGCCGGTCGGAGCGGGCTCTCGGCGTCCGGCTCGGTTCCGCCGAGCTGGGCCAGCGCCCCGGCATCGGCGGGGGTGACCGGTCCGTAGCCCACCCGACCCGCAGGCGTGTCCACTTCCACGAGCGGCTCGCACCACAGCATTCCCCGGCTGCCGGTCCGCACGACGCGCACGCCGTCGATCGCCGCCAACGCGGCGGCGACCTCGTCGGCGCCGACCGAACGGGCCGCAGCGTCGGCCGGGACGTAGCAGGTGGTCATGCTCGCCCCGGCGGAACGAGCGTGGTGAGGCGGTCGACGGTGAGCCGACCGAGCAGCCGCCCATCGGCAGTGCCCGAGGGACCCAGCGCACAGTTGCCCAGGCAGAAGACCTCGGTCACCTCGGTGTCGGCGCTGTCCCGGTATGCCGTGTGCGTCGCCGCGTAGAGGGCCTCGCCGCCGATGGCCTGGCAAGCCTCACCGCGGCATACCGAAATCCGATGCGGCGGTGGGGGACTGGCGCGAAAGTCGGTGTAGAACGACACCACCCCGTGGACGTCGGCGATCGAGAGGTTGAGGACATCGGCGAGGGTCACGACGTCCTGACGGGAGATGTAGCCGAGGTGTTCCTGCACGTCGTGGAGCATCGGCAGCAGTGCCGTGCGCTGCACGGCATACCGGGCTGCGAGGGCGCGCACCGTCGCCTCTCGCTCGGGGTCGAACCCATCGTGCGGCGTGCTCATGCCGGCCCTTCCTGCCCGTGTCCTTGCTCCCGAGTGTAGGAAGCCGGACTGGAAAGGGAAGGGGCCGCACCGTGCTTCGGCTCCACCAAACGGGTGGGCGGCTTTCCCAGCAGGAAAGCCGCCCACCCGGAAGAGACATCGTCGCCCGCGAGCAGTCAGCCGCCGTGATGTGCCGACGAGGGCTGCGCTGGAGTCTGTCCGGTGGCCTTGAGTAACTCGGCGAGGCTCTGGTGGAACAGCGCCGGGAGCTTCTCGAGGTGCGTGACGATGTCGCGGCACGCCGTGAGCGAGAAGATCATCCGGTCGCCGAGGCTCTGGCCACCGACGAGCAATCCCGTCGTGGGAGCGAGGAAGCCGAAGACGAAGTAGCGCGCCATCGGGTTGCCGCCGTAGGTCGGCCGTTGGCGCGGGCCTTTGACGTTGGAGACGGCGACGTTGTAGATCGCCGGCATCATTTCGGCAGGCATGGCGGCCATCATCGGCCCGGCCGAGGCGACCATGGCTCCGGGCATGAGCGCGCTGGCCTCGCGCAGCATGTGCAGCGGCATCCGGTCCCAGTTCTCCTTGGCCAGGGTGGCTGCCTTGTGTGCCCAGTGCAACCGCTCGACCGGGTCGACGATGTGGGTCGGCAACTGCAGGAAGAGCATCCAGATCTGGTTGGCCCAGCGCTCGGTCTCGTCGCCCTTGCGCCAGGAGACCGGCGCGGAGGCCATGAGCGGGAGCGTGGTCGGCACGCCGTGGCGCTCCATGTAGGTCCGCAGCGCCCCTGCCGTGATGGCCAGGACTGCGTCGTTGATCGTGCCGCCGGCAGCCTTGCCGGCGCGGCGCAGGTCCTCGAGGGCGAAGTCAACAAGGGCGATCTCCACATTGCGGGTGGTCGTGCCGTTGAACGGGCTCGGCGGCGGCATGAGCACCGGCCGCTGCGACACGATCTCGGGCACGCCCTCGGCCCGGATGGCATTGGCGACCGCGACGAAGGGCAGGGCCATCTCGCCCGGGATGAGCCGCGCCAGCATCGCCGGGATCGCACCGGCCTGCTCCTCGGCCACCCGCTCAGCCAACCACTTGCCGATATTTGCCTGCAGCGCAACGGCTTTGAGCGGTTTGTCGAGGTAGTCCTTCATCCCACCCGCGATGATCTCGAACGGCCCGTCGGGTTCGGTGTCCGAAACCTCCGGGCCGGTGGTGGGGTCGTCGGCGAGGTGGTCGAGGATCGTCCACATCGCGCTGCCGTCGGCCAGACCGTGGTGGACCTTGAACAGGTAGGCGTACTGCCCGTTCTGCATTCCCTCGATGACGTAGAGGCGCCACATCGGGCGGGTGCGATCCAGATGCACGCCCATGATCCGCTTGAGGTAGGTGAGCAGTTCCTTCTCGCCGCCCGGCTCCTGCAACCGGATGCCCACGACGTGGTAGTCGAGGTCGACCGTGGACTGCACCCAGTAGGTGTCCATCCCGAACGGCGCGAGCCGCCAGCGCAGCGGGGGAAGGGTGGGCAGCCGTTCGGCCACCCGCTGCTTCACCCACGCGACGCGGTCCTCGTGGCCGGCGTCGAGGTTGTCGGAGCCCTCGAATACGCAGATGCCGCCGATGTTGCCGTTGGTCGTCATCGTGTCGTAGCTGAGGAACATCTGGTCCAGCCCGGTGAGGTGCTGCATGGCGGCATCCCTTTCGTCGTCCGTGACACACTGGTCCGCAGTATCCGACCTACCGGTCGGTAAGTCCCGGGTCTGCAGTCCCCATGCGCCGGACGGCCCTCGTTCAGAGCGTGAACTCGGTCATACCCGGCTCCTGCCGGAGCGTGGTCACGACTCCTACCCAGGCGCTGATAAGCTGAACGACGCCGTCGGAACGGCCGCGGATCGAGAGAGCCCAGGTGGACCTGCCCTGGAGCACCGCGCAACACACCACGAAGGAGCCGGCCCACCTCATGCCGTTGGACAAGAACACCAAGCAGTCGATCATGACCGAGTACGCCACCAAAGAGGGCGACACCGGTTCCCCCGAGGTGCAGATCGCGATGCTCACCAAGCGCATCCAGGACCTCACCGAGCACGCCCGCAGCCACAAGCACGACCACCACAGCCGCCGCGGCCTGCTGCTGCTCGTCGGCCGTCGCAAGCGCATGCTGCGCTACCTGGAGGCCACCGACATTGAGCGTTACCGGGCGCTCATCAAGCGCCTCGGTCTGCGCCGATAACGACCACGAAGCAGGCGGTCACCGCGACACTCGCGGGGGCCGCCTCTTCGCATGAGGAGCCGCCGTTTCCCCTCGGGAAGCCCGTCACACGGCATACCGGAGCCGGTCAACGGCGAATTCCCCACGAAGGAAACCCGCGCACAACGACGATGCGTGCGGTGATGGATATGTATACGAGAAATGGAGGGCCCATGGAGGGTCCAGAGATCAGTTTCGCCGAAGCCACGATCGACAACGGTCGGTTCGGCACCCGCAAGATCCGGTTCGAGACCGGGCGTCTGGCCAAGCAGGCCGACGGCGCGGTCGTCGCCTATCTGGACGACGACACCATGATCATGTCGACGACGGCCGCGGGGCGCACTCCCAAGGACCAGTTCGACTTCTTCCCGCTGACGGTCGACGTCGAAGAGCGGATGTATTCGATCGGGAAGATCCCGGGTTCGTTCTTCCGTCGCGAAGGTCGCCCGACCACCGAGGCGATCCTCACCTGCCGGCTCATCGACCGGCCGCTGCGCCCGTCCTTCGTCAAGGGCCTGCGCAACGAGGTCCAGATCATCATCACGGTCTACAGCCTCAACCCCGATCACCAGTACGACGTCCTCGCGATCAACGCGGCCAGCGCGTCGACGCAGATCTCCGGCCTGCCGTTCTCCGGCCCGATCGGTGGCGTGCGCGTGGCGCGCATCGAGGGCCAGTGGGTGGCATTCCCCAACTTCAGCGATGCCGAGCGGTCGACCTTCGACATGGTCGTGGCCGGCCGGATCGTCGGCGATGACGTCGCGATCATGATGGTCGAGGCCGAGGCCACCGACGCCACGTGGGACCTGGTCAAGCACCAGGGTCAGCAGGCACCGACCGAGGAGATCGTCGCCGAAGGCCTCGAAGCGGCCAAGAAGTACATCCGGGTGTTGTGTGAGGCCCAGGCCGAGCTGGCGTCCAAGGCGGCGAAGGAGACCATCGAGTTCCCGCGCTTCCTGGACTACGAGGACGACGTGTATGCCGCGGTCGAGGCCGAGATCTCGGTCGAGGCTGCCCGGGCGCTCACCATCGCCGGCAAGCAGGAGCGCGAGGACACCCTCGACGAGATCAAGTCGGCGCTGCATGCCAAGCTCGTCGGCGACGGGCAGACCGAAGGCCCCTTCCACGGGCGCCAAAAGGAGGTCTCGGCGGCCTACCGGTCGGTGCAGAAGAAGCTCGTCCGGCAGCGGATCCTGCGCGATTCGGTGCGGATCGACGGCCGGGGGTTGCGCGACATTCGCGCGCTGTCGGCCGAGGTCGACGTGCTGCCGCGCACCCACGGTTCGGCGATCTTCGAGCGCGGCGAGACCCAGATCATGGGCGTCACCACGCTCAACATGCTCAAGATGGAGCAGATGCTCGACACGTTGTCGCCGGTGACGCGCAAGCGCTACATGCACAACTACAACTTCCCGCCCTTCTCCACCGGTGAGACCGGCCGGGTCGGGTCGCCCAAGCGTCGCGAGATCGGGCACGGCGCCCTCGCCGAGCGCGCACTCATGCCGGTGCTGCCCACCCGCGAGGAGTTCCCCTACGCGATCCGTCAGGTCTCCGAGGCCCTCGGGTCCAACGGTTCGACCTCGATGGGTTCGGTCTGCGCCTCCACCCTGTCGCTGCTCAACGCCGGTGTGCCGCTGCGCGCCCCGGTCGCGGGCATCGCGATGGGTCTGGTGTCCGACACCGTCGACGGGGAGACCCGGTATGCCGCGTTGACCGACATCCTGGGAGCCGAGGACGCCTTCGGTGACATGGACTTCAAGGTCGCCGGCACGCGGGAGTTCGTCACCGCCATCCAGCTCGACACCAAGCTCGACGGGATTCCCGCCTCGGTGCTCGCCGGTGCGCTGACCCAGGCCCGCGAGGCCCGGATGCACATCCTCGACGTCATGGGCGAGGCCATCGACGCCCCCGACGAGATGAGCGAGTTCGCGCCTCGGATCATCACGGTGAAGGTGCCGGTCGACAAGATCGGCGAGGTCATCGGGCCTAAGGGCAAGATGATCAACCAGATCCAGGACGACACGGGCGCCGACATCTCGATCGAGGACGACGGCACGGTCTTCATCGGAGCGGTCGACGGCCCCTCGGCCGAGGCGGCTCGGGCGGCGATCAACGCGATCGCCAACCCGCAGATGCCGGAGGTCGGCGAGCGCTTCATGGGCACGGTCGTCAAGACGACCACCTTCGGGGCGTTCATCTCCTTGCTCCCGGGCAAGGACGGTCTGCTGCACATCTCCGAGGTGCGCAAGCTCGTCGGAGGCAAGCGGATCGACTCGGTCGATGACGTGCTCAAGGTCGGCCAGAAGATCCAGGTCGAGCTCAAGGAGATCGACCCGCGCGGCAAGCTCTCGCTTGCAGCGGTCACTGCCGAGGGCGAGAAGTCGGACGCCGAAAACGCTCCGACCGACGGCTGATCGGCTCTCCCGCAACGCAACTGGACGGGACGGCATACCGGATCGGTATGCCGTCCCGTCGGCGTTTGCGGCTCAGTAACCGGTGCGGCCGTCGATGGCTTCGCGCAGCAGGTCGAGGTGGCCCAGATGCCGGGCGTACTCCTCGACCAGGTGGCTGAGGATCCAGCGCAGGTTGACCGGTTGTCCATGCCGCTGTCCGGCGACCGGTGCGTCGAGATCGGCGATTCGGGCGACGTGCTCGCGCGCGGTCTCGATCTCCTGCCGGTATGCCGTGACGTCCGCCTGGGCGCGTGCGGCTGTGGCTAGGGTGAAGTCGCCGTCCGGGTCCTCACGAGAGCTGTAGAGGTCGGGGGAGTCCTCGCCGAGCGCCACGTCGGTGAGCCAGTAGCGCTCCACTTCGGTGAGATGCCGGACCAGGCCGAGCGGCGACATCGTCGAGGGCGGTACCGATCGCTGGGCCAGTTGCTCGGCGGTCAGCCCGGCGATCTTGACGAAGACCGAGGCCCGATAGACATCCAGCCAGCCGTGGAGGGTGTCGCGTTCGGTGCCGAGGAAGGCCGGTGTGAGGGCAGGACGGGGATCGGGCTCGGTGTCGGGAACGACAGCATCACGGGACGTGGTCATCGGCTGAGTCTCACGGGTGTGCGGTTGCTGTGCAACGCAATTCCGCTAGGAGACGGGCGGAGCACGAAGCGATCGAGCAGCCCCGGCCGGACCCTGTGGATAACTTCTGCGGGGGTGAGGCGACTCGTGGCTTGATGGCCCCATGACTTCGCGATTCGTTTCTTCACTCACCCTGACCATCCTGCTCGGGGCCGGCGTCGCCTGCACCGCCCCGGCAGGGCAGTCCCCGGCTCCGTCGACCTCGACCGACCCCGATGCGCTGCTGCGTGTGGCTCTCGTCGACTACAACGACCGAAACAACGTCGGGATCGCGGCAGCCAATGGGCTCGACGCGACCAAGTGGAAGCTCGCCGACACCGGTCCGGCTCTGGAGGGCGACCTCGTGGAGAACGTCTTCCGGCGCCACGACAAGGATCGCAAGACCATCGAGCCCTTCGACATGGTGGCCGTCCGCCAGCTCGGCGCGCCGGTCGCCGCGGGCCAGGGCAGCTGGCTGATGGGGATGGTGGTCGCCGGTCCGCGAGGTGCGGCGACCGCGGGTCCCACGACGGGAGCACCCACAACCGAGGCCCCATCGGCGTCGGCGCCCGCCGGCAACGCGACCCCAGGTGCGAGTGCGACACCGTCGGCAGGCGGAGCGGTCCGGAAACTGATCGTGCTGACTCGAGCCGATGCCGCGGCCCCGTGGTTGCTGCAGATGTCGAGCTGGCTACCCGACTCGGTGGGCGATCTGGGCACCGTCAGGCAGGCACATGACAGCGAGCGAGCTGCGGCCGTGGCGGTTGTCAAAGCAGTCACCGACTATTGGACGAACCGCGACGTCTCGGCCGGAGTCGACCTGGGCACGATTCCTGCCGAACGCGCCACGATCGGAACGCCGGCATGGGGCCAGAAGGAGACGTCCTACAACTGCGCCGTCGACGCGGACGCGAGCGGGGAACCGCTGGTGCGCGCTGCGGTCACAGATCAAGGGGTCATCGGGGTGGGGGCCTTCCACTGCACCTACACCTTGACCTACGCCAAGGCGTCGAAGGTCCCCAAGCTCTTGGACGAGCAGCGGGAGCTGTGGGGCGCGCCGACAGGCGCCGTCTTGACAGTCCCGCAGCGGGGAGGCGTGACCGTCCGTCTTCCGGCGGATGGGGTTCGTCCGCAAGTCGTGTGGTGGTTCCTGGACGATGGCATGGCGCCGGCTCTCATTCCCGCCGCTATGGGGTGAGTCCGCCGGTCGGGGCTGCCGGCGGATCGTGAGATGGTGGAGGGCGGACCCCAGCTCACCCCGAAGGACGCCCGACCATGACCGCCGTGCCCCGTTCCACGCTCCGCAAGGGGGCTGCGGTGGTGGCGCGCGGCATGCGGGAGCAGCCCCGCTGGTTCGCTGTCGCAGTGCTCGGGTCGGCGGTCTACGGCATCATGACCGGCGCCATGGCGTGGGTCATCGGGCGGTTGACCGAGACCGTCATCGGGCCGGCCGTCGGCGCCCGTGCCGTGTCTACCGGCCAGTTGTGGCAGATCGGTCTCACCATCTCCGCGGTGGTGCTGCTCAACGTGGTCGGCATCGTGCTCCGGCGTGTTGGGGCCGGCTATGCGATGTTCGGCCTCGGGGCGGCATACCGGCAGCGGGTGACCCGGCAGTATCTCGAGCTCCCGTTGAGCTGGCACCACAAGCACCCGTCGGGGCAGTTGCTGTCCAACGCCAACGCCGACGTCGAGGCCACCTGGAACATCTTCGCCCCGCTGCCCATGGCCCTGGGCGTCGTCGTCATGCTCCTGTTCGGTGCCGTCCAGATGGTCGTCGTCGACCCGCTGCTCGCGGCCGTCGCCATGGTGGTCTTCCCGCTGCTGTTCGCTGCCAACGCGCTCTTCCAACGGCGGATGTCTCCGCAGGTCACCAGGGCCCAGCAACTCCGTGCGGATGTGTCCGAAGTCGCCCACGAGAGTTTCGAAGCCGCGCTCATCGTCAAAGCTCTCGGCCGCGAAGACCAGGAGGCCGCCCGGTTCGCGGCAGTGACCCATCAGCTCCGCGACGCCAATATCGCGGTGGGACGCACCCGCGGCACCTTCGACCCGGCCATCGAGTCGATCCCCACGGTCGGCACACTCGTCGTCATCGCAGTCGGGGCCTGGCAGGCCAGTCGCGGGCAGGTCTCCGCGGCCGAAGTCGTCCAGGTCGCCTACCTCTTCTCCGTGCTGTCCTTCCCGGTGCGCGCCTTCGGCTGGGTGCTGGGCGAGGTGCCGCGAGCAGTCGTCGGGTGGGACCGGGTCAATGCCGTGTTGCAGGCGACCGGCGCGATGGAGTTCGGCGATAGGTCGCTGCCGCCCGGTGCCTCAGCGCTACCGATCGCGGCACGGTCGGTCGACTACGCCTACGAGGTCGAGAACGCCTCTGGGGGCAGGGATCGTGCGCCCGTGCTGCAGGCCGTCACTCTCGACGTGACTGCCGGCGGCACGACCGCCATCGTCGGCCCGACCGGGTCCGGGAAGTCGACCCTGGCCGGCCTGCTCGTCCGCCTGGTCGACCCCAACACGGGGATGGTCCTCGTCGACGGCGTTGATCTGCGCCAGTTGCGCCACGGCGCACTCGCCGAGGCGGCTGCCTTCGTGCCGCAGCAGACGTTCCTCTTCGAAGACACCGTGCGCGGCAATGTCACCCTCGGGTTGGCGGTCAGCGACGATCAGGTCTGGGCGGCCTTGCGCCTGGCCCGCGCCGAGGGATTCGTGTCCGCCCTGCCCGGTGGCCTGGACACTGTGGTCGGGGAGCGAGGGGCCAACCTCTCCGGTGGGCAACGTCAGCGCATCGCCTTGGCCCGCGCGGTGGTGCGCAACCCGCGCCTGTTGGTCCTCGACGATGCCACCTCGGCCATCGACCCGAGCGTCGAGCAGGAGATCCTTGCCGGACTGCGCCAGGCGGTCGCGGGCACCACGGTCCTGGTCATCGCCTCCCGGATGGCGACGATCGCCTTGGCCGACGATGTGGTCTTCCTTGCCGACGGTCGCGTGGTCGACCATGGGCCCCACCACGAGCTCATCCAGCGGTGCCGACCCTACGCCGACCTGGTCACCGCCTACGCCCGTGACGCGGCCGAGCGAGCCGACACCCGGCATACCGACACACGGCATACCGACACCGCGGAGGTGACCCGATGAGCCGCCAGAGCGCTGGGCCGATCGTCGACCACACCGGGATCGGAAGCGGGTCCGACCTGTCGACCTGGGCGACCTTGCGTCGCGGAGCGGCACTGTCCCCGGAACTCACCCGCGGTCTCACCCTGACCATCACGCTCGGGCTGCTCTCGACGCTCGGGCGCGTCCTCGTCCCGCTGGTGATTCAGCGCACCACCGACGAGGGCCTCCTGGCGCCGACCGGCCCCGACCTCGGCAGGGTCTGGATGTGGGTCGGCATCGCCCTTGCCGGAGTGGTCATCACAGCCTTCAGCGCGTATGCCGTCAATGTGCGACTGTTCACGTCATCGGAGAACGGTCTCGCGGCTCTGCGGATCCGGGCCTTCCGGCACATCCACGACCTGTCGATGCTGACCCAGAACACCGAACGCCGCGGCTCGCTCGTCTCCCGGGTCACCTCGGACGTCGACACGATCTCGGCGTTCGTCCAGTTCGGCGGCCTCATGCTCGTCATCAGCATCGGGCAGATCACCCTGGCGACGCTGCTCATGGTGTGGTTCAGCCCCGTGCTCGCGGCCGTCGTATGGGCCTGCTTCGTGCCGCTGTTCTTCCTCATCCGGCACTTCCAGGGCGTCGTGGGGCGCGCCTACACGCGGGTGCGCGAACGGGTCGGGCAACTCCTCGGCGCGATCGCGGAGGCTGTCGTCGGCGCCTCGACGATCCGGGCGTATGCCGTCCAGGCACGCACTGCCGCGCGGATCGATGTCGCGATCGAGGCCCACCGGGCGGCTGCGGTCGGCGCTCAGGTGCGTGCCGTCGTCGCCTTCACGGCGGGTCAGTTCGTCTCAGGGCTGACGACGGCGATCGTCCTGGTGGTCGGCACCTGGATGGCGGTCGACGGGCGGCTCACCCTCGGTGAGCTCCTGGCCTTTCTGTTCTTGGTCAACCTCTTCACCATGCCGGTGCAGCAGGCGACCGAGATCCTCAACGAGTTGCAGAACGCCGTGGCGGGCTGGCGGCGGGTCATCGGGATCATCGACACCCCGGCCGACATCGCCGACCCGGGCGAGGCCGGCGTCGACCTCCCGCGTGGTCCGATCACCGTCGACGTCGAGCAGGTGACCTTTGCCTATCCCGGCGGCGAACCCGTCCTGCGCGACGTCTCGCTGCATATTCCGCCGCGTGCTCGGATCGCCGTCGTGGGGGAGACCGGCTCTGGCAAATCGACCCTGGCCAAACTCCTCAGCCGGCTCGTCGACCCGGACCAAGGCCGCATTCGGCTCGACGGGGTCGACCTGCGCCGAGTGCGGTTCGACACACTGCGCAGCCGGGTCGTCCTGGTCCCCCAGGAGGGCTTCCTGTTCGACGCCTCGCTGCTGGACAACTTGCGCTTCGGGCGACCCGAAGCCACTGCGGACCTCGTCCGCGACACGCTGGCCGAACTCGGCCTCGACGACTGGGCGAGCTCGTTGCCGCTGGGGTTGGCGACGCAGGTGGGGCAGCGCGGCGAGTCGCTGTCGGCGGGGGAGCGCCAGCTCGTCGCCCTGGTGCGGGCCTACCTGGCCAACCCCGACCTGCTCATCCTCGACGAGGCCACCTCGGCAGTCGACCCAGCCACCGAGGTCCGGGTGCAGCGCGCCATTGACGGGCTGACCCGCGGGCGCACGTCGGTCGCCATCGCGCACCGCCTATCGACGGCGGAGGCTGCCGACGAGATCGTCGTCGTCGATGGCGGGCGCATCGTCGAGCGAGGCCCGCACCATGACCTGGTGCAGCAGGGCGGAGTCTATGCCGCGTTGCACGCCTCATGGTCGGCCCAGGCCAGCTCCGGAGGCTGACCGGGGCGGGGCCGCAGTAGCCGGCCGCCTCACGCTCCCGAGTAGCGGAAGGTCACGGGCACCCAGCCGCGGACGGCGTTGACCAGCCAGATCCCCTGGGCTGCGGTGAGGTCTTCCCGGGTGAGGACCCGCTCGACGACCGGCCGGCCGCCCGCTCCGTAGTCAAGGATTTCGGCGCGCAGCGTCCCCGGCAGCAGACCGCAGTCTTCCGGCGGTGTCACCAGCTCGCCGCCGAGTTCGACGACGAGGTTGCCAATGGTGAACTCGGTGAGCTCCCCGCGTTCGTTCCACAGCAGGGTGTCGAAGAGGCCGGGCTCGTCGCGTCGCAAGCGCTCGTATGCCGTGCGGTCGGTCGTCTTGTGCCGCAGCCATGGATCGGTCGAATCAACCGGCCGGTGGGCCAGCGCGAAGTGTCGCACCACGTCGGGGTGCGGGCCGCACGGCATACCGAAGGATTCAGGCAGTTCCGTGCTGTCCAGGGTGAGGGTGCCGTTCAAAGCCAGCACGAGCCGACCCCGAAGGGCTGTGGTGTCGGCGGGAGTCTCTCCGGGCTCGCTGTCGTCGCACCCGACGGTGTGAGTGCGGGTCTCGGTCGCCAGGTCGTCGAGGAGGCGCCCAGCCAGGGATCGGTCGAACGGCCGACGGAACCAGGCTGCGGACGCGGCCAACCGGTCCAGGTGCCGGTCCCGGAGCACGACCACCCCGCGCTCGACTCGGATCGTCTCGAGGAGCCCGGCGTCCCGTTGGGTCTGCGCGAGGACGGCCGCCTTGGCCAGGGCCTCGGCGTGTTCGGTGGCGCTGTCTGAATCCCAGACGACACCGCCACCGACGTCATATCTGGCAAGTCCGGCCTCTCGGTCGACGACGAGGGTGCGGATGGCGACGTTGAACGCCGCAGACCCGCCCGGCCAGACGACCCCGGCGGCGCCGCAGTAAACGCCCCTGGGACGATCCTCGACCTCGGTGATCAGCTCCATGGTGCGCACCTTCGGGGCGCCGGTGACCGAACCGCAAGGAAAGAGCGCCGCGATGATGTCGTCGAAGAACAGCCCGTCCCGGCCCTGCCCGGTCACTGTCGAGGTCATCTGCCAGACGGTCGGATAGTCCTCGATCTCGAACAAAGCGGGCACCCGCACCGAGCCAGGGCGACTCACCCGGGCCACATCGTTGCGCAGCAGGTCGACGATCATGAGGTTTTCGGCGCGGTCCTTGGCGCTGGTCCGCAACTGCCGCGCCAATGCCGCATCACCGGCTGTCTCAAGGCGTCGGGAGCGGGTGCCCTTCATCGGGCGGGTCACGACCTGCGCACCGTCCCAGGTGAAGAAGAGCTCGGGGGAGACGGACGCGACCGCGTGTGACCCGATGTCGAGGTAGGCGAACCAGCCGTGCTGCTGGGCGCGACGCAGGTCGGCCCAGACTCCGAGCGGGTCGCCGGCGAACCGGGCGTGCAGCGGCATTGTGTAGTTGACCTGGTAGGTGTCGCCCCGAGCGATGGCCTCGCGCACCCGGGTGACGGATCTGCCATACCGTTCCTCGTCTGTCTCCGACCGCCAGGCCGAGCAGGCGTATGCCGTGGGCCAGCGGATCTCGTCGTCTGGGCGAGGTGTGTCGTGAATTGCGAACCACACCAACGGGATTCGGCTGCCGGCCCGAACCCGCATGGCCGGATCGAAGGCTGGCGCAGCCTCGTACGCGAGGAAGCCCACGGCATACCGGCCGGCCATCGCGGCCCGACGGACCGCG
>Ga0116175_1001198_pt1 | contig 16958 bp, 18 predicted proteins | sample AD_UKC125_MetaG_FD_89802 | JGI IMG/M metagenome (GOLD analysis project Ga0116175, IMG submission 89802) | Active sludge microbial communities of municipal wastewater-treating anaerobic digesters from USA - AD_UKC125_MetaG | ecosystem: Engineered > Bioreactor > Anaerobic > Digestate | place: USA... | reverse complement strand
GCGCCCGCTCGCAAGCTCGCGGATCGCGGGTCCTGCGGGCCACAAGTCGTCGTCTTCCCTCGTCATTCGCGCGGGCTCCTTCGTCGCCCGGCTCATTCCTCAGTCCAGACAACGACAGCCCGCGATACTGCGGATCAACCTCCGGGGAGTTCGACCTCCACCGGGCCGATGCCGGGGACGTCGACCATGGTGCTGGTGGGTGGACGGCTACGGCTCGCGCGCTGACGCCCGTTGGACACCGACATGGTGATCGTGCTGCCCGGCATCGCCGAACCCGACGGGGTGGTCGTCACCACCGTGCCCTGCGGACGCGGACTGTCGACCTCCACCTCGACCACCTTGAACCCGGCCGCCTGCAGACGCGACTTGGCCGAACTCGCCGGCAGCCCCGCCACCTGAGGCACCCGGCCCTTGTCGTTACCGGCCATGAACTGGGGGTCCGGCCTGGCCAGACGCACCGGGCCGAACTTGGTCGCGATCGGCCCGATCGCCTGGAACCACGTGCGGGCCGGTTCCATGCCGCCGTACAGGTCGCCGTCGTAGCACTGCCGCAGCGGGCTACTGCAGATGCCCGACGGGTTCGGGCCGTCGTTGTACACGTACGCCGCACCCGCGAGCTGATTGGTGAAACCGAGGAACGCCGACGAGCGGTGCGCCTCGGTCGTACCCGTCTTGCCCGACATGGGCAACGTCCAGCCGCTGCTGTTCGCCGCACCGGCGGCCGTACCACCGATGTGATCCTGACCCATCACGAACGCCAGTGTGTTCGCCAGTCCCTCCTCGACGACCTGCTCGCATCCGGGAGGATTGAACGGCACCGGCACCAGCGCCGGATTGCCCTTCGCGTCGAGCATCGGGTTGCCGTACTTGTCGCGTTTGATGCTGCTGATCGAGGCGATCGGATTGGGCGGACACCACACGCCACCCGAGGCGAGAGTGGCCGCGACATTGGACAACTCCAGTGTGTTGACCGCGGTCGGGCCGAGCGTGAACGAACCCAGGTTCCCGTCCTTGACGTACGAGGCGATCGACTTGTCGCCGTACCCGGACGTGCCCGGACTGTTGTAGGACCGCAGGCCCAGGCGCACCGCCATGTCGACGGTCGGCTTCACACCCACCTGCTGTAGCAGATTCACGAACGCGGTGTTCGGCGACATCGCGAGCGCCTGCGTGATCGACATCGTCGCCGGATACCTGCCGTCGTTGCGAACGCAGTACATGCCCGCGGGGCAGCCGTTGGCGCCGTCGGACGAACCCATGCCCTCCACCGCGATCGACGCGGGCACCGAGATCTGTGCGCTCGCACCGAGCCCCTTCTCCATCGCCGCGGCGACCGTGAAGATCTTGAAGATCGAACCGGCACCGTCACCGACCATCGAAAAGGGCTGTGGCTGCACCGTGTGCTCGGCATTGCTGTCGAGACCGTAGAAACGGCTCGACGCCATCGCCAGCACATCGTGTGACTTCTTACCGGGGCGGATCACGTTCATCACGTCGGCGACGCCTTCGGCGCTCGGGCTCGCCTGGGACTGTGCCGCGCGGGTGGTGAGCTGCTGCACCTGTGGGTCGAGGGTGGTGCGGATGATGTAGCCACCGCGCAACACCGTGTTGCGGGAGAGTCCGTTCTCGGCGAGGAACTGCAAGGCGTAGTCGCAGAAGAAGCCATCGCTGCCCGCAGAGATACACCCCTGCTGCGGGGTACGCGGCTTAGGGAGAACCCCCAGCGGTTCGGCCTGCGCCTGCTCGATCTCCGCGCGCATGTCGGGGAAATTGGTGAGCATCGTGTCGAGCACCGTGTTGCGGCGTTCCTTGGCGCCCTCGGCGTTGGAGTACGGGTTCAGTGCCTCACTCGACTGGACGATGCCGGCGAGCATCGCCGACTCGGCCAACGTCAGATCCTTGGCCTTCTTGCCGAAGTACGTCTGCGCGGCGGCCTCGATGCCATAGGCGTTGTTGCCGAACGGAACCACGTTCAGATAGCGGGTGACGATCTGCTTCTTGGCCTCCTGCTTGGCGGCGGCATCGCTCAGACCCTTTTCCCGTTTGGCCTGGTCGCGGAGCGTCTGCTCCATCGTCAACGCCATCCGTACCTCGCGGAGCTTGCGTGCCGGGGTGGTCTCCACCGCCGCCTCGCGTTCGGCTTCTGTCCGTGCCAGGACGAGCAGCTGATAGTTCTTGATGTACTGCTGATCGAGCGTCGAGGCGCCCTGCTGAACCTCGCCCGACGACGAGTTCTTCAGCGCGGCGCGGATAGTGCCCTTCCAGTCCACCCCGTCGTGCTCCAGGAACCGGCGGTCCTCGACGGAGATGATCGCGCGGATCATGTTCGGCGAGATGTCGTTGTACCCGACCTGGGTGCGGTACTGGTCGTAGAGGACGGCGATCGGCCTGCCGTTGGCATCCGTCATCGTCGTGACCTCGGGCATCGTGCCGTCCACCAACTCCGACGACACGTTCTCCACAGCCGCCACAGCCCGATTCGAGAGGACCCCCAATCCGCTGGCGACGGGGTAGAGCAATCCGGCGACCAGGACTCCTGCGAGCAGGCACGCCCAGGTCAGAGGCCAGAACTTCTTCAGCAGCAACACGCCCACAGGATACGTGTCGATTATGTGATGTCGCCAAACTTCCGGGCCCAGCGAGCCACCCGCCACCTGCGTCTCACCGGCAGTCGGAGCGCCACTGTCGTCTGTTTGGACGGTGGTCCCACTTTTGTTGGCTCCAGGGCTTGCGTACGCAATCGTGGAACCCTAAATTAAGGATCGAATGTGACTCACGTAACATTCGATTTCCAGAGTGGTGCAGTACTCGTTGTGGTTGTGGTTTCGCCAGGGCTTACCCGCCCGGCATCACGACGCGATCGAACTGCGCAGACGCTGAGACAGGGCGAAGGAAGGGGTCGGCGGATGGCGACAGCGGCGGTTTTCATTGGAGAAGATCGGCAATTGTGGGTTTCCCAGGCCAGATGCCGCGGAGGCGACCCCGACGAACTGTTCGTCCGCGGCGCTGCCCAGCGCAAAGCGGCCACCATCTGCCGACACTGCCCGGTGCAACTCGAATGCGGCGCCGACGCCCTCGACAACCGAGTCGAATTCGGCGTCTGGGGCGGGATGACCGAACGACAGCGCCGCGCCCTCCTGCGCCAGCACCCCGAAGTCACCTCCTGGTCGGAATTCTTCGAAGCACAAAAACGCCGCCAGGCTGTGTAATTTGCGCCCGCTCGCAGGCTCGCGGATCGCGAGTCCTGCGGGCCCGGAGTCGTGTTCTTCCCTCCTCGTTCGCGCGGGCTCGTTCCTCACCCGGCTCACTCGTCAGTCCAGAACACGACGGCCCGCCGGACGGTGTAGGTGGCACCCGCTCGCAGGCTCGCCGATCGCCGGCCCTGCGGGCCAGGGGGCGACGTCCGGGGGTGCTTACCCCCGGCTGACGATCTGCTCCGCCACCGCCTCCAGTGCCGCCTTGTCGGCGACCTCGAATGGGAGGGCGGGAACACCGACGATCGGGACCGCCGGGTGGGAGGCGGTGAACCGCTGCAACAGGTGCAGCTCGCGGCGGGCCGTCGCGGCCCGGTCGGCGTGAATGGTGAGCACACCCCGGGTCAGCTCGTCCGATACCTGATCCAGAGCCACCTGCACCGACGTATCGGTGACCGACGTCAGATTCGGGTGCGTCCGGTTGAGGATGAGACCCGCCAGCGGCATCGACTCCTCCGACAGCCGGTCGACGAAGAACGCGGCCTCGCGCAGGGCGTCGGCCTCCGCGGCGGCCACCACCACGAACCGGGTGCCGGGCTGTTTGAGCAGCTCATAGGTTTGCAGCGCCCGCTCCTGGAAGCCGCCGAACATCGAATCGAGCGACTGCACGAACATCGCCACATCGCGCAGCATGTCGCCGCCGATGATCGTCGAGATACCGCGCATCGCCAGGCTCATCGCACCGGTCACCATGCGGCCCACGCCGCGGCCGCCGCCGACCAGCACCTTCATCAGTCGCCCCGACAGAAAAGATCCCAATCGTTTCGGCGCGTCCAGGAAGTCGAGGGCGTTCCGCGACGGCGGTGTGTCGACGACGATCAGGTCCCAGCGGTCCTCGGAGAGCAGCTTGCCGAGCTTCTCCATCGCCATGTACTCCTGCGTACCCGAGAACGACGATGCGACGGTCTGATAGAAGGAGTTCTCCAGGATCGCCGCGGCCCGGTCAGGCGTCGAATGCTCCATCACCATGTCGTCGAAGGTGCGGCGCATGTCCAGCATCATCGCGTCCAGTGACCCGGCGCAGTCCAACGGCACCGGCTGCGGCTCGTTGGTGAGCGCGGTCATCCCCAGCGACTGCGCCAACCGGCGCGCCGGATCGATCGTCAGCACCGCGACCCGGCGTCCCTGCTCGGCGGCATACAGTGCCATCGCGGCGGCCGTCGTCGTCTTGCCGACACCGCCCGCGCCGCAGCAGATCACCACACGGGTGCCCGGATCCTTGAGGACCGACGCCATCTTCAGATCGACGGCCATCTACGCACCAACCTTCCGTAGGACGCCTGCCAACTCGTACGCCGCACCCAAATCGATACCGTCGCCGATCTCCGGCAGATCCAGGATCGGCAGATCCACGTTGTCCAACTGTCCACGCGCGATCTGCTGAGCCTGATGTCTGCGCGCGTAGTCGATGGTCTCGGTCAGCAGCCCGGCCATATCGGCGTCGGCCGCGTGGAACCCGGCGTCGGCCAGGTGTTCCTTGATGCGGACGGCGTCGATGTGCCCGTCCGCGATGTCATCGATCTCGGCTTCGGGTAGCAGCGGCTCGCGCACCCGGTTGACCAGGACCGTTCCGATCGTCAGCTCCTTGCTGTGCAACTCGTCGATAGCCTCGACGGTCTCCTGGATCGGCATCGCCTCCAGCAGCGTCACCAGGTGCACGACGGTCTGATCCGAGTGCAGCAGCCGCACCACACCCTCGCTCTGGTTGCGGATCGGACCCGATTTCGCCAGATCGGCCATCGCCTTGGTCACATCCAGGAACGAGCCGATGCGTCCGGTCGGCGGGGAGTCCACCACCACTGCGTCGTAGCGTGCCTTGCCCTGCTTGTCGACGGCGATGATCCGTTCCTTGATCTTGCCGGTGATGATGACGTCGCGAAGTCCGGGTGCCACCGTCGTCACGAAATCGATGGCGCCGATCCGCTTTATCGCCCGGCCCGCGAAACCCAGGTTGTAGAACATGTCCAGGTATTCGAGCAGCGAGTGTTCTATGTCTATGGCCAGCGCGGACACCTCGCCACCGCCTTCCGCGGTGGCGATCCGGGTGTCGGTCGGCGGCAACGGGGGGAGATCGAACAGTTGCGCGATACCCTGTCGGCCTTCCACCTCCACCAGCAGAACCTTCTTGCCGCCGGCCGCCAGCGCCAGAGCCAGCGCGGCGGCGACGGTCGTCTTACCGGTGCCGCCTTTGCCGGACACGAAATGCAGCCGCGCGCGACTGGCGGCGGCGGGCCAGCTGTCCGTCTGTGATGCCGCGTCCGTCTGTGATGCCGCGTCCGTCGCCGGGGCGAGCGGAGTGACGGGGGACGTTACGGGTGCCTCATTGACCACACGATCACCTTAGTCGGAACACGTCGCCGGTTAATGTAGGTCCCATGAGTGAACTCACCGCATGGGAGTACGTGACCGTGCCGCTGCTGACCCACGCCACCAAACAGATTCTGGATCAGTGGGGCACCGACGGCTGGGAGCTGGTCAGTGTGCTGCCCGGCCCGACCGGCGAACAGCACGTCGCCTACCTCAAACGACCGAAAGGCTGAGCCTATGAGCTGGACCCAGCGCCTGGCCGACCTCGGGATCACCCTGCCGGCCGTCGCCACACCGGTCGCCGCCTACGTGCCCGCGGTGCGCACCGGCGATCTGGTCTACACATCGGGGCAGCTACCCATCGTCGACGGCACGCTGTCGATCACCGGCAAGGTCAGCGAAACCGCCGAAGGGATCGTGAGTCCAGACGACGCCTATGCGGGAGCCCGTCAGTGCGCGCTCAACGCGCTGGCGGCCGTTGACGCCCTCGTCGGTCTCGACTCGATCGTGCGCGTGGTCAAGGTCGTCGGTTTCGTGGCCTCGGCCCCCGGATTCACCGGGCAGCCCAAGGTCATCAACGGTGCATCCGAGGTCCTCGGCGAGATCTTCGGCGACGCCGGTGTGCACGCCCGCTCGGCCGTCGGCGTGGCCGAACTGCCGCTCGGCGCACCCGTCGAGGTGGAGCTGATCGTCGAGGTCGCCTGACCCTTCCGGCCATCAAAGACCCCACCGATGTGCGCAGGTGCGTCGGTGGGGCTTCTTGTGGCCGGAATCGGCGGAAGGTGTTCGCCGGCTCCGGGTCCGGGTGCGAACGACTATGACACGGACGGTGTGAAGCTGTCGCGGTAGCCACTGGGGACAACGACATCCGGTTGCGGAATTGGGTACGCAGGGCGGTGGGACTCAGCCCCACCGCGGCGGCGATCCGGTCGATCGACTGGTCGGTACGCTCGAGCAGTCGGGTGGCGACGAGAATGCGCTGCCCGGCGAGCCAACGGCCCGGGCTCATCCCGTAAGTGGTGGTGAATTGTCTGTTGAAGGTGCGCAACGACATTGATGCCCGGCGGGCGAGATCGGCGGTGGTGATCGGCTGGTCGAGATTGGTCAGCGCCCAGGCCGTCGCGGCCGAAAGAGCGCTGTGCGCCTGCAGGTTCGGCGGTCCGACAGGTATCGTTCCGTGGTCGGGCGGCATGAACTGCGCCTGGCCACCGGGGCGCCGGGTGGCCACGACGGTGCGCCGGGCGGCATCCAGGGCGACCTCGGCCCCGAAATCCTGCTCCACCATGTGCAGGCACAGATCGATACCGGCGGCCAGGCCCGCACTGGTCAGCACGGTGCCACTGTCGACGAACAGGACCGATGGGTCGACGTCGACCTGCGGGTAGCGGGCCTGGAGGGCGGCGGCGTCACGCCAGTGAGTGGTGGCGGTCAGGCCGCTCAGCAGGCCGACCTCGGCAAGGGTGAACGCGCCCACGCAGATCGACGCGGACGGAAGGTGGGGAAATGATGACAACCCCACCCGAAATACGACGCGCGCAAACCCGCACGCTCACCCTGCTGTGCGCCGGACAGATCCTCGGCGGTGTGTCCACCGGGACCTCGCTGGCGCTGGCGGGCGTGGCCGGCGCCAAACTGTCGGGCAGTGAGACCTTCGCCGGATTACCGGGCACCGCAACCACTCTCGGCGCGGCAGCGGTCGCCCTGCCACTCGCCGCGGCGGCCCGCCGTCGTGGTCGCAGGCCCGCGCTGGCCGGAGGCTTCTTCGTCGCCTCGGTCGGCGCGCTGCTGGCCGCCCTCGCCATCGACCTCCACATCTTCGCGCTGTTCCTGGTGGCCATGGCGATGTGCGGCTGCGGCGGCGCGGTCAGTCTCCAGGCGCGTTTTGCCGCCACCGACCTGTCGGCACCGGGGTCGGCGGGACGGGATCTGTCGCTGGTGGTGTGGATGACGACGGTCGGCGCGGTGATCGGGCCGTCGATCACCGGGGTCGGCGCCGATCTCGCCCATCTGCTCGGAATCGCCGATCTGGCCGGGCCGTTCGTGATCGGTGCGGGCACGTTCCTGCTCGCCGGCACGGTGCTGGCCGCCGGGCTACGACCGGATCCACTGCTCATCGCGCACACCCGGACACCCGCCGCACCACGGCAAGCGTCATCGCGGCTGGGTGAGGTGTGGCGAACGGTCAGAGCATCGGCGGCCTCGCGCAACGGCTTCGTCGCGTTGCTGTCAACACACGCGGTGATGGTGGGGGCGATGTCGCTGACCCCGGTGCACCTCGCGCACGGCGGCGCGACCCTGAACATCATCGGGCTGTCGGTGAGCGCACACCTGGCCGGGATGTACGCCCTCTCGCCGCTGATGGGGCTGGCGGCGGACAGATTCGGCCGGGTGCCGCTGATGCTGGCCGGGCAGGCCGTACTGCTGGCCAGTTGCGTCGTCGGGCTGTGCTTCGCCGGAACCGAACACCACGGCGCGGGCACTCGGGCGGGATTGGTGGTGGCGATGGCGCTGGTCGGCCTGGGCTGGTCGGCGACCACCGTCGCGGCGTCGACACTGCTGAGCGAGAGCGTGCCCGACCGGACGCGGCTCGGCGCGCACGGGCTCGCGGATTCCTCGATGGGGCTGGCCGCCGCCGTGGCCGGGGCGCTCGCCGGGGTGGTGGTGGGGGTGTTCGGGTATGGCGCGCTGATGATCGTCGTCGGGGTCGGGGTGCTCGCCACCGCGGGCTACCTGCTGCTCGACAGAACCGGTCAAGCAGACCGCGAGCGGGCCGACACGATGCCTGAGCCGTACGTGGCGGAAACCTGTGTGGCGGAAACCTGTGTGGCGGAAACCGACGCGGCGGGGCCGCACAGGGAAGACCCGCACAACGAAGGCCCGTGCAAGCGAGGTGAGGGGTGCAAAGAATGGGATTCCTCGCGGCGGTAGTGTGCGGAATATGACCGAAGATGCCCGTGACGGGGCGCCTGTCCACCCCGCGTACGGTGTGCTGCGGCCGGTGACACCGTTTGCCTCGGTGTTGCTGTGCGACAACCCCGGAATGATGGAACTCGACGGCACCAACACCTATGTGTTGCGCGCCCCCGGCCATCCCGACTGCGTCATCGTCGACCCGGGCCCGCCCCGGCACGGCAAACACGTCAAACGAATCGCACGACAGCCCGGCATCGTGCTGACCCTGATCACGCACCGCCACTTCGACCATGTCGGCGCGATCCCGAAGCTCTACAAGCGCACCGGGACGCCGACCCGGGCCCGACTCGACGAACACTGCCGTGACGCGCCGCCGCTGCGTGACCGGGAGGTCATCGAGGCGGCCGGGCTCACGATCACGGTGCTGTTCACGCCCGGGCATTCCGGGGACTCGGTGAGCTTCCTCATCGAACACGGCGACGACAGGGCGATGCTCACCGGCGACACGATCCTCGGCAGCGGTACCACCGTCCTCGACCCCGCCGACGGTGGCCTGCGCGACTACATGAACTCGCTCAACCGGCTCATCGTCGAGGGGGAGCAGTGTCACCTGCTGCCCGCGCACGGCCCCGACCATCCGGCTCTCATCCCCGTCGCCCGCTACTACAAGGCACACCGCGAGGAGCGGATCGACCAGATCGTGGCCGCGCTCGATGAGATGGGTAAGTCGCCGAACGAGGTCAAACCGATGAAGGTGGTGCGCCGGGTGTACGCCGACGTCGACAAGAAGCTGTGGCCCGCGGCGAAGATGTCGGTGAAAGCGCAACTGGAGTATCTGCGCGACATCTGACGGGCCAGGTCACAAACCCGGCAGATCACCATGCCGGCAGGTCACAATACGGCGATGCCCGCCACCACTCGGTGACGGGCATCGCCGTATCGGTGTGCGAACGCGGATCGTCAGCGGGCGCGGCGGGCCAGACGCTCCGAATCGGCGATCAGCACGCTCTTGCCCTCCAGCCGCAGCCAGCCACGCTGGGCGAAATCGGCCAGCGCCTTGTTGACGGTCTCACGGGAAGCGCCGACCAACTGGGCGATCTCCTCCTGCGTGAGATCGTGGGTGACGCGCAGCGCACCGGCCTCCTGCGTGCCGAAGCGCTGGGCGAGTTGTAGCAACTGCTTGGCGACACGACCCGGCACGTCGGTGAAGATCAGGTCCGCCAGGTTGTTGTTGGTGCGGCGCAGGCGGCGAGCCAGCACGCGCAGCAACTGTTCGGCGATCTCCGGCCGATCCTGAATCCACTTACGGAGCGCGTCGCGGTCCATCGAGACCGCACGCACCTCGGTGACCGTGGTGGCCGACGACGTACGTGGACCCGGGTCGAAGATCGACAGCTCACCGAACATGTCCGACGGGCCCATGATGGTCAGCAGGTTCTCACGGCCATCGGCCGACCGGCGGCCGACCTTGACCTTGCCCGACAGGATGATGTACAGGCGATCACCCGGCTCACCCTCGTGGAAGATCACATGTCCACGAGGAAAATCGACCGGTTGAAGTTCTTTGGTGAGCGCCGCGACGGCGGAGGGCTCGACCCCCTGAAATATGCCCGCCCGCGCCAGTACTTCCTCCACTAGGAACCTTTCTCATTCGATCACCCAACTCAGGGTGACAGGCTACTCCGGCACCAAGCATAAGTGTTGGATGGGTCACTTGTGCGTCAATGCCGTGTTCGGATCTCGACAAGGCGGTATTGCGGTGGATCCTGTTGCGGTGAATCGGCGCCCGAAACGAACGAATCGGGCCGGATCAATCGGGCGAACCGGAAAAGGAAACCTTCAGCTGGCGCGGAAGCTGGGCGTGGCGTGCAGGTCGGTCTCGCCGGACCCGGTCAGGATGTCGTCGCGGCCGGCGCGGCGGTCCCGCAGTTCGTCGAGTGCGGCCGGCAGTCCGGTCTTGGCGAGGTTGTTGACAGCCTCGTCGTCGGCATCGGCCAGAAACTCATCGACGTGCGCCGGGGACACGGAGAGCCTGTCGATGCGGCACTGCACCCTGTCCATCGCGACGGCGAACAGCATGAGTACGGCGGGGACGAGCAACGCGGCGAGCCCTTGCATACGGACAGTAAACACAATCGGCACCCCGCGGGCGAAACCCAGAGCCGTGCTGTCACCGACTTGTTATCAACCGTGTGGATGACACGCCGCGGCCCGCCGCCGACCGACCCCAGAGTATGGTGACGGCGGTCATTGTGTAGGTCGCGGGTGCCGGCGCCGGGGAAAAGTGCCCCGTCACCACCATCGGGGCGGGGAACCGTCGGCGCGAGGCGTCCGGCGCGCCAGCCGGCGATGAACCACTAGTCTGAACATGATGAGTTCCCGAACGACGACGCAGGTGAGGTCGGTCAATCGCCGCAGCGACGAGACCCGGCTGGGTCTGGTGCGTCGTGCGCGCCGGATGAACCGCACCCTCCGGCTCGCGTTTCCGCACGTCTACTGCGAGCTCGACTTCACCACCCCGCTCGAACTGTCGGTGGCCACCATTCTGTCGGCGCAGTGCACCGACGTCCGGGTCAATCAGGTCACGCCCGCACTGTTCGCCGCCTACCCCGACGCCCGCGCCTACGCGGAGGCCGACCGCACCGAACTCGAAGAGATGATCAGGTCCACCGGTTTCTACCGCAACAAGGCCAACTCGATCATCGGACTCGGGCAGGCCCTGATCAGCCGGTTCGGCGGTGAGGTCCCGGGTACCCTCGAAGAACTGGTCACTCTGCCCGGGTTCGGCCGCAAGACGGCCAACGTCGTCCTCGGCAACGCCTTCGGTGTCCCCGGCATCACCGTGGACACCCATTTCGGGCGACTCGTGCGGCGCTGGCGGTGGACCGAGGAGACCGACCCGGTGAAAGTGGAACGGGTCGTCGGTGAACTCATCGAACGCAAGGAATGGACCGACCTGTCCCACCGCGTCATCTTCCACGGCCGCCGGGTCTGCCACGCCCGTACACCGGCGTGCGGGGTGTGCGTGCTGGCCAAGGACTGCCCGTCGTACGGCGAAGGCCCGGTCGACAAACGTACCGCGGCCGCGCTCGTGAAAGGGCCGGAAACCCCACATCTGCTGGCGCTGGCCGGGATCGGTGACGCGGTTATCGAGCCATGACGAACGAACCAGCCGACCCGGACTCGACGAACACCGAGCCGGGCAACACATCATCGGAGGCGGCCGGCACCGCGACCGGAGGGCGCCCGCCGCGCTTTCCGCCCGCCGCCCGCTGGACCGTCGTGTTCATCGTGGTGATGGTGGCCCTGCTGGCGGCGATCTGGCCGCGCGGCGACAACAGCCCGGCGATCGATGCCGACACGACCACCACCGTCGGCACCCGGACCAGCGTTCCGGTCGACACCGGCCAACTCGCCGGCGCGCGCACCGAGGCAGCGCTCGCCGACTGCCCGGCACCGGCCTCGACACCGGGCGCGAACGCGGCGCTGGCCGGAATCGTCGCCGAATGTCTGGGCACCGGCCGGACCTACGACCTGGGCGACGCGACGGCGGGTACCCCGTTGCTGGTCAACATGTGGGCCACCTGGTGCTATCCGTGTCGCCAGGAGTTGCCGATCCTCGCCGACTACGCCACCCGCGCGGGCAGCAGGATCAACGTCCTGACCGTGCACGCCAAAGAGGGCGCGAACAACCCGTATCTGGTACTGAAGTTCCTCACCGAACTCGGTGTGCACCTGCCGGCCACGCTCGACACCGACGGCAGGATCGCCGCCGCTCTGCGTGCCCCCCGGGTCTTCCCGTCCACGATTCTGATCCGCGCCGACGGCACCATCGCCAAGGTTCTGCCGCAAGTCTTCGACAACACCGACGAGATCGCCGGTGCCGTACGCACGCACCTGGGAGTGGATACGTGAGCATGACCCCGGCCGACTACACCGGACACGGCCCCACCGTGCCGCAGGCGCAGATCCCGCCCTGGCTGCATGCTCTCACCGACGACGTCACCGCGGTCACCGCCAAGGTGCTCGGCCGCGGCGGTGATCGCACCCGATGGATGTCGATGATCCAGCGCAACAAGCGCACCGCCGCGGTCCTCATCCTGTTCTCCGGGTCGTGGGCCGCCGATCCCACGGCGCACGGCGGGCTGCCGGCAGACGTCGACGTACTGCTCACGCAGCGTGCCCCCACCCTGCGCCAGCACAGCGGGCAGGTCGCCTTCCCCGGCGGCGGCTTCGACCCGGGCGACGACTTTCCCGTCGGCACCGCCCTGCGCGAGGCGAACGAGGAGACCGGGCTCGTCGCCGGCGGCGTCGACATCCTCGCCACCCTCATGCCGTTCCCGGTGCCCGCATCGGGGTTCGAGGTCACCCCGGTGGTCGGGCATTGGCGCAAACCCGGACCCGTCGGTGTCGTCGACACCGGCGAAACCGCCCGCGTCACCCGCATCAACATGCGGGAACTGCTGCACCCCGACAACCGTTTCCAAGTACAACGGTCGGTCCTGGGCGGCAGCGTGTACAAGGGTCCCGCGTTCTTCGTCGACGGCATGCTCGTATGGGGCTTCACCGGCGGGCTGATCGCGGCGATCGCCGAGGTGTCCGGCTGGGAGATCCCCTGGGACAAGAACGACGTGCGGCCCCTCGACGAGGCCATCGCGCTGGCCGAATCCCCCCAATCCAACAGGGTCCACCCGCCCCACGCGGAGCCCACGACATGACAGGGGCACCGACATGACAGGGACACCGACATGACGGGGAGAGCAGCATGACGGGCTCGATCTGGGTCGACCTCCTCGTCGTCGGCGTGGCGATACTCGTCGGAATCAGCGGATACCGGCAAGGTGCCGTCGCCTCGGCGCTCGCGTTCATCGGGGTCCTGGCCGGTGCCGTCGCGGGCATCCTGCTCGCCCCCAAACTGATGGAACAGGTCGACTCGCGGGAGGCGCGCCTGCTCATCGGCATCGCGCTCCTGGTCATCTTCGTCATAGCCGGGCAGGTCGCCGGACTCGTCCTGGGCCGTGCGGCCCGCGGCGGGATGCGATCGCCGGCCGCCCGCACCGTCGACAGCATCGTCGGCACCGTTCTGCAGGTCATCGCCGTGGTTATCGCCGCATGGCTGCTGGCCATCCCCATCTCCAACTCCGGTCCCACCAAGGTGGCATCCGCGGTCCGCGATTCGGCCGTCCTCGGCGCCGTCGACGACCTCGCCCCGCAATGGCTGCGCGACCTGCCCAACGATTTCAGCGCGCTCCTGAACAACTCCGGCCTGCCCGAGGTCATCGGACCGTTCGGGCGGGCCCCCGTCACCAACGTCGGACCACCCGACGAGGCGATCGCCCAGCAGCAGGTTGTCAGCCGGGTCCGGCCGAGCGTCGTCAAGATCATCGGCGTGGCACCCAGCTGCCGGCAGGAACTCGAAGGCAGTGGCTTCGTCGTCGGTCCTGAACGCGTCATGACCAACGCGCACGTCGTCGCCGGTACCCGCAGCCTCAGCGTCGAAGTCGAATCCGGGCAGCAACTGTCCGCCCGGGTGGTCCTGTTCGACTACAACAACGACATCGCCGTCCTGGACGTGCCGGGCCTGACCGCCCCCGCCCTGACGTTCGCCGACGGCCAGGCCGGCACCGGCGACGACGCCGTGTCCCTGGGCTTTCCGGGTGGTGGACCGTTCACCGCCACCGCCGTCCGGATCCGCAACGTGATCCGGCTGTCCGGACCCAATATCTACAGCTCGCAGCAGGTACGCCGCGAGGTGTACACGGTCCGCGGGCAGATCCGGCAAGGCAACTCCGGCGGGCCGCTGATCGATCTCGACGGCCGTGTGCTCGGCGTGGTGTTCGGGGCCTCCCAGGACCCCGCCGACGAAACAGGTTTCGTCCTGACCGCCGAGCAGGTGAGCGACAATCTGGCAACCTCGGCAAACCGGTCCTCGAGAGTCAGCACTCACTCCTGCATCGGGGGCTAGCCCGTTGGGCTAGCCGTGATCAGGTGCTGATGAAGCCCAGCAACTGCCGGGACACCGCCTCGGGTTGTTCCTGGTGGGCGAAGTGGCCGCTGTCGGGGATCTCGACGTAGGCGAATCGGGAGGCGTAGCGGCCCGAACGGGTCAGTGGCCGTTCGAAGATGTACGGGTCGTCAGCGCCGCGCAACGCCAGCACCGGGACGGTGAGCCGGACGTCCATCTGTTTCATGAATGTGGCGCCGTCGGGACGGAACTGGGAACGGAACGCCCAGCGCCGGTACTCCAGGCTGCTGTGCGCCACATACGGTATCTGCAGCGCCGACCTGTTCCGGGTGACCGTGTCGGCGAAGTCGGTGCCCTGCTGCCATTGGGGTGACGACAATCGCCGGAAGTAGTGGTCGACGAAGCGTGCGTCGTGGTGCACCAGCCGCCGCTCGCCGACGCGCGGCAACTGGTTGTGCAGAAACCCGGACAGGAACGCCGAACGCTGCGCCCGGTGCAGCAGCACCTCCCGGCGCAGTGCGCGGGGGTGGGGGGAGGCCAGCACCGCGATCCGGTCGACGACCCGAGGATGCAGCGCGGCCGTGGCCCAGCACACCAGCCCCCCGTCGGCGTTACCGACGAGCGTGGCGGTGCGATGACCGAGCGAGCGCACCAGGCCGTTGGTGTCGCCGGCCAGAGTCCAGCCGTCGTATCCGCGGGGCGGCTTGTCGCTGTCGCCGTAGCCGCGCAGGTCGACGGCCACCGCGCGGTAGCCGGCCTCGGTCAGCGCCCGCAGTTGGTGACGCCAGCCCCACCAGAACTCGGTGTACCCGTGCAGCAGCAGCACCAGCTGACGATCCGGTGAACCCGCCGGGTCGCATTCGACGGCGTGAAACTTCAGACCGTTGGCGCGGACGTCGAAATGATGCCAGTCGACGTCGTGCCAGGGGCCGGGGAACCGGACGCTCGACGGATCCGGCGCAGCGGCCAACGTCAGCGCCGCGGGTCGTGCGCGGGCGGTATCGGCGGGTAGCCGGCCCGGGCGTCGACCGCTGATACCGCGTCCTTGCCGGGGATGCCGCGCGGCAGCACCGACTGCACCTCTTTGACCGATTCGATGGTTTTCGCGGGTCCGCGGACCTTGCGGAAGATGAAGTAGCCGCCCACGGCGGCGACGATCGTGATGGTCAGCAGGATCACGAACACGATCAACCACGCCGCCCACGCGGGCAGCCACACGTCGAGCAGCACGGCGAGGAAAAAGAAGAAGAACAGGCTGGTGTACAGCAGCATCACACCCGCGACCACCAGCAGGCCGGTACCGGCGCCCGCCTTCTTGCCGGCATCCACCAGTTCGGCCTTGGCCAGCGCGACCTCGGCACGGAACAGCGTCGACACGCTTGCGGTGGCGTCCTTGACCAGGTTCCCAATACTGGGTTCGCCGTCCTTGCCGACGTTCGCATCCCGCAGCGGGATCGACGGGACGGTCTGGTTGCCGGGGGGCACGGGTCGGCTCACTACATCCTCCGTAGTTCGGGTATGGGCATATGTTGCCATGCTTTGGCGGCAATACCACGACGCAGCGCCACCGGGATTCCTCGCCGGTGGCGCTGCGACGGACTCACATGGGCCGTGGTGATCCGGCCCGACGGCCGGTGATCAGGACTTACGGCTGCGGATCGCCTCGAAAACGGACGGGTCGACAAGTGTCGAGGTATCGCCGAGCTCGCGGCCCTCGGCCACATCCTTGAGCAGACGGCGCATGATCTTGCCCGACCGCGTCTTCGGGAGTTCGGGGACCACGTTGATCTCGCGCGGCTTGGCGATCGGGGAGATCTCGATCGACACCTGCCGGCGCAGTTCCGCGATCAGCTGCTCGCCCGTGTTCTCCACCCCTTCGCGCAGGATCACGAACGCGACGATGCCCTGGCCGGTCGTCTCGTCGGCGGCACCGATGACCGCAGCCTCGGCCACCCCCGAATGCCCGACCAGCGCCGACTCGACCTCGGAGGTGGAGATGCGGTGCCCGGACACGTTCATCACGTCGTCGACACGGCCGAGCACCCACAGTGCGTGGTCGTCATCGTAGCGGGCGCCGTCACCGGCGAAGTACCAGCCCTGCTCGGCGAACCGCGACCAGTAGGTCTCCTTGAACCGGACCGGGTCGCCCCAGATGCCGCGCAACATCGCCGGCCACGGCTTGTCGAGCACCAGATAGCCCTGCTCGCCGGCACTGACCGGGTTGCCGTTATCGTCGACGATGGTGGCGCTGATACCGGGCAGCGGTGCCATCGCCGAACCGGGTTTGGTCGTCGTCACACCGGGCAGCGGCGAAATCATGATGCCGCCGGTCTCCGTCTGCCACCAGGTGTCGACGATCGGGGCCTTGCCGCCGCCGATGACCTCGCGGAACCACCGCCACGCCTCGGGATTGATGGGTTCGCCGACGCTGCCGAGCAGTCGCACGCTCGACAGGTCGTGGGCGTCGGGGATGTCCCGGCCCCACTTCATGAACGTACGGATCAGGGTGGGGGCGATGT
>Ga0116175_1001196_pt1 | contig 16975 bp, 15 predicted proteins | sample AD_UKC125_MetaG_FD_89802 | JGI IMG/M metagenome (GOLD analysis project Ga0116175, IMG submission 89802) | Active sludge microbial communities of municipal wastewater-treating anaerobic digesters from USA - AD_UKC125_MetaG | ecosystem: Engineered > Bioreactor > Anaerobic > Digestate | place: USA... | reverse complement strand
AAACAGGCCCAGGGTTTGTCCTTTTCAGTTCCAGATGACCTGCCAGCTCCCCCCTCCCTGCAAAATATTCTCAAGGAATTGGCAGAGGATATCGGACCCAGGAATCACCATGATTTGACAGCCTGGGCTGAGCAAGGAGTGCTTTTGCTGAATGCTTGTTTGACAGTGCCTGCCGGCAATGCCAATGGGCACGCTGGCTTGATTTGGGAGCCTTTTACCGATGCTATCATCCGCTTGGTCAACGACTTAGATAGGCCTGTGGTCTTCATTCTCTGGGGTGGCTATGCTCGAAAGAAGAAGGCACTGATTACCAATGGCCAGCATTTGGTCATTGAATCAGCCCATCCCAGCCCCTTGTCATCTTACCGTGGCTTTTTTGGGAGCAGACCTTTTTCCAAGACCAATGCCTTTTTGACAAGGCATCAAGAAGCACCGATTGATTGGCTGAAATGAGGTGTCCATGGTAAAATTAGCAACGATTTGTTATGTTGACAACGGCAAGGAGTGGCTCATGCTCCACCGCAACAAGAAGGTCAACGATGTTCATGCTGGCAAGTGGATTGGAGTCGGTGGCAAGCTGGAGCCAGGGGAAACACCTGAAGACTGTGCCATCCGAGAAGTAAAGGAAGAGACGGGATTGACGGTGAAGAAGCTGGAGTTAAAAGGTATTATCACCTTCCCAGAATTCACCCCCGATAACGACTGGTACACCTATGTTTTCAAGGTCACTGACTTTGAAGGGGACCTCATCGATTGCCAGGAGGGAACTCTGGAGTGGGTCCCTTATGCAGAAATTCCCCGGAAGCCAACCTGGGAAGGAGACTACACCTTCATGAAGTGGCTGCTGGACAACAAACCTTTCTTTTCAGCAAAGTTTAGTTATAAGGGGGATCAATTAATAGATTCCAGTGTTCGCTTTTATGAATAGGAGGTTGACATGCAGGTTACCATGGAAGATTTACAGGAATGTTTGGCACAGCACTATGCCCAACATTCCAATGGTGTTGAAACCAGTCTCTTTATGAAATTGGTTGAGGAGGTCGGGGAAGTAGCCGAAGTTCTCAATCAGCGCTCTGGCCGTAAATCCCAAGATAAGGATGACTTGGATAAGGAGTTGGTGACCGAAATTGCTGATATTATCCACTATGCGGTGGCCCTAGCAGCTATCAACCATCTTGATTTGACGAAGACAATTCTGGAAAAAGACAAAGCTGCCTCAATAAAATATGGACGCACGATGAATTTAACAGAGTTTATTCAACAGAAGCACCAATAATCAGTACAAAAAGGAGAAATCTATGTTCATCATCAAAAACGGTCGCGTTGTCGACCCACAATCACAGTTTGATCAAGTTGCGGATGTTTTAGTAGAGAATGGAAAAATTCTGAAAATCGGGCAAGATATGGAAGTAACAGACGCTCAAGTCATCGATGCGACTGGTCTGGTTGTGGCACCTGGTCTGGTGGATGTCCATGTTCACTTTCGGGAGCCAGGTCAGACCCACAAGGAAGATATTCATACGGGTTCGCTGGCAGCAGCAGCAGGTGGGGTGACTTCGGTGGTTATGATGGCCAATACTTCGCCAACCATCTCAAGTGTGGAAACCCTCAAGGACGTTCTGGATTCAGCTGCCAAGGAAGATATCCGTGTCCATACTGTGGCAACCATTACCAAGGAATTTGATGGCGAACATATCACCGATTTTGAAGCCTTGCTGGCTAATGGTGCAGTAGCCTTTTCGGATGATGGGATTCCTCTGACCAATGCCGGTGTCCTTCGAAAGGCCATGAAACTGGCCAAAAAACATGATGTTCTGCTCAGCCTTCATGAGGAAGACCCAGACCTCAATGGTGTCTTGGGCCTCAATGAGCAGGTGGCTGAAAAGCATTTTCACATTTGTGGAGCGACAGGAGTTGCTGAATACAGCATGGTGGCGCGTGATGTCATGATTGCCTATGAAACAGGGGCTAAGGTCCACATCCAGCATTTATCAAAAGCAGAATCCGTCAAAGTTGTGGAATTCGCCCAGTCCTTAGGAGCTAAGGTCACAGCAGAAGCAGCCCCTCAGCACTTTTCACGGACTGAAGATTTGCTCTTGACCAAGGGAGCCAACGCTAAGATGAATCCGCCCCTGCGTTTGGAATCTGATCGACTGGCTGTCATCGAAGGGCTCAAGTCTGGTGTTATTTCGGTCATCGCGACCGACCATGCTCCCCACCATGCCGATGAAAAAAATGTAGCGGATGTCACCCAGGCCCCGTCTGGTATGACAGGTCTGGAAACCTCGCTTTCCCTCGGCCTGACCTACCTGGTTGAACCAGGTCACCTCAGCCTTTCCCAGCTCTTGGAAAAAATGACCATCAATCCAGCCAAGCTCTACGGACTGGATGCAGGCTATCTGCTTGAAAATGGACCAGCCGATCTGGTGATTTTTGACCCCAATGCAGACCGAGAAGTTTCAGCCAATTTTGCCTCCAAGGCTAGCAACTCTCCCTTCATCGGAGACCTGCTCAAAGGTCAAGTCCTGTACACCATTTGCCAGGGCAAGCTTGTTTATCAGGCGGATTAGTCCAAGAAAAAAGGAACTCGCACGAGTTCCTTATTTTTTCACAATTTGTTTGGTTAAGTTTAGGCCAAATGGCACCAGATTTTCCGTTTTTTGGCGGATACGCTCGATATTTTCCCGATGGCGGATGATGACAAAGGCCCCCAGGAATAGAATAATGACGGTAAAGAGCAGGTCATAGGTTGGCAGGATGAAGTGAAAGGCGGGGAAAAGGAAGGCTGTAATGATAGCGAAGGCCGCCGCCACCACACTAGACAGTGAAACCATGGAAGTCAGGTAGAGTGTGGTCACAAAGACAGCCAGCAAGAAGAGACAGTATACTGGTGAAAAACCCATGAGCATACCTGCAGAAGTCGCTACTGCCTTACCACCCTTAAAACCTGCAAAAATTGGAAACGTATGTCCTAAAACAGCTGCCAAACCAAAAACAATTGGCGACCAGCCGCTAGCATGAAAAGCAATTGGCAGCCAGACGGCTAGTGTTCCTTTGAGGAAGTCAATGGCAAAGACGATAATACCAGCAGTAGGACCTAAAATGCGGAAGGTATTGGTGGTACCTGTATTGCCCGAACCATATTCCCGCAAGTTTTTTTTGAAAAAAATCTGACCAATCCAGAGACCAGAAGGAATCGAACCCAGCAAATAGGCTATTACAAAAAATAAAATATTCAACATCATTCTCTTATTATATCATAGAGAAAAGCAAAGTACATTCGGTTTTGAGAAAAAATATGACGAAGTGATATATCCGATATGCAGATTTCGATCAACCATTTACTTTTATCTATCAAAATAAGCGGATTAAACCTTTAGCTATAGCCTTTATTGCGATTTTTTGGTAAGATAGTAAGGATGAAAAATTTGGAGGATAGAATGTCCAAAAAAGAAATAAACATAAACAATTATAATGATGATGCCATCCAGGTCTTGGAAGGCTTGGATGCTGTTCGCAAGCGCCCAGGTATGTATATTGGATCGACAGATGGGACAGGGCTGCATCACCTGGTCTGGGAAATCGTCGACAATGCTGTCGATGAGGCCCTTTCTGGCTTTGGTGATCGCATCGATGTGACCATCAACAAGGATGGCAGCCTGACAGTTGCAGACCACGGCCGGGGCATGCCAGTCGGCAAGCACGCTATGGGTATCCCTACGGTTGAAGTCATTTTCACCATTTTGCATGCCGGTGGTAAGTTTGGCCAGGGAGGCTATAAGACCTCTGGTGGTCTCCATGGGGTTGGTTCTTCAGTGGTAAACGCCCTGTCCAGCTGGCTGGAAGTTGAGATTACCCGCGATGGGACAGTTTACAAGCAACGCTTTGAACAGGGCGGTAAGCCAGCAACAGGGCTGGAAAAAATGGGTACAGCGCCAAAATCAAAATCTGGTACAAAGGTCACCTTTATGCCTGATGAGACGATTTTCTCCACTACCGATTTCAAATTCAATACCATCTCAGAGCGCCTGAAAGAATCAGCCTTTCTCCTGAAAAACGTGACCATGTCCTTGACAGACAAGCGTTCGGATGAGGTCCAGCAAGAAGAATTTCACTATGAAAATGGGGTTCAGGACTTTGTGGAGTATCTGAACGAAGATAAGGAAACCCTGACCCCAGTCATCTTTTTTGCGGGTGAAGACCAAGGATTCCAGGTGGAAGTGGCCCTCCAGTACAATGATGGCTTTTCAGACAATATCCTCTCCTTTGTCAACAATGTCCGCACCAAGGATGGCGGTACCCATGAAACGGGTCTCAAGTCCGCCATCACCAAGGCCATGAATGACTATGCCAGAAAGGCTGGTCTCCTCAAGGAAAAAGATAAGAATCTGGAAGGTTCGGATTATCGTGAAGGCCTGTCCGCGATTATCTCCCTTTTGGTACCAGAAGCCCACCTGCAGTTCGAGGGCCAAACCAAGGACAAGCTGGGCTCCCCCTTGGCTCGACCAATCGTTGATAGTATTGTTTCTGAAAAATTGACCTACTTCCTCTTGGAAAATGGGGAAGTGGCTTCCAATCTGATTCGCAAGGCCATCAAGGCCCGTGATGCCCGTGAGGCAGCCCGAAAGGCCCGTGACGAATCCCGAAACGGTAAGAAAAATAAGAAGGACAAGGGCCTCTTGTCTGGCAAGTTGACCCCTGCCCAGTCCAAGAACCCAGCCAAGAATGAACTCTATCTGGTCGAGGGAGACTCTGCCGGTGGTTCAGCCAAGCAGGGCCGTGACCGGAAATTCCAGGCTATCCTGCCCTTGCGAGGCAAGGTTCTCAATACCGCCAAGGCCAAGATGGCAGACATCATGAAAAATGAAGAAATCAACACCATGATTTACACCATCGGTGCAGGAGTTGGGGCTGATTTCAATGTGGAAGATTCCAACTATGACAAGATCATCATCATGACCGATGCGGATACGGACGGTGCCCACATCCAAACCTTAATTTTGACCTTCTTTTACCGTTATATGCGGCCCCTGGTGGAAGCCGGCCGTGTCTATATTGCCCTCCCACCTCTTTACAAGATGTCCAAGGGCAGGGGGAAAACTGAAAAGATTGCTTATGCCTGGTCAGATGGTGAATTGGAAGACCTGCGCAAGGAATTTGGCAAGGGAGCCATCCTTCAACGCTACAAGGGTCTGGGTGAAATGAATGCTGACCAGCTCTGGGAAACGACCATGAACCCTGAAACTCGTACCCTCATCCGTGTCACCATTGAAGATTTGGCCCGCGCCGAGCGCCGCGTTAACGTCCTCATGGGCGACAAGGTCGAACCCCGCCGCAAGTGGATTGAAGACAATGTCAAGTTTACGCTGGAAGAAAGTACGGTCTTTTAGAGAACCCTAAGACCTCATCCTTGTTGAAAAAGGAGGAAAAAGATGAACAGCCGTTTAAATAAGAAGAGGGCTCTTGAAGAAATTCAAAAGCGATTCAAAAAAGCTGAGGCCCTGTTAAAGGATGATGTTAGAATGGAATCATTTTTGGAAAAGATTGAGAAAAAAATCAAATGGATTCCCTTTCTGGCCCAGGAGTTTAAAAATATTCCAACCATGGTGAGCATGGTAAGAAGCTATTTGAGAGGGAACTATACGAAGATTCCTAAACGGACTATTTTAGCAATTGTCAGCGCCCTCATCTATTTCCTCTCACCCATTGATGTTGTTCCGGATTGGATTCCATTATTAGGACAACTTGATGATGCCATTGTCATTGCAAGCTGCTGGAATTTGGTCAACAAGGATGTTGAAGACTATCGACAGTGGAAGAAAGAGTCCACATTAAAGGTCAAGGAAGCAAACTAGTCTTTATTCCATCCAAGTCAGTTGGGCCTATGGAAGGATTTGAGAAGGTCCTGGTTTCTAGAATCACTTAAATAGAGGTGTCTAAAGGTCTGGTGGCCATTATTTGGATACTTTTTCTAAGTGTTCCGTTTCCCACTATATTATGATAAGCGGGCATTCAACAGATTGACAAAAAAGGCTTGCTTATTCCCTAAAACTATACAGAACAAGATTCTTTGATTTTTCTTGGAATAGGAGAAATCAAACGGTTGAAAATGAAATCACTATTTTCAAGAGGAGGAAGAGATGCTAGAGAAAGTTGAACGTTTTATTAGTGAAATTAATCGGATTCATTTAGAATACTCAAAAGATTATTTTGAAACAGGAAAAGTTGAGAAAATCAATCTCAAGCATACCTTCGCCAAAGTTCCAACTCAACCGATTTTATCCTATCGTCTTAATCTCCACGAGTCAATTAACGACTATTTGATGCGTGCCAACGTCAAGGATATTGCCTATTTTTATCGTGTCAAAACATCGGAGTCGATTTTGGATAAGATTGACCGTTTCAAGGCGCGAAGCGAAGGCTACCCTGTCAACTCCATTCTCAATGATATTTTCGGTGCCCGTATGATTTTAACATCTGAGGAAATCACGGAGGTCATGGAGCGTCTGGATGACTGGCAGGAAAAATACGGTCTGAAAAACTGGTATCTGCGTGACAAGGACGGCTATGTCGGCATTCATATCTATTTCAAAAACAAGAGCAATTTCTACTACCCATGGGAATTGCAACTCTGGGATGAAAAAGATGTAGAAGGCAACATTGCCAGTCATATCAAGTATAAAAGGAAGTTTGTTTAAGGAGAAATTGGAGAATCTATTCCAGCATGAAATCTACTAAAAAATACTTTTTTATTGTTTCTTTAATCATTTTAGTGAGTCTTTTCTTTTTTTTGAGTGATTTATTAAATTGGAATTTATTTAATAATACTCTCAGTGAATCAAATGATTGGTTAGGTTATTTTGGTAGTTTAATTTCTTCGACATTAACAGTATTTTTATTTTTTGAAACAATACAGAAAGAGCGTGAAAATCGATACTATGAAATAAAAAGAGAATCGGATGAGAGAACTATAGCTGCACGCCCTACATTTTTGGTGAAAAATGATAGCGAATTGACTATTGATATTGAATTATTTACAAGAGATGGCACTCCACTACGTAATGTTTTAATATCAGGTAGGTTCAAGAGCGGCCGTCAATACCAAGAACTGTTGAATATAAAATCAGGAGAAGTAAAGAAATTTTCGAATGATATAGATTATCTACTCATAGAATCAACTTCCAGTAGAGATGAGAAAAATTATTATTGCTATAATAGCAAAGAAAAACGTGAATTTAGTTATTCTATTTCTGAACAAAAATCTTTATTTTACAAGCAGAGCGGTTTTACTTATTTTGAGTTGAATCAAATTTTAAAAGAACTACACAATGACTCTAGGATTTATTCTGTGAATGGGACAAAAGAGCGAGTAGTTGCATCTGAATATCAGTGGATACTTGACTTGAGTGACCAAGATTTCGTGGAAATAAAAGAATATACTACTTTGTTAGAAATGCAAAATCCGCTTGATAGTTCTAGATTAAATTGGAAATCTAAAATTTTAGCTTACATTAAACTTACGAGGTCAATAGATAATTTGGAAGATATCATTTATGGAGACGAATCAAATTATAGATTGTTGATAATCCTACGAAGTTTATTAAAGTTTTTGAGTACAAAGCCTGTAAATGAACTTAATAATCCATCAGAAGCATTTATTGGGGAATTTAATAGTTTGTTAAGAGATTTCTGTATGGAAAATGATTGTAAAATTACTAAGGCTACAGAATTGCTAACATTTGATACCTTGTTGGAATATCTAAAATTATTGGAGAAATATCTTAAATATGAATCAATGGACCAGTCTCGTTATAGTAATAAAGAATTGGTTCGTCTTGCACTGTACGCTTTGAGCAATCATTATGAACTTGAAGAGTATCAGAAGCCGAGTTATGAGCGATTTATGATTAATTTATTAAATGAATTATATTAAGAAACTCGTGAAGAGGAATAAACTATGAGCAACATTCAAAACATGTCCCTTGAGGATATCATGGGAGAGCGCTTTGGTCGCTACTCCAAATACATTATTCAGGAGCGGGCTCTGCCGGACATTCGGGACGGACTCAAGCCCGTTCAGCGCCGCATCCTTTATTCCATGAACAAGGATGGAAACACCTTTGAAAAGGGCTTCCGGAAATCGGCCAAGTCAGTCGGGAATGTCATGGGTAATTTCCATCCCCACGGAGATTCCTCTATTTATGATGCCATGGTGCGGATGTCCCAGGACTGGAAAAATCGGGAGACCTTGATTGAAATGCACGGGAACAATGGTTCCATGGATGGTGATCCAGCAGCGGCCATGCGGTACACGGAGGCCCGCCTCTCTGAGATTGCTGGTTTTCTCCTGCAGGATATTGACAAGAAAACCGTGCCTTTCGCCTGGAACTTTGACGATACGGAGAAAGAGCCAACCGTTCTGCCTGCCGCCTTTCCAAACCTCTTGGTCAATGGAGCGACAGGGATTTCGGCAGGGTATGCGACGGACATTCCGCCCCACAATCTGGCTGAGGTCATCGATGCCGTCGTCTACATGATTGATCATCCATCGGCTAAGTTGGACAAGCTCATGGAATTTTTGCCGGGACCTGATTTCCCGACAGGAGCCATCATCCAAGGACGCGATGAGATTCGCAAGGCCTATGAGACAGGAAAAGGACGCGTGGTGGTCCGGTCTCGGACAGAGATCGAAGACTTGAAGGGTGGCAAGAAGCAAATTATTGTCACTGAGATTCCCTACGAGGTCAATAAGGCTGTCCTGGTCAAGAAAATTGATGACGTCCGTGTCAACAACAAGGTGCCAGGAATCGCAGAAGTGCGGGATGAATCAGACCGCGATGGTCTGCGAATCGCCATTGAGTTGAAGAAGGACGCAGATGAGCAAACCATCTTGAATTATCTCTTCAAGTACACGGACTTGCAGATTAACTACAATTTCAACATGGTGGCCATTGACAACTACACCCCTCGTCAAGTGGGTATTGTTCCAATGCTGACCAGCTACATTGCCCACCGCAAGGATATCATTCTAGCCCGCTCTCGTTTTGACAAGGAAAAGGCTGAAAAACGCCTCCACATTGTGGAAGGCTTGATCCGGGTTATTTCCATTTTGGATGAAATCATCGCCTTGATTCGGGCTTCTGATAATAAGGCGGATGCCAAGGAAAACCTCAAAATCAGCTATGAATTTTCTGAAGAACAGGCAGAAGCCATCGTGACCCTGCAGCTCTATCGTCTGACCAATACCGATATTGTGACCCTGGAAAATGAAGAAGCTAGCCTGCGTGACCTGATTGCGACCTTAGCAGCCATTATCGGCGATGAACGCACCATGTACAATGTCATGAAGCGGGAACTCCGTGATGTCAAGAAGCAGTTTGCTTCAGCCCGCCTCAGTGAATTGCAAGATGAAGCAGTGATCATCGAGATTGACACTGCCAGCCTCATCGCAGAAGAAGAAACCTTTGTCAGCCTAACAAAAGGGGGCTACATCAAGCGAACCAGTCCGCGGTCCTTCAATTCCTCAGCCCTGGATGAATTGGGCAAGCGTGATGAAGACGAGCTGATTTTCCTTGAAAAAGCCAAGACAACTCAGCACCTCCTCATTTTCACTAACCTTGGAAATGTCATCTACCGACCGGTCCATGAGCTGACGGATATCCGTTGGAAGGATATCGGGGAGCACCTGTCCCAAACCATTACCACCTATGGCAATGAAGAGCAGGTTCTTTATGCGGAAATCCTGGATGACTTTGCTGGTCAGACCTACTTTGCAGTGACCAAGTTGGGTCAAATTAAGCGCTTCGAGCGCAAAGAGTTTGCTCCATGGCGGACCTATAAATCCAAGTCTCTCAAGTATGGCAAACTCAAGGACGAAACAGATATGTTCGTGACGGTTGCACCCATTCTCCTTGATGATGTGCTTCTGGTCACCCACAATGGCTACGCCCTTCGTTTCAATATCGAAGAGGTACCCGTCATTGGAGCCAAGGCCGCAGGTGTCAAGGGAATCAATCTTAAGGGAGATGATCTGGTCGTCAGCGCCTTTATTGCCAATACCAAGTCCATCTTTATTTTGACCCAACGAGGTAGCCTCAAGCGCATGTCTGTCAATGACCTGCCTCTGGCAAAACGGGCTGGACGGGGTCTGCAAGTCCTTCGTGAACTCAAGGCCAAGCCTCACCGGGTCTTCCTGGCTGGACCAGTCTTTGCAGAAAATGGCGGAGCTGAACTGGATCTTTTCGCTACCGAAGTGGAAGAAAAACAGCAAATCCTCCAGGTCCAAAGCCAAACTGGCCAGATAGACGAAGTCAACCTAACCAATCTCAGCCTGTCCGAACGCACCAGCAATGGCAGTTTCATTTCAGACAGCATTTCAGACCAAGGCGTCTTTGCAGCCAAGGTTAAATAGGAACAACTTTAATAGAATTCACAGAAAGATTGCCCATGGGCAATCTTTTTTGCTATACTATTTATAGAAAGGATCCTTCCCTAGGGACAAATGGTGTTCTAGGGAAGTTTAGGATTGGAGAATGAAAAAGATATTGCTATATGGAGCTGGAGTTCTCGCACTTGGACTCTTGGCTTTTTATGGTTGGAAGCTGTACAATGGCACCCATTATCAAGAAGAAGATGGGACCAATACCAATGCAGCCAGCAAGTCTCTAGATGAATTCTTTGAAGAAATAGAAGAATATTATCCCGAGCTCTATGAGAAGCTTTCAGATGGTAAGGAAACGTTTACCATTCCAGGTCTGGTACAGACGAAGACCATCATTGCCGAAGGAAAAGAAGAAGGGACATCTGATCAGACAGAAGACATGACCCCTCAAGGTCTGGCTCTTGTTGAGAACTATCTGATTATTTCAGCTTATAGTAAGAGTCAGTCCCATCATTCTGTTCTCTGGTTTGTAGATCGGCATAGTGGAGACTATCTGAAAACAATCGTTTTGCCCACCATTAGCCATGTTGGGGGAATAGCTTATGATAACAAAGAAAAGCGACTCTGGATTACAACGACGGATGAGAACAGCGCCTCCCAGATTTCGGCACTTGATTTGGACACCCTCAAGCAGGAAGATTTCGGTCAGTCCGATCAGGAAGTGGCCTTCGACCACCAATATTACCTGGCTGAAATTGAGAAATCTTCTTATATGACCTATGCTGATGGCCATCTCCTAGTCGGCTATTTTGACAAGGAGGAGCAGGGCCACCTAGGAATTTTTACCCTGGATGAATATGGTTTTCCGATTCAGAAAAGTGATGCGGAAGACAGTTACCTACCCCAGCAGGTGGTCGATACACCCGAGCAGGTCCAGGGGGTAGCCATTACAGACCAGCAGGTCATTTTCTCGCAATCCTATGGCAATAAGGATTCCAAAGTCCTCTATTTTGAAAATCCTGGTTTGGACCAACTTCCCCATTTTGAGGAAGACCAGCAGTTGCAGCAAGAACTGGTGGTTCCTCCCTACCTCCAGCAAATCGTCGTTGAGGACCAGTCCCTCTACCTCCTCTTTGAATCTTCAGCCTTCAAATACCGCCTCAATCCGACTGTCACATCTATTGACCGAGTCATCAAGATTCAGCTAGGGGATTGATTCTGGATTATTTATTAAATATTCTGAATTTTTAATTGATTTTTTTGTCAAAAAGGGGTACAATAGTCAAAAATCTAAAGGAGTCAACCTATGTCAGTAGAACTTGATTGGGAAAACCTTGGTTTTTCCTATATGAAATTACCCCATCGCTATATCGCTTATTATAAAAATGGCCAATGGGAAGAAGGTCATCTGACAGAAGATGCCCAGCTTCACCTTTCTGAGAGTTCACCTGCCCTCCATTATGGACAACAGGCCTTCGAGGGTCTGAAAGCCTATCGGACTAAGTCAGGCTCCATCCAGCTTTTCCGACCAGATGAAAATGCCAAGCGGCTACAGCGGACGGCTGACCGCCTGCTCATGCCACAGGTTCCAACAGAAATGTTTGTCGAGGCTTGTAAGCAGGTCACCAAGGCCAATGAAGACTTTGTACCTCCATATGGTACAGGTGGTACCCTCTACCTGCGCCCTCTCTTAATCGGTGTTGGCGATATTATTGGGGTCAAACCAGCAGATGAGTATATTTTTACTGTATTTGCTATGCCTGTTGGCAACTATTTTAAAGGTGGCTTGGTACCAACCAATTTCTTAATTCAGGATGAATATGACCGTGCTGCTCCGTATGGCACTGGAGCAGCAAAGGTGGGCGGCAACTACGCGGCCAGCTTACTCCCTGGCGACAAAGCAAAGAAAGCTGGTTTTTCAGATGTTATTTATCTTGACCCAGCTACCCATACCAAGATTGAAGAAGTCGGTTCAGCCAACTTCTTTGGAATTACAGCTGACAATGAATTCATCACCCCCATTAGCCCATCCATTTTGCCTTCTATCACCAAATATTCCTTACTCTATCTGGCTGAAAAACGTCTTGGCTTGAAAGCCATTGAAGGTGAAGTCTATGTCAAGGATTTGGCTAAATTTACCGAAGCTGGTGCCTGTGGCACAGCAGCCGTCATCTCACCAATTGGAGGTGTCCAAAACGGAGAAGATTTCCATGTCTTCTATAGTGAAACGGAAGTTGGCCCAGTTACCCAGAAACTCTATGATGAATTGACCGGTATCCAGTTCGGCGATATCCAAGCACCAGAAGGGTGGATTGTCCCAGTTGATTAAGTTGAAGAGGCTTGCACTTGCAAGCTTTTTTCTTTTTCGGTAAAATGAACAGAGTGAGGTAAATTATGAGCAAAAAAGATAAAAAGATTGAAATCCAGATTGAAGATGCGACTGTTGAGGCAAATGGACAAAAGTATGAAGGTTACCGTCTCTCTATTGGTAAGAAAATGATTGGGGAAGTAGCAGAGATTTCCGACAATCAGTTTGCAGTCCTAAAAAATGGAAATGCCGAAAGTTTTTATAAGAATTTAGAAAAAGCTGTCGGAAATATTATTGAAAATTACAATTTAAGCCATTAAACACTTGTTTTAGTCAGTATTTTGTGATAAAATAGTGACTGTTAGTGTTGTGGAGAGATAGCGAAGAGGCTAAACGCGGCGGACTGTAAATCCGCTCCTTCGGGTTCGGGGGTTCGAATCCCTCTCTCTCCATATCTAAGATACTAAGCGCGTCAAACGCACAGTAAAAATAGGAAGTTGACAGCAAATTCTGATTTGCTAGGCAACTTATCATTTTTACACAGCGTTTAGACCGAGTTCAATTCGGAGTGCTATCTTAGTAATTCACCTTGGGGTATAGCCAAGCGGTAAGGCAAGGGACTTTGACTCCCTCATGCGTTGGTTCGAATCCAGCTACCCCAGTCAAGGTATTAGAGTCTCCCTCTAATTCGTCAAAGAAGCTAAATATTGTTGTCCTTGCGTGTGCCTTAAATAAAATATATTTTATGTTGAGTCGAAAGACTTGATTGTCGGAGGTTTTTTTAATGAACGAATTTGAAGATTTGTTGAACAGTGTAAATGAGGTTACACCTGGTGATGTGGTAACTGCGGAAGTATTGACCGTTGATGCAGGTCAAGCAAACGTAGCGATTGCAGGAACTGGTGTTGAGGGTGTCTTGACTCTTCGTGAGTTGACAAACGACCGCAATGCAGATATCAACGAACTTGTTAAAGTTGGCGAAACACTTGAATTGCTTGTACTTCGTCAAGTTGTTGGTAAAGATACTGACACTGTTACCTATCTTGTATCTAAAAAACGTTTGGAAGCACGCAAGGCTTGGGACAAGTTGATTGGCCGTGAAGGCGAAGTGGTAACTGTAAAAGTAACCCGTGCTGTTAAGGGTGGTCTTTCTGTTGAGTTTGAAGGTCTTCGTGGATTTATCCCAGCTTCAATGATCGACAGCCGTTTCACTCGTAATACTGAGCGTTTTGTTGGTCAAGAATTTGAAGCCAAAATCAAGGAAGTTGATCCAGCTGAGAACCGCTTTATCTTGTCACGTCGTGATGTTGTGGAAGAAACTGCAGCTGCTGCGCGTGCAGAAGTGTTTGGCAAATTGGCTGTTGGTGAAGTAGTAACTGGTAAAGTTGCTCGTATCACTAGCTTTGGTGCTTTCATCGACCTTGGTGGCGTAGATGGTTTAGTTCACTTGACTGAATTGTCACATGAGCGCAATGTTTCTCCAAAATCAGTTGTGACAGTTGGTGAAGAAGTTGAAGTGAAAGTATTGGCAATCGACGAAGAAGAAGGTCGTGTATCTCTTTCTCTTAAAGCCACTCAGCCTGGCCCATGGGATGGCGTTGAGCAAAAATTAGCTCAAGGTGATGTCATTGAAGGCAAAGTGAAACGCTTGACTGATTTCGGTGCCTTTGTGGAAGTTTTGCCAGGTATCGATGGCTTGGTTCACATCTCACAAATTTCTCACAAACGTGTTGAAAATCCAAAAGATGCGTTGACTGTTGGCCAAGATGTTACTGTTAAAGTTCTTGAAGTGAATGCTGCTGATGAGCGTGTATCCCTTTCTATCAAAGCCTTGGAAGAGCGTCCAGCTCCAGCTGAAGGCGAAGAGAAAGCAGAAAAACGTGCTCCACGTCCACGCCGTCAAAAACGTGAAGAAAAACGTGACTTTGAATTGCCAGAAACACAAACTGGTTTCTCAATGGCTGATTTGTTCGGCGATATCGAATTGTAACAATCGAAGGGCTGGGTAAGTGCCAGCCTTTCACCTTGGTTGGTAGAGAGGCCTTCTCTCTACTGATTATCCGTCCTTAGTGTAATGGATATCACGTAAGATTCCGGTTCTTGAGATGGGGGTTCGATTCCCTCAGGACGGATTCGTTCATTAAAATAGGCAGGGAGGATTGTCTTCTCCCTGCCTTTTGTGACTACCTGACAATTTAGTGAGGAGAACACATGTTGCATTTTGAAAATGATTTGTTTTTCTATGTTGCAAAGGTTTGGAGCTAAAATAGTTCTAAACCTTTTTTCTCACCGGAAAATCATGTTTTTATGGACATGTTCTATTTACATGTACGATTTAGCTTTTAAAAAATAAAGATAAAATGTATAATGTAATAAATGCACTTTTGAAAGGAAGACTGGATGAGAGAAATTAAATCAAGTACAGTAGCTGCACAAGGAGCTGTTTCTCAATTGGTCAACGTTGACACCAGTACCGCGCAAAATCAATCAGTAGAATTTGGCTATGCAAGCGGAATTTCAGGAATGGAAAATGCGAGACAGACCAGTAACCAGATGCTCCAGGCTATCACGAGTTTTGCAGAGGCAACCTTGCGACAATCCAATAAATTTCCGGAAATCGCTGAAAAAATAGCCAAGCGAGATCTAGAAGAAGCCAAACGTTGGGAGAAATAGATGATGAAGGATAAAAGTGCTGAGGAACGCGAGAAACTATCTCAGAAAATCTTGGATTTAGAAATAAGAGAAGATGAATTCAAGTCTCTCAATCAAAAATATGAAGACAGTCTTGAACAATTTTATTCTCAAATTCACCATCTTTCTCAAAGGCAGGAGTTGCTGCTACAAGAGACGGTGGTACAGCACAATGACCACCATAGAAGAGATTGGGAAGCCAATCAGGAATTGAAACAACGTTTGAATCGCTATGTCGATCAATCCTACGCTGAATTGGAAGATGTCCGTAGGAAGTTTAGGCGAAAAAACGATAAACAACGTGATCAACTGACAGAGGAAAGGAACAAACTTCCATGGGATTGAAATACAGTAGTGCAGATTCTCAAAATCTGATGACAGCCATGCGAAACAATCTAACACTCGCTAACCAAATAACAGACAGATTATCCAGTGGTTGCGATCATTTGATTTCTGCCTTAGATTCTGGTGAATTAAAAGGGGCTGCCTACACCGCCGGGAAAGGCCTATTTACAGAAATCATCATCCCTTCCATTAAGAAATTGCAGGCGGCGATTGATGATATCCAAGCAGAGTTGACCTCCTATGCATACGCTGATTCCGTTGTTGCAGAGTATGGTACCCTTGACTTAGACAATATGGAGCGACAACTCGAGGTAAAGTGGAGTCAATTGGATGCGGTGGAAGAACAACAAGCCAAAAACACTCAATTTTTAACTCAGGCAAGTGCCCTCTTTTCGGGAGATTTAGGAAATCTCTGGGCTCAAATCGCGGCACTAGATGAAGCGAAAATGCAAATCCAGATGGGGATTGACGACCTGAATGAGCGCATTGAAAAATTAAAGTGGTTCAATGCGGATGTGTCTAAGTATTTTTCCGATAGTCTGACAGTATTACAGTCGGCTATCCAAGGGGCTCTTGCCTTGGGAAATATCACAGTGGATGATGCAGGAAATTATTACACAAACGGCAGTAATATGGACTGGCTGGCGACTATTAAGGGGGTCACTCTATTTACCACTGATAGAGGAAAAGACCCGAAATTATCGCTTATTGATGAAAATATCAGAGATTTGATGTTGTCAGATGAGGCGAGTGATTACTACCGCAAGCAACTGACGGCCCTTTTGGATGGAAAACCTGCTGGTGACTGGCCCCTCATCATCGATGCTTTCAACCGTTCATTACTTTATGACGATGAAGGCAATATCCTTTCCATTATTCCCTTTTATGCTGACGAAGAAAACGGCTATATTGTTTTAAAAAATGGTCAGTATGATCTTCCGTACACTACACAGCTGAATCAAGAGCAAAGCAGCCAGTTCTGGCAAAGCTTTGGCGATCAAGCTGCTCAATTGTTGCTGGGGATCAGCGAGGTGATTGGCGGTAGTGTCTTGTGGCTTGGCAGCTCCGCCCTTGGTGCAGGAGGTCTTGCCTTAGCCTTACCTTCGGTTGGTACGGTGACCATACCAGCAGCAGCAGTTGCCAGTGCAGGTTATGTGACCTCAGGCACACTGATTGCAGGTGGTACCATCACTGTTACAGATGCCATCTCGCAAATAGCTGCGGCTAATGCAAATCTGCAGATTAGTTTT
>Ga0116175_1001195_pt1 | contig 16979 bp, 17 predicted proteins | sample AD_UKC125_MetaG_FD_89802 | JGI IMG/M metagenome (GOLD analysis project Ga0116175, IMG submission 89802) | Active sludge microbial communities of municipal wastewater-treating anaerobic digesters from USA - AD_UKC125_MetaG | ecosystem: Engineered > Bioreactor > Anaerobic > Digestate | place: USA... | reverse complement strand
TAAAACAGATTTAATTTCTTTTGCTTGTTCTGTATAAGGTTGGCAGAGGTCTTACAAAAAAACCTAAGATTACTTGACGCGATCTTATTTACTTCATAAAATTTGAAATCGAGTCCTAATATGGTATAATTTTTACTATATCTTAGTACTTTAAAATAAATTTTTAATGCTCTTTATTAGGTTATTAGGCGAGGTGTTCATTTTGATCGAGCTGTCTAATGTAACAAAAAAGTACGGAAATAAAATTGCCATAAGTAATATATCATTTTTTGTAAAAAACGGGGAAATTCTGGGCCTTCTCGGGCCGAATGGTGCCGGTAAATCAACTACAATGCGAATAATTACAGGATACCTGGCTCCCACATCAGGAATTGTAAAAGTAGCAGGATTTGATATGGCAAAACAACCTGTCTTAGCCAAAAGACATATAGGCTATTTGCCGGAAAATCCGCCTATTTACAAAGATATGACGGTTTACGAGTACCTAAATTTTGCAGGCGAGCTAAAGGGTTTAAAAGGTAAAGAAAAAGCCAGGAGAGTAAGTAAGGTAATCGAAGAAGTCGGAATCGGGGATGTAAAAAATCGCCTAATCGGCCGTCTTTCCAGGGGCTACAAGCAAAGAACAGGCCTTGCTCAGGCATTGGTGTCAGATCCGGATGTGTTGATACTCGATGAGCCTACGGTAGGCCTTGACCCTCAGCAAATAACCGAAATCAGGCAGCTTATAAAAAGCCTTTCCGGAAAAAGAACTGTGATATTAAGTTCCCATATACTACCTGAGGTAAGCAGTTTGTGTCACAGAGTAGCCATAATTAATAAGGGAAATTTGATAGCGGAAAATACGCCGCAAAACTTGGGCAAATCCCTAATGGGGCATCATAAAGTAGTAATCCAGGCAAGGGGTTCAAATGATAAGATATTGGAGATACTTTCTAATCTTTCCGGCATAGAAAGCGTTGAAGTGAGCAAGGTATTGAATGATAACTTATGCGAATATACTATAGAATCTGAGATGGACAAGGATGTGCGCGAACAACTTTTTTACGCAATGGCAAATAACAATTTTCCAATATTAGAAATGAGATCCTATGTTATGTCTTTAGAGGATATTTTTTTACAGCTTGTAACCGAAGAACCTGTAATAAGCGCAAAACCGCAACGGGAGGCGAGTAAAACCAAATGAATGCAATAATATCTATATTTAAAAAGGAACTTAAAAGTATATTTTATTCACCGATTGCATACGTCATCGGCGCTGTGATATTAGGTCTTGCTGGTTACTTTTTTTCAGTAAACCTATTTGTTTCTCGAATAGCGGATCTTACAGGTGCCTTTATGAATCTGGGGGTAGTGCTTATTTTCACTGTTCCCGCTCTCACCATGAAGCTTTTAGCCGGCGAGGAGCAGGCGGGAACTATGGAATTTTTGCTTACTTCGCCTATTTCTGTTTTTCAATTGATTATTGGTAAATACCTGGCTTCATTGGTGTTTTTTCTTTTTATAACTGCATTTACTCTGATTTACCCGGGGATTCTATTTGCTCTTTCGGCTCCTGACAGCGGTATTATAATCGTTTCATATATTGGGTTCCTTCTTCTTGTCGCATCATATATTTCTGTTGGCCTGCTATGTTCTTCTTTGACTACAAGTCAGGTAGTTGCAAGTATATCAAGTTTCGGGGTTTTGCTTCTTTTATGGGTGTCAAGCTGGCTTTCCTCGAACACTTCTGGTATATTAAGTTCATTTATTAAGACACTTTCAATGTCAGAACACTATATGGATTTTCTGCGAGGAATAATTGATACATCTCATCTTGTATATTTTGTAAGTATAATATTAGTTTCTCTGACCTTATCAGCGATCAACATCTCACGGCGCACCTGCTCATAGGAGGAAACGGCATGAATAAAATTTCAAAAAAAGTTTATTATACTTTTATTACAATCTTTTTGGTCATAGTACTTATCGCAGTCAATCTTATATGCGCTCAATATCATTACAGATGGGACCTTACGAAATCTCACCGCTTTACTCTTTCTTCAAAAACCAAAGAAGTTATAAGTCAGTTGGATGAAAGGATAAAAATTACTGCCTTTATTGCTGAAGGCAGCAGCATATCAACAGATATAAAAAATCTTTTGAAGGAGTACGATTTCGCCTCTGATAAAATTGAAGTAAAATTTATTGATCCAGAAAAGGAACCTGCTATTGCTAAAAAATACAATATTCAAGACTATAACACTATCATTGTTGAAGGTACGAAACATCAGCAAACAATAAGTCCTTACAATCTTTATTCTCCCTCCGCAAACCAGTATTCAATGAATTTTAATGGCGAACAAGCTATAACTCGGGCAATACTTAACTTAAAACAGCAAAACCAAGCAGTAATTTACTTTCTTTCAGGACATGGTGAATTAAGTTCCATATCTGATTTAGATAGTTTTAATTCGTTTTTACAAGGTGAAGGTTATACGACAAGGCAACTGGATTTACCTGTGGTAGGGAAAATTCCGGAAGATGCTGACCTTCTAATATCGGCAGGTCCTCAAAAAGACTTAATGCCTAATGAAAAAGCCCTTTTAGAAAAATATATTCAATCAGGCGGCAAGATATTAATATTCCTTACACCTACTGATCCAAAGGTGTCACTGGGTGGCTGGAAGGAGCTTATTACAGGTCTTGGTGTAGAAATACATGACGATATTGTTACAGATCCACAAAGATCCTTTTATTCAGACCCATTAAGTCCTGTACCTATGGTAGAAAGGCATGAGGTTACTCAGGCTCTTTTGGATAAAAAACTCTCGGTGGTTTTTCCTTACGCTCGAAGCCTTGCACCTTTAGAGAAAATTCCCGAAAACTTGCAGGTAAAATCACTTCTTGTTACAAGCGATCAAGCATTTGGAGAAACGGACTTGGAACAGTCTCAAGTATCTCTAGATGAAAAAGATGTGTCAGGTCCTCTGCATTTAGCCTATGCAGTATCTAAAAAACCTGCTTCAAAAAATGAATCACCGGTAGAACCAAATACTATTACAGCTCCTGATTCTGAAATCGGTGAGCCTATTGCAGTTATCGTAGGAGATGTAGCCTTTTTGGGCGCAAAATCCATAGGTCTTGCCGGGAACCTTGATTTTGCAGCAGGAAGTATAAACTGGCTTTTGCAAGTTTCGGATGATGCACTTAGTATTCCCTCCAAAAACGATGAACCGCCTTTTATAAATCTTACAGGTGATACAATGAATCGTATTTTTTATGCGGCAGTTATAATACCGCCAGGATGTATACTGGCAATAGGTTTTGTGATATGGCTTAAGCGAAAAAATCTGTAAAAAAAAGGGGGTGATTTATTGGGCATTATTAAAGCCTTTGAAAGTGTTTTAAGTATTGTATTGATGGTGTCGGTGGGGGCATTTTTAAATTACAGGCATTGGTTTGATGATGATAAATCAAATCTTTTAGTAGACCTTGTAATTAAGGTATCTTTACCGGCGCTTATGATATATAACATGATGAGTAATTTTACTAAAGAAGAACTTTTAAACTCAGGTTACGGTCTTGTTGTGCCTGTCATTTCTATGGCTATTTGCTACTTAATTAGTTTTGCAGTAGCTTATATAGTTGGTATTGACCCTTCAAGACGAGGCGCATTCCGCTCTATGTTTTTTAATTCCAATACAATTTTTGTGGGACTTCCGGTAAATATGGCTTTATTCGGCGAAAAAAGTTTGCCATATGTCCTATTTTATTATGTGGCAAACACATTTTTCTTCTGGACACTAGGCGTATCCGAGATAAGAAAGGATAGCACGATATATAATGAACCTGATTCATCAAAATCCGTCTTCTCTATTGAAACACTTAATAAGATTTTGTCACCACCCCTTATAGGACTGCTTATAGCTCTTTTTTTGATTCTAATAGGTGTTCGACTTCCAACTTTTCTTTTAGATACATTAAAGAACTTGGGCGGTCTTACTACTCCCTTATCGATGATTTTCATCGGTATCACTATAAGCGCTATAAAAATTCAAAATATCAGATTCGACAAAGAAGTGATAGCATTGCTTATAGGGCGCTTTATCGTGGGGCCGGCAACAATCATCCTGTTATCACAAATTTTTTATATGCCAAAACTAATGAGAGATGTCTTTGTGATTCAATCAGCAATGCCTGTAATGACAAATGCAGCAATTATCTCTAAAGCTTACGGCTCTGATAGTGAATACGTAGCTATCATGATAGCAATGACTACTGTACTGATTATGATTGTTATACCAATTTATATTTATATTTTAAGCTATATATAAGTTTAACCACCCAAAAGGGTGGTTAAACTTTATCCTATTTTTTCTACTATCTTTTTTACCATAGCCCTTATATCAGCCGGTTCGCTCATAGAAAGGGCTTTTCCAGCTATCTCTTTTGCCTCGTCATAAGTAAGTGAGCGGATTATCTTTTTTACTTTCGGTATAGAAGATGCGCTCATGGAAAACTCGTCAAGTCCCATACCAAGAAGTATTGGGGCAGCAAGGGGATCTCCTGCCATCTCACCGCACATACCTGTCCATTTACCTTCTTTATGGGAAGAATCAATTACATTTTTAATAAGCCTTAGTACCGCAGGATGGAAAGGTTCATAAAGGTAGGAAATGTGTTCATTCATTCTGTCAACTGCAAGGGTATACTGAATCAGGTCATTTGTACCTATGCTGAAAAAGTCCACTTCTTTTGCAAGTATATCTGCGGTCACAGCGGCAGAGGGTATCTCTACCATTATACCTACCTCTATATCTTCGTCAAAGTCTTTGCCTTCGGCGTAAAGTTCAGCCTTTGCCTCATCTAAAATCTTATTTGCCCTTCTTACCTCATCTACTCCGGATATCATGGGATACATTATCCTTGCCTTACCATAGGCACTAGCTCTTAATATGGCTTTAAGCTGAGTCTTTAGTATATCAGGTCTGTCAAGACATATTCTGATAGCACGCCATCCTAAAAAAGGATTAAGCTCATCAGGCATATTAAGATAGGGCAGCTTCTTGTCTCCTCCTATATCAAGAGTCCTTATGATAATAGGGCGAGGCGCCATTTTTTCAACAACCTGCCTGTAGGCATCAAACTGTTCTTCTTCTGTGGGAAGGGACTGTCTGTCCATATATAGGAATTCTGTCCTGTAAAGACCTACGCCCTCTGCTCCGTTTTCAAGAGCCCCTTTTACATCTTTAGGCGTTCCGATATTAGCGGATATCTCTACTCTTTTTGCATTGTCAGATGTCTCGGCCGGAAGGTCTTTTAGCTGTTTTAGCTCTTTTACTTTATTGAGGTAATCCTGCTTTAGTTTCTCATACTTTTTGGCTGTCTCCTCGTCCGGGTTTACATATACCGCCCCTTCATTGCCATCTATTATGACAGTATCTCCTGTTTTTATCTTTTGGGTTGCATCCTTTAAGCCGACTACCGCAGGTATCTCAAGGGACCTTGCCATTATGGCTGTGTGAGATGTTCTTCCTCCCATATCTGTTGCAAAGGCCTTTACTTTTTCTTTGTCCATTTGGGCTGTATCAGATGGTGTAAGATCCTTTGCAATGATTATGGCTTCTTGTTCAAGGCTGAAGGCATCTACCGAGATTCCCAAGATATTCTTTATCAGTCGCTCCCCTATATCCTTTATATCTGCAGCTCTTTCTTTTAGATATTCATCCTTTGCGCTGCCGAATTCAGCTATATAGCTATTTACAACTTGGGATACGGCATTATCCGCAGTTATCAGTTCGCTTTCTATCTTAGACTTTATCTCGTTTATGAAGACGGGATCTTCTAAGACCATAAGCTGTGCATCGAATATCTTGGCTTTTTCGCTGCCGAGTTCCTTTTGAGCCTTCTCTTTTATCTTTTCAAGCTGAAGCTTTGTTGTCGTAAGTGCATCTTCAAGTTTCTTTATCTCTTTGCCTATATCTTCTTTTTTGATAGGCGATGTATTAATTACTACTTGCTCATGTTTTACAACATGTGCTTTGCCTATTTCGATTCCGGGCGATGCCGCTATTCCCTTTAACATAGTAAGCCTCCTTGTCAATTATCTTGTTCATCTTTTATAATGTCTCCAACTTCTTTTGCGATGCGATATGGTTTTGTTATAATTCTGATGGGCAATGACAGGATAAACCCGGTAAGATCCTGTTCCAACTCCTGCGTCATTCGGTAAGGTTTTGTAAGGATTCTGTCTATAAAATCTGCTGCATAGTTTTCCAGTAGTTTATCGCGCCTTATTTCGATCTCATTACCGCAGTTTAGGCATTTTATGCTTTTTAATGTATTCCCAGCGTAGTTTACTTCATGTGGAGTATCTTTGTTGCAATGGAGGCAGAAAAGTTCTGCTTTCATTTTAGAGGTCACTTAAATCCACCTCGTTTCTTCTACTGCAATTTAGAAAAATTTGTCTTGAATTCGTCTTAATTGCAAAATAGTTGAATCATTCTCAAGCTCTACCATATTATATGATATAGCTTGGCCTTTCTTAACATCTTGCTTGAGAACTGTATTCTCGTTTATCAGACCAATAGGTAAAGCATTTTCTTTCTTTGCATTTTCAGCTGTATCAATCAAGCCGTACACTGTATATCCGCCAATTCCGTCCAAATGTTCTCCGGCTTTTAAATCCTTTTTGGCAACAGTTATTGTTTCTGCTACAGGCGCGCCAATCGGAGAAATTGTCGGCTCTTTATATAAAACCGCCCTTGCTGCTGAAAGTGGAGTTTCGACACAAACAAGATGATAAGGCCTGTAAAAAACATAATTTGGGCCATCTCCCAAGGAAATATAAGACATAATCTGTTTTGTCACCGGACTGTCTGTTGTAACAACTATAAAGACGCCGGGAGCTATTCCGAAAACAAAGTCAACCACACCACACTTGTCTAAAATTCCGCCATCTTCTTTTAGGGAAAAAATTTTCGGAAGATCTTTTACGGCGCCTGTCGGACCGACAAGACCTCTGCACAACGGAATAAGACCGGTGGCATTTGCTACAGCTGTTAATTCAACCATGGTATTAGTTGCATCTACAAAAGAAGTGAGCATCCGAGGGTTGATGCCTCTTGTTTCTGCTTCCGGTCTCATATTGTCCGGATTTGCTTCGCGGTTTAGGGGGTTGTTCTTGCCCTTTCCTGCAGCAACCACCTTAAAACCCATGGAATCTGCAAAATCAAAAAGCTCCTTGATTGCGCCGGGTTCGTCACCGGCAGAACCAGTATAGACTATACCGGCACTATCTGCCATTTTTTTGAGAATAGGCCCTACAGTTACATCTGCTTCTACATTAAGCATCACCACATGTTTTCCGTTATAGATGCTCTTTAAAGCTGTATTTGCTCCTACCTCGGGAACACCGGTAGCTTCTATTATTACATCAACAGGTAAAACCTTGGTTACAATTTCAAAATCCTCAGTTACTGCATATTTGCCCTGCTGTATAGCTTTTTCTGCTTGAGATACAGTGTTTACTTCATAAACATTTTGGGGCGATATTCCGGCAAGCTCAAAGGTTTCCCTTGCCCTTTCAATAGTTCTATTTGCAATGATTGGTATATTCATACCTCTCATTCGCAATACTCGGTCTACAATTCCGCGCCCCATTTGGCCTGTGCCTACAAGGCCTATATTTATTTTTCCGCCTTTCTCTTCAAGCTCCTTAAGTTTAGAATTAAGATTTAGCATTTTTGCTCTCCTTTATAATTAGGAAATAAACGGAATCTAGCTTTCTACACGAATTTTTTGGCCTATTTCAATACAGAAAGGCTCGCTATCCCTCTCTAAGTGTATGTAGCCGGGCATTTTTGCAGATTTTTCATTGTCAAATTTTAGGCAAACATGGCCCATTAATCTTAAATTACTGTTAGCTTTTTCTCCAACTGCTGTAACTGTATAAACTTTTTCGCCGATATAAAGTTTGTCACCGGCTTTTATATCTTCATAGAGTTTGCCTCCGTTATGCATAACAGAAATCTCTTTCATCTCCAAGGGCATCTCTTTTTTGCTAAACAAAACAACTGTTCCCTCATTAAAAAACTTCTTTGCCAGTTCTCCTATATCTACCACTGTTACTTCATACTTCATCATATATTTCCCCTCTATTTCTTAGGAACTTTTTTCCAATCATCTAAAAATTTCTCTATTCCTGTATCTGTAAGAGGATGCTTTATCATTTGTTGTAAAACTTTAAATGGGACGGTAGCAATATCTGCACCGGCTCTTGCCGCCTCAAACACGTCCATTGGAGTCCTTATACTTGCAGCAATTATTTGCGTTGGAATATCATACATAGTAAAAATCTCAGAGATGTTTGCAACAAGCTCGATGCCGTCTTGGGTAATATCGGTAAAGCGCCCTATAAAAGGACTTACATAAGTCGCACCTGCCCGGGCTGCTGCCAGTGCTTGATTTGGGTTGAAAACAAGTGTAACATTTGTCTTTATATTCTTTTTGGACAATCTGCTGGTTGCTTTTAGGCCTTCCCATGTCATCGGAATTTTTATAACGATATTAGGGTGCCAGGCAGCAATTTCTTCGGCTTCTTTTACCATGCCATCAGCATCTAGACTGATAACTTCTGCACTAATAGGCCCATCAACTATTGATGTAATTTCAAGAATGGTTTCCCTAAAATCCCTGCCTTCTTTAGCTACTAACGTTGGATTTGTAGTAACTCCGCAAATAATTCCTGTTGCGGCTGCCTCTCGGATCTCATCCACATTTGCAGTATCAATAAAAAACTTCATATTCATTCAACCTCCGTATCTAGTTCTTGTTTTACTCTATTTTATACTATTTTTAAGAAGGTTTCTAGTCAAAGTAACATTTCAAATCATTGTTAAAAAATTTTGTGTCATCTTGAGCATAAGCGAAGTATTTGCCGGCAATAACTTTAAACTTCATTATAAGAACCGGATTTTGCGCGGAAAATCTATTTCCGTTGCATGCAAGATCCGGTTCTTATAAGCAACCTAACTTAGAGAAGTTAGCGACTTTTATCACTGATTAGGTCAAATAGCTGAAGCCCAAAACTTTGCAGATCCTTGAAGAATTAGTCATTGAGCTTTATTCTTTCACCCGTTTTAAGATAAACTGCCATTTCTCCGATATTAGTGCTGTGATCACCTATTCGTTCAAGCTGCCGCGCTACCATAATTAATTGGACGCCTTGATGAACAGTAGAAGCATCTTTGGTCATTATAGCAATTAAATCTTCAAATACCCGCGCATATAAATGATCTATTTCTTCTTCCATGCTAACGATACTTTTTGCAATTTCTACGTCTCGTTTTACATAAGAATCCAGTGATGTTCTTAATATGTCTTGAGCAATTTTGGCCATCCGAGGAATATCAACAAGGGGCTTTATATACTCTTGTCCAATTATTCTTTTTGCTATCCTTGCAATATTTACTGCTATATCGGAAATTCTCTCCAAATCAGTTGCAAGCTTTACTGCAGAAAATATTGTTCGCAAATCTTTAGCTATAGGTTGCTGGCGTATTATCATTTCTATACTTTTGTCTTCGATTACTTCTTGAAGCCTGTCTACTTCATCATCGCGATCAATGACTGTTTCAGCTATCTTAATATCTTTGGCAGTTAGAGATTCTACCGCTTCCCGTATCTGCTGCTCAATAATTGCCCCCATCCGCAGGATATCACAGTTTAGATCTTCCATTTCTTTGTCAAGAGAGACTCTTGAAGTTGACAATTTTAAACACCTCTTAATCTTTTATATTAACCGAATCTGCCTGTTATATAATCTTCAGTGCGCTTATCTTTTGGGGTATGAAACATCTCTAATGTAGGACCAAATTCTATAAGCTCGCCGCTCAAAAAGAATGCTGTAGAATCAGAAATTCTTGCCGCCTGCTGCATATTATGGGTTACTATTATAATTGTATAATCTTTTTTTAAATCAAGAATTAAATCTTCCACGCGCATTGTCGATATCGGATCAAGTGCCGAGCATGGCTCGTCCATTAAGACTATTTCCGGTTCAACGGCAAGAACTCGACCTATGCATAATCTTTGTTGCTGACCGCCGGACAGCCTAAGGGCAGAATCCTTTAATCTGTCCTTGACTTCATCCCATAATCCCACAGATTTTAAACTGTGTTCCACGATATTATCAAGTTTATGTTTGTCTTTTATGCCATGTATTCTCGGCCCATAAGCAATATTGTCGAATATACTCATAGGAAACGGGTTCGGCCTTTGAAAAACCATGCCTACCTTTTTCCTCAATTGCACGACGTCAACTGTGTCTAGTAATATATTTTCATTATCAAGAAAAATAGCTCCCTCGGCTCGCGCTTCTTCGATAAGGTCATTCATTCTGTTGATATTTCTTAAAAAAGTAGTTTTCCCGCAACCGGAAGGACCTATTAATGAAGTTACTTGATTACCTTCAATATTCATATTAATGTTCTTTAAAACCTGATGTTCTCCATAAAAAAAATTAAGATTTTCAACTTTTATTTTAGTTGTCATATGAGTCCTCCGCTATCTTACACTAAATAATATTTTTGCTTAGCTGTATTTTGGCAAACTTACTTTAAATGTGCTTCCCTTGCCCAGCTGACTTTCTACGCTGATTTTCCCATTTAAGCTTTCTACTAAATGTTTTACCACTGCAAGTCCCAGCCCAGTACCGCTTGCACTTGTGATTCCCGGTCCTTGCACCCTATAAAAGCGTCCGAAGATTCTCTCTAGCTCGTCTCCTGCAATACCAATTCCGTTATCTGCAACTGAAATGCTGATAAAGTCCGATTCATCTTCAATTTCGACAGTTATATTTCCGCCTTCCGGAGTGTACTTTATAGCATTATCTAAAAGATTTATAATAATTTCTAAGACGCTGTCTTCATCGCCTGTTACCGGCCCTAAATTTTCTGGAAGTCTAAGATTTAATAAATGCCCTTTATCATCTATGTTTTTTTGTAAGAGCTTTACCGCTTTATTTACAACGGATGCTATATTCACAGGTCTCTTGGGTATGGAAAAATCTGGTTTTTCTATACGTGACAGATATAGAAGTTCATTAATTAAGCGAGTCATGCGGTCTGTCTCCTGCTTTATTATCCTCAAAAAGTATCGACAGTTTTCTTCACTTTTATAAGCTCCATCTAAAAGAGTTTCTGCGAAGCCGGATATAGAAGTCAATGGCGTCTTTAATTCATGGGATACATTTGATACGAAATCTGATTTCATTTTTTCAAGTCTTTTTAACTCTGTAATATCTCTCATAACCGCTACTGCATCTAAATTATTCTCTTTATCTATCGGTACAACATTTATCCAAAAAATTCTTTCGTCATAGGTATTTATCTTTATCTCCCGAGTTGAACCCTTTCTAGTTTTCAACACTTCATTTATCAGATCATGTAATTCTCTATTTCTCAAAACTTCTAAAAGGTGCTTGCCCAAAGTTTCTTCTTGTCTTATCTTGAAAAGTTTTTCAGCCGCAAAGTTCATCATTACTACATGACAGTTTTGGTCAACTGCGATAAGTCCTTCTGCCATGCTTGCTAAAACAGCCCTTGTTTTATCTGTTTCTTCTTTCAGTTTTCCCACTGTCTCTTGCAGATTTTCAGCCATGCGGTTAAAAGATTCGGCTAAAATCTTTGTTTCATAAGGAGGCCTTAGAGGAACTTTCAAATCATAGTTCCCGCATGATATTTTTTTTGCCGCATATGATACTTCTTCTATAGGTTTTGTTATCCTTCTAGAAAAAATAGTACTTATCAAAAACGCAACTAAAAGACCGGCAAGACTTGCCGAAAAAAACATTTTCCATATATTGCGTGTCAATGCATTTATGTGGGATATCGGAACTGCCAAACGCAAAACATAGGCTACATCATGATTTTCAAGAATTGGAATTGCCACATACATCATTTCTGTTTTTAAGGAACTGCTGTAGCGTACGCTTTTTCCGATATTTCCTAAATATGCTTCTTTTATTTCCGGTCTTGTACTATGGCTCTCTGTATCAGAGGGATCCTTTTCGCTGTCGGCTATCACGTTGCCATCAGTATCGACAATTGTGATTCTTGTTTTTATTTCGCTTCCTAACTCTTTTACAGCAGTTTCTAACTGTCCTAAAGTATTTTCCTCTTGTTTTATCTTAAGGGCTAAAAACGGGCGCACGGCAAATGCACGGGTTTCAAGATCGTCTTCCGTCTTTTGTATAAAGTAGTCTTCAACAACTTTTGCAACAGCATAACCGGTTATAGACAGGCTGATAAGGACTATAATCATACAGGCCGCAAAAATATTTCGCCTCATAATCTCACTCCTTGACGCTAAAACGATATCCTATGCCGCGAATTGTATCAATACTGTATTTGCTGCCGGTGTCTGCTTCTTCGATCTTTTTTCTAAGATTGCAGACGTGTACGTCAACAGTCCTCGTATCGCCCATATAATCATATCCCCAAACTTGTTCTAAAAGCTGCTGACGGCTAAAAACATTAAATGGATTTGATGCAAGAAGTTTAAGAAGCTCAAATTCTTTTAATGTAAGATCCAGCTTTTTACCGTAAAGAACAGCTTCATATTTCAAATCATCTATAATAAGGTCCGGATTATTTACAGGCAGGCTATCACTATCTTGCTCTTCTACGCGCCGCATAACCGCCCCAACTCTTGCAACAAGTTCTCGCGGGCTAAAAGGCTTTGTAATATAATCATCCGCTCCAAGTTCAAGACCTACAATTTTATCAACCTCATCATCGAGGGCAGTAAGCATAATTATTGGAATTTTTCTTGTTCTGGGATCTTCTTTTAAAATGCGGCAAACTTTTAATCCATCTATTTTCGGTAACATGATATCAAGAATTATCAACAAAGGATTATCATTTTTTGCAATATCTAGAGCCTCTTGACCATCAGCAGCTTCTACCGTTTTATATCCTCTGCTTTCAAGGTTAAACTTAATTAGTTCGCGAATATTTTTTTCGTCATCAACTACTAATATGGTCTTTTCGCTGTTTTCCATTGAATACCTCCGAAGATAGATTTTATAATTAATAAAATACTTATTCTATTTCTACGGCTATTATACCATAAAAACGAAAAGACCATCTATTGGTATCATCGAGAAGAAAATCTTGAATAACGATTTGAAATCCCATGAGCGAGTAAATTTAATATTAATACGACTGCTATAAGAACTGTTGCCGCAGAGAAGGCCATATCCATTGCTCCTACTTCCATAGCAGTAATATATATGTGCATAGCCAGAGTTCTGGCCGGGTCAAAAACTGAAGTTGGCAAAAGTATCGAACCACCAAGAGTTAAAAGAAATGCCGCCGTTTCTCCAATTATTCGGCCTATTCCTAGAATCACGCCGGTTAATATACCTGGCATTGCAGTAGGAAGCGTTACATGAATAAGCGTTTGCTCTTTTGTTGCTCCAAGAGCAAGACTCGCCTCTTTGTATTCTCTCGGAACTGTTTTAATCGCTTCTTCAGCATTTCGTATTATTACCGGAAGTATCATAAGCATTCCCGTCAGAGCGCCTGATAAAATCGACCAGCCGCCGGTAACCGATTTTAGTCTTGTAACGAAAAACGCAAATCCAAAAAGGCCAAAAACAATAGAAGGTACTGCTGAGAGCATATCATTTCCAAAACGTATAGATTTCACTAAAAAAGTTTCTTTTGAATACTCAGTCAGGTATACCGCCGCCGCAATGCCCAAAGGAGCCGCCATGGCAATTGTAAGTAAGGTAAAGTATACTGTGCCGACTATTGCCGGATAAACGCCTCCTTCCATGCCCATCCGTCGCGGCGATTGGGTAAGAAAATCAACGCTAAGTTTTCCGATGCCTCGAGATACAATATAGGCAAGGATCATCAAAAGAACTGCAATGGTTGCAAGGCCGCTTGTCCAAAGCACTATCTTCATGATATTTTCTACAGTTTTAGGTTTCATTTTGCTGCCGCGTCCTTTCTATAAATTCTAGAGGCAAAAATATTGGTAAGAATTATCATGATAAACAGTATAATCCCCGTCCCAAATAACGCCTGTGTATGCGTTCCTGCTTCAGCATAAGCCATTTCGATGGCTATATTGCCTGTTAAAGTGCGGATAGGAGAAAAAATTGAATCCGGAAATTTTACGGTATTACCTGCAACCATTATTACCGCCATCGTCTCACCAATTGCTCTTCCCATTCCCAAAACAGTGCCTGCTATAATACCTGATTTTGCAGCCGGAAGAGTTATATGCCAAGTGGTCTGCCATTTAGTAGCTCCTAGGGATAATGAACCTTCTTTGAAATCATTAGGTACTGATTTTAGCGCATCCTTTGCCATATTAATTATAGTGGGAGAAATCATTATGGCCAAAATTATAGACGCTGCAAGGACGCTGTATCCTGATTGGATTTGATTTGTTGAAGGATGTGCTTTTTGGAATTCTCGTATTAGTGGAACGAGCATTGTCATTCCGAAAAGCCCATATATTACCGAAGGAATGCCTGCTAGAAGTTCAACTGCAGGAGTAATTAATCTTTCCGCTTTCTTTGGGGCATATTCTGATAAAAATATAGCTGTGAAAATGCTTAGCGGAACACCTAAAATAAGTGCTCCTAGCGTTGTTGCAAGTGTCCCGCATATCATCGGGAATATTCCATATAAGTTGTCAGAGGGACTCCATTTTTGTCCAAAAACAAAATTAAAGAAACCTACCTTAGTAAAAATTGGGTAGCCTTCAATAAAAACAAAAAGGCCGATTAACATAACAGATGTTATGGAAAGAGCGGCGCATATAAATAATATTTTTTTCATATGGATTTCTCCTAAATCATGATTATTTTACCGGAATAAAATCTTGTGCCACTATTTTTTGGCCTTCCGGGCTTAATACAAAATCCAGGAATATTTTGACAAGTCCTGTAGGTTCGTCTTTTGTCATATAAATAAACGGCCTAGAGATTTTATAAGAATTGTTAAGAACGGTTTCTTTAGAAACTTCTATTCCGTCAACTTTTATAGCTTTTACTTCGCTATTTAAAGAACCAAGAGATATGAACCCTATCGCATTAGGATCCCCTGCTACAGCAGTTCTAAGTGCACCTGTAGAATTTTGAACAATGGCCCTGTCTGTAAATTTTGCATCCTTGCCGAAAACTATCTCTTCAAAAGCACCTCTTGTGCCAGAACCATCTTCACGAATTACAACGGTTATTGGAGCGTCTTTACCGCCAACGTCTTTCCAGTTGGTTATTTTGCCTGAAAAAATTTCTTTTATTTGTTCAAGTGTTAAATCTTCAACAGGGTTTTGTGTATTTACAATTATTGCTATACCGTCTTTTGCTATAATGAATTCTTTAACTGTCTTTTCCTCCGGTTTTAGTTCTCTAGAAGATGCACCAATATCTGCTGTTCCCTCTTGAGCCGCTTTTATACCGGCACCTGATCCGCCGCCTGCCACATTGATTTTTACTTTAGGATATTTACTCATAAATGCCATTGCCAGTTCTTCCGACAGAGGTTGAACCGAAGTCGAACCTGCTATCTGGATAGAGCCGCTGATTTCTGTTTCACCTCCTCCCTGAGCTCCGTTTTGAGACTCAGGAGCGGAACTGGAATTACCGCATCCCGCAGAAAAAACCAAAACAGCACACAATAGCGTTGCAAAAATGAATCTTGCTTGTTTCTTCAACATATTCTCATTCCTTTCAAATTAAATTTTCTTTCTGATTTAATTATAAGGATGAAGTTTTATAGTTATGTTAAGGGAATGTTAAATATTATTGCATATATGTAAAATATAAATTCGAAATCTAAAAAAGCAAATAAAAAAATCATCTTTAGGAAAATTAGCTGGTAAAAAATAAAAGACGTAAAAGATCAAAATCTTCTTCTACGTCTTGTTTTCATCTGGTGCCGAAGGCGGGATTCGAACCCGCACATCCTTGCGGACACTAGACCCTGAATCTAGCGCGTCTGCCAATTCCACCACTTCGGCTTATTGCGTTGCTTTTGGTAATCAATGTATTATTTATAATACCATATTCATATAAGGAATTCAACATCTAATCTTTCTGAAATCACATGACTTTTTCTGTTTTGCAGACAATCTTAGGAGTTGAAAAAATGTAATTACAGGCATTAAGGATAACTAACTCATGTAAATTACAACTTGCTTAAAAAAAGAAAAATTTATAAAATTGCTTTATGTTGTGTTGTTTTGATATATAATAAATAAAGGGAATTACAATCTTAACCCAGAAGGAGGCTTTTTTATGCTCGGCTCGATATTTACCTTTTTTATCGCGTTAGTAGTGCTTTATATATTGGGAATGCTTTTGGTAATACCTATAAAGATAGCATGGCGGCTTATATATAATGGCATAATAGGCGGTTTGACGCTGCTGCTTTTAAATCTTGTAGGTGGTTTCTTTGGCTTGGCGCTTCCCATCACGCCGCTTACAGCGCTGCTTGTTGGCTTTTTAGGTATACCTGGCGTCATAATACTGCTTATCGCAAACTATTTATAATTAAAAGATTTAATCTACTCCGTTATAATAATGCCCTCTAGTTATTTTGCCGAATGTGCATTGTGTTATTTCGCCTTGTTTGTCTATGGCTTGTTTATATATTTTTACTGTTTGCATTAGCTCATTACTATCATAACCATTTAGGTTTAAGCGCAAGCTATAAGGCTCAGCCGATAATAAATCATCTATTTTATCAGCCATGTACATTTGATGCGCATTTTCTATCTCGATATGGCAGCCGTATTTATCAACATAAGTTCTTATAGGTAAAAGCTCGCCTTTGCGGTCGCGCAAGCTGTAGTGCTGTTTTAGGCAGGGTCTAGAACAAGAGTGTGACAAGTTAAAGTTATTGCAAACCGAGCCTATCGGACAACCTTCTGCTACCATCAGGGGTATGTTGCCGTGCGCCATAAGTTCCATTGGGATG
>Ga0116175_1001190_pt1 | contig 17007 bp, 11 predicted proteins | sample AD_UKC125_MetaG_FD_89802 | JGI IMG/M metagenome (GOLD analysis project Ga0116175, IMG submission 89802) | Active sludge microbial communities of municipal wastewater-treating anaerobic digesters from USA - AD_UKC125_MetaG | ecosystem: Engineered > Bioreactor > Anaerobic > Digestate | place: USA... | reverse complement strand
TCGTGCCGCAGCCGCACCGTGGGCAGTCGGTCGATCGCGGCGGTTCCGGCCGGCGCCGACGTCTCGGCGGCGGGAGTGGGCAGGTGCAGCTCGAACAGGCCCGGCTCGTCGGGTTCGGGCTCCGGGCCGGCGAACAGTTCCGGAAACAACTCGGGCACCTCGGGCTCGGGGACGGTGTCCGGCTCGTCGGGTACCTCGACCCCTTCCCATTCGGGCACGATCAGCGCGCACGCGTCGTAGGCGTCGTCCTCGCGGCCCAGTTTGGTGAGCAGGTCGACCAGCCAGTCGAAGTGGTACCGCTCCTGCGTGTAGGCGGTCGACCGCAGGCTGTACACAAATCCCAGCGCGGCCAACGGGTGTCGCAGGGCGAGGTTCTTGGCGTCGCCGTAGGATTCCTCGACCCGGTTGGCGGCGTTCTTGCCGAACGACGAGTCCATCCGCTTGGTGGAGATCAGCAGTTCGGGGCCGGTCTGCCACGAGGTCATCAGCACGTCGATCTGTTTGAGGTAGTTCTTGCCCAGGATGTTGGCCGAGGCCGACGCCACCGAACCCGAACCGCGTTCGAGTCGGGCGATCAGCTCGGCGCGGTGCTGTTTGGGCAGCGACTCGATGAAGCGCAGCACGTCGCGGTCGACGACGCGGGGTGCCTGTTCGCGCGGCCAGACCGCGTCGGGGTCGAGGGCCGCCCGGCGCAGCTCGTAGGCCACCCACACGTCGATGGCCAGTGCGGGTACCCCGGACTGCGAGGTCGCGGCCAGCTGCAGCGGCACCGCCAGCAGCTTTTCCAACGTGCCGTAGTCGGGGTGGAACCGCGGTTCGCCCGTCTCGTCGAGGGCCCACGGGTTGGTGTGGCGCCCGGCTCCGGCGGCGACGATCGCGTCGAACATCGGCCACGCCCGGCTCTTGCCGCTGGGCTCAGCGGACACCGGCGCCGCTCCTCCCGGTGCTCGAGCGCCCCCGTGCCCGGCGCCGTGCCGACAGCCGCGCGTGATCCTCGCGCAGCGCGCCGAGCCGGCGGCCGGACAGCCCCATGCCGCCGGTCAGCAGGATACGGTCGACGATCTCGACCGCGCCGAGCAGATCGCCCTCGCGCAGCCGCCGCCGCACCGACGTCCGGGCCGCGCGCAGTTCGGCGGCGTGCGCGCGCACCAGCGACGGAGCGGGAACCGGCAGCTGATCGGCCTCGCGCGGCTCGATCTTCAGCATCCCGCCGCCGTACGGTCTGCCGACCAACTCGGCACCGAGCAGAGTGAGCGAGTTGAGCGAGGCCGGCGGCAGCAGGCTCATGCCGTCGGCGCGCAGGTCGGTGCGCAGGTACACCCCGTGCACCGAGTTGAGGTGGTGTGTTCGAGCCTGATTGGCCGCCAGCCGTGGGGTGTCGGCATTCATGTAGGTCAGCAGCAGATCGGCCGGTTTCAGGTACGGCACCCGCCACCACGGGGTGCGCACGCGGCACTTGTAGGCCTCATGGACGTCCAGGTCCTCGCCGGAGCGGATGTAGTGTTCGGCCGCCCGCGACGGGGCGTCCGCGGGCCGGAACAGGAGGGTGGCCGAGCCGTCCGCACCGAGTGCCGCCAGCTGTGCGGCGGTCAGCGTCATGGCCCGCAGGTGCCGCGAGCCCGGCGGCGACAGCGCGATGGTGTCGGTGGGGGCCAGGCCCAGCTGTTCGGCCTTGGCCGGGGACAGGGTGAAGAACCGATTGTTGCCGGTCACCATGCCCAGCGTCGTCTCACCCCAGGTCTGCAGTCCGGCGAAGCCGGTGTCGCCGAGCGCGTGGGTGTAGGCGTCGAGGCCGTCCGGTGACAGCAGTCCCGCCGACCATTTGGCGGACTTGTCCTCCGGCATCCAGCGCCGGCTGGGGCCGGTCGCGGCGAGCGCGCCCAGATCGTCGGCGTTGTGCAATGAGCGGACGACCATATGCTCGGTGCCGCCCACCCCGGTCGGGCCGGCATCGGGTGTGTACCCGTCGGCCAGGAGCAGGATCACCTCCTCCTGTACCTCGGGGATCACCCGTTCGGTGAACAGCACCAGCTCGACGTGTGTGAACCGGTCCATGAGGAATTGCCGCACCGCGCCCGCGTAGTTGACCGTCAGCAGTTCGGCCGGGAGCACCAGTGCGAGCCGTCCACCGGTCCGCAGGTGCAGTGCGGCGTGCACGGTGAACGCGGCCCACGACGATGCGAGGTTGGTCAGGCGCACCCCGCCGCGCAGCGCGGCCCGGTGCGCATGGGCCCGGTCGGTTCCGGAGAAGTCCTGATAGCGGACGTACGGCGGATTGCCGACGACGGCGTCGTAGCATCCGAACTCGTTGTGGATGAAGAAGTCCCCGGTATGGATGCGGGCGGCGATGCCCTTCTCGGCCAGGGTGCGCGCAGCCTGCCGCGCCGACGCCCGGTGCAACTCCACACCCACCAGCCGGCCCGCGTCGCCGATCTTGCCGGCTGCCTCGTGCAGGAACACGGCCTCGCCGCAGGAGGGCTCCAGGACCGCGTCCGAGTGCTTCCGGACCGCCCAGTCGACCAGGAAGCGGGCCACGGGCGCGGGTGTGAAGAACGCGCCGCGTGCCTTGCGCAGGGTCGAGCTGTCGCCGGTGAGCATGGGTCAATCCTGCCGGACGGTTGCGACAACAGTGCGACGGCCCGCGCCCGCGCGTGGTGCGGCCGCCGAGGGACGCGGTGAACACATTTCACTTTCGCATCGGAGCGGGTGCCGGTGCCGGAGATGAACTCCCAGGTGACCGGCCTTGCGCTACCCTGCGCGCAGGGGTTCTGATACAACTAGAACAAGTTCTAATTGTGATGAGGAGGGTTCGTGGACTTCGCGCTCGATTCCACCGCATGTGCGGTGCGCGATGTGGCGGCCGATGTGCTGTCACGGCACGAGGCCGAGTGGTCGGCCACATTCGGCAAACCGGCCTTCGGTGAACACGGCACCACGCACCCGGCCGACGATCACGACGCCAAGCTGTGGCAGGCACTGGTCGACGCCGGACTGCTCGCGCTCACGCTCCCGGAATCGGTCGGCGGTGACGATCTCGGCGTACTCGGCGTGGCGCCGCTGCTGTCCGGACTCGGTGCCGCCGCCGCGGTGACCCCGGCCGTCGGCGCGGTTGCGGCGGCACTCACCCTGCGTTCGGCCGACGCGGCCACCCGCGAACGCCTCGCCGCACCACTCACACGCGGTGCCTGGTACTCGGTGGCCGCCTCCGAGCCGGGTGACGCACTCACCGCGCGGCCCGCCACAAGGGTCGTCGACGGCACACTCACCGGCACGAAAACCGGTGTACTGCATGCCGACGGCGCTCACGCCTTCTTCGTCACCACCGCAGACGGCGTGGTCGTTGTGCCCCGCGACGCGACCGGTGTCGACGTGCGGCGCACCCCGTCGTCCAGCGGTGCGGGCGAATACACGGTCACCTTCACCGATGTCGCGGTTGCGGGCGGCGACGTCCTCGGCGTCGACTCGGCGGTGCTGCGCGATCACTACCGGCTGGCCCTGGCCCGCTACGCCGACGGACTCATCGACGGCGCCACCCGGCTGACCGCCGACCATGTATCCACGCGTGAACAGTTCGGCAAACCGATCGCATTGTTCCAGGCCGTTTCCCAGCAGCTGGCCGACATCTACGTCATCGGCCGGGGGATGCGACTGGCCACCACCGCCGCCGGATGGCGACTGTCCCAGGGGCTGGAGGCCGATCGCGATCTGACGATCGCCCTGTATTGGCTCGCCGCCGAGATTCCGGCCACCATGCGCACCATGACGCACCTGCACGGGGGTATCGGTGTCGATATCACCTATCCGCTGCACCGCTACTTCTCCGTCGCCAAGGATCTCGCGCGACTCGTCGGTGGGGCGTACGCGCGGTTGGACGAGTTGGCGTCGACCTCTCACGAGGTTTCGAGGCTCATCGCTCGCGCTCCGCACACCTCCACCGGCGAGGTAGCGGCTACGTCGGTTGAGGTGCGGGGTACGAGCCTCGAAACCTCGCACGCCGACAATGTCCATGCCGACAATGTCACCGCCCCCGAGGACACGACGATGTTCGTGGACCTCACCGCCGAACAGTACGCACTGCGCGACGAAATGCGTTCGTACTTCACCGGACTCGTATCATCCGAGGATGCTCGCGAGATGCTGGTGGACCGGCATGGCGCGGCCTACCGCAAGGTCATCAAGCGGATGGGCGACGACGGACGGCTCGGTGTGGGATGGCCGAAAGAGTATGGCGGCAAGGGGTTCGGTGAGATCGAGCAGCAGATCTTCACCAATGAAGCTGTGCGTGCCGATGTTCCGCTGCCGTCGGTGACACTGCAGACCGTCGGTCCGACTTTGCAGGCGCTGGGTACGGAGGAGCAGAAGAAGCGGTTCCTGCCCGCGATCCTGGCCGGTGAGGTGCATTTCGCGATCGGCTACACCGAACCCGGTGCGGGCACCGATCTGGCTTCGCTGGTCACCACCGCGGTGCGCGATGGCGATCACTACATCGTCAACGGGCAGAAGATCTTCACCACCGGAGGCCACGACGCCGACTACATCTGGCTGGCCTGCCGCACGGACCCGAATGGAGTCGGCCAGGACGGAGTCAAGCGCGATGTGCCCAAGCACAAGGGCATCACCATTCTGATCGTCGACACCAAGGATCCGGGTTTCAGCTGGACCCCGATCATCACCGCCGACGGCGCGCACCACGTCAACGCCACCTACTACAACGACGTCCGGGTTCCGGTGTCGATGCGCGTGGGCGACGAGGGCGGTGGCTGGCGCCTGATCACCACCCAGCTCAACCACGAACGCGTGATGCTCGGCCCGGCGGGCAAACTCGACGGTCTGGCCGAACACGTCCGCGATTGGGCCCGTGGCACCGGTCCCGACGGATCGGTGATCGGTGAACATACCGATGTACGACGAACACTCGCCCAGATCGACGCCTATGTGCGCATCAACGAACTGCTCAACTGGCAGGTCGCCGCAACGGGCGAGGCGATCTCGATGGCCGACGCCGCGGCCACCAAGGTGTTCTCCACCGAACGGCTGCAACTGGTCGGCCGGATGATCGACGAGATCGTCGGGCGCTTCGGTGATCTCGCCGACGAGGCGACCGCCGACCTGGTGAACTGGCTCGACGCCCAGCAGAAGCGCAATGCCGTCATCACCTTCGGCGGTGGGGTCAACGAAGTGATGCGGGACATGATCGCCACCGCCGGACTCGGACTGCCGCGAGCCAAACGATGAGCACCCATACGAGCGAGGACATCCTGCGCGCGGCAGCCGCTATCAAGGCCGCCGGACCGAGTACGCCTACCCCGGGCCGCGACCCGATCAACACCCCGATGATCAATAACTGGGTCGAGGTGATGGGCCAGACCAACCCCATCTACGTCGACGAGGAGGCGGCCCGGGCGGCCGGGCATCCGGGAATCGTCGCCCCACCGGCGATGTCGCAGGTGTGGACGATGCGCGGCCTGCACGGTGAGCGTGCCCCCGAGGACCCGTTCCGGCTGGCCACCGAGCTGTTCGACGCCGCCGGCTACACCTCGGTGGTGGCCACCAACTGCGACACCGTCTACCACCGGTACACACGGGTGGGTGAACAGGTCACGCTCAGCAGCGAACTCACCGACGTCGTCGGGCCCAAGAACACGGGTCTGGGAGAGGGCTGGTTCTTCACCACCCGCAACACCTGGCGGGTGGGTGAGGAGATCGTCGCCGAGATGGACTTCCGGATCCTCAAGTTCCGGCCGCGCGCCGACGTCCAGGAACCGACCGGTGTCTCCGGTCCGGTAGGGGGCGTCGCGGAGGTCCCGGAAGATCTTGATCCGGAAAAACTACTGCGCCCCAACGCGTCTCGCGACACCAAGTTCTTTTGGGACGGGGTGGCCGCGCATGAGCTCCGCATCCAGCAGATTGAGGACGGCACGCTGCGCCATCCGCCGGTGCCCGCGATCTGGAAGGCGCGTGCCGACGACGGCACCGTGCCCGAGACCGACTACGTGGTGGCGGCGGGTACCGGAACCGTGTACAGCTACGTGGTACATCACGCACCCAAGGTGCCCGGCCGCTCACTGCCGTTCGTGGTGGCGCTCGTCGAACTCGACGAAGGTGTGCGGATGCTCGGCGAGCTGAGAGGGGCCGACCCCGCCGCGGTGCGCATCGGTATGCCGGTCGAGGTGATGTTCCTCGACTTCGCCGCGGCCGGCGACAAGCCGGCGTGGACGCTGTACGCATGGCGCCCCTCGACCGCTTCAGGAGCGGGCGAAACTTCGGGAGAGGACGCGAACCGATGACCGCGGTGACATCGGCAACCATCGAGGCGGGAACGGTGTTGCCGCCGTTGATCATCGAGGCAACACCCACCTTCGTCGTGGCCTCCGCCCTGGCCACCCGCGACTTCCAGGACGTACACCACGATCGGGATCTGGCGCAGCGCAAGGGCTCTGAGGACATCTTCGTCAACATCCTGACCGACACCGGACTGGTCGAACGGTTTGTCACCGACTGGGCCGGACCGTCGGCGCGTATCACCTCCATCAGGCTCAAGCTCGGCGTGCCGTGGTACGCCTACGATGCGGTGACGTTCACCGGTGAGGTCACCGAGGTGGCCGGCGACGGCACGGTCACCGTCTCGGTGGTGGGTGCCAACAAGCTGGGCAAGCACGTGATCTCCACCGTCACCGTCACATTCCCGGCCGCTGCGCCCGCCGGAGATACACCGGGGGAGTCGGCATGACGGGAACACTGTCCGGTGCCGCGGCGATCGCGGGCATCGGCGCCACCGAATTCTCCAAGGACTCCGGCCGCAGCGAACTGCGCCTGGCCGCCGAAGCGGTTACCGCCGCCGTCGCCGACGCCGGACTCACCCCGGCCGACGTGGACGGCCTGGTCAGCTTCACCATGGACACCAACGCCGAGATCGCGGTGGCCCGTGCCGCCGGTATCGGAGACCTGACCTACTTCTCCCGTATCCACTACGGTGGCGGCGCGGCCTGTTCGACCGTGCAGCAGGCGGCGATGGCGGTGGCCACGGGAGTCGCCGATGTCGTCGTCGCCTACCGGGCGTTCAACGAACGTTCGGGCCGTAGGTTCGGGCAGGTCGACAGTTCCGTGGCCAACCAGGAGAACTCCTCGGGTACCGACAACGCCTTCTCCTATCCACACGGACTGTCCACGCCGGCGGCCTTCGTCGCGATGATCGCACAGCGGTATATGCACGAATACGGCGCCGTGAGTGCCGATTTCGGACGGATAGCGGTCACCGCGCGCACACACGCGGCCAACAATCCGAATGCCTTCTTCTACGGCAAGCCGATCACCCTCGACGACCACCAGTCCTCCCGGTACATCGCCGAGCCGCTGCACCTGCTGGACTGCTGCCAGGAATCGGACGGCGGTGTGGCGATCGTCGTCGTATCCGCCGAACGCGCCAAGGACCTGCCGCACAAGCCGGTCACGATCGCCGCCGCCGCCTCAGGCAGCGCCGACAACCAGTTCATCATGACCAGCTACTACCGCGAACAGCTCGCCGCCCTGCCGGAGATGGGGCTCGTGGGCGATCAACTGTGGCGGCAGTCCGGGCTTGGCCCGTCCGACATGGATGCGGCGATCCTGTACGACCACTTCACCCCGTACACCCTGCTGCAGCTCGAGGAACTCGGGTTCTGCGGGCGCGGTGAGGCAAAGGATTTCGTGCGACAACCCGGTGCGCTGGAGGTGGGCGGGACGCTGCCGCTGAACACGCACGGCGGGCAACTCGGCGAGGCCTACATCCACGGTATGAACGGCATCGCCGAGGCGGTCCGCCAGATCCGCGGCACCTCGGTCAATCAGGTGCCCGAGGCGTCCAAGGTCGTAGTCACCGCCGGAACCGGAGTCCCCACCAGCGGGCTTGTCCTCACCGGGTGAGGTGTTGGTAGTTTTCCGAGCATGAGGAGATAGCAATGCAGTTCAATCTTGCCGACGTATTCGAGACCGTCGCCGACGCCGTGCCCGAGCGCATCGCGCTCAGCTACGAGGGCCGGCAGGTGAGTTACGCCGAACTCGACAGCGAGGCCAATCAGGTGGCACACCTGCTGGCGGCCAACGGGATCGGTGCGGGCGACAAGGTCGCACTGTTTCTCAAGAACAGTGTCGAACACGTCACCGGTCTGCTGGGTCTGATCAAGATCCGCGCCGTGCCGGTGAACATCAACTACCGGTACACGAACGCCGAGCTGCACTACATCTTCGACAACTCCGACTCGGTGGGCATCGCCGTCGAACTTCCCGAACATCAGCGCAGCGTCGCCGACCTGCTGCCGACGCTGCCGCAGGTGCGGGCGGTGTTCGTGATCGGCGAGGTGACCGACGAACTGCGGGCGGCCGTGGCGGCGCTCCCGGACGGCCGGCAGGTGGCGATCGCCACGTTCGCGGCCGCACAAGCACTGCCGACGGCAAGGGATTTCGAGCCACGAACCGGCGACGAGCTGTATCTGCTGTACACCGGCGGCACCACCGGATACCCCAAGGGCGTCATGTGGCGGCACGACGACTTCTTTCGCAAACCGCTCTCCGGCGGCAATCCGTACGGCGAGGACCGTCAGGATCTCGACGAGATCGCGGCAGCGGTCAAGGATTTCCCGTCGATGGCGTTCATGCTCGCGGCACCGTTGATGCACGGCGCGGCCTCGTATTCGCTGTTCACCTTCTTCACCCTCGGCGGCCGGCTGGTCATCATGCGCGACTTCGATCCGGCGAAGATGGTCACCTGCATCGCGGACGAGCAGGTGCAACTGGTACTGATCGTCGGCGACGCCATGGGTATGCCGCTGGTGGAAGAGCTCGAACGCCGCAAGGGCGAGGTGGATCTGTCGTCGCTGTTCTCCATCACCTCCGGCGGTGCGATCTGGTCGCAGCATGTGCGCAACCGGATGCTCGCGGTCAAACCCGATCTGCTGCTCCGGGATAATTTCGGTGCCTCCGAATCCGGCAACGACGGCGAGATCACGATGGACGACGAGGGCAACCTGAAGGTGCCGCCGACCGACCGGATGATGGTGGTCGACGAACACCTGAATCCGATCGAGCCGGGCTCGGGGGAACTGGGTTACATCGCGCGGATCGGAAACGTTCCGCTCGGCTACTACAAGGACCCGGAGAAGTCCGCCAAGACGTTCCCGACGCTGCCGGACGGCCGTCGCGTGTCGATCCTCGGCGACATGGCCACCATCGAGGCCGACGGCACCATCGTGTTCCTGGGTCGCGGCTCGCAGTGCATCAACACCGGCGGCGAGAAGGTGTTCGCCGAGGAGGTGGAGGCCGTGCTGCACGCCCATCCGGCGATCGCCGATGCCCTCGTGGTCCCGGTCCCCGACGCCAAGTACGGTCAGGGGGTCGCCGCCGTCGCCGAGATCGCGGAAGGCTTCGCCGTACCCACCGAGGAAGAACTGCAGGAGCACGTGCGGGCCTCGCTGGCCGGCTACAAGGTGCCGCGGACCATCGTGTTTGTCGACGAGGTCCGCCGCACCCCCGCGGGCAAGGCCGACTACCGCTGGGCCAAACAGACCGCGGAGTCCCGGAGCGCAGCGGTGTAGCCCCATCGAGAGTGCTACCGTAGGACCAACGGTAGCTATGGGGTGCTGATGCCATGACGATCTTCACCGGCGGTTTCGCCGACGACCCGCGACTGGCGGAACTGTTCGCCGAGGGTGGGCCCTTCGAGACCGGCGAAACGCTCGTCGACGGCCATCCGGTGCGCACGTACCTCCACGGCCCCCGCACGCTCGCCGACATCTTCGCCCAGTCCGCCGGTCACGGCGACCTGGTGTCGATGGTGTATCGCGAGCAGCGGCTCACCTTCGCCGACATCCGGGCGCAGGCGCTGTCCCTGGCGCACTCCTTCCGGTCCGATTTCGGTGTGGCGCCGGGCGATCGGGTGATGATCGCGATGCGAAACCTGCCCCAGTTCGCCGTCGCGTTCTGGGCGTCGGTGGCCTGCGGGGCGATTGCCGTACCGGTCAACGCCTGGTGGCAGGGGCCGGAACTGGCCGCGGCCGTCGACGAGTCGCAACCGAAGGTGATCGTCGCCGACGCCGAACGCGCCGACCGGCTGCGGCAATCCGGCTGTGCGGTGACTCTCATCGGTGTCGGTACCCCCGATGGCGCGGTCCGCTACGATGACTGCGCATTCGGCGCGCACACCTCGGCCGGCGACCTGGCGGTCCGCCAGCCCGACGATCCGGTCGCGATCCTGTACACCTCGGGCACCACCGGCCGCCCGAAGGGCGTGGTCATCACCCACCGCGGCATCACCCACAACGTGATGAACATGGCGCTGATGATGCGTCGTGGCATGGTGATCGCATCGACCCCGCCCGCGGTGCAGCAGCGGCAGAGCGCGGGACTGCTCGGTACCCACCTGTTCCATATCGGCGGTATCGCGGCGATCGTCAACTCCGCGCTGACCGGCGCCAAGATCGTGATGCTGCACCGGTGGGACGTCGACGACGTGCTGCGGCTGGGCAGGGAAGAACAGGTCACCGGCCTGGGCGGCGTGCCGACGATGGTCCGGAAGATGCTCGCGCACCCCGACATCGGAGATTTCGCGGGCCAGGTACTGAGCTTCCAGATGGGCGCGGCGAGCGTACCGCCCGACATCCCGATCCGTGCCCGCGAGGTGCTCGGGGACAACCTGCTCATCGTCAACGGCTACGGGGCCACCGAGACCACCTCGGCGATGGCCACCAATGTGGGCGACGAATACGCCGCGCATCCCTCCAGCGTCGGAAAGCTCAACCCCACAGCGGATCTGCGCATCGTCACCGACGGCCGCAACCTGGGTACCGGCCAACTGGGCGAGCTGTGGTTCCGGTCCCCGCAGACAGCCCGCGGCTACTGGAACAACCCCGGGGCCACCGCCGAATCGTTCGTCGACGGCTGGTGGCGCACCGGTGACGTCGGCTACATCGACGACGACGGCTTCATCTACGTCGTCGACCGCATCAAGGACGTGATCATCCGCGGCGGCGAGAACGTGTACTGCGTCGAGATCGAGTCGGTACTGGTCGAGCATCCCGCCGTGGTCGACGTGGCCGTGGTGGCGGTGCCCGACGAGTCGCTCGGCGAGAAGGTGTGCGCCGTCGTCATCCCCGAGCCCGGCCACGAACCGACCCTGACGGACCTGCGCGACTTCGCGGCCGGCCGGCTCGCCTACTTCAAACTCCCCGAACTCCTCGTCCTCGCCGACGACGTCCCCCGCACCGCCACCGGCAAGATCGCCAAACGCCGACTCCGCGACCGGATCGGTACCGACCCGGCGGCCGTGATCGGCGAGTAGGGGAGGCGTTCTGGCCGGCCGGACGACTGCCTGAGAGCATGGATCGGGTGGCAGACGTCGTCGGGTGGCAGGCGTCGAGGTGAAGGGGCTGTGATGGGTGAGAGCGCCGACAGCGCCCGGCAACGGGACTGGGCACGCAGCGGGGTCACCGCGCTGACCGGGCATGCGGCCGCGCCGATGGTTCCACCCGGACGGGGAGCCTCGTGGGCGCGGGAGTGCGCCGATGCCCTGCGGCGGGCGTCCGGAGGGGCGATAGACGTCGACGGTGCGGCGCTGTTGGGTGAACGGGCGGCATTCACCGGAATGCGGCGGTCGGGCCGCACGGCGCCCGGCGGGCATACCCGGTTGCTGCCGACATCCGACGGCTGGGCGGTTCTGTCGTGTTCGCGCCCCGACGATCCGGTCCTGTACGGCGCCCTGATCTCCGACGACATGACCATCGATGATCCATGGCCACAACTCGAACGCTGGCTGGCCACCCGCACCGGAGCCGAACTCGACGAGCGCGCCGAACTTCTCGGCCTCGCCGCACATTCGGTGACGCCACCGCCACGGTCCGCCCGCTCGCCGGCCGGGGTACCCGGGGGAGTCTCGAAACCCGATGACGCGACAGGGCCGTTTCACGCCGGGATATCCCGGGCGACGAGATCGCCGCGCGGCCTGCGGGTGGTGGATTTCAGCGCGCTGTGGGCGGGACCGCTGTGCGCGCACCTGCTGGGACTCGGGGGCGCCGAGATCATCAAGGTGGAGACCACCACCCGGCCCGACGGTGCGCGGCGCGGCAACCAGGACTTCTACCATCTGCTCCATGGCGGCCATCGCAGCGTGACCTTCGACCCGGCCGACCGGCGTCGGCTCGGTGAGCTGGTGGCCTCGGCCGACATCGTAATCGAGGCATCGCGGCCGAGGGCGTTGCGCGGCTTCGGGATCGACGCCCACGAGATTGCCGCGGCGGGGGCCTCGTGGGTGTCGATCACCGCATTCGGCCGCGACAGCATCCGGATCGGTTTCGGCGACGACGTCGCGGCGGCGGCGGGCCTGGTGGCCCTCGACGGCGCCGGTGACCCCGTATTCTGCGGCGATGCGATCGCCGATCCGCTCACCGGTCTCACCGCCGCCGTGCTGGCCCTCGGTGAACCCGGTGTGGTGCATGATGTTTCGATGGCACAGGTGGTGGCATCGACCCTGACCGGCGAGCCGTCGGCGGCCTGCGGGCGATCCGGCGACCGATGGGCCACACCCGCCGGTCACCATGTGGCCGCGCCGACCGCCCGTGCGGTCCGGGCGGTCGCGCCGGCATCCGGTGCCGATACCGACGTGGTGTTCGGGGAGCTGTGATGCTGCTGACGAATGTGGTGGTCGATGGTGCGCCGACCCGTATCCGTCTGGCGGGAAGCATTATCGATGGAACAGGCCCGGATCTCGAACGCAGGGCGGGGGAGCGGGTCGTCGACTGCGCCGGCGGTACCGCCGAACCCGGCTACACCGATCATCACCTTCATCTGCACGCCCTCGCGGCGGTGCGGCGCTCGGTGAGGTGCGGACCACCACAGATCGTCGACGGCGGTGCGCTCGCGACCGCGCTGGCCACCGCGGCCGCCGACGACAATGGCTGGGTCCGGGGTGTCGGATACGCCGAAACCGTTGCCGGTGATCTGGATTCGGATGCGCTGGACCTGATGTGCGCGGACCGTCCGATACGCATCTGTCATCGCAGCGGCGCGATGTGGATGGTCAACGGAATCGGTGCCCGGCTGCTCGGCCTGGACACCGCAGATCACCCGGGCATCGAACGCGGGCCCGACGGCACCGCCACCGGCCGCATCTTCCGCGCCGATGACTGGCTGCGGGAACGGCTTCCGACCAACCGCTTCCCCGACCTCGCCGCGGTGGGAGCCGAGTTGCTCTCACTCGGCATCACCTCGGTCACCGACGCCACCCCCGATCTCGACGCCGCCGCTCTCGCTCACCTCCGGTCGTCGGTGGCCTGCGGTGCGCTCGCGCAACGCGTTCAGCTGCTCGGGGTTCGGCTGGGCCACGACGTCACCGAACCGCGGATCTCGACGGGACCGTACAAGATCGTCGTCGCCGACTCGGGCCTGCCCGATCTCGACGACCTGACCGCACGCATCCGCGCCGCACACGATGTGGGCCGGTCCGTCGCCGTACACTGCGTCACCCGTGAAGCCCTGATTCTCACCCTCGTGGCCCTCGCCGACGCCGGACCCACCGGACACGACCGCATCGAGCACGCCGCGATCGTCCCCCCGGACCTGATCGACGAGCTGGTCAGACTCCGCGTCACGGTGGTGACGCAGCCCGGGTTCCTCGCCGACCGTGGCCACGACTACCTGCGCGAGGTCGACCCGGCCGACCATGACAACCTCTACCGCTGTGCCAGCCTCATCGACGCCGGGGTACCGGTGGCCCTGTCGAGCGACGCCCCGTACGGCCCGCTCGACCCGGCCGAGATCATCGACGCCGCGGTGACCCGCCGGGTTCCCGGCGGCCGGATCGCCGGTCCGTCGGAGCGGGTGACCGCGGCGGATGCGGCCGGTCGGCTCCGGACCCCGGCACGCGGATCACCGGCCCGCCTCGTCCGAGGCGCTCCGGCCGACCTCGTCATCCGGGATTCGTCGGGCCTCACACACGCGGTGATCGCCGGGGAGATGGTCCGGTGACCATGTGGCACATGCGGTGGCCGCCCTGAAATGTCAGCCGCGCACCCGGTCCAGAACGGCGTCGGCGACCTCGTCGGGCCGGGACTCGGGGAGCCAATGGTTGGCGCCGGTGATGATGCGGAACTCGTAGGGGGCCTGCACGCTGCGACCGGTGCGTTGTGCACCGAAACGGCTGAGGGCGAAATCGCCGTCGCTCCACACGTGGGTGGTGGGCACGGTGATCATGCCCGGCGTCCTGTCGGAGCGGGACCAGAACGGCAGGCCCCGGTACCAGTTGAGCGCACCGGTGATCGCGCCGGAGGCGATGATGTCGTCGTAGAGTCGGTCGGCGTACTCCGGTGGCAGGCCGACCCGCGCCCGGGCCTTCGGGGACCGGAAGACCTTGCCGAGAAGCAGCTCGGGAACCTTGGGCAACTGGAACACCGCCATGTACCAGCTGCGCAGCAACTGGCCGCGTGGCATGGCCGCGCGGTAGGCCGCCGGATGCGGTACCGACAGCGTGGTCAGCGTGCTGATCCGTTCGGGATGCCTGGCGGCCACACCCCAGGCCAGCATCGAGCCCCAGTCGTGCCCGACGAGGTGGACGGGACCATTGCCGAGGGCGTCGAACAGGGCGAGTACGTCACCGATGAGCAGACCGAGCGCGTAGTCGCGGCGCCGGGCGGGCCGGGCGCGCGGTGAGTAGCCGCGCAGATCCGGTGCGAGCGTGCGGTAACCCTGCTCGTGCAACCGTGGTGTCACCAGATCCCAGCCGCTCGCGCGCTGCGGAAAGCCGTGCAGCAGCACGATCGGGGGACCGTCGATCGGCCCGGCGTCGATGACGTCGAAAACGTAGTCGCCGTTACGGTATTCGGTGATACGTCCGGACATCACGCCACCGGTGCCCCGGACGGTTCCGGGATCCCGGAAGACTCGGGGACACCGGAAGACCCGGGGACACCGGAAGAACTGGGGACACCGGAAGAACCGGCGGCGGCCCTGGCCCAGCGATAGTCGCCCTTGCCGTTGCCCAGACGGCGGACCTCGTCGACGACGATCACCGCTTTCGGAATCTTGTACCCGGCCAGTTTCTGGCGGCAGTGCCGCTGCAACTCGCCCGATTCGACGGCCGCGACCAGGTCGTCGTCGCCGGCGGCCACCGCCACCACCTCCGAACCCCAACGTTCGCTGGGGCGGCCGACGACCAGCACGTCGGTGATGTGCGGGAAGGTGCGCAGCACCTCCTCGACCTCCTCGGCGAAGACCTTCTCGCCGCCGGTGTTGATGACCAGCGAATCGCGTCCGCGCAGCAGCAGCTTTCCGTCGGCGGAGATCCGGCCGCGATCGCCGGACTGTACGACGCGCACCCCGTCGACGGTGAGGAAGGTGCGTTCGGTGGCCTCGGGGTCCTTGAAGTAGCCCAACGGCATCCGGCCCTGACGGACCACCCAGCCGTCCTCGTCGGCGCCCGCTTCGAGGAAGCCGTCGAGGTTCTCCGATGCGATGCGGGTATCGGCGTGCGGGGTGAAGCCCACGATGGTGTCGGTGGCGTCGTCCTCGCTCGCGCCGAATGCGACGTTGCCGGTTTCGGTGGAGCCGTAGCCGTTCACCAGGATCACCCCGGGCAGCAACTCGCGCAGGGTCTTCTGGTGTTCGACGTTGAGCGGGGCACCGCCGCTGGCGACCGAGAAGAGTGTGGAGACGTCGTATCGGCCGCTGCGGATGCCGTCGATGAGGCCCACCGCGTAGGCGTCGCCGACCATCGTCATCAGGCCGACCTTCTCGCGCTCGATGGTGGCGAGCACCCGGTGCGGATCAAACTTGGTGCGGTCGTACAGAACGGCGGTCTGGCCGTTGAGGATGCCGGCGAATGCGGTGAGCAGACCCGCCGCGTGCATGAGCGGGGACACCGCGAACCAGGGTGCGCCCGAGTACTGGACCTTGTGGTGGATCTCGTCGACGTGCTCGTGCACGCCGCCGTTCATCGACACCACATACTGGTCGCCCTGGCGCCACAGCACGCCCTTGGGCCGGCCGGTGGTGCCGCCGGTACACATCATCACCACATCGTCGGGGGTGGACCGAGGCAATTCGCCGGCCCACGATCTGCCCTGTGCCAGCGCGTCATCGAGGTCGATCGCACCTTCTACCGGGGTGGCGTCATCGATGCCGTCGGGCACCGAGACGATCAGTTCGACGCACTCGGGCAGTGCGTCGGCGAATGTGGCCAGCAGTGATCGATGGCCGATCACACCGCGCGGCCCGACATAGTCGAGGAGTTCACGGATCTCGGCGGGCGTGTAGTGATAGTTGACGTTGACCGGTATCACCCGCGCCTTGGAACACGCGATGAAGGCGTCGGGGTACAGGTCGTTGTGCATGATGAGTGCGACCCGGTCCTGCCCGCATTCCCACGGCCGCAGTTCCGGGCGTTCGGTGTGGGTGCCGAAACCCTTGCCGGCCAGGAACTTCGCGAGTGCGGTGGTGCGTTCGGCGGCCTCACGATAGGTACTGCGCCGCTCACCGCAGATGGTCATCAACCGGTCGGGGACGGCGTCGGCGATGGCATCGATGACGGTACCTACGGTCCATTCCATGTGGTGCACGCTCCGGGAGGTGGCGCGACGACGGGCCGGCCATCGCTGTGATGCCAGTCATACTAGCGGCCCGGCAACCCCTGTCAAGGAGCTTACTGTAAATACCACGGTAGCAGCGGCCCGTCGGTCGCCGGCGGCCTCTGCCCGGACCCCCTTCGTGGATCAGCCGCACCATCCGTGGAAAGCTCCGCTCGAACGTCGGTGTCTCCCCGGGATCGGTCCGGTGCGCGGGATCGTCGACCCCCCGAGCCTGCGCCGAGAGTGGGGTCCAAGGAATGTAACCATTCCCGTAAGCCTTGCGGTAAGTTCATCGGTGAGCGTAGATTGCACGCGACGGTTCAGCCCCGACAGCCCCCATGTCCGACGACGGTGCGCGGCACCTGGCGAAAGGCAGCTTGATGACCACAGCAGAGGCGGTACCCGCAGGGGTACTGGCAAT
>Ga0116175_1001186_pt1 | contig 17038 bp, 17 predicted proteins | sample AD_UKC125_MetaG_FD_89802 | JGI IMG/M metagenome (GOLD analysis project Ga0116175, IMG submission 89802) | Active sludge microbial communities of municipal wastewater-treating anaerobic digesters from USA - AD_UKC125_MetaG | ecosystem: Engineered > Bioreactor > Anaerobic > Digestate | place: USA... | reverse complement strand
TTTTGACATGGAACAACCTTCTTGATTTAAATATAATATATGTTGTTGAATAGGTCAAGCATATTACAATATTATATGACAATTTTATTTTAACACATAAACCTTGCCACTAACTCATGACTGAAGTCACAAGTGGGCGTGGCATTTTATCAAATTGGTATATTTACGGTTTTGGTTATTATGCTAATTATATTATCTTAAAAAAGAGTCTAATTTAATTAAGATAAAATAGTTAATTTTAGTTATAAAAGGGTAAGGATAATATAGAATATTTAGACGAAAGGATGAGTGAATTGTTACAAGAAGAACTGAATATTATTAGTCAGGCTATATTAAATGAGGTAGAAGGTTATGAATTTTACCAGATGGCAGCAAATCAAGCTGGAACCAAAAGTAGTAAAGATGCTTTCATGGAACTAGCCAATGAAGAGTTAAAACATGTAGAGTTTTTAGAAGAATTATTTGATAAAATAAAAAAGGATGAAGGTGACGATTTTAAATTAGCTTTTGATGTAGCTCCCCCTTCTCCAGATATCTATAATTGGGAAAAGGTAGATAAGGAATACACTAGTCTAGCCATGTCTGTGTTTAGCATTGGGATACAGATGGAAAAAGCATCTATTCAATTCTACGAAGAGGCTAAATCCAAGACTCAAATTGAAGAAGCCAAAAAGCTATATGATCTATTAATAAAATGGGAGAAGGTACATTTGGAGCAATTTACAGAACAGTATAATATATACAAGGATGAATGGTGGGCAGACCAAAATTTTGCACCGTTTTAGTATAGTCATAAAAGAGAGTTGCTTGTGCAATTCTCTTTTATATTATTAATCCATATTAGATAGAAAATAGAATATATACTATAAGTTTTAGAGGTGATATAGTGGAAAGCTTGAAACAATTTAGTGTAATATTGATTATTCTTTTTTCAGGACAGATTATTCAGCAAAAAACTAGTATACCTATTCCAGGAACAGTACTAGGTATGATTATATTATTGTTTTTACTTATGACTAGAATTATCAAGATAGAAAAAATAGAAAGGATAACCAATATATTATTGGAACATTTAACCTTATTCTTTGTACCTGTAAGCGTAGGAATAATAAATGTATTTGATAAGATAAAGGATACATGGCTACCCCTTTTGATTATAATATTTGTTTCTACTCTGGTAGTCATGATAGTAACAGGATTGACCATTCAAATATTGAACAAACATACTGATAAGTCTAAGAAAGGAGCTTAATATATGGGGATGTATTTAGACACCCCTTTATTTGGGGTAAGTATATCTATAATAGCATTTTTTATAGGTATTTATATAAATAAAAAGACCAACAAGGGGATACTAAATCCTTTAATAGTATCTTCTATTATCATAATAGGCTTTTTACTATACTTTGATATAGATTATGAAATATATAATAAGGGAGGAAGCATGATCAGCTTTTTCATAGCTCCTGCCACAGTGGTATTGGCAGTTCCCCTTTATAAAAATATAAGATTATTAAAGGGAAAATGGTTTAATGTATTGACTGGTATAACCTTGGGGAGCTTAGCAGGGCTGTTTTCCATATATATATTAAGTAAGCTGTTTAAAATAGAAGCTACTGTAATGATATCCTTATTCCCTAAGTCCACCACAGCAGCTATCTCCATGGAAATAGCAGAGCATATTGGCGGTATTCCAGCCTTGGCATTAGCCTTTACAGTGTTAACAGGGAATATTGGATATTTTATGGCTGAATATATATTCAAATGGTTTAATATAGAGGATAAGATGTCCAAAGGTTTAGCCTTAGGCACTACAGCCCATGTTCTAGGAACGGCTAAGGCCATGGAATTAGGGGAGACGGAAGGAGCCTTAAGCTCTTTAGCCATAACTGTAGCAGGTATAGTATCGGTATTTTTGATCCCTTGGTTTATGAAGCTTTTATCCCTATGAACACCTACTTAAAGGATGTGATTATGTGGAGAAGAATATATTTATTACAGGAATTACTGGTACCATGGGAGGTGAAGGATTTAAACAATTATTAAATAGGCAGGATAGGTTTAATATCATATCCTTAGTAAGACCTTCTAATAAGAATAAAAAACTATTAAAACCCTATTTAAATAATCCTAATATAAAAATCATATGGGGAGATTTAAAGACAAAATTAAAATGGGAGTGTGCTTTTGGACACAAGTTCCAAGGTAGTCCTACCCTAGTATTATTAGGAGGCTACTGGTGCCCTGAGTGTGAAGCTTCTTCCTGGAATTATGGGACAATTGTTGAAAAAAATCCATTTTTTGCTCAAGTTTGGTATACTATCTATTCAGAAAGAGAAAAAAATTATTAGTATAAGGATATACTATAACTGTAAAAAATAGCAAACTATGATATTATATATTATATAGGAGGAGGGAAATTATGAAAAAGGAGATTGTTGAATGGATAAAAGCTATAGGTATGACTTTAATAGTAGGTTTTATTATCACCTCCTTTATAGGTGGAACTAGAGTTCATGGTAGTTCTATGAATCCAACTTTGGCTCAAGATGATTTTTTAATTACCTTTAATAATATAAAAAATATAGACAGAGGAGATATTATTATTGCAAATACGGATTTAGAGATTACCTCAGAGGATTTAAAGGACCTAGCACCTTTAAGCAAGTTAAAAGCAGGTAGTACTAAAAAGGTAATAAAGCGAGTAATTGCTGTAGAAGGAGATAGCTTAATAATCAAAGATGGAAGGGTATATCTAAATGGGGAAGAGCTAAGGGAAAACTATATTAATGGAAATGAAACCTTTGGTGATTTGATCATAGAAAGGATCCCTAAAGGAAAGGTATTTGTCATGGGAGATAATCGAGGTAATAGTCTAGATAGCAGAGATGAAAGGATTGGATTGGTAGATAGGGATGATGTAGTAGGAAAGGCAGTTTTTCGCCTATTTCCCTTTTCAAAATTTGGTTTATTAAAATAATCAATATAAAGGAGATGGAAATATGAAGGAAATAGTATTAGCAGGAGGTTGTTTTTGGGGAATAGAAGAATATATGTCTAGAATAGATGGGGTAGTAGATACAAAAGTTGGTTATGCTAATGGTATAGTAGAGAACCCTACCTATGAACAAGTATGTACCAATACTACTGGGCACGCTGAAGCATGCTATGTCAAATTCGATGAAAATATAATATCCTTAGAAGAATTGTTAAATAAATATTGGAATATAATTGATCCAACTCTTCTAAATAGACAAGGCCCAGATATTGGTAGTCAATATAGGACGGGTATATACTATATAGACGAAAAAGATTTACCTACTATAATGAAGTCCTTTGAAGAACAGAAGAAAAAATATAATGAGCCAATAGTTACAGAAGTAGAGCCTTTGAAAACTTTTTATGAGGCTGAAGAATATCATCAAAAATATCTAAAAAAGAATCCAGGAGGTTATTGTCATATAAATCTAGATGCCTAATAATGAAATAGCTATCCATTAGGTATACCTAATGGATAGCTATTTATTATGGTAAAAGATTATTCAAATAGTTTTTCTATAATATCCAAGTTTAATTCATCAAAATTTGAAATTACTAAATCTGCTTGGGACAGATCCTGCTCTCCTGAACCAGGATTTTTAAGACCAATACATTTCATCCCAGCAGCTTTGGCTGCTACAACTCCATTTTTAGCATCTTCAATTACTAAGCAATCCGATGGTTTAATTCCCATTTCTTTTACAGCTTTTAAAAATATCTCTGGATGAGGCTTTCCATGGATAACATCATCACCACTTATGGATACTTTAAAATATCTATCCAATTTAAATCGATCCATCACTAGATCTACTATTTTCCTATTATTTGAAGAGGCCAATCCCATTATGTATCCTTTATCATGGAGAGTTTTTATAAATTGTTCAAAATTATCTACTAGTTTAACTAGATGAATATTTTCAATAAATCGCTTTCTCTTAATATCAATGATTTCCTCTAAAGATTTTTCAATATTAAATTTGTCTTTTAGTATACTCCACATGTGATAATCCGTAGTACCTATAAGAGCATTATGTTCTTCTTTGGTCATCTTTCCTCCTAATTCTTCTAATAATTCCATTTCCAATTTTTGATGTAAAGGTTCGCTATCGATTATAACCCCATCCATATCAAATATAATTCCTTTCAATTTACCACTCCTTATCCATTGATTATAGAAGAAATATTTAATATAATACTAGATGTTGTCTTTTAAAAATATGTCTAAAATTGAATATACACTATATTTGAATATAAGTCAAAATTATCTCAATAATCATCATCCCAACATATTGACACAACATATAGAGCTTTGATAATATATATATACAATATATTGTAATATATCTAAAATTGGGGGTAATAAAATGATTACTAAAATCAAAAAAAGAGATGGAAGGGAAGTGCCTTTCAATATTGAAAAAATAGCAAATGCAATATTTAAGGCAGCTCAAGCAGCTGGAGGTCAGGATTATGATTTAGCTTTAAAATTAGCTGAAGAAGTAACTTTTCAATTAAATGAAAAGTATGAAGGCCAAGTTCCAGGTGTGGAAGATATCCAGGATGTAGTAGAGAAAACTCTTATAGAAAAGGGTCATGCTAAAACTGCTAAAGAATATATTTTGTACAGAGCTGAAAGGACTAGAATCCGAGAAATGGATACAAGGTTAATGAGGGTATACGAGGATTTAACCTTTAAAAGGGCAGAAGATGTAGATATTAAAAGGGAAAATGCCAATATAGATGGTAATACCGCTATGGGTACTATGTTGAAATACGGTTCAGAAGGGGCAAAGGAATTCTACGATTTGTTTGTGTTAAATCCTGCCCATTCAAAAGCCCATAAAAATGGAGATATACATATCCATGATTTAGATTTTTTGACTTTAACTACTACTTGTTGTCAAATAGATATAGTAAATTTATTTAATGGTGGTTTTAACACAGGACATGGATATTTAAGGGAACCTAATGATATCCAATCTTATTCAGCACTAGCCTGTATTGCAATCCAATCCAACCAAAACGATCAACATGGTGGTCAAAGTATACCTAATTTTGACTATGGGATGGCATTGGGAGTGAGAAAAACTTACAGGAAAACTTATAGACAGAATCTGCTTAAAAGTATTGAACTATTGGTAGAAGATGTAGATCTAAAAGATAATGTAAACAATATATTTAGTATATTGGAAAAAGAATATAATCTAGTACCTACTTTGGAAGATAATGATGAATATAAGCAGAAGGAAGCTGAATACTTAAAGGAGCTTTTAAATGACAATAAAATAGTTGAAAGAATACAGGATTTTGCTGAAAGAAATGCTTATAAAGACACGGATAGAAGGACTTATCAAGCCATGGAGGCATTGATTCATAATTTAAATACTATGCATTCTAGAGCAGGAGCACAAATCCCCTTTAGTTCTATTAATTACGGTACAGACACTTCTCCTGAAGGAAGGATGGTTATGAGAAATCTTCTTCTATCTACAGAAGTGGGATTAGGAAATGGTGAAACTCCCATATTCCCAATACAGATATTTAAAGTAAAAGAAGGAGTAAACTATAATCCAGGAGATCCTAATTATGATCTATTTAGATTGGCTTGTAAAGTAAGCGCTAAAAGATTATTTCCTAATTTCTCCTTTATAGATGCTCCCTTCAATATTAAGTACTATAAAGAAGGACATCCAGAAACAGAAATTGCCTATATGGGCTGTAGAACTAGAGTTATTGGAAATGTATATGATCCATCTAGAGAAATAGTTAATGGTAGGGGTAATTTAAGTTTCACTACAATTAATTTACCTAGATTAGGCTTAAAACATCGAGGAGATATAAAGGGCTTTTATGAAGAATTAGATAGCACTATAGATTTAGTAATAGAACAGCTAATAGAAAGGTTTGAAATACAAGCAAGTAAAAAGGTACACAATTTCCCATTTTTAATGGGTCAAGGTATATGGATTGATTCCGATAAGCTAAATAAGGATGATGAAATAAGAGAAGTGTTAAAACATGGTACTTTATCCATTGGATTTATTGGATTGGCAGAGTGTTTAAAAGCTTTAACAGGATTTCATCATGGGGAAAGTATAGAGTCTCAAAAATTAGGTTTGGAAATTATAGGTCATATGAGGGATAGGATGGATGAAACTAGTAGACAATTTGGTATGAATTTTACATTATTGGCTACTCCAGCAGAGGGTACTGCAGGTAGATTTGTAAAAATGGATAGGGAGATATTTGGAGAAATTGAAGGAATTACAGATAGAGAATATTATACCAATAGTTTCCATGTACCTGTATACTATGAAATTACAGCTTTTAAAAAGATAAATATAGAAGCTCCTTATCATGAGTTGACTAATGCAGGGCATATCACCTATGTGGAACTAGATGGGGATCCAACTCAAAATCTAGATGCTTTTGAAAAAATAGTAAGAGCAATGAAGGAAGCAGGTGTGGGATACGGTTCTATAAATCATCCAGTAGATAGGGATCCAGTATGTGGGTTTACAGGAATAATAGGGGACACTTGTCCTAAATGCGGTAGAGAAGAAGGAAATGTTAAGTTTCAAAGGATAAGAAGGATAACTGGTTATTTAGTTGGCACATTAGAAAGATTTAATGATGCAAAAAGAGCAGAAGAAAGAGATAGAGTAAAGCATTTTTCTTGTTCCTATAAATAAAGAGGTGGCAATATGGAAGATGAAGTAAAGATTGCAGGAATCATAAAAGAATCCATAGTAGATGGTCCGGGGATTAGATTAGTGGTATTTACCCAAGGTTGTGTTCACAATTGTATAGGTTGTCATAATCCTGAAACTCATTCTTTTAGTGGAGGCTATTATATGAAAATAGATGAGATAATAAATATGATTAAAGAAAATCCTCTATTAGATGGTATAACATTAAGTGGCGGAGATCCTTTTGTTCAAGCAAAGGCTTGTGCTAATTTAGCTAACAAAGTAAAAGAAATGGGATTAAATGTGGTTACCTATACAGGCTATACTTTTGAAGAGATAATCCAGGAGATGAAGATAAATCATAGTTGGGAAAAACTATTGTATGCTACGGATATATTAATAGATGGAAGATTTGACATAACCAAAAAGAGTTTATTATTAAAGTTCAGGGGTTCAAAGAATCAGAGGATAATAAATGTAAAAAAATCCCTAAATGAAAATAAGATAATTTTAGCAGATATATGAACATAAGGGCATCTAACCAAATTTTTGGATAGATGCCTTTTAAGCTAGGGGGAGTATTAAATATTAATTAATTCATCTATTTTGGCAGCTAAAATAAAATCATTTTCATGAAGACCTTGGATTTTATGAGTCCAAAGTTTTATGACCACTTTTCCCCAAGATAGATATATATCAGGATGGTGACCTTCATTTTCTGCTAATTGTCCTACTTTATTAACAAAATCAAGTCCTTCTTTAAAGTTTTTAAATCTATAGGTTTTTTCTATATATTTATTATCTATTACTTTCCAGCCTTCCTTTAATGAAGGTAGTAATTCTTTAATCTCCTCTTCATTTAAAGTTGGTGCACCTACACTACAGGGAACACATTTTTTAGTAAGTAGTTCACTCATATTTTCACCACCTTTTACAAATTGGAAAATTCTATTCGATGTATTCATACCCAAAAGCTATAAGATTATCACGTATTTATTTTAAAACTATATAATATAGATTAGATTTTGAGATAAGAAGGATTATAACTATAAATATAGAATAAATATTATATGATAAAAAAATAATCAAAAGAGGTGGACAGATGAGACCTATAGATATGCATTGTGATACTATACTAGGATTAATAGATGATAAAGGGGGTTTGGGACTATATGAAAATAATCTAAGTGTAGATATTAAAAAACTAAAAAAGGGGAATTCATTAGCTCAATTTTTTGCAATGTGGGTAAATATAAAGAGTAAAAAGGATCCAATGGAGAATTGTCTTGAATTAATAGATAGATTTTATGTAGAGCTTGAAAAGAATTCCCATAGCATTTCAATAGCAACAAATTATGAAGATATAATAAAGAATGATGATAGTGATAAGATTTCTGCTATTCTTACCATTGAAGAAGGAGGTACAATTAAAGGTGAATTATATAATTTAAGGAACTTTTATAGATTAGGGGTAAGGGCAATAACTCTTACATGGAATGAACCTAATGAAATAGGATACCCTAATACGACTAGTAAATACAGGTCTAAAGGACTAACTAAATTTGGTCAACAAGTTGTAGATGAGATGAATCGATTAGGTATGCTAATAGATGTTTCACATCTTTCAGATGAAGGATTTTATGATGTAGCTAAATTAAGCTCTAAACCTTTTATAGCTTCCCATTCAAACTCAAGAACTATGAAGAATCATCCTAGAAACCTTACTGATGATATGATAAAGGTTCTTTCGGAAAGTGGAGGGGTAATGGGTATATGCTTTGAAAGGGATTTTCTAGGAAATACTGAAAAAGCTAGAATAGAGGATATGATTAGACATATTAAACACATTAAAAACATTGGAGGAATAGAAGTAATAGCTCTAGGTTCTGATTTTGATGGCTCCCATCCTAATTGTGAAATAAACAATATTGGTGAAATAGAAAAGCTTGCTTTTGCTTTAAGTGATAATAAGTTTTCTGAAGATGAAATAGATAAGATTTTTTATAAAAATGTCTTAAGAGTAATAAAGGATGTATTATAGATAAACAAAAATTCAACTAAGGAGGAAGGGATTACCCTTATAGTTTGGATAAACTTGGCATGTTACTGCTCATTGACCAAGAAGCTCCCACTTCAACGAATGTATGGGAGTAAGTGGCGAGTAGTTTACATATAAGTATAATGGAGGTATTATATGTCTAAAAATTATCGTTTTGATACTAAAACTATACATGGTGGCTATACTGGTAAAAATCCAGAAAATGCATTAAATCCACCAATATTTCAAACTTCTACTTTTACTTTTGATAGTATAGAACATGTGGAAAAAGTTATGAGTTTTGAATCTGATGATTATGTATATACTCGGGGGAACAATCCTACTTTAAGACTATTTGAAAATAGAATGGCAGAACTAGAATATGGAAAAGGAGCAGTGGCCTTTTCTTCAGGTATGGCTGCCATATCCTCAGTATTGTTTTCCTTTTTAAAACCAGGAGATAATGTAATAGTTCATAAAACCCTATATGGTTCAAGTTATAGTGTAGTTACTAAACTTTTGCCAGAATACCATGTAAATTATAAAATTGTAGACCTTACAAATACAGAGGAATTTATAAAAGCCATAGATGAAAATACTAAATTAGTTTATTTTGAAAGCCCATCTAATCCTGATTTGTCTATTATAGATATTAAAAAAATATCACAAATTGCCCATGAAAAAAACATAAAAGTAGTAGTAGATAATACCTTTGCTTCTCCCTATTTTCAAAATCCATTATTATTAGGTGCGGATGTAGTGGTCCATAGTGCTACCAAATATATTTGTGGTCATGGAGATGTAGTAGGAGGAATAGCTATATCCCAAGATAACTACTATATTCAAAGCTTAAAATTTGAATATATGTGTGAATTTGGTGGTGCCATGAGCCCCTTTGATGCTTGGCTTCTTTTAAGGGGATTAAAAACTCTAGGGATTAGAATGAGGCAACATGAAGAAAATGCCCTAACTGTAGCAAATTATTTGGAAAATCACCCAAAAGTTAAAAAAGTAAATTATCCAGGTCTAGAAAGCTTCAATGGACACAATATAGCCAAAGAACAGATGAATGGCTTTGGTGCCATGATTAGCTTTGAATTAAGTGGAAATCTACAAGATGCCATAAAATTTGTAGAAAGTGTAGAATTAGCTCAATTAGCCGTAAGTTTAGGGGATTGTGAAACCTTAATAGAGTTGCCAGCAGCTATGACTCATAGAGGATATCCAAAAAAGAAAATTGAAGAATTTGGTCTAACGGAAAGTATGATAAGAATTTCAGTTGGTATAGAGGACAAACGGGATATACTAGAGGATTTGGAGCAGGCTTTTAATCAAATTTGAGAAATGGGCCAACTTTTGGCTGAATTTGAGATATATTTAAAGTTTAATGAAATAATAAAAATAGCCTTTGGAAGCGGTAGTGGGACAGTAAAAACTGTCCCACTACTAAACTTAATTTGTTTATTTAGCTAATTCATATATTGCCTTTCCATATATCCTAGTTAAGAGTAATAGATGGTCTATGGATATAAATTCATTTGGTTGATGAGCTAGTTCTTCTTGATCTGGAAGTACAGGTCCAAAAGCTACTGCATTTTCCATAGCTCTAGCATAGGTTCCACCACCTATAACTAATGGTTTACTTTTTTTATCTCCTGTTTCTTCTCTATATACTTTCATCAATTTTTGAACTAAAAAATGGTCTTCAGGAATATATAAAGGTTTCATTTCTTCTTTATCTTCAATTAGTTCAATTCCTGTACCTTTTAGATTTTCTCTAATTCCATCATATACTTGTTGAGAGGTAAATGTAATAGGGTATCTTATATTTATGGATAGTATTATTTTGTTGTCTTCCATACGTATAACTCCTGGGTTGAAGTTTAATTTTCCAGATACTTCATCTTCAAATCCGCATCCTATTCCTTCACCATGATGTTTAAAAGCTATTTTTTTATTATACATGTTTATAAATTCACATATATCACATTCACAATCTATTATACTTCCTAAGAATTCCATTATATAGCTTATAGCATTTTTACCCTTTTCAGGAGTAGATCCATGAGCTGAAACACCTTTTGCTTTTACTGTTAAAGTGTTTTCATCTTTCTCTAGAGTCATTTGGTATTGTTTCTTTTCTAGAAATCTTTCAAAAGCATCTTCTACTCGTTTAATATCTTTAACCTCTAATGTAGCTTCACAGTAGTCTGGAACCATATTGACTGCATTTCCACCTTTTATATTTTTTATTGTTATATTGTTTGTACAATTTGTCTTTATATCTTTAACTAGGTCAAATTTAATGATTCCTTTTTCTCCATGAATAACAGGGAAATTAGCATCAGGAGTAAATCCAATATTTGGGGATTTTTCATGTTCAAAATAATATTTCATACATCCCCAACCTGTTTCTTCGTTGGTACCAAATATAAGTCTTACTTTTTTGTTCAAAGGTACTTTCATATCTTTTAGTATATTCATAGCATGTAAAATTGCCATAGCAGGCCCTTTATCGTCTATAGCACCTCTTCCATATATTCTACCATCATGTATTTCTGCTCCATAGGGTGGATATTTCCATCCATCTCCTTCAGGTACCACATCTAGGTGAACTAATACTCCTAATGTTTCATCACCTTCTCCAAATTCTGCATATCCTGCATATCCATCTAAATTTTTAGTCTTAAATCCCATTTGTTTTGATAAATTTAAAGCATATTCCAATGCTCTATAAGGACCTTCTCCAAAAGGCATACTTTCTTTTGGTTTATCTTCAACACTTTTGATTTTTATAATCTCTTGAGTTGTGGATATTATATCGTCTTTTCTTTGTTCTACTATTTCTTTAATATTCATACATACTACTGGCATTTGTAATTGCCAGGATTTCACCACCTTTCTTTTTATTCAATGAATTTAATAAAATCGTTGCTTTTCAATATGTTAATATATTGTACTAGTCTTTCATATAGGGGTTCTGCTTTTTCACCAAAATTTTCTTCCACAAGTTTACCGATTTGATATATATTATTATTACCATCTATGTTGCTCCATATAAAGCTACCTATTTCATCTAAATCAATTTTTAAATTTTCAGGAGCAAAGAACAACTTTATAGCTATTTTTTCAATTAAAGAATCTCTGGGAACTATCAATTGAACATTACCGTTACTTTTTACTTTGTATTTAATTTTTTTAGATTTAATAGGTATGAATGTTAAGTAGTTTTTATCTTTTTTCTCTTTTTTATTTCCTATCAATTTATTATACACCTCAATTAGGAAAAATTATCTTGGGGATATCCCCAAGATAATTTTTAGTTTTCTTCAGTTTTTTTCCATAGTGAATTTTTTAGAAGACTTATTGCTAATAATGCGAAAAATATTATAGCTCCGACTTTGCCTAAAGCTTCATTACCAAATGCAACTTTATCTGCTACTGTTAGTGCTTCTCCTGTAGCGCTTGTTCCAGCTGGAATTACTGCAAGTATTGCAAGTATAATTCCTATAACACCTTCTCCTGCTATAAGACCTGAAGAATATAATATTCCGCTATCGATTTTTTCTTGAGCAACCTTTTCATCTAATTTCTTATTATTTTTCTTACTATCCAATATACCTCTTATAATTCCACCTATCATTATAGGGGTACTTAAGTGGATTGGCAGATATAATCCTACTGCAAAGGGAAGTATTTGAACTCCTAATAGTTCTACTACTGCTCCTATACCTACTCCCATAAATACTAATGCCCATGGCAGATTGCCTTCCATAACTCCTTCTATGACAAGTCTCATCATAGCAGATTGTGGAGCAGGAAGTTCTTTAGATCCAAATCCCCATGCACTATCTAGTAGAATTAATACCCATCCTATTACTAATGCTGCTGCTACAACACCAATAAGTTCACCAATTTGTTGTTTTTTAGGAGTTGCTCCTACTAAATATCCAGTTTTTAAGTCTTGTGACATATCACCTGCTATAGCAGAGATAATACATATAACTGTACCTACCATTAAGGCACCTATCATTCCTTCTTCTCCAGTAAATCCAATAGCTTTAAATATTATACTTGTAATTAAAAGAGTAGCTATTGTCATACCAGAAACAGGGTTATTACTACTTCCTATTAATCCCACAAGTCTAGCAGAAACTGTTGCAAATAAGAATCCAAATATTGCAATTATAATTGCACCAGCTAGTCCAACAGGTATAACAGGGGTTATTGCTATGAATAATATTACTATTATTATACCAATTAATGCTGTTCTCATAGACATGTCTTGTTCTGTTCTCAATGTTGAAATTTCAGTATCTCTATTTTTAAGATCTGCTAAAGACTCTTTAAAAGTTTTTACAATTAAAGGTAAGGATTTAATAAGGCTTAATATACCTCCAAAAGCTACTGCTCCAGCACCAATATATCTTAAGTAATTTTCCCATATTTCCCAATATCCTAGTTCAAGTAATGGTTTTGTTGCAGGATATATTATATCTGGTATATATTGTCCAAGATGTGCAAAAAGTGGCATAATTACAAACCAACCTAAAACAGCACCTGAAAGCATGTACGCAGATATAGTAGGTCCAACTATAAATCCAACGCCTAAAAGTGCTGGTAGTACATCAATTCCTATTGCAGAACCTTTGTATCCAGTTATTTCCCATTCTATTTCACTAGGGAATATTTTAAATCCATCAGCTATAAATTTATATAAAGCACCTATTCCTAAACCAGAGAATACAGTTTTTGCTTTTACGCCACCTGTTTCTCCTGCTTTTAATACTTCTGCACAAGCTGTTCCTTCTGGATAAGGTAAAGTACCATGTTCATTAACTATAAGAGCTTTTCTAAGAGGAAGCATAAAGAATACTCCTAATAAACCTCCTATAAGTGCAGTGATGGTGATTTCCATCATGTCAGGTTCTGCCATTCCTAATTCTTGAGCCCATATGAATAATGCAGGTAGTGTAAATATTGCTCCTGCCGCTAAGGATTCTCCAGCTGATCCTATAGTTTGTACCATGTTGTTTTCAAGTATAGATTCTTTTTTCATTATGCCTCGTATAACACCCATTGAAATTACTGCTGCAGGTATAGAAGCACTAATGGTCATGCCTACCCTTAATCCTATATAGGCATTTGCAGCACCAAATACTACAGACATTATAATACCTAAAATAATTGATGTGGTAGTAAGTTCAGGCATTGTTTCTTTTGCTGAAACATAAGGGGTAAATTCATTTTTTTTATTATTTCCACTATTCATCAAAAGCACCTCCTGTTTAATTAACATTAGAGCAATAAAATAATGGTAGATGGGCATCACCATTTAATATAAATATACCATAACAAATAGATATAGTCAATATAAGGAAATTTATCCTATTAAAGTTATATTTCTTAATATGTACATAATTTAAATTTAACTTGTATCTTTGGATGTATGAATTAAGAACAATCTATATTCTAGATTATAATTTATCAGCATTTATTAGTAATTAAATTAAAAATATGTAGATTTACCCTTGTATAATTATATATATTTATATATTCATCACATTAATTAAATGTATCCTATTTATCTCATCCATTGTACTTATAGAATATTGTGATAGAATAGGCATTAAAGATACTGTCATAATTTTGGGAGGGCAACCAACAGATGGGGCAATTTTTCTAATAAAGTAGATGGAGCATTAATCCTATTTTGCAATAATTTTGTTCTTATTTACATTGTGAAGGTAAAATATTTAATTATGAATATATAAAGCAAAACAAGTAAAAATAATGAGTTAATATGAGACGGTAAGTACAATTCCAAAAGGAGGTAAACATATGTTAATTATCAAAAATTGTAGACTAATGGATATGGTAAGTATTGATGAAAAAATTAAAGATATTCATATTAACAAGGAGGGAAAGATAGAGGCCATTGAGGATAAAATAGATATTAAAGATTATTCCAATGTGGAGGTAATTAATGCCAAGGGAAGATTGGTAACCCCAGGTTTTATAGAGCCCCATTGTCATATGGGAGTTTATGAAACTGGTATAAGGGAAGGTATGGATGGAAATGAATCCACAAATCCTGTTACACCTCAGTTAAGGGCAATAGACGCAATTGATCCTATGGATGCAGCCTATGATGTAGCCATAAGGCATGGTGTTACAACAGTAGTAGCTGGACCAGGAAGTGCCAATATTATTGGAGGTACCTTTGCTGCAATGAAAACCTATGGAAATATATTGGACAAGTCCCTTATAAAAGAAGAAGTGTGTATGAAAATGGCTTTAGGGGAAAATCCTAAGTTTAATTATGGTAAAAGAGGTAAGGCCCCATCTACTCGTATGATGAGTGCTGCCATCATGAGGGAACAATTATTTAAAGCTAAGGAATATTATGAAAAATTTAAGGAATATGAAAAGAGTAAAGACAAATCTAAAGGTTTTGATTATGATCTAGGCCTACATAATCTAATGAGAGTATTTGATGGAATGAGAGTGAAAATCCATGCTCACCAGGCAGATGATATTTTAACAGCCATAAGAATAGCAGAGGAATTTGGTCTAAGATATACTATAGACCATTGTTCAGAAGGATATTTAATAGTAGATGAACTAAAGGAGAAAAATGTTCAGTGTATAATTGGCCCTACTGTAGGAGGAAGGGGAAAATTTGAATCTCGTAACAAAACCCTAGAAAGTGCAGCTATATTGGAAGAGGAAGGTATAGATTTTGCTATAATGACTGACCATCCAGTGGTTCCAATAGAAGGCCAGGCTATGCAGTTAGCTTTGTTTGTAAAACATGGACTATCACGAGATAAAGCCTTAAAAGGAGTTACTATAAATGCAGCTAGATTGACGGATATTGATGATAGGGTTGGCAGCATAGAAGTAGGAAAAGATGGGGATATAGTAATTTGGAATGTGGATCCCCTCGATACTATGAGTGAGGTAGGTATGACCATTATAGATGGGAAAGTAGTTTATGAAAACAAGGGGGATGAGGCTTGTGTTGATTATAAAAAGATGTAATTTAATAGATATGGTAGGTATATATGAGGAGACTAGGGATATAAGAGTAGAAGATGGAAAGATAGTTGAAATTGCTAAGAATATAGACCCAGAAAGATATAAGGATGCTAAAATAATAGATGCAGAAAATAATTTTGTAACCCCTGGAATTGTAGAGCCCCATTCGGAAATGGGAGTACGAGAGCAGATATATAGACATGAAGGAAATGACTCTAACGAAGTAACAGATCCAATATTACCCCAATTAAGGGCAATAGATGCTATAAACCCTACAGATGAAGGGATTAAAGTAGCAAGGGAATCTGGAGTAACAACAGTAGTAGCAGGTCCTGGAGATTCTAATTTAATTGGAGGCACTTTTGCTGCATTTAAAACCTATGGAAGTACTGTTGATAAAATGATAATAGAAGATGAAATAGCATTTAAAATATCCTTAGGGAATACTCCTAAAAAAGCCTATGGTAGTAGAGACATGATGCCTAAAACAAGGATGGCATCTGCTGCTATGATTAGAGAGGCCTTCATAAAGGCTAAAGAGTACCATAGACAGTATCATTCAGAAAATCCTCCTAAATTTGATATGAAGATGCATTCCTTAATGAGAATATATGATGGAATGCTAGTGAAGTTTACAGCCCATCAAGCCTATGATATAGTTACAGCTATAAGATTAGGTGAGGAGTTTAATTTAAACTATACAGTAGATAAATGTAGTGAGGCGTATTTAATAGCAAAAGAATTAAAGGAGTTTCATCCAAAGCTTGTCATAGGTCCTGCTTATGGAGGAAAAAGGGATCATGAAATAAGAAATAGGGATACAATAATAGGCTCAGCAATGGAAAAAAATGGTTTGGATTTCTGTATATCTACAGGACATCCTACGGTAGATATAAGCATGACCATGGTTCAAACTATAATGATGCATAAAAAGGGACTATCTAGAAAAACTGCCTTAGAGGCCATGACTATTAATGCAGCCAATATGGTAGGCTTAGGAGATAGAATTGGTAGCATAGAAGTAGGAAAAGATGCAGATATAGTGATTTGGGATGGGGAACCTTTGGATTACTATACATCACCTAATACGGTAATTATAGATGGAAATATCGTTTATAATAGATAAAAATATTAATAATATGCGAAAAATGCGAGTAGATTTTTATATTGTTATAAAAATCTACTCGTATTTTTTCTCTTATAAAAGCAAGATTCAAGTTGATATTTATTT
>Ga0116175_1001182_pt1 | contig 17061 bp, 19 predicted proteins | sample AD_UKC125_MetaG_FD_89802 | JGI IMG/M metagenome (GOLD analysis project Ga0116175, IMG submission 89802) | Active sludge microbial communities of municipal wastewater-treating anaerobic digesters from USA - AD_UKC125_MetaG | ecosystem: Engineered > Bioreactor > Anaerobic > Digestate | place: USA... | reverse complement strand
TTGATAGGCCGTGAAGAAGACAAGGAAATAACGGTTCAAGAATGGGCTGATTATGTTGGCACGATAAATTATGAGATTGTATGTTTATTGACAGATCGTTTGCCTCGCAAACATCAATAAGATAAATAAATCAACTTTTAATCAAAAATCTATCATTTTCTGCTGGTAAGCGAATCTACCAGAAAATGATAGATTTTTTTGTTCTCTATCTCCTGACTGAGGGAAATGTCACACTCATGGTTCTAAAATGTGTAATAATCTGATGTTACATGAATTAATGACTGGAAGCGGTAAAGGGCAAACGGAGGTCTATTCCAAAGAAAGTACCTATAGTATTTTATGTTAATGATTGAGGTCTAATGAATGCTAGTAATTACTTGACATTTAAAGAGAATCGGTCTACAATACAATCATATATGGTTATAACCAGTTTGATAAAATATATATGAAATATAAGGGGGCCAATATGGTTAGCTACATCAAAGCAAAATCAATTATTCTTGCAGATAGTGAGAAAGTTGATGCATATTTGGAAATTACTGATGATGGGCAGTTCGGTCACATTATTACCGAAAAACCAGATGGAAATATAATAGATTACTCAGACTATCATATCGCACCGGGCTTGGTGGATACGCATATCCACGGCTATGCGTCACATGATGTGATGGATAATGATTTTGAAGGAATTAAAGTTATTTCAGATGGCTTGCTAGCCTGTGGTGTTACTTCTTGGTTGCCGACAACACTGACAGATTCGACTGAAAATTTAGATGCAGTCTGTGAAACGATTGGTCAACATGCAGGTGAAGAAACAGGGGCTAAAATTCAAGGTATCTTTTTGGAAGGGCCATTCTTTACAGAAAAATACAAGGGCGCTCAAAATCCTAAGTATATGAGTGATCCTTCTATTGAGAAGTTAGACCGCTGGCATAGTCTATCGAATGGTTTGGTGAATAAGATTGCTATTGCTCCAGAACGAGAAGGAGTTAAAGAATTCATTGAATTTGCAAATAGCAAAGCTATTCATACCGCTTTAGCACACAGTGATGCAACCTTTGCTCAAGCGCAGGCTACGGTTGAAGCAGGTGCTAATATTTTTGTTCATGTCTATAATGGTATGAGTGGACTACATCATCGTGAACCTGGCATGGTCGGTGCAGCTTTAAGTTTACATGATGTTTATGCAGAAATGATTTGTGACGGACATCATGTTCATCCAGCAGCAGCGGAAATTGTGGTTAAGGCCCGTGGAGCAAAAGAGACAGTTCTAATCACTGACTGTATGAGAGCCGGAGGTATGGGCGAGGGTGAATCAAGACTTGGGGAATTTGAAGTCATTGTTAAAGATGGAACGGCTCGCCTCAAAGAAAGTGGAAGTTTAGCAGGTTCTATTTTGGAATTGATTGAAGCTGTACAAAATGTGGTGAGCTGGGGATTGGTCAGCCTTCCCGATGCATTACGTATGGCTTCATTAGCACCAGCACGTTCTGTCAATATTGATCATATTTGTGGCCTAATTGCTGAAGGTCGTGCAGCTGATTTTATTGTAGTAGATGATGCAGGTCATCTGAAAGCTACTTATTTAGATGGTGTGAAACGGTTCGGCTAATCAACCGAAAAATCATCTAAAAAAAACTTGGTTAATAATTGTCTATTATGTATTCTTAAGGAGGATTCTAATGACCAAATTGCAACTATAACAAACTAAGTATGAACATATGACTCGCTTGTCAAATGGAAATCAGGTTATCGCAGCACTTGCGAATGACCAACGAGGTGCCTTGAAACGGTTGTTGGCAGCAGCCGCTGGTGGTGGAGGTTTTGCTAATGATATTTTGGTGGACTTCATAAAAGTCATTTCTAGCGAACTATCCCCATATGCCAGTTCCATTCTTCTTAATGCAGAGTATGGAGTGACTGCGTCTGAACTGCGTCATGCAGATTGTGGGTTTATCGCTGCCTATGAAAAAACCGAATATGATGCTTCGACACCAGGACGTTTACCAGATCTTCTTCCAATTTGGTCAGCAAAACGTATCAAAGAATTAGGTGCAGATGCGGTTAAAATTTTGTTGTACTATGACGTAGACGACAAACCTGAAATTAATGATATTAAACATGCTTTGGTTGAACGGATTGGTAGTGGATGTATTGCGGAAGATATTCCTTATTTTTTTAGAAATTCTAACCTATGATGCAAGTGACATGGATGTAACTTCACGGGAGTATGCAAGCTTAAAATCTGTGCAATGCGTGAATTCAGCAAACCACGGTATAATGCAGACGTTCTTAAGGTAGAAGTGCCTGTAAATATGAATTTTGTCGAAGACTATACAAGTGAAGAATCTGTTTATACTGCAGATGAAGCAAGAGCCTATTTCAAAGAGCAATCGGAAGCTACTCATTTGCCATTTATATATTTGAGTGCAGGTGTCTCAGCTAAACTTTTCCAAGAAACTTTTGTCTTTTCAAAAGAATCAGGGTCAACCTTTAATGGTGTGCTCTGTGGTCGTGCGACATGGAAAGATGCAGTGGCTATTTTTGCCAAAGAAGGTGAAGAAGCTGCTAAGGCTTGGTTAGCAGATCAAGGTCGCCGAAATGTTGAAGAATTAAATGACGTCCTTGTAACAAAAGCAAGTCCATGGACTGAAAAGGTTGAAGTGAACTAATTCATAAACTTTTCTAATGATAGCTTAATAAGAAAAATCCAGAGCTTTTAATAACTCTGGATTTTTTAGGATTCATGACCTAGCACTGAAAAACTTCTAAAGGTATGAAGACGTTTTTAGTTAAAAAAGGCTGCATATAATGCCTGTAAAGCTTTTTCTTTTTCTTCTGTTTTGACTACGAACATGACAGAAACTTCACTAGCACCTTGTGAAATCATAGCTAAATTAACATTTTGGTTGGATAAGGCACTAGTTGCGGTCGCAGTTACACCGACATGGCTCTTCATATTTTCACCGACAATCATGATAATAGACAAGCCGTGTTCGATTTCAGCCTTATCAACTTCCATTTTTGTTTTCAATTGACGTAGAATTTCAGCTTCTTTGATTGGTGTCAATTCTCTATTTCTAAGTACGATGGACAAATCATCAATACCAGTTGGCATATGTTCAAAACGAATGTTTAAATCCTCTAAAATTTGAAGGACTTTGCGCCCGAATCCGACTTCACGGTTCATGAGGTATTTAGAAATATTGATGCTGACAAAACCATCATCTGCAGCAATCCCAACGACAGGGAGAGTTTGATCTGTATGATCAAGAACAATTCTAGTACCTGGGTGGCTAGGGTTATTGGTATTTTTAATAACCAATGGAATACGACCGCGATAAGCAGGAAGAAGGGCCTCATCATGAAGAACGGAGAAACCTGCATATGCTAATTCACGCATCTCACGATAGGTTAGTTCTTTGATAGAGTGTGGGTGTTTGATAATTCCAGGGTGAGCAGCAAAGATCCCATCTACATCTGTAAAATTTTCATACAGATCTGCCTTAACCCCTGCAGCAACGATGGATCCTGTGATATCAGATCCACCCCGTGAGAAGGTACAAACTTGATTGTCAACAGTCACCCCAAAGAATCCAGGGATGATCAAGACTTCCTCTGCATTTCGCAATTCTTCAATTTTATCATAGCTCGAAGGAAGAATTCGTGCATTTCCTGGTTCAGAACTTACAATAATGCCAGCCTTTTTCGGATGAACATAGCGTGCTGGTAACCCTCTAAAAGTAAAGTATTCAGCGATTAATTTTGCATTGTTATCTTCCCCAGCGGATAAAAAAGTATCGTAAAGGAATTCGTTATCATTAATTGGTAAGTTGGCAAGAGAAATGATGTTTTCAGCAATTTTCTTCATGCTATTAGCTGAAAAACCAAGTTCATCGACCATTGCCTGGTAACGGTTGATAATCCACTCTTGGCTTGCTGTTACATCTTTCCCATCAACATATTCTCTGTAATACTTAATTAATGCATCTGTAACCTTTGTATCTTCAGCATTGCGTTTTCCAGGTGCTGAAACAACAACAAAACGGCGTTCAGAATCCGATTGAACAATGTTGAATACTTTTTCTAATTGACCGGCAGAAGCAAGGGAACTTCCACCAAATTTTACCACTTTCATTCTAATCTCCTTGAATATTTTTTTCTATTATAGCAGAATAAGGCGGAATTGTCAGTATGTTCAGAAAAATCTTGGTGAGAAACCTAATAAAATACGAACAAGGTTTGTTGTTGAAAAATTTCAGAAAATCGAAAATCCTTATTAACTATGATACAATAGAGGAGTTAGGAGGCCAGAATGGTAAAAGCAATTATTTTTGACATGGATGGAGTAATTTTTGATACAGAATCATTTTATTTTCAGCGGCGTATAGATTTCTTGCTGACGAAAGGGTTGTCAGTGAGTCATCTGAAACCATCCTTTTTTATTGGAGGGCGTGCTGGTCAAGTATGGCAACGTATTTTAGGAGATGATTACGAAAAATGGGATGTTCCTGTGCTGGAGGAGGAGTACCGAATTTATAAGGAGAATCGTCCCACACCTTACGCTGAACGAGTATTTCCAGATGTCAAGTCTGTCTTAGAGCGACTCAGTTTACATCCTGTCCCGCTTATTCTGGCATCAAATACTGATCGAATTGATATTGAGAGAGCCTTGAAAGAAACGGGAATTCGCTCGTATTTCAGTCAAATCTATTCAGCAATGGATTGTGTAGCACCCAAACCAGATCCAGCTGTTTATGAACAAGCTGCAAAAGCAACAGGGGTTCCAAAATCGGACATTTTGGTTTTTGAAGATAGTGCCAAAGGGATTGAGGCCGCAAAAGCAGCTGGTTTAACCGTATGGGCTATTCGTGATCAACAATTTGGAATGGATCAATCCAAAGCGGATAAGTTGGTTGATAGCCTTGAACAGGCCTTGGAATGGCTACAACTTTAATACCAATTCCTACTTACCCGTCATAACCAAATATCTTTTAAAAGTTGGCTTTGCCAGCTTTTTTTCAGCTGTCACACTTTCGTGTAAAGAAAATAGTAAGTCTGTCAAAAACTATGTTACAATGGAAAACAAGAATTTGAAATTTGATATTCAAACCTTTTAAATATCAAATTATTTTAGAAGGAGGATGGTATGGCCTACCAAACGATTCGCTATGAAGTAATCGATTCAATTGCTATTTTGACTCTCGATAGACCTGATGTGTCAAATGGGTTTAATATTCCCATGTGTGAGGAAATATTAAATGCCATTCAACTTGCAGAAAATGATGAAACTGTAAAAATCTTACAAATTCAAGCAGAGGGCTCCGTTTTCTCAGTAGGGGGAGATCTGGTGGAGATGAAGCGTGCCGTAGATGAAGATGATATTGGTTCGCTCGTCAAAATTGCTGAGCTCGTCAATGATATTTCGTTTGCGCTGAAGAAAATACCTAAAATTGTTTTAATGGTAACAGATGGTGCGGTTGCTGGAGCAGCTGCCAATATGGCAGTAGCGGCAGACTTTGTTATTGCATCAAGTAAAACAAAGTTCATTCAAGCCTTTGTAGGTGTTGGGCTAGCCCCAGATGCGGGTGGCATCTTCTTGCTTAGTCGGGCGATTGGTAGCAATCGTGCTAGTCAATTAGCCATTACTGGAGAAGGGCTATCCGCTGATAAGGCCCTGGAATATGGTATTGTTTATAAACTGGCTGAGCCAGAAAAATTAGAGAAGGTAGTTGCCCAAGTGTTAAAAAAACTCTTGCGTGGCTCTGTTAACTCCTATGGTGCCATTAAACAATTGGTTTGGGAAAGTCAGTTTAAGGACTGGGAGTCATATCGTCAATTGGAGTTAGCCATGCAAGAATCTCTAGCCTATAAAGATGATTTTAAAGAAGGTGTTCGGGCACATGCTGAACGTCGGAGACCGATATTTATCGGGAAATAATGACAGATTGTTCAAAAAAATGTTTGACATTCAAAGTTTTATGGTTTATACTTTGACTATCAAAGTAAAGGAGGCCTGTTTTGAAAGATCCAAAAGTGAATGACTATTTAACGGCCATTTTTAATAATGTGTTAGTGATTGAAGAAACAAGCCTGCGTAGTAGCCGATTTAATGACATTTCCATAAAAGAAATGCACACGATTGATGTGATTGGAAATATTGATGGGGCTACACCGAGTGATGTAGCTCGGACTTTGATGGTTACTTTGGGAACCGTGACAACCAGCCTGAATAATTTGGAACGAAAAGGATACGTGGAACGGATTCGTTCGACCAAAGACAGGCGTGTGGTGCATATCTATTTAACAAAGAAGGGCCGATTAGTCTATCGATTGCATCAAAGATTTCATAATGAAATGGTGAAACAAATCACGGATGGAATGGATGATACGGAATACCAAGTAATGAAGAAAGGACTCATGAAACTCTATCACTTCTTGGAGGATTTGAAATGAGAACCTATGCTAAAATCAGTCAGGTAGCCCACTACCTTCCGAAGAAGATTGTGACCAATGATGATTTAGTCCAGCAAATGGATACCAGTGATGAATGGATTCGTAGCCGTACAGGTATCAGACAACGACATGTTGCTACGGACGAGACAACTAGTGAATTAGCTAGTCAGGTAGCAAAGAAATTATTGGAAAAGTCTCAACTAGATGCTTCTGATATTGATTTCATCATCGTCGCAACGATTACTCCAGATGCATCCATGCCATCAACGGCAGCTATGGTTCAAGCAGCAATTGGTGCGAAAAAGGCTTTTGCCTATGATCTCGTTGCAGCTTGTTCAGGATTTGTTTTTGCGCTATCAACAGCGGAAAAAATGCTTGCTTCAGGAGTCTATAAGAGAGGACTTGTCATTGGAGCAGAGACCCTATCAAGGTCTGTCGACTGGTCAGATCGATCAACGGCAGTTTTATTTGGAGATGGTGCTGGAGGAGTTTTGCTGGAAGCGTGTGAACAACCGAGCTTTTTAGCAGAAATCTTGCGAACAGATGGCGGTCGAGGTGCTAGTCTGACAGCAGGGATAGACCAGAAAGAGACGCCATTCTCTACACAAAGCCGTCAGCAACCCTTTATCCAAATGGAGGGCAGAGCTATATTTGAATTTGCTACGAGGGATGTTACGGCAACCATGGCAGAGCTGCTAGAACAAGCTGATATGACTGTGGATTGCGTTGATTATTTCTTGCTACATCAAGCCAATATACGTATCCTAGATAAGATGGCTCGTAAATTGGGAGTGGCGCGTGAAAAATTTCCAGCAAATATGGATAAATATGGCAATACCAGCGCAGCAAGTATTCCTATTCTCTTATCAGAATGTGTAGAGAGCGGAATGTTGCGATTGGATGGAAGCCAGACTGTTCTCATGGCTGGTTTCGGTGGAGGCCTCACATGGGGAACTCTACTCTTACAACTTTAGTTAATTCCTTGCCCTAGGCAAGATTAAAATATTTTATTTTCCAAAAGGAGACACATATCATGGCAGTATTTGAAAAAGTACAGGAAATCATCGTTGAAGAATTGGGTAAGGATGCTGAAGAAGTGACCCTTACAACAACCTTTGAAGATTTGGATGCAGATTCATTGGATCTTTTCCAAGTCATCTCTGAAATCGAAGATGCATTCGATATTCAAATCGATACTGAAGAAGGTTTGACAACTGTAGGCGATTTGGTTGCTTATGTTGAAGAAAAAACAAAATAATGACTGTTAAGGAAAGTGCTGTTTAGCATTTTTCTTTGAATAATTAGTTTGATATTCAAAACATTGAAACATCAAACTAATTTTTAGTGAGGGCTTGGCCCTCGCTTGTTTAGCTAATGGTTTGATATTCAAATGATTAGGTAAGCAAGAAAAAAGAAGAGGGAATTATGAAGACGAAAATAACAGAATTACTCGATATTCAGTATCCAATTTTTCAAGGTGGTATGGCTTGGGTAGCTGATGGAGATTTGGCTGGTGCCGTATCTAATGCAGGTGGTCTAGGAATCATCGGTGGAGGGAATGCTCCCAAAGAGGTGGTCAAGGCTAACATAGACAAGGTTAAATCTATCACGGACAGGCCTTTTGGTGTCAATATCATGCTTTTGTCTCCTTTTGCGGATGACATTGTTGACTTGGTCATCGAAGAAGGTGTGAAAGTTGTCACTACAGGAGCTGGAAATCCAGGGAAGTATATGGAGCGTCTCCATGCTGCAGGGATTACAGTTATTCCTGTTGTACCGAGTGTAGCCCTTGCTAAACGCATGGAAAAATTAGGGGTAGATGCTGTTATTGCTGAAGGAATGGAAGCCGGAGGCCATATTGGTAAATTGACCACCATGACCTTGGTTCGTCAGGTTGTTGAAGCTGTATCTATTCCTGTTATTGCTGCTGGAGGTATTGCAGATGGTGCAGGTGCAGCAGCAGCATTCATGTTGGGTGCAGAAGCGGTGCAAGTTGGAACTCGTTTTGTAGTAGCTACAGAGTCTAATGCCCATCAGGCTTATAAGGAAAAAGTTTTAAATGCTAAGGATATTGATACAACAGTATCTGCATCTATTGTTGGACATCCTGTGAGAGCCATCAAGAATAAGTTGTCATCTGCCTATGCAGCTGCAGAGAAAGATTTCTTGGCAGGTAAAATTTCGGCAGATGCTATTGAAGAACTTGGTGCAGGAGCGCTCCGCAATGCAGTTGTTGATGGTGATGTAACAAATGGCTCAGTAATGGCTGGTCAAATTGCTGGTCTAGTTTCTAAAGAAGAATCTTGTGAAGATATTTTGAAAGATATCTATTATGGAGCAGCCAAAGTGATTAAAGAAGAGGCAAGCCGTTGGGCTTCGGTTGGAGAATAGGATGACAAAGACAGCTTTTCTTTTTGCAGGTCAAGGGTCTCAGACAGTGGGTATGGTTCGCGACCTTTACGAATATTACCCGATAGTTAGAGAAACGTTTGACCAGGCTAGTCAGATTCTGGGGTATGACATTCGTGCCCTAATTGACAATCAAGAGGATAAATTACATCAGACTCGCTATACCCAACCTGCTATTTTGACCACTTCTGTAGCTATTTTTCGACTACTGGAAGAAGAGGGGGTACAACCTGATATGGTAGCTGGTCTATCCTTGGGAGAATATTCAGCTCTGGTGGCATCGGGAGCTTTGGCCTTTGAAGATGCGATTGCCCTGATTGCTAAGCGTGGTGAATATATGGAAACGGCTGCGCCAGCAGGGACTGGTAAAATGGTTGCTGTTCTCAACACAGATGTCAACTTGATTGAAGAAATTTGCTCAACAGTTACCTCTGGTATCGTTTCCCCAGCCAACTACAACACACCGGCCCAAATCGTCATCGGTGGCGAGGTGGCTGCTGTGGATGAGGCAGTTGAATTGCTGAAGGAAGCAGGTGTCAAACGGATGATTCCGCTCAATGTATCAGGTCCTTTCCATACGGCTCTCCTGCGACCAGCTTCGAAGCAATTGGCTCAGGCCTTGGAGCAGGTGGAATTTGCGGACTTCCAAGTAAAGTTGGTCGGTAATACGGAAGCTAAGGTCATGAAAAAAGAGGACATCAAGTCCCTATTGACCCGTCAAGTGATGGAACCAGTTCGTTTCTATGAGTCAATCGCAACCATGCAGGAAGCTGGCGTGACTAATTTTATTGAAATCGGTCCAGGTAAAATATTATCAGGATTTGTCAAGAAAATCGATAGGACGGCGCATGTTGTAGCCATTGAAGATATAGAGGGGTTACAAATAGTATTGAATAAATCATGAGGAGGAATCATGGAATTAACAAATAAAAATGTTTTTGTAACAGGTTCAAGTCGAGGAATTGGCTTGGCCATTGCCCATAAGTTTGCTAGTCTTGGTGCTAATGTGGTGCTGAACGGTCGTGGTCAGCTAGGCCAGGACTTGCTGGATAACTTTGCAGGTTATGGTGTGAAAGTCCTAGCTATTTCAGGAGATATTTCAAGCGCGCAAGATGCCAAACGAATGGTGACAGAAGCCATCGAAACACTCGGTAGCGTCGATATTTTGGTCAACAATGCAGGGATTACCAAAGATGGAATGGCTCTTCGCATGACAGAAGAGGATTTTGATAGGGTTCTGAAGGTAAATCTTACTGGAACTTTTAATATGACGCAGGCTGTTTTGAAACCAATGACAAAGGCTCGAGAGGGTGCTATTATCAATCTATCAAGTGTATCTGGCTTGATTGGAAATGCTGGACAGGCCAATTATGCTGCATCAAAGGCAGGTGTGATTGGATTTACCAAAGCCATTGCCCGTGAGGTTGCTGGGCGAAATGTTCGTGTCAATGCGATTGCGCCGGGTTTTATCCAGTCTGATATGACAGACGTACTATCTGACAAGATTAAAGAAGCTATGATTGCACAAATTCCTATGAAACGGTTTGGGGCACCAGAAGAAGTAGCTGATGTTGCTGTATTCCTTGCCAAGCAAGAATATCTAACAGGACAGGTGATTGCTGTTGACGGTGGCTTGACAATGCAGTAAACCAGTCTTCCAGTTTATCTTTTAATACTTCGAAGAGCGAGGAAACTTGGTTTCCAGTTTTCCAGCTTCAAACAATTTATTGGATTGTTTGAACTCGCTTTGCCGTACTAATGGAGCGTTACTTATTTTCGTAAGTACGATTTCCAATCTTCAATAGCCCACTGGACTATTGAAGCTGTCTGTAACTTGTTGAAATAAACTTTGTTCGTAGTACTAAAAGCAAACGGAAAGACTGCGATAACGCACTGTGAATTTAATATTGTTTTGTGTGTTGTTTTAAGAGAGGTTTGAAAATGAAAAAATTAAATCGTGTAGTAGTAACAGGCTACGGTCTGACATCTCCAATCGGAAATACGCCAGAGGAATTCTGGGATAGTTTGGTCAATGGTAAGATTGGTATTGGAAAGATTACCAAGTTTGATACTAGTGAATACTCTGTTCATAATGCGGCCGAAATTAAGGATTTTCCTTTTGATAAATACTTTGTAAAAAAAGATACAAATCGCTACGATAACTACTCACTCTATGCTCTTTATGCGGCTCGAGAGGCCGTAGCCAATGCCAATCTCGATACAGAAGCGGTTGACAGTGACCGTTTTGGCGTTATCTTATCAACAGGTATCGGTGGTATTTTGGAAATTGAAGAGCAAGTGGCTCGTATGAACGAAAAGGGGCCAAAACGAATTCGTCCCATGGCTCTTCCAAAGGCCTTACCAAACATGGCGGCTGGTAATATTGCCATGCAGGTCGGTGCAAATGGTGTCTGCAAGTGTGTCATCACAGCCTGTGCTTCGTCAAATGATGCCTTAGGAGAGGCCTTCCGTGAAATCAAGTTTGGTTTCCAAGATGTCATGTTGGCTGGTGGAGCAGAGGCAGCCATTACTCCGTTTGCAATCGGTGGTTTCCAAGCTTTGACAGCTATGTCGACTACTGAAGATCCAGAACGTGCGTCTATTCCATTTGACAAGGAACGCAATGGTTTTGTCATGGGAGAGGGTTCCGCGGTTTTAGTATTGGAAAGTTTGGAACACGCAGAGGCGCGTGGGGCGACGATTTTGGCTGAAATCGTTGGTTATGGAAATACCTGCGATGCTTACCACATGACTTCTCCACATCCAGAAGGTCTGGGTGCTATTAAGGCCATGAAGTTAGCCATTTCAGAAGCAGGTTTAGAGCCAGCTGATATTGACTACATCAATGCCCATGGCACTTCGACACCGGCTAATGAAAAAGGGGAAAGCCAAGCTATCGTATCCGTCTTCGGCAAGAATACGCCAGTTTCTTCCACCAAGTCCTTCACAGGCCACTTGTTGGGGGCGGCGGGTGCAGTTGAGGCGGCAGCTGTCATTGAGGCTATGCGGCACTCTTACGCACCAAAGACAGCTGGTACGACAGAATTGTCTGACTACATCGAGGCGGATGTCATCTTTGGTCAAGGCCGTGATATGGAAATCCGTCATGCCATTTCAAATACATTCGGCTTTGGAGGTCACAACTCGGTGATTGCTTTCAAACGTTGGGAGGCTTAAGTGAATATTACAGAAATAAAGGACTTGATGAGTCAGTTTGACCAGTCAAGTCTGCGAGAATTTTCATATAGCAATGCTGGGGAAACCTTGCATTTCAGTAAAAATCAGCAGGTGATAGCGGCTCCCAGTCCAAAGCTAGAAGCTCCAGTAGCTCCTGCAAGCCCAGCCGTGCCAGCAGCTGAAACCAGTGAGCCAGCTCCAGCAGAAGCAAGTGTAAGCCCTATGGCAGAAGGTGCAGTGGTGAAAAGTCCTTTAGTTGGTGTAGCTTATTTGTCTCCATCGCCTGACAAGCCAGCCTTCGTAGCAGTTGGCGATACGGTCAAAAAAGGGCAGACCCTCATGATTATTGAAGCCATGAAGGTCATGAATGAAGTGCCAGCTGACCGTGACGGTGTTGTCACAGAGATTTTGGTGGCCAACCAAGACGTTGTAGAATATGGACAAGGATTGGTACGTATCAAATGATTGATATTTTGAAAATTAAAGAAGCGCTTCCTCATCGCTATCCTATGCTCTTGGTCGATCGTGTCCTTGAAGTATCGGAAGATGAGATTGTGGCCCTCAAAAATGTGACCATTAACGAGCCCTTCTTCAACGGGCATTTTCCAGACTATCCTGTCATGCCAGGTGTTCTTATCATGGAGGCTTTGGCACAAACCGCAGGTGTCTTGGAATTGTCCAAGGAAGAAAACAAGGGCAACCTGGTCTTTTATGCCGGCATGGACAAAGTTAAATTTAAGAAGCAAGTTGTACCTGGAGACCAGTTAATCATGACAGCTAAATTTGTCAAACGCCGTGGAACCATTGCGGTCGTTGAGGCAAAGGCAGAGGTGGACGGGATATTGGCTGCATCGGGGGTGTTGACTTTTGCTATCGGGAAATAAATCAGTTCTCCATTTTATCTTTTATTGCGTCGTTAACTCGTTTTGCCGTACCCAAGTACTGTCTACAACAATTGATACGAATTTTATTCGTCTCATTTCCAACCTCCAAAGGTTTCCCAAACCTTTGGAGCAAGCACTAAAAGTAAAATGAAGAACTGCTATTGATAACCATTATTTAATATTCTCATCTTGAGATTGTTATAACGATTATTCTATGTTAAAAAGGAGATAGGATTCATCATGTTTGAGAAGATTTTGATTGCCAATCGTGGTGAGATTGCGGTGCGGATTATTCGTGCGGCCAGGGAATTAGGGATTGCGACAGTAGCTGTCTATTCAGAAGCCGACAAGGAAGCACTCCACACCATGTTGGCAGATGAGGCAGTTTGTATTGGACCAGCACGTTCGACAGACTCCTATCTCAATATGCAGGCGGTCATCTCGGCGGCTGTTGTGACAGGTGCTCAGGCTATTCACCCTGGTTTTGGATTTTTGAGTGAAAACTCCAAATTTGCCACCCTCTGTGAAGAGGTTGGCATCAAGTTTATCGGGCCATCCGGAACGGTTATGGATACCATGGGGGATAAAATCAACGCGCGGGCGGAGATGATTAAGGCTCAAGTGCCTGTTATTCCAGGATCAGACGGTGAAGTCTTAACAATCCAAGAAGCCCTTGAAATCGCTGAAAAGATTGGCTTCCCTGTCATGCTCAAGGCATCGGCAGGTGGTGGCGGTAAGGGGATTCGTAAAGTGGAAAAAGCTGAAGACTTAGTGCCTGCCTTCGAATCGGCTTCCAGCGAAGCCAAGGCAGCCTTTGGTAATGGCGCTATGTATATGGAGCGGGTCGTTTATCCAGCTCGCCATATCGAAGTACAGATCTTGGCGGATCAGCATGGTCATGTCATTCATCTGGGAGAACGGGATTGTTCCCTTCAACGCAATAACCAAAAAGTTTTAGAAGAAGCTCCGTCTATTGCTATTGGCCAGACCATGCGGGACCGTATCGGTCAAGCAGCTGTGCGGGCTGCCCAGTCAGTTGGTTATGAAAATGCAGGGACTATTGAGTTCCTCCTGGATGAAGCCAAAGGCGAATTTTACTTCATGGAAATGAACACACGGGTGCAGGTAGAACATCCTGTAACCGAGTTTGTGACTGGTGTGGATATTGTCAAGGAGCAGATTAAAATAGCAGCTGGTCAGGAACTCAGTGTCCGTCAAGAAGATGTGCAGATTACAGGTCATGCTATTGAATGCCGTATCAATGCCGAAAATCCAGCCTTCAACTTCGCCCCAAGCCCGGGAAAAATCTCCAATCTTTATCTGCCAAGTGGTGGCGTTGGTTTGCGTGTGGACTCGGCAGTTTATCCGGGCTACACGATTCCACCATACTATGATTCTATGATTGCTAAGGTTATTGTGCATGGAGAAAACCGTTTCGAAGCTCTAATGAAAATGCAACGTGCGCTTTATGAACTAGAAATTGAAGGAGTGGTAACCAATACGGACTTCCAGTTGGACTTGATTTCTGACAAACGTGTTGTGGCTGGTGATTATGATACAGCCTATCTTATGGAAGAGTTTTTACCGCACTATCAGGAAGAATTAAAAAAGTAAATTAGGAGAGAAGTATGGCTTTGTTTCGTAAAAAGGATAAGTATATTCGCATCAGTCCCAATCGTTCACGGACAGAAAAGGCAATTCAAACAAAGCCGGAAGTGCCAGATGAACTCTTTTCGAAATGTCCTGCTTGTAAAGAGATTTTGTACAAACGAGATCTTGGACCAGAAAAAGTCTGTCACCATTGTTCATATAACTTTCGAATTACAGCCTATGAACGTCTGAATTTGACGATAGATGAGGGAACATTTGAGGAATTATTTACAGGAATTGACACGAAAAATCCGCTCGATTTTCCAAATTATCTTGAAAAGTTGTCTGAAAATCGTCAGAAAACGGGACTGGATGAGGCAGTCTTGACTGGTAGGGCGAAAATTGGTGGTCATTCAGTAGCTTTGGGGATTTTGGACTCAAACTTTATCATGGCCTCTATGGGAACGGTGGTCGGTGAGAAAATCACTCGTCTTTTCGAACTCGCTATGGAAGAGCGACTCCCAGTTGTACTCTTTACCGCATCTGGCGGTGCTCGAATGCAGGAGGGCATTATGAGTCTGATGCAAATGGCCAAAATTTCAGCTGTAGTAAAACGTCATTCTAATGTGGGTCTCTTTTACTTGACAGTCTTGACTGACCCGACAACAGGAGGTGTGACGGCTAGTTTTGCTATGGAAGGAGATATTATCTTGGCTGAGCCACAGACTCTGGTTGGATTCGCAGGGCGGCGCGTGATTGAATCAACTGTACGGGAAAATTTGCCAGACGATTTCCAGAAGGCTGAATTTTTACAAGAACATGGCTTTGTTGATGCCATTGTCAAACGTCAAGATTTACCGACGACGATTAGTCGCTTGCTGAGAATGCATGGAGGTGTGAGATGACCAGTGATATTGCACGTATGATCCGTTTGGCACGTGATCAGGCACGCTTGACGACCTTAGACTATGCCTCGCAACTCTTCGATGATTTTATTGAGTTACATGGTGACCGAAACTTCCGCGATGACGGTGCTGTGGTCGGTGGTATCGGCTTTCTAGCAGGTCAGCCTGTGACAGTTATTGGAATCCAAAAAGGCAAGAACCTCCAGGACAACCTCAAACGCAACTTTGGTCAGCCCCATCCTGAAGGTTACCGCAAGGCCCTTCGCCTTATGAAGCAGGCGGAGAAGTTTGGTCGCCCAGTTGTCACATTTATTAATACTGCAGGAGCATATCCAGGCGTCGGTGCAGAGGAGCGTGGACAGGGCGAGGCCATTGCCCGAAACCTCATGGAGATGAGCGACCTCAAGGTGCCTATTATCGCCATTATCATCGGTGAGGGAGGATCTGGTGGGGCTCTTGCTCTAGCAGTCGCAGACCAGGTCTGGATGCTGGAAAACTCTATGTACGCCGTCCTCAGCCCTGAAGGTTTTGCCTCTATCCTCTGGAAAGACGGCAGTCGGGCCATGGAAGCAGCAGAACTCATGAAGATCACGTCATACGAGTTGGAGAAACTCCAAGTGGTCGATCGGGTTGTTTTGGAAAATGGCAGAGCGACCAAGGAAGTCTTGGTTGACATCAAGGAAAACCTGGTCAGCCAGTTGGCTCAACTGCAGACCTTGCCACTTGATGAGCTGCTCGAAAACCGCTATCAACGCTTTAGAAAGTACTAGGAAGACCTAGTATTTTTTTGCTAGATTTGATACAACGGATAAAATCATTTCAGGAGGTTTTCCATGTTAGTAAAAGCAGATCTATCAAACGCAGAAGAATTGCTACCTATTCAGCACCGAGCATTTGCAGCTTTGTATGAAACCTATCAGGACCAGTACAACCCTGCTATTGAAGCTATGGACTATTTTCAATCACGATTTGCACGACCAAATTGCACCTACTACAAGATTGTCGTGGAAGGGCACACAGTCGGTTTAGTACGAACAATGGTCGCTGAAGATGCTGACCAGGGCTGGTTAGGCTTGATTGGCATTGATCCAGACCACAGAGGAAAAGGCTATGGTCACAAGGCTATGCTAGAATTAGAAAGCCTATATCCGACAAGTTATCCGTTGGGTGCTCTGTACCGTCTTACAGGAGCCTAGATTAGTCGCTTTCTATGAAAAACTTGTCAAAACCGAACCTGAACAAGAAGCTATGGACATGGTCTACATGGAGAAATGGATTTTGGAGCCAAAAAAAAAACGTTTCTGTTAGTCAGTTGGATAACGGAAACGTTTTTTATTTTAATTTAATTCTGATTTATCAGGTAAAAGTATGGCCAGAACGATATAGGCAGTTAAAAAAGGTAAATTAGTGATAATGGCCAAGAAGATGACAACCAATCGAACGTTTTCTAACTTCCAACCATAGTTTTCTAACTTCCAACCATAGTTTTCATACAGGTCAAAATAGTCATATAGTCCAGCGATAACACCAGCAATTTCTTTACGACTTTTATCTTTATACCATTTCTTTGGCTTCATATCTCACTCCTATGGTTTAATAACTTCTATCCCACCCATGTATGGACGGAGTACTTCGGGAAT
>Ga0116175_1001178_pt1 | contig 17087 bp, 7 predicted proteins | sample AD_UKC125_MetaG_FD_89802 | JGI IMG/M metagenome (GOLD analysis project Ga0116175, IMG submission 89802) | Active sludge microbial communities of municipal wastewater-treating anaerobic digesters from USA - AD_UKC125_MetaG | ecosystem: Engineered > Bioreactor > Anaerobic > Digestate | place: USA... | reverse complement strand
GCTGCGTCCACCAGGGCGATGGACCGGTCGGCGGTGTTCATGGTGCCGATGATGTACACGTTGGGCGGCAGCGTGAACTGCTTGCTGCTGTCATCGGCGTACAGCGGCTCGATCGGTGCGTCACGGTACTCGAGGAGGAAGTACAACTCACCGAAGACCTTCGCCAGATTGGCGCGGTTGATCTCATCGATGATCAGGATGTACGGGCTAACGGGATCGTCCTTGGCCCTCTCAGCGAGTCGCATGAACGGCCCCTGCCGCAGCACGAAACCTACTCCCCCAGCGTCAGAGGTCTCCGGCCGGTAACCGGCGATGAAGTCCTCGTACGACACCGATGGGTGGAACTGTACGAGCGTGACGTTATCCGCGTCGGCCCAGTGCTCGGCCAACTTCCGCGCGAGATACGTCTTACCGGTCCCGGGCGGGCCGAACAGGATGGCCTGCTTACGTCGACGCATCGTCGAGGTGAAGCGCTCCAACCAGTCCAGCGGCATGTGAAGACTGTCGGCGAGTTCCTGACTTGGGGCCGCAAGGTCCGCCGGGAGGATCTCTATGATTTCGCCGCCCGGGTCACCGCCCTGCTCCGGCGGCTCAATCAGCTGGGCCAACGCGTCGCGGCCGTCGCTGATGTCGGTGACGTCATTCTGGATCCCCTTCAGCCGCTCACTCAAGCTGTCAGGAAGTTCGCTGCGCGGATAACCCTGTTGCTCCCACGTCACAGCCCGACGAAGACCAGAGACAGCCCGGTTCGCGTCGTCCCACACAGGCTCCCCGGAGACGGTTCCCACCCACACCTGCCGGTCTGCTTGGGTCACCACGATGTCGCCGGGCTTCATGTCGTGCAGGAACATCGAGTAGTCAAGAGTCTTGCGACGTCGGTAGTCAGCGTTGCGACCGCCATGCGCCTCGCTGATGGCGTCATGGACGGCGCTGCGCTCGTAGGGGGGATCGATGTGCGGGAGGTTGGCGGCCGGTAACGAGACGAAGCCGTCCTTGAGCCAGTCGGGGATCAGGTTTCGTCCGCTGACTCCTGAGCCACGGATGAGCCAAGCCCGTCCCGAGCGTGGCGGCGGGGTCCAGAGCTCAAGCCAGGGCGAGCGGTAGTACTCCACCGGAGCGCCCGAGTCCTTCTGCAGGGCAACCGTTATGTCGAACAGGTCGCGGTTCAGGTCCCCCGAGTCCGCACCGACCTCGTAGCGGAAGGCATCGGCGATCAGGGTCTTGTGCTGAACACTGGTCACGGGGAGGAAGTGGTGCGGAAGCGCCAGGTACCTCAATGCTTCCCGTTGGCTGGCCATCGTCAGTGCCTCGGAATCCGTCAGGAGCGTGCTCCACGCCCACGGATCGTTGAGCGCGGCTGAGCGGACCGACTCTTCAAGAGTCCACCAGTGGCGTAGGAAGGCGATCCAGTCATGGATTGCCCGCCAGATGAGCGTGTGAGCGCCTTGACCACCGCTCCAACTCCCCTGTGAGAAGGCGTGGTACATCTCGGTGGTTGGGGAGTACACCTCGTCTGCCCACGACAGGATGGCGCGGATTCGGTCGCGCTTGGTGGAGTCAGTCAAGTTGAGCACGGGCAGTTGATGCAGCGTCAGTAGTTCCGCAGCAAGGAGGACCGCGGCATCGGAGGCCTCCTCCAGTTGATCGCGCAGTTTCTCGAGGAACTTGCGGTCGGATTCGTCAGGGTGAAGGTTGTACAGCCGGTACAGCTCGTCAACCGTCTCGGCAGACCATGCGCGTACCTGCGGGTCGATAGTCGACCTCCCCGATCCAAGGCCACTAACCAGCATGGCTCTGGCCAGTCGTCGGACCCGATAGTCGTCGGTTTGAGGCTGGATCCGCGTGGCCAGGTCATCAGCAGTTGGCTGCGGGTCTGGAGTCTTCAGTCCCAGTTCTTCAGCCAAGGACTCGGTGGCGTCCCACATTGCGACCGGGTCCCGGTAGTCCTCCAGGGCCTGTCTGCCTGATCGAGTGACCATCCACCGGCCGTTGTACTTGGTCATCCATGTCGCGAACGCGTAATTGCTGCTCATCCACTCCAACGTCACCTGAGCCGCCGCACGGCCACCGCTGACCCTGCCGTCCTCGCCGTCGACCAGAGGGACCACTTCCACTGCCCGTCGGTACACCTCATCCTTGTGGAGTCCCCTCGGCTCCTCGGCCAGAATCTCCAGGGCGGCACGCAATCGCTTCAACTGGGCCCGTCGCTTCTCCGTCGTCTCGACTCCAAGCGGACCAGGATCAGACTTCCCCTCGATCACCGCCAGAAAGCGCTCATCGGCTCCCGCCTGCTTGACCTCGAAGACCGTAAGCAGGCTGCCCAGCGTGTTCTGCAGATCCTCTTGCAGGTCCTGACGGCGGAAGGAGCCGAGCCATTGGACGGGCCTGACCTGTCGAGCCTCAGCGGGAAGGTCCGGACGATACTCGCAGTCGCCAACCACGCGCCCCAGATGCAACTCACCGCCAGGCGGACCAGGAGCGACAACGAGATCGCCGTCATGCAGGTCGAAGCGAAACGCCCGGGTCTGCGAGAAATGCTTCGATCGGATCGCAGGGGAGTCCTCCACGTACACGCTGTCGATGCGCGCACGCAACGTTTCCGGATCCTCGATGGCTGCCAGATCGCCGAGTTCACCCCAGCCGATGCACACCACGGACTCACGCTGGGTCAGGTCGGTCAGTGACCCCTTGGTGCCGGCTCTCACCACCCAGATACGTGTCATGGCCTGTCTCCCTCCGTGGCCTCAGGACTGATTGTGGCTGGCGCGGGCCGACCGGCGCGGGGTGAGTGGCACCGACATCTAACCCGGAGTAACTCATCAGCGCCTGCCCCTGCAGTTCGCGTTAGCCAATGCCCATCATCGCGCTCATCCATTCGCATCTCGGAGAACTCGTGTCGACCTCTGACGATTGCGCTTCCTGTTCGCCACCCTGCGTGTTTGGGCGTGCGTCAGTCCCGGAGCCCGAAGTCCACCGGATCGTAGGAAAGCCACACGCCCAGGTTTCCTATCCTTGAGTCCTCACGAGATCCTCCACCAGCGATGACACCTTCAAGTGCGATCGGCTTCCGGTGCTCTTTGAGGAGGCGGATCACTCCTGGACGCAAGCGGATTGCGTCCTCTCGGCTGAGGTAGCCCACCTTGTTGCCGCCGATGAAGACAGCGACAGCGTTGGGGTCGTACGGGTTGCCGTCTTCGGCAACAAGGAAGCCGTAGCAAGGCACTCTCACGCGGTCCTCCTGGCGCCCCACGATGGACCACAGGTTGCTTTGGTAGGCAGCCTCTCCTACCACGGCCAGTTCGGATGTACCGGTGTACGCGATCGCTTCCACGTTCTGTTGCATCCACGACGGACGCATGTTGTCTGCCCGGTAGGGCGATGTTGGCGTTACTGACAGTGCTCTCTTAGTGAAGAGGCCCATGACTTCCCCCAATCTGGAACGAACGCTCTCGGGATCCCCCCTGCAGTGCTGGACGAAACCTCCTTGTTGCCACATGTACGGTTTGCGAACCAGCGGCTTACTTGAGCACGACAGTCTCCGCGCCCGTATGGGCGTGATCGACGCGGTGTCGACTTGGGTCGGCTTTATGTCCCAACCTCTTACCGCTTCCCCTTGCTGGACTGGGAGGACGACTTGCCCTTCTTCCGCTTGCCTTTCGACTTCGACACAGATTTTCGTCCAGAGGAAGACTCGCCCGCCGGCATGTCAACCCAAGGCGGGCCCTCCATGTCGATCCAGCTATCCCGTCGGCGCAGAGCCTTCGGCTGATCCGACCTCGCCCATTCGCCTGTGCCTGGCTGATGCACATACCCAAGTCGTTTGAGCAACTCCTCCGTGCCTTTGACCGGGAGAGCAAGGCGACGTGCCAGTCTCTCCACGTCCCAGCTATCTCGTGTGTCAACGTATTCACGCAACTCGGTGGGCCCGATCACGCCCTGATACTCGACCCACACTCTGGCCAACGCCCGCGCCTTGGCGAATCGACGCTTCTCGAACTTCTTCCTGCCGGCGCTGAAGAGTCCCAGTAGTCCCAACCAGTAGACGTTTCTCATCGTCTCGTCAGCAGCTGTCTGCAGAAGGCCTTGCCAACTCATGTGGCCGTTGCCACCCAGGCCGTACTCCTCGATGACCAAGAAGATGCAACTCTGATCACCTCGATTGAGGTGCTCGGTGGAGGCTCGGGCCAAGTCCGCCGGGCGGACGTGCCATTGCAGTTGACTGCCACGGACAAGGATTCGCCCGACATCGTCTATCGCGTAATTGGCGAAGATCAGCGGGGGCCCACCCTGTTCATCAGATGCGAAGGCCACTTGTGGCGCCGCGGCCCAAGGGTTGTCTGGGAGCGCTTCCGCAAGTTGGACACAGAGGTCTTCATCCCATTGCGGGTGCTCTAACAGGGTCCATTCCTTGAGTCCGTCACGTGTCAATCGCCCAAGCGCCTCATGACTACCAACGCTGCGGTAGCGGATCTGGATAGGCGGTTCGTGTACCACGATTACTCCCTCCCCTCAATGCCCGGTGGCCCACTCGGGCTTGGCCAACTGGCGCAGTTCCGCGGACATTTCGTCGTAGAACTCCAGCACCAGCCGCTTCGTCCGGAACTCCCCGAGGTCCCTCTCCTCGTACTTGCGCAGCACGGGGAACGAGTCAAGGACGTGTTCCACTTCGTCGCGCTGCAGTCCGTAGATGTGCATCATGGCTGCGTCGATCTCGGCACGCAGGATCGCGCGGCGTTCCGGGTCCCAACCGAACGGCGGGCCGTCGTAGCCCAGGGATCGGGCGTACGGCGCCATCCGATAGGAGGTGTAGGTCAGCTCGAGGACACGCGGACGCAGCCAGTCGGCGAGGGGTTCGTCGGACCATGGAGTGGTGGCGTCGAGGACGCCGGGGGAAGGGGAGGGCAATTGCTTGAAGATGTAGTACTGGAAGTTGTTGCCGCTTAGTTTCTGCCGTGCGACGTAGTCGAAGGCGAGACTGCTTAGGGTCGCCTGAAGTAGGAACCACCGGACGGAAGGCGAGGGGAAGGCGAGAAGAAGGGAGTCACCGTATGCGGTAACGGGCATGGCTTGGACCACGAAAGTCCTCTCGTTGCCGGAGTTCGTGATCTTCCGCCATCCCACCAGCCAACTTGACTCGAAGCGATCGAGTGCCTTCCCCACCTCCTCCTCATCGACCCAGTACCGCGCCAGCGGCTCACACGACGGGTCGGCGTGCTGGGCATCCGTCAACCGCGGTAGCGATCCCACGTTCAACTGAGCCTGTGTCGCACCGGCGTAGGTCGAGAACCGGTCGTCGTAGTGGCTGACCATCTTCGCCTCGTACAGCGGCAGCCAGCGCAGCTCGCCCCGGGCCCAGGCCCAGCCATCGAACTCAGCACCCAGCCCCTCCAACTCCTCGGCGGTCCTGAACAGGTGCGAGTCGCTGGCCATGTTGAAGAGCCCCTGCTTGAAGCGCAGACCCCATGGGTTGCCGTCCTCGACGCCTTCCCGGATGAGGACCGGGTGGCGCTTGTAGATCCCGATCGTGATCTCCGCGTCGCGGCGGGAGCGAAACACCGGCAGTGTTCCGGTGTTGGGGTTGAGCAGCAGCACCTCGTCGGGAGAGAGGGCGAACCGTCGCTCAGGGACATCGGCAATGTGCCGGATGACAAAGGCAAGGCGGGTCGTGGGCGAGGCGATCCCACCGGTCATGCAGCAGACGGCGAAGCGATATGCGTGGTGCACACCTGCGAAGATCCTCGCCTCGTTCTCGAAGTCGTAGAACGCTGCCAGCCGCTTGGCGCGAAGGGTGTCGGCGAAGAACGGGGCGGTGGTCGCGTCAGTGGCAAGACCCGTCGGTGCGATGAACCCGCACCGCCCCTCGAATGCGATGAGATCCCGAAACGTCTCAGCAAACAGGGAGTACGTGTTCACCTTGCCTCGCGCTGTGAGCGGGAAACGGCCACCCCGCGCCAGGTGATTGCCGGCCTCCGTCTCTCTGAGCGCCTCTATGTACTTGCGGTGGAGCGGTGGGTCCGACTTGGCGAGGGCAGCGATCAACTTCTTCCTTGCTGACGCGTTTGCGGCCGTCGCGATCTCCGGGGCTGCCTCCGCGAAGAACTCCTTCTCCGTCATCTGCAGCGTCTCCCACGGCGGATTGCCCACCATTACCGTGAATCCACCGGACCAGCCCATCGGCGACTGTTGGCCGGTGGAGTCGAAGATGTGCGGGAACTCCAGGTGCCAGTGGAAGAAGCGGTGGCGGCTGGCCTCGGCGTGCACCAATGTCAGCGTCTCGACGGTCACGGGATCACCAGCCGACAGTTGCCTCACAGTGTCGTCGGTCACCGCCACCGCCGTGGTCTGCGCCGTCTTGGGCTGGGTGAATGCCGCACACCACGCATCGGCGGCGGTGATCGCCTGCTGCCGCTCGGGTGAGGCTTCGAAGTCGGCCAAGCGTCGGGCGGCGGTGTGCAGGTCCACCAGGCTTGCATCCGTGAGTCCTGCGGTAATCGACTGCAGCTCAGCAGCCAGCCCCCGGTTGGACGTGGGAGCAGTGACCTCCCCGAAAAGCACGTCGTGCTGTTCCCCGCGGGCAGCCTGCAGTCGCTGTCGCTTGTTGTCCTTCTTGAGCGCCGCGACGGTCTTCTTGTCGTCCCCGGTCAACGCGACGAACGCCTCGTCGGGGACCCCTGCAGCCAGCAGGGCAGGGGTTGTTCCAAGCAGTGCGTTGCCCACGCGGATGTTCGCGTCGAGGAAGGCCATCGGTTTGCCCGGTTCGACGGCCTCCAGCCACAGTGACACCTTCGCCAACTCCGCGGCCATCGGGTTGAGGTCGACCCCGTAGATACACCTCGTCACCACATCGCGCAGTGCCGCCTGCACTGCTGTCGGGGTCGGTTCTGACTCCCCCGACCGGACCGCCGCCAATCGCACCGCGATGCGCCGGGCCGCAGCGACCAGGAAGTGCCCGGAGCCGCATGCGGGGTCGCAGACGGTCACGTCGAGCAGCGCCTGCTCGTCCCGCGCCTCGTCGAGGACGGGGTCCAGAGCCTCGTCCAGCACCAAGGCGATGAGCTCCGAGGGGGTGTAGTAGGAGCCGCTGGTCTTGCGCTCATTGCCGGCGCCGGTGGTCAGCCGGAACTCCCCTGTGCCCGTGTCCAAGGACGGATGCAGTTCCAGCAGTCCCTCGTAGATTCCGCCGAGTTCCTCCGCGCCGAGGTGGGTGAAGTCCACGACCCGCTGGCCCGCCTTGTCGTGGGTGGTGGACAGCAGCCGCACGGCCGCAAGAAGGTGGCTGTTGGCCAGTTCGCAGGTGTCGGTCACGTCCAGGGCGGTGTTCTCGAACAGTCCGCCGAGGGCGGGCAGTCCGAGTTGCGCCAGACCCTGCGTCGAGGCGAGGCCGGTGTGGACGAGACGCACTTGCTGCCACAGGTCGTGGTGGCGTCCGGCGAGTGACCGGCGGGCCAGCGCCCGTAGCCGTGCTGAGGAGTAGTAGCGGGTGTAGCGGTCGCGGGCGAGGTCGTCGGCCGACGGGTCGAACAGCAGCCCGCGGTCCTCGATGACGAACCAGAAGAGCAGCCGGTAGATCTGCCGCAGCAGGGACCGCTGGTAGTCCGCGGGGGTCACGTCGCCGCTGGCGAGGCGCTGCCGCAACTGCACGTTGGCTGGGTTCTGGTAGAAGCCGGTGCCGAGTACTTCGATGGCGTGTTCCACGCCGCGGCGCAGGTCTTGCAGAGCCCGGGTGCCGGTGGTGATCGCGTCGTCGCGCCAACGTTCGATCCACCTGTTGGTGACCGGGGCGTGCTCGCCGGGCAGCAGTTCCAGCCGGGACTCGTGGCACATCGTGAACAGGGCGACGAAGTCGCTGAACAGCTCCCCGTCGAACATCGCCTCAAGGTCGAACTCCACGTAAGCCTGACCGACCAGCGCTGAGGAGTCGCGCAGCATGCGCAGAACCCGACCGTTGGACAGCAACGCCCACAGATGCTGGTCGCTGCGGTTGAGTAGTTCCTGCACCATCGCCTGCGGCGCCCGGGCCGCGCCTGGGACGCCTTCGGTGCGGCGGTCGAGGTCGATACCCCAGCCGAGCAGGTGCATGGGGATGTCGGCCCACAGGTGGCTGACCGGGTAGCGCCGGACATCCCCGTCGTCCCCGGCCTCGATGTGCCCACCGGGGGTCGTGGGGACCCGTCCATAGCCCAGTTCGCGCAGCAGGAGCAGCAGCCACTTCTCGCGGGTGAGGCCGGTCGCGACTCCGTCGGGTTGGGTGGACAGCGACGCTCGGTAGGCGGCGTAGGCGCCGAGCAGGTAGTCCCAGGATCGGGCGGCCGCCGCGGAGATCCGCTCGCCGGACGCCAGGTGGTAGTCACCGGCGCTCATGCCCGGCAGATCCCCCGCGAGAGCGCGTCCCACCACATCCGCAGGGAGCACTCCTCCGACCACGCGCACGGTGGAGACCCCACCCATCACGGTGGGCTTCATGCGCTGGCCTCCGGCAGGTAGACCCAGACACCGAGCACGTCGGCGGGCAGGATCGGCTCGACGGACAGTCCCCGCAGCCGGTCGCCACTTGCCCGGCGCACCCGGCGATGTGACTCGTGGACTCCCTCAGCCGCCTGCGTGGCGAACCGGTCGAGGTGCGGCGTGAGGTCCGGCAGGTCGTCGAGGGTGCGTTGCAGTGCTTGCTCGGCCAGGGGCCCGGCCCCGATGGATGCGGCGCCGGCGGTGAAGATGCCGGCGGCGTCCTGCGCGGTCAGCCACGCCGGGTCGGTGGCACGCCCGGTGTAGGCGACGATCTCGGCCTGCTCGACCACCTGGTGGGCAGGTCCGTCGCGACCAGGCAGTGTGAGGTTCATCCGGTAGCGCAGCAACAGCACCGACGTGCGGGCGCTCACCGCTGGGGTGCGGAACACCCCTGCCCGGCGGGCCAGACGTCGGGAGAGGTCGCTGGGCAGGGCATCGGGGTCGAGTGCGGCGTCCAGGACGTAGCGGGCGATGACCTCGACATCCGGGTCGGTGCGGGCCAGCAGTGCGTGCTTCGCGGGTGCCGGGGGTTGCCGGTGGAAGGGCAGCGGCTCCCGGTGGCCGGGTGTGAGTGCTTCGGCCAGGGCGCGGGGAAGAGCGGCCGTGGAGGCGATGACGGCCGCATCGGTCGGGTTGACCGCGGAGCCAAGGGCGGTGAGCGTCGTGTAGACGAACGTCTCGATGTCCTGGCTGCCTCCGAGCGCGGCGCGCACCTCATCGACTTCGCGGGCCACCTCTTCGGGTTTGATGCCGTCCTGCGCGTACTTGGTGCGGCTCGCCTTCTCCTTGTCCGCCGCAGAGGTCCATGCCTCGTCAAGGGCTTCGCGGGCGGGTTCAGCCAGTCCGTCGAGGGTCAACTGCTCGCCGCTGTAGTCGCGGCCGCGCAGCAGAAGCCCTTCCAGCACAGCGTTCATCACATGGTCGCTGCTGTCGGGCACAGGGACGCTGACTCCGGTGGCTCTGCGGATGGCGTCGTGTTTGCGCAGCAGGATCTCCAGCACGAGGCCGTCGATCTGGTTGTCGGTGCCGTACAAGGTGACGGCCCGCACCACGTCGCGGCTTTGCCCGAACCGGTCGACCCGGCCTTCGCGCTGTTCGTGGCGGGTGGGGTTCCAGGCGAGGTCGTAATGGACGACGGCGTCGAAGTTCTCCTGCAGATTGACGCCCTCGGACAGGCAGTCGGTCGCCACGAGCACGACGGGTCCGGGCTCGTCGGTGAGGGCGGCGATGCGGGCTACGCGTTCGGCCGGGGGCAGGGTGCCGGTGACGACCGCGCAGCGGGCCTTCTTGCCGAGGTGGGTGGCGAGGTGTTCGCCGACGTACTCGGCGGTTGGAATGTAGCGGCAGAACACGATCGGGTGGTAGCCGTCGCGTAGGAGGTCGTCCACGACGCGGAACAGCTCGGCGAGTTTGACGTCCTGCTTGGGTCCCTGCAGGGATTCTGCTGTCCGGGCGAAGGCCAGGAGTCTGCGGCGTTCCGGGGTCTGGTCCTCGTCTGCGGTGAGGGCACCGGGGGTGGTGTCGGTGCTCTCGATCGCTTCGTCGTCGGCGAGGTCCAGGACGCTGGCGCGGCCGAGCAGGTCTGCCTCGTCGGCAGTGACGGCGGCGGCGTTGGCAGCGCGGGTGCGCAGGGTGGCGGCAGCGGCGGCGGGGCTGGATGCCAGGGATCGCAGCAGGGCCAGGGCCGACCACCAGCGGACGCGTTGACGCACGGTCTGGCCGTCGTCATCGAGCACGCTGCTGCGGGCGTAGTCGAGCACGTCATCGAATAGGTCGCGGTAGTGCGCGTGCAGCGCATAGGGGCGCTCCTGGGATTCACGATCCCGGGGAAAAGGGGTGTCCTGGTCGAGGTAGCGGCGGATGTCGCCGCGACGGCGCTGGACGAAGTACTGGGCCAGTAGAGCGCGGTCCTGAGCCCGGTCCAGATCGATGCCGACGAGTCGGGAGTCCAGCAGTTCGAGCAGGTTGCGGAAGCCGGTGTCCTGGCCTGAGTGTGGTGTTGCGGTGACGAGCAGCAGATGCCGGTGTGGGTCGGCAGCCAGACGGCGCAGGAGTTCGTGGCGTTGCGTGCGTCCGCGGCCTGCGCCCTGACCGCTGCCGTCGGAGACTGCGGTGTGGGCCTCGTCAACGATCAGTAGGTCAGGTGCGGCGCGCACGAACTCGTCGCGGCGGACGGGGGACTTGATGAAGTCCGTGCTCACGACGGTGATCGGGTAGCGGCCGAAGATGGTTTCGTCGAGTCCGAGCCCGCGCTGCAGCCTGGTGGCGGTACTCGGCAGGACAAGGGTGGCGTCGAGACCGAACTTGTCACGCAGTTCGTCGGCCCATTGCTCGGCCAGCGCCGGGGAGCACAGGACCGACAAGCCTCGGGCTTGTCCGGTCGCGAGGAGTTCGGCGGCGATCAGTCCCGCTTCCACGGTCTTGCCGATACCGACGTCGTCGCTGACGAGCAGTCGCACGGTGTCCTGCCGCAGTGCCATGAGTAGCGGCACATACTGGTACGAGCGGGGTTCGACGGCCAGAGACGCGAGGCTGCGGAACGGCCCGGCGCTGGACCGGAACCCAATGCGCAGCGCGTCGCGCAGCAATCGCGCGGAGGCGTGGTCACCGAGGTCGCGTGTGGTCGGTGCGGCGAAGGTGGCCGGCTCGACGGGTTCAAGGTCCGGGAAGATCCCCGTCTCGTCGGCGGACCCTCCGCCCATGGGACGCAGAACCAAGAAGTCCTGAGTGCTTCCAGTCTGAACAACCCACTCGCGGTCGCGGGCACGGACCAGCGTTCCGGCAGCGTAGGTTGTCCCCGTCATGGGGCCATTCTGGTCGGCGGCTATCCGATCAGGCGCGCTGCTGGTCCTTCGTGTCCACGCCGAAGCGACGAATCATGGCCTCCAGTTGCGGGATCACCTGCGGCTCACGGTCGAGGGCATCTTCGAACTGGCGGATCTCGTGCGGGGTGAGACGCAGGATCAGGTCTTCGGCGAGCACGGCACGGGCGCGTTCGAGGGCAGCCCCGAGGACGAACGACGTCATGTCCTGCTGCTGCAGTTCAACAGCCCGCTTGATGGTGTCGTAGGCCTCTTCGGTGAGGCGCATGTTGATGCGCTTTGTTCGGGGGGATTCGGCAGCGGCCATCTCGATGCTCCCAGGTTCACTCAGCATTTGTGTACGTCTATAGTACGTACACACAGTCGATAGTCCCCCATCAGCGAGGTGGCGGGAAACCGAGGCATGTCCTCGGTTGATCAGTGTGTGGCCGCAGACAAGAAACGGCTCCGGTTGTGCACCGGAGCCGTCGGACCGGGGGTCATCCCCCCGGCGGGGTATTTACCACTGTAGCCGACAATATGGGCATGGCAGAACCCGTGCGGTTGCAGCGCTGTGCTGTGTTCATCGACGGTTTCAACCTCTACCACGGACTGAAGGCCTCATCCGGTCGCGCACACCTGTGGCTTGATCTGGAGGGGCTGTCTCGCGACCTGCTCAAACCCGGTCAGACGCTGGTCTCCGTCATCTACTTCACGGCCATGGTGCGAGACGAACCCGCGGCTCTTCAGCGGCAAGACACTTACCTGCAGGCACTCGAAACGGCCTGCAGCAAGGTTGAGGTAGTGCGCGGCAAATTTCAGCGCAGAACTCTTCACTGCCACACGTGCCACACCAAGCGCATCTCCTACGAGGAGAAGGAAACCGACGTCAGCCTCGCTGTACGCCTTGTGGAAGGTGCCGCACGCAACGACTACGACACGGCTCTACTCATCAGCGGCGACGCGGACTTCGTGCCGGCCATCCAATCAGCACGGCGCCTCAAGCCGGACGTTCGAATCGTGGTCGTGTTTCCGCCTCAGCGGATCAGCGATGCGCTCCGACAGGCCGCAGACGCAAGTTTCGTACTCGGTCATGGGCGGATCTCTGACAATCAGTTACCTCCCATCGTCGTGAGCCCAAGAGCCAGCCTCCACCGCCCCGAACACTGGATGTGATCCACTCGCTCGTTGAGAGTGCCGCGGAGCGCGCCAGGTGGTCCCGCTACCCGCGGGCGCTTGGCCCGATCCCGCCCAGCAACATCAGGGCCACCGTCGAAGCGCTGCCCAACGTCGAGGGCTGCCTGACTTCGGAGGCCTACGCCGCCGTCCGACAGCTCGTGGCCGATGACCCCCGCCCGACCGTCACCGGCCCGCCCCAAACACGCTCTCGTACCTCCGCACAGTGGCGTCCCAGTCATCGTCGTGGCGGATGCGTACTGTGAGCCAACCCAGATCCTGCAGACGCTCCTCCGCTTGAACGTCTTTGGTGCGCTGCCGTTCACCGTCGTGTGCGGGGCCGTCGAGAAAGACCGCGACCGGCCCGTGGGTGGTCTCGTAAACGAAGTCGGGGCGCGCGGTCGCCGCCTCGACAAGGCGTTGCGCGTGGTTGGGCAGCCTGTGACTGTGGTCGAGCAGGTAGTGGATGAACTCGCGTTCCAGAGACGAGTCGCACGCCGCAAGCAACTCGGCCGCTTCGGGCTGGGACGCGGTGGCGTCGGCGGTGGTCCGACTAACTGACAGGCGCAACAGCAGTCTCCGGATGCTGTGCCTGTCGATGCTCGGGTGATCGATCTGGTTGTCGTAGGCCAGCAGGCACTCGTAGCAGGCCTTCTCACATCGGTGCAGGTCGTCGGCACCGGCGAGGAGGTCAGCCCCCGTGTCGGGGTCGAAATGGGCGATGTCCAGCGCGCGGCGGGCCGCCCGGGCCAAGGCGTCCGGTTCATCGATGATCCGACGCAGGACACCGGCACCGCCTTCATTGGCTTCCATGAACAGCATCCGGCCGCGCTCGTGCGGCTCCGGTAGTTCCTGACTGGCCAGTTCCCCGCCTTCGAGTTGAAACTCTGCCTCGATGCCGCGTTCCAGTGCATGACGCAGCGTGACGGCCTGTTCATGGGTGAGGGTTGCGGTGGCTCGAGCGATGAGGATGTTGCGGGAATCTTCGACAAAGGGAATGACCTTGCGTTTGGTCTGGACACGTCCGGCGTCATCGAGGTCCCCGTCCTGGGTGGTCTCCTCAGCCGCGCGGTCGGTGAGCCACCGCCCTGAGATGGTGTCGAGCCAGAAGCCGTCCTCCCCCGGTTTGCGCTTGCGGCGGCCGAGGTTGGCCACCCGGACGGTGGCCGCATCACCGTAGGTCATCTGCAGGGCCTCACCGGCGTCGTCGCTGACCGCAGCGTCCACGGACCCAGGGCGGGAACCGCGAGCTGCGAACCGGTACGAGGTCTGCAGTTCGAAGGAACTGCGACGGCGTTCTTCCTCATCGCTGGAGATCCGCTGGCGACGACGCGTGAAGACGGTGCGCAGTTGCATGAGCCCGTGGGTTGTCGGGCCCAACGGTTCGCCGCAGTGCTGGCACTCGTCGAACAGGTCCTCGGTCTCATGCAGGTAGCCACACTCCTGGCAGCGTTTGATGTCGACGGTCTGGATCGAGCCAGGCTGATCGGGCGAGGACGCCGGCAACTGCACCCGCTCGACCTGGTAGCGGGCACCTTCGTGGTAGATGAGACTGCCAGGACCGAACTCGCTGATGGCCAGGAACCGGGCCCGCTGCAGGTACTCTCCGGCGTCGGTGCGGCGACGGACCGACGGGATGAAGGCCGCCAAGGGCAGGCGCGGGAACGAGTACCCGGGCAGGAAACCCTCGGAGGCGAAGTACCGGTACGGGTAGAAGTCGGTGAAGGACGAGTCGGTGTCCTCGTTGAGCAGAAGTCGCAGTTGGGCTTCGGCCTCGCGCCGCCGGGCCACCGCCGCGTTGCGGGCGATCCGGGAACTCGATGGGTCGTTGACCAGCCTGTTCTGCTCCTGCTGTTCGTGAGCGGCAGCGCGGTACAACTCACGCCAGCGGTTACACGTGCGGTCGAACTCCGCCGGCGCCTGTTGAATGACCCGCTCCGCCCAGTCGGGTTCATACCAGGACGCAGCCTGCAGATCGACCGAGATGCTGGCCAGAACAGCGCGGGCGTGGCGCAGTGCGCGATGTTGGGAGTCGGGGTCTGTCAGCGTTCGCCACACCTCAGGCAGCAGGCCCAGCGGCCCGACGTCCTCCTGGACATCCAAGAGGTCGAGCATGCTGCGTCCGAGGTGCAGGCCGGTCTCGGCCAGCCATACGGAGTTCAGGTGGGAGCGGACCAGATCCTCGTTGGTCAGGTCGAGGCGTGGAGCAGCCACGGAGCCGGACACCATCTGCCCGCTGCGCTTGAAGTAGTAGGCGTCATGGGCGTTGCCGGTCGCACAGTAGGTGACGACGATCGCAGGCTGGCCGGACCGGCCCGCGCGTCCGGATCGCTGGGCGTAGTTCGCGGGGGTCGGGGGCACGTTGCGCATCGCGACCGCATTGAGGCTGGAGATGTCCACGCCAAGTTCCATGGTGGGCGAGCAGAACAGCATCGGCAGCCGCTCGGGATGCTCACGGAACTCCTCCTCGCGACGTTCCCGGTCGGCCGCCGGGACCTGCGCCGTGTGTTCCTTGGCCCGGATGCCCACAAGAGTCGCCGCCGACTCGCGGTAAAGATCTTTGAAGAAGGGGTTGACTCGCAGGCCGCGCTCGTCGCGGGTCGTGCGGCGGATGATGTCCTCTGCTGCGCTCGCGCCATCCCCGGGAGTCCAACGCAGGATGCCAGCATTCACCCGGTATCCGGCGTAGCCGTCCCCGTCGCGGCCCATGTCGCGCAGCAGCCCCGCTTTTGTGCACACCTGCAGCAAGTCGTCGATGATCCCTTCGGCGTCATCCAGGGTGAGCGGTTGAGCTGGGAGGCTGCGGCCGCTGCGCACATAACGACCGAACGCCCCGCGCGGCGACAAGTACAGAGCGTCGCTGGGGGTGCCGCGACCACCGCGGGTTCCCCGAGCGTAAGCGGTCTTGACCACGACCGGCTTCTCGTCGGGTTCCATGGACCAAGGCTCACGAAGATACTGGGCGGCCTGCTGGCGCAACCTCTGGAAGCCTTCTTCGGAGAGTTCGTCAACGTCAATGGCCAGGGCCCTGCGCAGTTCGTCGAGCAGGGTTCTCAGGATCTCGACGCGTTGCTCGGATTCAGCGGCTCGCAGCGCGGGATGGGTCCCATCCCAGCGGCTCTCCGCGCCCGCGAGCCAGTCCAGATCCTCGTACTGGATGCGCAGCAATCCGACCTGTTCCAGGTTGGGCATGACAATGCGCCACCCTCGCTCGAGGTCGCCGTAGAGCCGGTAAGTCACCACCTTGCGCAGTGCCTCGTCGATGCTGCGACGCAGCCGCGGGGCGGGGTCCAGATCAACCGCGTAGGCGGACAGAGGTAAGCGCATCTGATCGAGGACCGCCGCCGCGATGTCCGCACTGCCGACACCCTCGGGTCCGGCCTGCTCGACGGCGGCATGCACCGCTGCGCGTAGCAGCGATACCTGAACGAAGTCGTTGACGTGTCCGGCCTGCAGGCTGGCGTCCTGCCTGTTGTCCACAAAGGTCAGGAGCTTCTTGGCAGTGTCGGTGAAGCTGGGGTCCTCGACCTCGCGCAAGGCCTTGACCAGTCGGGTTGTGACGACGGTGACCGCCGATGAGCGGCCTTCGGTCGACATGGATGCCAACCGCGTGAAGTCGCTGCTGCGGGACTCGTAGGAGACCTGGCAGCGCAAGCAGAACTGGAACGGGCTGGGCACGAACGCGGCGCGGGTTCCTTCGGTTGCCTGACTGGCGGGCATGCCGGTGCCCTCACCAGCCACTTGGGTGCCATCGGGCGTGACGAACACCGGCACTGGGAGGTTCTTCCGTTTGGTGTCCAGTAGGTGTAGGCCGTCGGTGTTGCTGAGCCAGGAGTCAGGGATGCGCCCCTCATTTACGGCCTCGTCGGTGGTGAGCGGCCAGGGCAGATCGTCGCTGATGTAGAGGTACCCGGCGTTGGCACCCTCGGTTCCGTCGCGGTTGCTGCGGGATCGGTAGACGATGTCGCCGCTACGTTCTTCGCGGGCGACGGCCAGGTACTCCTGCCCGCATTCGCGGCAGAACGCCAGCGGGTACAGGGATTTGCCGGGCTGGTTGGGCACGGCTACTTGGTAGCGGTCGGTGATGTGACGCGTGGTGGCCTGCTCCAGGGAGACGTAGACGTTGTCGCCCTTGGACAGGAACTGGTGAAGCCGGAAAGCGAACAGCGGCCGGTCGGTGACGGGATGCCTGGCAGCCGAGCCTGCGGAGAGGGTCGCCTTGATCGCGGCTTGCGCGTCGTCGGCTGTGATGCCGGTGAGGTCCGCGAGGTCTTCTGCGGCCGCGCTGATGGTGGTGGGCGTCTGCCGCACGAGGGTGCCGTCATCAGGATCGGCGGTGAGCCCAAACGTGCTCTCGATCCAGGCGGCCAGCGGGTGGATCTGCAACTGCTCGAACTCGGTGGGCGGCGGGTTCTTCGCGGCGTGGTTGAGAGCAGCAAGATCATCCGCGACGTGCGGGTCGGTGGCTCGTTCGAGCGTTTCGCCGATGACTCGTTCGGCGACGATGTCCGCGCCGAACAGGCTACTGGCCACCCCAGCGACGACCCGCTTCTGTTCCAGCCGCGTACCACCACTGGCCATCGTCGCGGAGGTGCCCACGCACTG
>Ga0116175_1001177_pt1 | contig 17094 bp, 13 predicted proteins | sample AD_UKC125_MetaG_FD_89802 | JGI IMG/M metagenome (GOLD analysis project Ga0116175, IMG submission 89802) | Active sludge microbial communities of municipal wastewater-treating anaerobic digesters from USA - AD_UKC125_MetaG | ecosystem: Engineered > Bioreactor > Anaerobic > Digestate | place: USA... | reverse complement strand
CAGCATAAATCACAGCATTTGCATAATCTTGTTGTTCATAATAAGCTCGCATCAAATTGGCTTGCGCAAAAGTCACATTCTGAGGAAAATCGGCTTCAGTTTCAAGGCGTTTCAATACAGGAACCGCTTTTGCATAATCATCTTTTTTCAAATGTATTTCACACAATCTTGCTAGTGATTGTTCTGTATATTCGCTACGAGGTTTATTGATTACAAACTCATAATTTGGAATTGCATTTGCTTCCAATCCATCAGCGTAATATGATTGTGCCAAATAGAAATTGGCTTTCAAAGAATGAATTCCGTTAGGAAATTTTGACACATAACCGCTCAAACTAGAAATTGCTTGCTTTGTATTTCCTTGTAAATATTGTTTTTCTGCATATTCATAGGTATCGTTATCCAAATCAGCATCAGAAACTTCAACAAAATCTAAAGTTCTAACCCAAGATGCATATTCATCAACTTTACCGTTGTCCATATAAATTAGCCTTGCTGTAGAAACTGCTTCAACGGCTTCTGGAGTTCTAGGAAAATCAGCTGCAACTTTTTTGAATTTAGCAATTGCTAAATCGTCTTTTTGAACATTATAATACACCAAACCTTGTCTTAAAATTGCTTTTGCGGCAAATGAGCCATTTTTAAATTCACTCAAAAGCTGATCATACGTTTTTACAGCTAAATCGGTTTTGTTTTCAGTTACATAAGTGTTTCCTAGTTCAAATAAAGCATCATCACGGTATTGCGAAGTTTTAAAATTTTGCAAAAACTTATTGAAATCTTCAATTTTTCTATCATTTCTACTCACAAAACCATAGCTAATCGCTTTTTGAAAAGCTGCATAATCTGCATCAACGCCTTTCAAATCAATGGCTTTGTTATAAGCTTCCATTGCTGGCCAATATTTTGAAGTAACAAAACGGCAATCTCCTAATCTTAAATAGGAATCATTCAGCCTTGTTTTGTCATCTTTGATAATGTCAATTTGCTTTTGAAAATAATCTCCAGCCTTGTCGTATTCTTTCAATTTGAAATAAGCATACGCCAAGTTATAGTTGAAGTTTTTATACTCTGGAGTGCTTTTGGCTTCAGCAAAACTTTCAAATTGTTTGTAACTCAATGAAGCATTATTGAAATCATCCAGAATATATTCTGTTTCTGCTTTCCAAAAAGTTGCACGAGCAGTAAACTTTGCATCGGCTTGTTCATTGATAGATTTTTTAAACATTTTCAAGGCTTCCTGATAATCTCCATCTGTATAAAGTTCAAGTCCGCGATAAAATGTTACTTTTTGATAAGCCGTTTTATTTTTGAAACTTTTATTTTTTTCTAATAATACCAGCGCATCTTTATAATTTTTTGATGTGATATAAGAGTTAATCAGCAAGTTTTCAATTTCGTCTTTCGCTGGTGAACTTGGATATTTGTTGAGAAAAGCCGAAAGCACATCGGGAACTGATTGATAGGAATTACCAATTTCATAACTCAATTTTGCATAATTAAGGTTCGCATCTTCTTGAATTTTTTTATCAAAATCCATTTCAGAAGCATTTTTAAATGCATTTAAAGCTTGTTGTTTTTTGTCAGTTTTCAAATAACTTTCTCCAAGGTGATAATAGCCATTTTGGGCAACGCTGTCATTTCCTCCAATTATCTTATTGAACTGCGCAATGGCATTTTCATAATCTTTTTGTTGATAATAGGTATATCCCAACTGATAGAAATCGGTGTTACTCCACTTCCCTTTTTTGCCTTTGTATTCTTTCAAATAAGGTAAGGCTTTGTCGTATTGTTTTAAATTGAAATAGCTTTCTCCAATAATTTTATTGAGCTCAGATTTTTCCATTGCATTAGAACTAGGCATTGCTGCTACACCAAGATCTATCGCTTTTTGAAAATTACCTAATTTAAAATTCATATCAGCTTGAAAGTAGGACAACTTTTCTTTGTATTTCTCTTCACCCGAAACTTGATCAAAATATTTATTTGCTTCTTCATAATTATCGTTTTCATAATTCATGAAACCTAAGTAATACTTAGCTTGAGAACCATAATTTTTTGAATTCACTACTTTGTTGAAATAAGCTGTTGCTTGTTTTTTGTCTTTGGCAGTGAAGTAAGCATAGCCTTTTTGGAAATTGAATTTTTCACTTTCCTCATAAGTCAAGCTACTTTCGTCCACTTTTTCAAAATATTCTAAAGCTTGTGGATACTTTCCTTCTTCAAAATAATATTGAGCAACTTCGGCAAAAGCCTGATTTTGCTTAGAACTCGTTGGATAATCTTTTACAAAATCTTCCATCAACTCATCTGCATTGGCTTGATTAAGGTGAATAGCACAATTGGCAATATAATATGCACAATCCGCCTGAACTTCTTGTTCGCCAACGTTTGACTTTACTTTGTCAAACAATATTTGTGCAGATTGATATTGTTTATCTTTATACAAACTCAAGGCTTTGTCATATTCTGAGAGCTTGTGAGTATAAATATCGGTCTGTTGTGCTGATAGTTTCAAGATTCCCATAAAGGAAAAAATGAACAACTGTATTGATTTATTGCGCATTTTCAATAATTTTTTTCAAAAATATTATTCTATTAGGTACAACGAAAAAAGTATCATTTTTATTATAAACATTGTTTTAAACAATTTTGTAAGACATCTAAAAATTATTTTGAATACATGGTTTTACTTTATTATTTTTACCAAATAATCAAACTATCATGTCAGATACTATTGTTTCTCTTAAAAATGTTACCATTTACCAAAGCAACCGCGTGGTGTTGTCACAAATAAACCTTGATGTAAAAAAAGGTGAATTTTTATATATCATTGGGAAAACGGGTACTGGAAAGAGTAGTTTGATGAAAATTATTTATGCCGATTTGCCTCTAACCGAAGGCGAAGGTCAAACAGCTGGTTACGATTTACACAATCTAAAAGAAGACGATATTCCTTTTTTGAGAAGAAAACTGGGTATTGTATTCCAAGATTTCCAGCTTTTACCAGACAGAACTGTTCATGACAATCTTGAGTTTGTACTCAAAGCTACTGGATGGAAAGACAAAGCCGAAATGGATAACAAAATTGATGCTGTGTTGAGTAGTGTGAACATGTCAAACTTTGCTAACAAAATGCCACACCAACTTTCTGGTGGTGAACAACAGCGAGTTGCAATTGCGAGAGCTTTGCTAAATGATCCAGAAATCATTTTAGCCGATGAACCAACAGGAAATCTTGACCCACAAACAAGTGCCGAAGTAATGGGCGTTTTAAGAAAAATCAATGAGCAAGGTAGAACAATTATTATGGCTACACATGACTATGCATTGTTGATGAAATTCCCATCTAAAACATTGAAATGCGAGGACAACACTATTTTTGAAGTGGTTCAAAGAACGGTGTAACTTACTAAAGAAATAGAAACTTTGACCATTTTTATCAAAGGTTGATGTAAAACTTAAAACCTTAATAATGATTTCTATAGCAATTCCAATACATAATTATTTGGTTGTAAATTTGGTAAAAACTATAGTCTATCAAATTTCAAAAATAGGTATCGATTATGAAATAATCTGCTTGGACGATGCATCAACAGATATTGAAATTACCAGTCAAAATAAAGAAATTCAAGAACTTAAAAATTGTTTCTACTACACCAATGAAACTAATTTAGGCAGAACTAGAACTAGAACTTTATTAGCCAAAAAAGCAAAATTTAATTGGATATTATTTCTTGATGCCGATGTAATTCCTATGCATGAAACGTTTATTTCTAGTTATATCTCTTTTTTAAATTCTGACAGTGAAGTTATTTTTGGAGGTTATCAATACTATGATTTTCATGAAAACAGAAATACAGTTCTGCGATGGAAATTTGGAAAAAAAAGAGAGTCTCAATCAGCTGAAGTGAGAGATAAAAATCCTTACAGCTTTCTGTTTTCAGGGAATATTTTAATTCGAAAAAACATCTTTTTATCGGTTCAATTTCCTGATAAAAACTATTATGGAATGGATTTCTTTTTTAGTTATAATTTGCATCAAAAAAAGATAAAAATAACCCATATTGATAATCCGATTTATCATTTAGGACTGGAAAGCAATTCTGTTTTTTTTAAAAAATCATTGGAAGCAGTTGAAAATCGAGTTCACTATTTAGCGGAAGAACAAAGTGCTCAAAATCTGAATTCTTTCTTAAAATATTATTCCAAACTAAAACAATACAAACTACTTCCAATTGTTGGTTTTGGTTTTAAAGCGGTAGAACCTGTTTTGAAACATTTCATTTTAAGTAAAAACCCTAGCCTTTTTTGTTTCGATTTGTACCGATTAGGATATATTTGTCATAAAACAAGCTAAATGATGCCTTTTTTCTCTGTAATCATACCACTTTACAACAAAGAAAATTTTATAGAAAATACGCTGAAAAGTGTATTGGGTCAAACTTTTGATGATTTTGAGGTCATTATAGTTGATGATTGTTCTACCGATAATAGCTTAGAAAAAATCTCGGAATTGATTTCTTCAAAATTTAGAATTATCAAACATGGAAAAAATAAAGGTCTTTCAGCTTCAAGAAACACTGGAATTAAAAATGCAAATAGCGACTATATTGCATTTTTAGACGCCGATGACATTTGGAAAAATACTTTTTTGGAAGAATCAAAACTACTTATAGATAAATTTCCAAATATTAAATTGTTTGGTACAAATTATGAAGATTATTATTCAAAAGACAATATCATTTTGCCAAAAAACAATGCTAAAAAACTAGAAAAACATTCTGTAATTGCTGATTTTTTTGCCATCAGTTTAGCACAACCGCTTTATTGTCAGTCGAGTTTTTGTGCTCATAAATCGGTTTTTGAAACCATTGGTTTGTACAACGAAGCGATTACTTATGGTGAAGATGTCGATTTCAATATTAGAGTAAATAGCCGATTTTCACTGGCATATTCAACCAATGCGCTGGTTAGTTATACTGCTTCTTCTGAAAATCAAATTACTAAAAGTAGAATTTCTGAAAAGACAATTACCGATTTTGATTCTTTTGAAAACGATCAAATTTCTCCTTCCTTGAAAAAGTTTCTGGACTTTAAACGCTACATGATGGCCAAAAACTATCGCCTAGAAAACAACGAAGATGCATATAAAAAAATGAAGCAAAAAATCGATTTGAAAAACTTAAATTACAAACAACGTTTGCTTTTAATGTCCCCAAAAAGCGGATTGCTTTTTATTCAAAAGGTAAAATCATTTTTTATTTCCAAAGGTATACGATTTACAACTTATGACTGATTAACAAGGTCGAGAAACTCATTGTAATTTCGGATGTAATCTTCTTCAATATATTCGCCAGAAGATAAGACTAGACAAACCGATCCAGAAGAAAAATTTTCTAATTCGCGCCAAGTATTGTTTTTGATTAACAACCCTTTGTCTGGTTTATTGAGAGTTATTGTTAATTTGTTTTTTCCATCATCAACCACTACATCAAAACTTCCTGAAAGCGGAATGAGTAATTCAAATTGTTCTTTATGAGCATGTCCGCCGCGAGTTGCAGAACTTGGAACATCAAATAAATAATAAACTCTTTTTATTTGAAATGGAATGGTATCATTTTCGATAACAGCAATATTTCCTCTGTAATCTTCAATTTTTGGTATTTGTAAAATTTCAATATTCATATTGCTAAGTGCTACTTTTAAACAAATTTAACCAAAGTTGTCCAATTGTTTCCCTTTTTAAATGCATAATACTAGATTTTGCATTGTTTTTACAATATTCATACAATTTATTATCTTCATAAAAGGTATCCATTGCTTGTGTTAGCTTTTCAAAATCCTGATTAGCAACTAAAATTCCATTTTCTCCATTTTGAATAATTTCGTTTGGACCGCTGAAACAATCAAACGAAACAACTGGTGTTTCTGTAGCTAAAGATTCGATCAAAACATTAGGAAAACCTTCATTTCTACTAGATAAAACGGTAAAAATGGCATTTTTATAATATGGAAATGGATTTTCTTTGTGACCTAAAAATTTAACTCGACTTTCGACCCCGTGATTTTTGGCTAATTCAATATACTTTTCTTTATTTTTTCCTTCACCAATAATAACTAAGTCAATCGATTTTTGAGGTAAATGAGATTTAGAATAAGCTATTATTAATCGGTCAAATTGTTTAATATCATTGTTCATTCTGCCTGCAGCGAGTATATAATTTTGAACTTCTGGAAGAAACTTTTCTTTTAGCTCTTCAATTTCTTCAAAATCGATCGGATTGTAAATATAAACTGCTTCTTTGGCTAGTTTTTCTTGAATAATTTTATCTTTTACAGCCTTGGAAACTGTAACAATTTTTTTGTTTTTATAAATCAGTTTAGACAGAAAAGATGATTTTGGAAAGTAATAATTCAAAACTCCACTGCTTACAACATAATAAGCATTTTTGTTGTGAATAAAATTTGCGATTATAAATTCCTGAAAGAAAATATTTTTCATTCGGAAATCTATAATGATATCAAATTCATTTTTTTGAATGAACTGTTTTAGTTTTATAAACCGACTTATTTTTCTAGTAATTGGATTAGAATTTTTATGGATTTTACCCAAATTAAAAAGTTTACCCGAAAATTGATAGGCAACTGAATCTACAAAAATACAATTGAAAACTTCATGATTGTTTGCTACAAAAAAATTTGATAATTGAGCATGAACTCTTTCTGCTCCACCAATTGACAAACAATCGCCTATGATGGCAATTTTGTATACTTTACTTTGTAATATCATTAATGATTACCTATTTTCGTAACAAATATAACCATTTATGAAGATTTTACTTCTCGGCGAATACAGTAGATTGCATAATTCTCTAAAAGAAGGATTGATTGCGCTTGGTCATGAAGTAGTTATCGTGAGTAATGGTGATGGTTTTAAAAATTATCCTGCTGATTATTCCATTAGACCAAATTGGTCAAACAACAAATGGGTTAACTATTTTAGACAAATTATTTTTAAGATTTTCCAATTCGATATTGCTACATTAGAACAAGGTATTCGCTTTTATTTTTTACTCCATAAACTGAAAGGTTTTGATGTTGTTCAATTGATTAATGAACAACCTATTAAAACACTTAGAAGTTTTGAAAAATATTTCCTCAACAAAATATTTAAGCAAAATAAATGTGTGTTTGTGCTTTCATCAGGCGTTGATTACATCAGTGTCCGATTTTTATTGGATGGAAAATTACCAAAAACTATTATTCAACCTTACTTAGAAAATCCATCGCTAAAAAAAGAATATATTTATCTACTGGAGTATGTTTCTAGTGAGCACAAAAAACTTCACGATTTTGTGTACCAAAATTGCAAAGGAATTATTGCTTCTGATATGGATTATGTCTTGCCATTACAAGGCAATAAGAAATTTCTAGGATTAGTTCCAAATCCTGTAAACACTAATACTCTAGGGTACACAACATTAAATTTTTCAACTAAAATTGTCGTTTTCCTTGGTATAAATAAATGGAACCATCACCAAAAAGGGATCTCTTTTTTCCAGAAAGCAATTGAAATTATTAGAACAAAATATCCCGAAAAAATAGAAATTATCATTGTAGAAAATATTCCCTACAAAGATTACATTAACCTCTACAACAAGGCTCATATCCTACTCGATCAATGTTTTGCTTACGATCAAGGTTATAATGCTCTTGAAGCTATGGCAAAAGGAAAAGTTGTTTTTACAGGTGCCGAAAAAGAATTTTTGGAACATTATAATTTGCAAGAAGATGAAGTGGCAATCAATGCAAAACCCGATGTAGATTATTTGGTTGAGAAACTTTCAATGCTAATAGAAAATCCTTCAATGATAGAAGCAATTGGTACAAAGGCTCGAAACTTTATCGAAAAAGAGCATAATTACATCAAAATTGCAGAAAAGTACTTAGCAGTTTGGAACAAACAGAAGCTTTCTGAAGAAGAAGAGCATTAAACAAAAGCTACACAAATTAGCAATAAAATAAGCTTGAACAACTCCTTCAACACTTTGGGTAGGCAATAAATACCATGCTAATAAAACATAAACGAGGTTGAAAACTATCTCAATAATAAAGTACCGTACAAGCATGGTTTTAACCAAAATTTGAAAACCAAATGCTAATGACATTATTTTCAATAAATCTCCTAGAACTTGCCAAATCATTAAATCATTGATCCCAATAAATTCACCTGTCAAGGCGAGTTTTACAATGAATGCTCGAAAAAAATAAATCAATAAAATTACAACCAAAAACAACGGAACAAGCGTTTTGTAATATGCTTTTAATTCTTCTTTGAATTCGATATCAGTCTCTATTGACGCAAGTTTTGGCATGTAATACAATGACAATCCTGAACCAAAAAACATCATATAAAAACTCGAAATCCTGTTGAGTGCATCCCAAACGCCAGCTTCTTGAATTGAATAGTTTTTTACAATAAAATTTCTAATAATGATGAGTGATAAAGGAATAAGCACGGCGCTTATAAATGCCATTTGTGAGAAACTGAAAATGGTTTTTAAATGCGCTTTTTCTAAATTGAAATTAATTCCGTAGTGAATGAAATCGAATTGTTTTCTAAAGTAAAAATAAGTAACAAAAAAGAGTATAATTTCTCCTAAAATTACCGACAAAATCCCTCCAGATAATCCAATGTAATAAATTAATAATATGCTTGTTATAAAAACAAAAACACTAGATGCTATTTGAATTTTTACAATGCGTTTGTATCGCTCAAAACTATTGAGTACAGATGAGAAAAGAACCGTAACAATCATGAACGGTAAAAAAACTGCAAAGAGTTTTATGTAATTTGAATAAGCATCAGAGAAGAACAAATAGTTTGAAATATCTATAGAAAAAAACACCAAAAGAGCAGAAAACAAAACGCTTATCACTATAAAAATCGAAAAAAATGTTTGGAAAATAAGCGATAATTCTTTCTGATTCTCTTTGTGCTCAACCATAATTTTTATCACTGAATTATTCAATCCGAGTGTTGCGGTTGACTTTGAAAAATTGGCAAAATTCCTAAAACTTCCTATCAATGCCATACCAGAAGTTCCTAGAAAAACTGATATAATCTTTGAAGTAAAAATACCAAAAACAAAGCTTGTTATCATCGAAATGGAATTCAATGACAATACTTTTATTAATTTATTTTTGGATAAAAATTTCAATTATAATTGTTTGATGATTTTTGCTGGTACTCCTGCTACCACAACGTTTTCTGGAACCGAACTCGTTACAACAGCACCATTTGCTATCACGGAATTCTTCCCTATTTCTACTCCTTTCAGAATCGTTACATTGTTCCCAATAAAAACATTTTTGCCTATAAGAACATGCTCTGAAATTGGTTCCGATTTTCTATTTTCAGGTGAAAGTTGATGGCCATCATTATCAAGAATACTACAATTGACGCCTATTAAAACATCATCGGCAATAGAAATTTTTGAAAACGAAACAACCGAAAAAGCATTGTTTATACTCACATTGTTGCCAATTTCTATCAAGCTATTCTCATGTCGAGCTTCTATATAGGAATAGTGTGAATAGTAATAAGGCGAATTAATAACGCCAATTTGAACATTTTTACCAAAAATCACTTTGCCTTTTCCGTTTATCAAAACTGGATGAAAAACATTTGGATAACCTTCAATTCTTTTGCAATTAGACAACCATTTGTATTTAAAAATCCGCAACCAAACAAACAAAAAGTTTTTCATAGATTTTTAATATTTATTCATCGTATTAATAATTTCATCAACCTCACTATCGGTCAAAACAGGCGATATTGGCAAACTCAACACTTCGTTGTGTATCTTTTCGGTTATTGGGAAAGATAGATGCTGAAACGCTTTCATCGCCTCTTGCTTGTGTGGTGGAATGGGATAATGGATGAGTGTTTCAATTCCATTTTCTTTCAAATATTGTTGCAAATCATTTCTGTTTTCTGTTCTGATTACAAATAGATGGAAAACATGATTATCAATATTTTCTACAACTGGCAAAACAATCTTTGGATTGACAATACTGTTCAAATATTTTGTAGCAATAGCTTTTCTTCTGCTGTTTTCTGCTGACAGATTGGGTAATTTAACATTCAAAAAACTAGCTTGAACTTCATCTAAACGTGAATTGTAACCAATCAATTCATTGACATATTTTTCCTTTGAGCCATAATTTCGAAGAGTTTTTACAATTGTTGCCAGCTGTTCATCATTGGTCAAAACAGCGCCAGCATCACCAAGACAACCCAAATTTTTTCCTGGATAAAAACTAAAACAACGTGTGTGATTGCCTTTGAAATTTAACCCATGCGCTTGGGCACAATCTTCTAAAATCAATAAATTATATTTGTGAGCTACATCAATAATTTGATCCATATTGGCCAATTGCCCATACAAATGCACAACCAAAATTCCTTTGGTTTTTGGAGAAATATTTTCTTCAATCTTTGATGGATCGAGATTGTAACTATCTATATTTGGCTCCACAAAAACAGGTTTTAAACCTGACTGTAAAATAGCTAAAATACTAGCAATATAGGTATTAGCCGGAACAATAATTTCGTCACCTTCTTTCAAATTGCCAAGCTCGATGTGCGCTCTGAATACCAAAACCATAGCATCTAATCCGTTGGCAACACCAATACAATGCTCCATTTGGCAGAAAGACGCAAAATTCTTTTCAAATTCATTGACTTCATCACCAAGTATAAACCAACCTTTATCCAGAACGACTTGCATTTTTTGATGAAAAGCTTCTTGATAGGGTAAATTTATTTTATGTAAGTCAAGGAATTTTATCATAAAACTATTTGAAAAATGTTTTGGTTATATGCCTCACAGCCCAACTCTTTTTTTTGATTTAACAATCCTTGATTAATGCCCGATTCACTGTCATCGTCTACTGTTCCCATGTCAAAAAAACGGTAGGAATTTTTAAATTTTTCTATCAAATGAATGAACAAAAAATCTAATGCGCGGTATTTTTTTCCATTTTCTGTTACAGCTCCATATTGCGACTTTATAACATCCGTGGTCTTGAAAATTGTAATTCCAGCGAGTATTTCGTTATCCAAATAAACACTATATTGTTCTATATTATTTTCAAACAATTGCTTCAGTAAGGTTATTTCTGTTAATGAATGAACAGGAGATACACCATATTTTTCATATAACAATGGTGTCAATACTTGTTGCCAAAAACAATCAAAACCGTTCTCTTTTTCAATCAACAAACCACTGTTTAACAATCGTTTGTAGTGCTTTAATTTACTTTTTGATATAGAAAAATCAGAATTTAAATCGATGCCAAGAAAAGTATTTTTTCTGATGATTTTCGTTCCATTTTTATACAAAATTGTTTTCTCTACACTTTCAGTTGCATTATCGTAAAAAAATGGAATTTCTTTTACTTGCAATAGAGCTATTCTATGCCCAACTAAAAAATCTAAAACAGCATTGTAAATTGCTGAAATTGTATCTAATGTAGTTTTTTCACCCAACACAAATCCACCATAAGTCAATCCTTGATGCGAAAAAACCTCATCACCTACTCTATTTGCTGGAATTATACTAACCAAATCATCGCTACAAAAAACCATCATAGAGTAATCCTCAAAACGGTCTTTGTGGTATTCCATAAAATTGCGATGAAATAAAAATGTAGCATTCTTGGCTTTGGAAACAAAATCGTTCCAAAGCTCAAAATCACTATTGCTATATAGACGAACAGTATAGTTTTTCAAAACGTTATTAGAAAAAACATTGGAAAATTAATCAATTATTTCAATAAAACTATGCAAAGCAGAAAATTGTATCTCAACAAAATTGTCTATTTTTATACATTCAATTGATTTTCTGTGAAAAATAAACGGTATATTTTTCTTTTTATTGTATTGCTCGGTACTGTTTTTTGTTCGATGGCTCAAGATATTTCGCTTTATCAACAATTCAACGGAAGATATGATTTTTTATTTTTTGGCAACACGCTAAATCCAGTTGAAAATAATATCCAAACTACTTGCGAAATCAATACTTCTTCGAGCGCTACATTGAACCTAGCAAGTGGAAACATCATAGAAAAAGCTTATCTTTATTGGGCTGGTTCTGGTACAGGCGATTTTGATATCAAGCTAAATGATGTAACCATAACTCCCGATAGAACTTTTAGCACTATTCAATCGCTAAGTGGATTGCCTTTTTTTGGCGGTTTTAAAGACGTAACCGAGCAAGTTATTACTACTGGAAATGGTATTTACACCGTTTCCGATTTTGATTTGAATTATGTTATTGCAGATTATTGTCCAAATGCGACCAATTTTGCTGGTTGGGGAATTTTGGTGGTTTATAGAAACGATACTCTTCCACTGAACCAAATCAACATTTATGATGGTTTTGAAAGTTTGTCAATTGCTTTTTTTGGCGACATTGCTGAACTCAATATTATATTAGAAAACCTCAACGTTATCGATAATGTAGGCTCAAAAATTGGTTTTTTAGCATGGGAAGGCGACAAAAATTTACAAGTAGAAGAACGCTTACGCCTCAACGGAAATATATTGGTCAATCTTCCATTGAACCCAGCCAATAATGCTTTCAATGGCACCAATAGTTTCAATGGTCAAAGCAATGTTTACAATATGGACATGGATGTGTATAGCACACAAAACATGATTAATATTGGCGACACAACTGCCGAAATAAAAATGACTACTGGTCAAGATTATGTTATTATCAACACTTTTGTAACAAAATTTAATAATCAATTGCCCGATGCTACCGCTCAAATTGTTGATGTGTTGAAAGAATGTGACTCACGAACTATAACCGTCAATTTTGAAATCTCAAATCCAAATAGTACTGAAATTCTACCATCAGGCGTTCCTATTTCAGTCTATATTAACAATGATTTTATAGAATACACAGAAACCACATTACCCATTGCCATCAATGGAGTTTGGCAAAGCCAAATAACCCTAACTGTTCCCGAAAGTTATGGTGACACTTTTACATTAAAAATTGTGGCTGACGATCATGGCGACGGAACAGGAATTGTAACCGAACTTAACGAGAACAATAACCAGTCGAATATTTTTGAAGTTACACTATACAAATCGCCTTTATTCAACTCGCTAGAACCATTAGAAGTTTGCAATGAAGGTTATACTGCTGGAACTTTCAATTTTTCTAATTACAACGAAATGGTAAAAGTTGAAGAAACAGATGTAGTGCATTTTTTTGAAACACAAACCGATGCAGAAAACAACAGCAACCCTATTTTGAATACCACAAATTATCTTGCAACGACTACACCGAAAGAAATTTTTATCAGAATAGACAATCAAAACTGTTACAGTATTACTTCTTTTCTATTAACCACTCGAAATTGTTTGCCAAAGGTTTACAATTACGTTTCTGCCAATAATGATGGCTACAACGACGAATTTTTTATTGACGGTTTGCTTACCATTTTTTTAAATTTCAAAATAGAAATTTACAACCGATGGGGAAGATTGATTTGGACTGGAAATGCAGATAGTGGTTTTTGGAAAGGTCAAGTACCAAGTGGCATTGGAACCGAAAAAGCGCCTGATGGCACGTACTTTTACTTGATTTTCTTAAACGACAAAGACCATCCAGAGCCATTAAAAGGCTATTTGTATCTAAATCATTAAAAAACTAATTATCTTTGACCTTTTGCCCAATGCAATGAAACAAATAGCATCTGTACAAAACCCATTTATAAAATCGCTAGTTCAATTACAAGAAAAATCGAAAGCACGCAAGCAATCGAATAATTTTTTAATTGAAGGCATTCGGGAAATAGAATTGGCTATCAAAGGAAACTATGAAATTGAGACAATTCTGATTTGTTTTGAAGTCATCGAAAAATCTTTCAATCCTACAATCTTTCAATCTTTCAACTCCATTGAAATCTCCAAAGAAGTCTATCAAAAATTGGCTTACAGAGATACAACCGAAGGAATTTTGGCAGTAGCAAAAATGAAAAGCCATGAGCTAAAAAATTTGAAATTACCTAAAAACCCTTTGATTTTAGTAATGGAAAGCATTGAAAAACCAGGCAATATTGGCGCAATGCTTCGCACTTGCGATGCCGCAAAAGTAGATGCTGTAATTATTGCTAATCCCAAAACTGATTTATACAACCCCAATATGGTTCGCTCAAGTGTTGGTTGTTTATTTACCAATCAAATTGCGATAGGAACAACCGAAGAAGTTATTGAGTATTTGCAAAAAGAAAAAATTAACTTCTACAGCGCAACGCTACAAAATTCCACATCATATCATACTCAAAACTACACAAAACCTACTGCACTAGTCGTTGGTACTGAAGCCACAGGATTAACAGAACCTTGGAGAGAAAAATCTACCCAAAACATTATTATTCCTATGCAAGGCGAAATCGACAGCATGAACGTATCAGTAGCTGCGGCGATTTTAATTTTTGAAGCCAAAAGACAACGCAATTTTATAATCTAAATACATAAAAACAAATGTTGGTAATTTTTAAGTTCTCAAAAATTTTTCTTTAAACGAAAACCATAACAAATTAAGACATAAAGCTAAAAGAACATGAACTATAAATTTTTATTTGCATTACTAATCACGAGTTTAAGCATAAATGCTCAAATCACTGAACCCGAACTAGATGTTTTAGTTGAAAAAACCATGAAAACATTCAATGTACCGGGAATTGCAGTAGGTATCATCAAAGATGGAAAACTCATTTTGGCAAAAGGTTACGGTGTTTCAAATATCAATACAAAACAAAAAGTTGATGCCAATACTTTATTTGGAATTGCTTCCAATAGCAAATCGTTTACAGCTGCTGCATTGGGCATATTGGTTGATGAAGGAAAACTAAACTGGGATGACAAAGTTGTAAAACACCTTCCTGAGTTCAAAATGTATAATGATTATGTAACACAAGAATTTACTATTCGTGACTTGCTTACACACAGAAGTGGACTTGGTCTTGGTGCTGGCGATTTGATGATTTGGCCCGATGGACATAATTTTACTCCCAAAGATATTGTTAAAAACATCCAATTCTTGAAACCTGTTTCAGGTTTTAGAACAAAATATGATTATGACAATCTCTTATATGTAATTGCTGGCGAAGTAGTAGAACGCGTTTCGGGTAAAAGTTGGTGTGACTTTGTGGAAGATCGAATCATGAAACCTATAGGAATGAAAAACAGTGCTGCAAGCTGGAATCGTCTGAAAGATACCACCAATGTTATTGTTCCTCATGTTCCTGTAAAAGGAAACCTTCAGGTAATAAAAAGATATACCAATCCTATTTTTGATGCCGCAGCAGGATTATATACTTCTGTAAACGACTTGAGTAACTGGCTTATCCTTCAAATGAATGAAGGAAAAAGCGACGATAAAACTATTTTTAGCAAAGAAGTTCACCACGATATGTGGACATCGCAGACTATATTACCACAGCGAAATGCGTATCCTTATACTTCCAATTTCAAAACTTATGGACTTGGTTGGCAATTGATGGATGTTAATGGTCATCTTCAAGTATCGCACACTGGTGGATTGGATGGCATTGTTACCCAAACAATTATGATTCCAGATATCAAATTGGGCATCATAGTCCTAACGAATCAACAAAGTGGAGCAGCATTCAACACGATATCCAATACCATCAAGGACAGTTATTTGGGTCTTCCAAAGTTTGATCATTTGGCTTATCTTAGTCAGGAACGCAAAAACAAAGAAGATGATGCAGACAAAATCACCAATGAAGTATGGGAAACCGTTGCCAAAAATTTAAAAGACAAAAAGTTAAAAGTAGATTTCAAAAGTTTTGCAGGAACTTATAAAGACAATTGGTTTGGCGAAGTAGTTATTAGTGAGAAAAAAGGAAAACTCTATTTTACCTCAAAACGTTCACCTCGATTAACAGGCGAAGTGTTCTATTACAAAGAAAATAATTTGGTTGTAAAATGGAACATCCGAAGTTTTGATGCAGATGCACATATCTTCTATGAACTTGATGCAAATGGTAAAATGAATCACTTCAAGATGAAAGCAATTTCACCATTAACCGATTTTAGTTATGATTTTCATGATTTAGATTTTACAAAATCTGAATAATAATAGTTGTTGCTATTGCAAAAATCATTTCAAATTGTTATTTTTAGGGAATTGAAAGATTGTTATGACTGAAATTGAAATTGAAGAAGAAAATAAAGCAATAGCGCGCGAATACAAAGAACTCCTCAGAATAAGTTATCAAACGCTGACAAATGAAGATAAGAAACTGATTCGCAAAGCATTTGATGTTGCCGTTGATGCCCACAAAGACCAACGCCGAAAATCGGGTGAAGCCTATATTTTTCATCCAATAGGTGTTGCGAAAATAGTAGCTTCCGAAATTGGTTTGGGTGCAACAGGTATTGCTGCGGCTTTGCTTCACGATGTGGTTGAAGATACGCCAATAACCGTTGAAGAATTGGAGCAATTATTCAACAAAAAAGTTGCTCATCTTGTAGAAGGTTTGACAAAAATCTCTCAAGTAAAAAAAGACATGAACATTTCGCTGCAAGCAGAAAACTTCAGAAAGATGCTGCTTACGCTTAACGATGATGTTCGTGTTATTCTTATCAAAATTGCTGACCGTTTGCACAATATGCAAACAATGGATTCCATGCCTGAATATAAACAGGTAAAAATTGCTTCAGAAACACTTTATATCTATGCGCCATTGGCACACAGACTTGGGCTATACAACATCAAAACCCAGCTTGAAGATTTAGGGTTGAAATATACCGAACCACAAACTTATAATGAAATCGTAAGCAAAATAAAAGAAACCAAAGAAGAGCAAGATGCTTATATCAAACTGGTTTCGGATGTTTTGAAAAAATCTCTCGATGAAGAAAAAGTAGAATATACCATCAAAGGAAGACCAAAATCTATTTATTCTATCAGAAGAAAAATGGCTGCACAAAACGTGACTTTTGAAGAAGTTTACGACAAGTTTGCGTTGCGCATCATT
>Ga0116175_1001176_pt1 | contig 17153 bp, 13 predicted proteins | sample AD_UKC125_MetaG_FD_89802 | JGI IMG/M metagenome (GOLD analysis project Ga0116175, IMG submission 89802) | Active sludge microbial communities of municipal wastewater-treating anaerobic digesters from USA - AD_UKC125_MetaG | ecosystem: Engineered > Bioreactor > Anaerobic > Digestate | place: USA... | reverse complement strand
TTTTTTTAACCAATTAACATTTTAGCAGGTTTATTTCACGAGTGCATTTTATTTTTAGAAAAAATAAATGTTAGGGTAAATTATTTTCCACCCCAACATTTATTATAGAACCTATTTTTTAAACTTAAAAAGGAGATGATGGTGTGGCAGCAAGTTTAGCTATAATTATTTTACTAGGATTACCAGCAAATAAACTATTTGAAAAGTTAAAGATGCCTGGATTATTGGGAATACTCATATTAGGAATTATTATAGGACCTTATGGCCTTAATTTACTTCAACAGGATATTATTAATGTGTCTAATGACCTAAGGAAGATTGCTCTAATCATTATTTTATTAAGAGCAGGCCTTGGGATCCATAAGGATGATTTAATAAAAAATGGAAGTAGTGCATTAAAATTAAGTTGTATACCAGGTTTAATTGAAGGATTTTTCATTTCTTTAACAGCTGTGAAACTTTTAAACTTCTCCTTTATAGAAGGGGGAATATTAGGATTTATCATTGCAGCAGTTTCTCCTGCTGTAGTAGTTCCTTCTATGTTAAAATTGATTGAAAACCATGTGGGAGAGACTAAAGGGATACCAACTTTAATTTTAGCAGGGGCTTCCATTGATGATGTTTTCGCTATAACTATATTTAGTGTTTTTCTAGGTTTTTATAGTGGTACACATATTAATATTGGAATAAAGCTATTAAGCATTCCTATTTCCATATTGTTAGGTGTTGTAGCAGGTATTATTATCGGATTAATATTAATTAAGATATTCGATAATTATCATATAAGGGACACTAAAAAACTACTATTAATCTTAGGTTTTGCTATTTTATTAACTGAAATAGAAAATCTATTAGAATTAAAGATTCAAATAGCTTCTCTATTAGGAGTAATGACCATAGGGTTTATTATAATGGATAAGCTACCTGATGTAGGGGAAAGATTATCGACAAAACTCAACAAAGTGTGGGTGTTTGCAGAATTACTGCTATTTATATTAGTAGGAGCCCAGGTTAATATCCATGTAGCTTTTGATGCAGGAAAAGTTGGAGTCATAATTATATTAATTGGTCTTTTAGGTAGAAGTTTAGGGGTATTGATTTCTCTTTGGGGAACAGATTTGAATTGGAAAGAAAGGTTTTTTTGTGTTATCTCCTATATACCCAAGGCTACAGTACAGGCTGCTATGGGTGCAGTTCCATTATCCTTAGGGGTAGAGTCAGGAGAGACTATTTTAGCTATTTCAGTATTATCCATACTTATAACAGCGCCTATAGGAGCTATGGGAATTGATTATTTTTCAGAAAAATTGTTATAAAAATTTCACATGTTTATTAAAGGTTCAATATTCAATGGAGATGTTATATAATGATAATATAATAGAGCAGCAAAAAATTAATCATAGGAGGGTAGAAATGTCCAATAAGATTTCCAAGGAAAGAAAAGCTATTTATTATATAGGATTAGTCTTAACGATTTTTGGAGTTATATTATTTATGTCTGTTTTTTTCATAGATATGATGACACCTGATTTTTTTGGAGGACATTCAAGTTTCATAGTAAGACCAGTAATTGGAATGATTTGTATGACTGTTGGTAATGTATTGATGAGCATTGGCTCTAAAGGGGCAGCGGGTTCAGGATTGATATTGGATCCGGAAAAAGCTAGAGAAGATCTAAAACCCTACAGTTCTGCTAAAGGTGGAATGATAAATGATACTTTAGAAAATATCGACATGGTTAAGGACATAGCTAATAAGAAAGAAATAAATCCAACTAAAGAGGTCATAAAGATAAGATGTAAGGAATGTGGCACTCTTAATGATGAAGATGCTAAGTTCTGTAAATCTTGTGGTAAGGAAATATAGGTTTTAGAATAAAGATAGACCCCCAGACGACTGGGGGTTTAATTAATATTAAATTTTGGCTCTTCTATAGGGATAAGGCCAATCTATATCTTCATTTAATTTATTAGCAGCTTCTAAAGGCCAGTAAGGATTTCTTAACAGTTCCCTTCCTAAATATATAAAATCTGCCCTATTATTCTTAAGGATTTCTTCAGCCATATCTGGTTCAGTAATTAACCCCCCAGCAATTACAGGTAAGCTAGTTCCATCTTTAATTACTTCTGCAAAGGGAATTTGATATCCAGGATATACATCTATATTAGCGGGAACTACACCCCCAGAACTTATATTAATTATATCTATACCTTCACCTTTCACTAGATTTATAATATCTACTAAATCCTCTGGATGATTACCTTCCTCTACATATTCTTCAGCGGAAACTCTTAGGATTATAGGCTTGTTTTCAGGCCATACTGTTTTTATATTTCTTATTATTTCCTTTAAGAATCTAGTTCTATTTTCTAAATTGCCACCATATTCATCTTTTCTTTTATTGGTTAGGGGAGATAAGAATTGGTTGATTAAATAACCGTGAGCACCATGGATTTCGATAACATCAAATCCAGCTTCATTAGCTCTACGAGCTCCTTCTTTAAAAGCATCTATTACAACTTTTATATCATCTTTGGTCATTTCCAAAGGAGCAGGATAGCTGCTATCAAAGGCTATGGAGGATGGTGAAATTATACTTTCTGATTTAACCTCACATTTTCTTCCAGCATGGGCCAGTTGGATTCCTACTTTAGCACCTAGAGACTTAGAGGTTTCCACTATTTTAGCTAGTCCATCTACATGGGAGTCATCCCAAATTCCCAAATCACCATTTTTAATTCTACCCCTGCTCTCTACAGCCGTAGCCTCTAAGATGATAAGCCCAGTGCCTCCTATAGCCCGAGAACCATAGTGGATTACATGCCAATCCTTAACATAGCCTTTATCATCGGAAGTAACCATACACATGGGGGCCATTACAATACGGTTTTTTAGCTTCAGATCTTTAATATTGATGGTTGAAAATAATTTAGCCATATACACACTCCTTTCCTAATATTATATACCCAGGTTTTATCTTTTACACTTATTTATATTAACTTTATCTATTTATGAAGTTATCATCTATAACATGGTAAAATAAAAGAATATTTATAAGGTTTACTCAACGAAGTTCAACTTTGTTAAATTTATGATATAATGTACATATATTAATCTATTTTAAAAGATATTAAACTTATAAAATATAATAATATATCTTATAGACATCCTACAATAATATAAACCTGTCAAATTCAATAATCCTTTCAAATAGTAACACAAACAAGGAATTCAGCACCAATCCCACTATTGTCAACTGATGATTTTTATTTAACAACCAATAGACAAGGGTTAATTATATCTTAGGAGGGACATTTTATGACCAGGTATGTTTATCAATTTCATGAAGGTAACAAGAGTATGAAAAATCTATTAGGAGGTAAAGGAGCTAATCTAGCAGAGATGACCAATATTGGATTGCCAGTACCTCCAGGTTTCACAGTTACAACAGAGGTATGTAAAAGGTTTTATGAAAAGGGAGAAAAAATTGATGAAGATCTAGAACAGGAAATACTAGACAATTTATCAAAACTTGAAAAAAAGGTAGGCAAAAAACTAGGAGATAGCAAGAATCCACTGCTATTATCGGTAAGATCGGGAGCTCCTATATCTATGCCAGGGATGATGGATACTGTATTAAATATAGGATTAAATGATGAAACTGTAAAAACCTTTGCTAAAGCTATATCTAATGAACGAACAGCTTATGATAGTTATAGAAGACTTATACAGATGTTTGGCGATGTAGTTATGGGTATACCGATAGATAAGTTTGAGGGGATTTTAGATGAAATAAAAAATAGTAAAGGTTATGAAAACGATTTAGAGCTTAATGCTGATGATCTAAAAATAGTAGTAGAAGAATACAAAAAATTATATCAAAAAACAATTGGCGAACCTTTTCCTCAAGATCCAAAAACACAATTGTTAATGTCTATAAGCGCAGTATTTAAATCATGGTATAATGATAGAGCAATAGCTTATAGAAACATAAACAATATTCCTCATGATATGGGAACTGGGGTAAATGTACAAACAATGGTATTTGGGAATATGGGAGACGATTCTGCCACAGGGGTCATGTTTACTAGAAATCCAGCTACAGGGGAGAATCATATGTATGGTGAATTTCTAGTAAACGCTCAAGGGGAAGATGTGGTAGCAGGAATCAGAACTCCTCAAAATATTGATGAATTAAAAGAGATATTTCCAGAAAGCTATGAAGAACTACAGCAAATAGCAAAGAAACTTGAAAAACACTATAAGGAAATGCAAGATGTAGAGTTTACTATAGAAAAAGGAAAGTTATATATGCTCCAAACAAGGGATGGGAAAAGAACAGGTATGGCTGCTGTAAATATTGCAGTGGATATGGTAGAAGAAGGGCTAATCGATAAAAAGACAGCTATAATGAGAGTGGAGCCTTTAAGTGTTCAACAGCTATTACATCCTACTTTTGATGAAAATGAATTGAAAAAAGCAAAGGAGATAGCAGAAGGTTTAGCTGCTTCCCCAGGGGCAGTGTTTGGGAAAGTATATTTCACTTCCGAAGACGTAGTAGAAGCTGCAGAAAAGGGAGAAGAAGCTATACTAGTGAGAAGTGAAACTTCTGCTGAAGATATAAATGGTATGTTTAAAGCTAAAGGATTTTTAACAGCTAAAGGTGGTATGACTTCTCATGCAGCAGTTGTTGCAAGACAAATGGGAAAAAGCTGTGTATCTGGCTGTAAGGATATAGATGTAGATGAGAAAGGAAAGGTATTTACTGTAAATGGCAAAGAATATAAAGAAGGAGATTATATCTCTTTAGATGGGAATACAGGAAAGATATATGAAGGTAAAATAAAAACTAAGGAAGCAGAGATAGTAGGAAATTTCAGTAAATTACTAAAATGGGCAGATGAATTTAGAAGATTAGAAATCTGGACAAATGTAGATAAATCAGAAGATTTAGCCAAAGCACTAAAATTTGGTGCAGAAGGTATAGGGCTTTGCAGAACAGAACATATGTTCTTTGGGGAAGATAGAATAAACTATGTTAGAAGGTTGGTTATAGAAGAAGATGAAGATAAAATTGAACAAGTCCTAAACATCCTGTTTAAATTTCAAAAAGAAGATTTTTATCAATTATTCAAAGATATGGATGATAGATCCATAATAATTCGACTATTGGATTTGCCTCTTCATGAATTTCTGCCTAGCAATGAAAAAGATATAAAAGATTTGGCAGAAAAGATGGATATGGAATTTAAAGATGTAAAATATATCGTAAATAGCCTTAAAGAATATAATCCAATGCTTGGCCACAGAGGTTGTAGATTAGGTATGACGAATCCAGAAATATATCAAATGCAGACTAGAGCTATAATTACTGCAGCAATAGAAGTAGAAAAAGAATTAAACATTTCTATAACCCCTCAAATAATGTTACCTTTAGTAGGAATAGAAGAAGAGATAAAGACTATAAGAGGAAACATTACTCAAGTAGCGGATAGGATCATTCAAGAAGAAGGAAGTAGCCTACATTATGAAGTGGGTACTATGATAGAAATACCCAGGGCTGCACTTCTAGCAGATGATATTGCCAAACATGCAGATTTTTTCTCCTTTGGAACCAACGATTTAACTCAAATGACCTTTGGATTTTCCAGGGATGATGCAGATATGTATCTAAAAAGCTATATTAAACAAGGGGTATTTAATGTAAGTCCCTTTGAGACTATAGACACAAAGGGAGTTGGGAAGCTAATGGATATGGCGGTGAGACTAGGGAGAAAAACAAATCCTAAACTCCATATTGGTATATGTGGAGAACATGCAGGAGATCCAGATTCCATAGCTTTCTGTGACAAGATAGGTCTTGACTATGTATCATGTTCACCATACTTAGTCCCAGTAGCCCGACTTGCCGCAGCTCAAGCAGCAATCAGAAATGAATAGTAGAATAAATATTATAAAAAGCATCTGACTCGATTGCTGTCAGATGCTTTTTAATTTGATACTAAATATTTAATATATTGGAAAATTCTTTATATTTTATATATATTTGTAATAATAAAGAGTATTTTTAAAAAATAACTTTTATCATATTTCTTTAGTTTCTATTATTGTATCTGGATCGTCTTGAATTTTGGCTACTGTTATACCAGGTATACTTAATAAAATGACAGCAATTGGCATTAGATAGTTGAAAAATGCCCATTTCCCATATTGAAAAGTAGAAACTCCTAATATTCCTGTCATAAACACACCACATGTATTCCAAGGTATAAGAGCTGAAGTTACAGTTCCTGCAGATTCTAAAGCGTTGGATAGAGTTTTAGGATGAAGTCCTTTTTCTTTATAAGTATTGGCATACATTCTTCCTGGTACTACAATGGAAATGTATTGTTCTGGCATAGTCATATTACTAAATATACAAGTAAATACTGTCATAGTTATTAGCCCAGTAATGCTCTTTATTTTTTTTAAAAGGACTTCGACTATAACTTCTAATTGACCTGTTTTTTCCATAATGCCTCCAAACATCATAGCTATTATAGTTAAAGAAATGGAATACATCATATTATTTAAGCCGCCTGCGGTTAACAATTCATCTATTACCGCTATTCCTGTATTACTAACAAAGCCATCATAACTAGCATTTAAAATTTGACCGAAATTTGCACCTTGAAATATAAAAGCTTCAATGATTCCTAGTATTATCCCAATAGTTATTCCAGGTATAGCGGGAACTTTAAATGCAATTGAGATAATTACTGCTAAAGGTGGAAGTAGTAATAATGGCGAGATATTAAATTCAGAGGCTAAACCTTTTTGTATTATAGTTATGGAAGACATATCTGCAGATGAACCTACATACTTAAAGCCTAAGAATAAGTACAATATTGCACATATAACATAAACTATTAAAGTACTTTTAAGCATAAACTTAATGTGTGTAAACACATCGGTACCTGAAACAGCTGGTGCTAAATTAGTTGTATCAGATAATGGAGATAATTTATCTCCAAAATAAGCCCCAGAAATAATGGCTCCAGCTGCAATAGGTGCAGGTATTCCTAGTCCTGAGGCAATGCCCATTAACGCAAGCCCCATAGTACCAGCTGTTCCCCAGCTGGTTCCTGTTGCAATGGAAGTAATAGAACATATAATCAATGTAGCTACTAGAAATATTTGAGGTTTTAGTATATGTAATCCATAATAAATCATACTGGGAACTACTCCTGCTAACAGCCAAACACCAATTAAAAGACCTATAATTGCGAGGATAACTACTGCTTGTAATGCTTGATAAATACCGTCAAACATGCTTTTTTCAATTTCGTCCCAACTATATCCTATTTTTAGAGCAGTAAGAGCAGCAAACATTGTTCCTATTAACATTGGAATATGAGGATCTGCTTCAAATTTGGCAATACTTATTGCCATTATAAAAATAAGAAAACCAAATGATAAAAGTGCTTCATACAAATAAGGTTTTCGTTTTTCTTTTTTTGTATTCATATTAAATTACCTCCAATTAAGTATATTTTTGTATTTTTTATTATATATGAGTATATAATATATTTTTATAATTTTCAAACTTTTATGATTCAATTTAAAATATTTATGATAATATATAACCTATACTAGTACCCTGTTCTGCAATCAGTGCTTATTTTGGCTTAAACTACATTTTTGATGGAATTATCGTTTGCTTTATATTAACTTTATGTGATATTGCTTTTAGGAAATCGATAAAAGTTAAGTATGATTAATTATAAAAGTATAAGTAAAAAAAGGATGTGTACTATGAAAATTGTTTATGATACATATGATTCACCAATAGGACTGATTCATGTAGTAGTAGATGAAATTGGGGTTAAAAAAGTATCTCTTTTTAAAGAGGATTGGGAAGATTATTTAACAGAAAATGCAGATATTAAATTAGATAAACAAACTTGCAAAGATGTTGTTATTCAATTAGATGAATACTTTAATAAAAAGAGAAAAAATTTTCAACTACCCTTATCTATTGAAGGTACAGAATTTAGAATTAAGGTTTGGAATGCATTAGGAGAGATACCTTATGGTGAGGTTAGAAGCTACTTACAAATAGCAGAAGCAATAGGAAATCCTAAAGCTGTAAGAGCAGTAGGACAAGCAAATAAAGCCAATCAATTACCAATAATTATCCCTTGCCATAGAGTTATAGGTAAAAATGGAGATTTAGTAGGTTTTGCTGGAGATAAAACAAATGTAAAGAGATTTCTACTTGAGTTAGAAGGGGCAATAAAAATATAAATTATGTTAAATGTAGAATGATTATTTAACTAAAATATCATATGTGGTATATTAAAATAAAATAATATTGAAAGGGGAAATTTAAGTGGACAAGATAATTGTTTTTGGTAGCAAGTATTGACCAGATTGTGAACCAGTGAAAGAGTATCTTTCAAAAAATAATATTAAATTTGCATACTTAGATATTACTGAAAACATGTTTAATTTAAAGAAATTTTTAAAATATAGAGACAATCGGAAAGAATTTGATGAAATAAAAAAAGCAGGAAGAGTGGGTCTTCCATGTATAGTTGTAAATGATGGAGAACAGATTATTTTTGACTACAAAGATTTAAAGATATAAATAAATCTAATTTGGATGAAAAATATTTATATGCTATAATGAAGTTGTACAATTAAAAAATAAGGAATGGGAGCTTAGTTAAACTTTGCTGAGAGGAACTGTGGTGTCAGTTCGACCATTTGACCTGATTTGGGTAATGCCAACGTAGGGATCATTTAATATTATTATTGAGACTTGCAATGGCAGGTCTTATTTTATTTTAGGAGGGATATAAGTGTATAGCCAATTATTTAAAAATGTACATAAAAAAACACCAATAGTACATTGTATCACTAACTATGTCACAGTAAATGATGTAGCCAATATCATTCTTGCATCAGGTGCTTCTCCTATAATGGCAGATGATATTGAAGAGGTTTCTGATATTACTTCTATTAGCAATTCATTGGTATTAAATATAGGAACATTAAATACTAGAACTATAGAATCCATGATACAAGCTGGCAAAACATCAAATGAGTTAAATCATCCTGTGGTTTTAGATCCTGTGGGAGTAGGGGCTTCCAGGCTTAGAATGGAGGCTACTTTAAGATTGTTAGAGGAAGTTAATTTTTCTGTAATAAAGGGTAATGCTTCGGAAATTAAGGCAATACTCAATAAAACGAAAACTTCAGGTGGAGTTGATGTAAGTTTAGAAGATATAATAAATGATAGAAATATAGATGAATACATACAAGTAGCAAAAGAAGTTAGTAAAGCCAATGATGCAGTAGTAGCAATCACTGGACCTATAGATATAGTTACCAATAAAGATAAAACTTACATTATTAGAAATGGGCATAAAAACATGGGGAAAATAACAGGAACAGGTTGTATGTTAGCAGGGATAATAGGTGGATTTATAGGTGCTAATCCAGAAAATATATTAGATAGCACAGCAGTAGCTATTGCAGCAATGGGATTGTGTGGAGAATTAGCAAATGGAAAAGTTGTGAAAGAAGGTTTAGGTAATGGTTCTTTAAGAACTTACTTAATTGATTATATGAGTAATTTAGATGAAACTACATTAATGGGAGGTATTAAGATTGAAAATAGATAGAAAAGATTTGCTTCTTTATTTAGTTACAGATAGAACTTGGTTAAAAGATCAGACTCTTTCTGAAGTTGTAGAATTAGCTATAAAGAATAATGTAACATTTGTTCAGCTTAGAGAGAAAAATTTAGATTATTATAAATTTAAAAAGTTAGCTATTGAAATAAAAAAGATTACAGATAAATATAATATTCCTTTTGTCATAAATGATAATATTCAAATAGCCATTGAAGTAGATGCAGATGGAGTACATGTGGGACAAGATGATTTAGAAGCTTCAAGAGCAAGGGAAATATTAGGGGAAAACAAGATACTTGGAGTTTCTGTAAGCAATGTAGAAGAAGCTATAAAAGCTGAAAGAGCAGGAGCCGATTATTTAGGAGCAGGTTCTATATTTCCAACATCATCAAAATCAGATGTTATTTGTATAGGTGTGGATGAAGTAAAGAAAATTACTAGAGCTGTTAATATTCCAGTAATAGGCATAGGAGGAATAAATGAAACAAATATACATCTACTTAAAGATAGTGGATTAGATGGAATTGCTGTAATTTCTGCTATACTTTCTAAAGAAGATATAGCAGAAGCTACAAGAAATTTATACAATCTTTCAAAGGAGGTATTTGGTGAAAGGAGCAATATTTGATTTAGATGGTACTTTATTAGATTCTATGTGGCTGTGGGATAGTTTAGCTTATAGATATCTATTATCTATAGGTATTAATCCTCCTAGGGATTTGGACAAACAATTAGAAGAGTTAACATTAAGAGAAGCTTGTGTATATATGAAGGAAAAGTTTAATATAAGATATACACCAGACAAAATTAAAGAAGATATAGAAAGCTTATTAACAGATTATTATGCAAATAAGCTTCAACTAAAGCCTTATACATTAGAAATATTGAAAAAATTTAAAAACAGAGGCATAAAAATGGCTATAGCTACTTCTACAGATAAGCATCTTGTTTTGATGGCTTTAAATAGACATGGTATTTACGATTATTTTGAATTTATACAAACTGTAGAAGATGTTGGCATAAGTAAAGGTAATCCTAAGTTCTTTGAAATTACTATAAATAAATTAGGACTAAATCCTGAGAAAATTTGGGTGTTTGAAGATGCTTTATATCCTATGATATCGGCTAAAAAATGTGGTTTAAATATTGTCGCAGTAAAAGATGAGTCTGCTTTAAAGGATTTAGAAAAGATAAAGGAAGTAGCTGATATATATATTGATAATTTTAGTCAATTGGGGGTAGATAAATTATGGAAAAATTGTTAACTATAGCAGGGTCTGATTCTAGCGGTGGAGCTGGTATACAGGCAGATTTAAAAACCTTTGTTGCTCATAAAACTTATGGAATGAGTGTTATTACATCTGTAACAGCACAGAATACTAAAGGAGTAATAGATGTGATAGATTTACCAGGGGAATTTGTAGGGAAACAGCTTGATGCTGTATTTACTGATATATTCCCTGATGCAATAAAAATAGGTATGGTATCTAATGAAGAGATTATTGAAATCATAGCAGAAAAATTAAAACAATATAATGGGAAAAATATTGTAGTAGATCCTGTTATGGTATCTACTAGTGGGAGTAATTTAATGAAATCTTCTGCAACTAGGACTTTAGTTCAAAAGATATTCCCCTTAGCAGATATTATTACACCTAATATGTCTGAAGCATCTGTATTAAGTGGTATAGAAGTAAAAGATAAAGAGGATATGGAAAAAGCAGCTAAAATAATAGGAGAATTCATAAAGGGTGCAGTACTAGTTAAAGGTGGACATTTAGAGGACAGTGCTGATGATGTATTGTATATAGATGGAAAGATCCATTGGCTTAAAGGTGAAAGAATAGACAACCCAAATACCCATGGAACAGGATGTACTCTATCGTCTGCCATTGCTGCAAATATTGCAAAAGGTATGGATATATTAACAGCGGTAGAAGAAGCTAAACAATATCTATGGGGAGCTATAAATGCAAAATTAGATATAGGAAAAGGAAGAGGACCATTAAATCATTTATATAATATTTAAAAAATATTGATATTGAAACTAGTAAGATATATACTAAAAATAACAATGTTATTTTATAGACAAAAAGGCAATTTTTATTTACAGAAAGGATGGGGTATATGGATAATGTGTTTATTGAAGCTATAAATTTAACTAAAAAGTTTGGCGATTATACTGCAGTAGATCACATAAATTTAAAGATTAAGCCAGGGGAAATTTATGGATTTCTTGGACCTAATGGAGCAGGTAAAACTACAACTATAAGGATGTTAACTGGTACTTTAACTCCTACAAAGGGAGACATATTTATACAAGGACTTTCCATGGAAGATAATGAGCTGGAGATAAAAAGGCTAATTGGAGTAATACTTGATGAACCTAAGATATATGAAGGCTTAAGGGGAAATGAATTTTTAGATTTTATAATAGGTGTGTATCAATTGGAAAAAGAGAATGTACTACCTAAAATTGAAGAATTATCTTTAGCTTTTAATGTGGATTATTTAGACGATTATATAGGAGATTATTCCCACGGTATGAGACAAAAGTTGATGCTAGTATCTGTTTTAATGCGTCAACCAAAGGTGATGTTTTTAGATGAGCCTACTGTAGGACTTGATGCTCGTGCTGCACGAATATTGAAAGAATTGTTGCATAAATATGCAGAAGAAGGTTCTACTATATTTTTAACTACCCATGTATTGGAAATAGCCGAAAAGATGTGTAATAGGATAGGTATAATAGATAAAGGACAGCTTATAGCAGAAGGTACATTGGAAGAATTGAGAAATTTGAGCCATGAAGGGCACACTAGTCTAGAGGATTTATTCTTAGAACTTACTGGAAATGAGGATGTTAGTGATATAGTGGAGGCTTTGCAAAATGAGAGACCTTAAACTTTTATATAAATACGCTACAAAAACGTCTAAACCCAATAAATCAAAGGGTAAAAAGTTTGGTAATGTTATAAATTGGGCAATGTCATTGTTTTTTATAGTTTTACTGGCCTTTCCAATGATAATAATGTTTTATGAAATGGCTAATATGCTAGCTGTACCTGTTTCCAGTTTAGGTTTACCATATAAAGGATATTTATTTGATATTTATATGTTTTTATACCCTGCTACTTTTGGATTGATGGCTATTCTCACGTTGGTCCCAAGTATGGTATTTAATGTATTTGAAGCGGATGATATGACATTTTTATTAACATTACCCATAAAAAGATCAACTATATTTATATTTAAAGCTTCTATGGGCTTATTTATGGGAGTACTTCCATTATTAATGTTAATTATTTTAGGTCTATGTTATGGTGTAGCTTTTAAATTAAATATATTGTTAAACATAATAGGATTATTGTTGTTTATGGTTTTTATATTTCTTTTTTCTTTTACCATAGGATCTATCATGGCACGATTTATGAAAAAATCCACTGCAAATATATTTTCTCAAATATTTTTATATGTTAGTATAATTGCCTATGTAATTGTTATGAATGTATTTCCTAGGCAAGCGGAAAATTTTGAAGCTGTTCTAGATAGTTTTGGTGTCCTCTTTGGAATCATGGAAGGGAAATATGCATGGATAATGCCTACTAATTGGTTTTTGTATGCAGTTAAAGGGGATATTAGAGTATTTATTCTTTTAGGGCTATTATCTATAATATTTGCATTTGTAATAATAAAGGCAACAAATGTATTCAATATGGATAGTGGACGAGGTAAAAGTAAAACAAAAAAAGGAATTCAAATATCTCGTTATCCAATCATAAAGAAAGAAATACGACTTATTTTTAGGAATCCCAAAAATATATTTGGTATATCCTATGCTATTATATTTCCTTTGGTGTTTACTTATATAAATAAATCTATATTAAGTGGAGCTATGTTTGTGGCATTATTTTCTGCATTATATACTGCTACTTTAAGTATTCAACTTATAACTGAAGAAAAAAAGAGCTGGCCTTTTTTAAAATTGTTGCCTATAGATATGGATAAAGTTATAAGATATAAGGCATTTATACCTGCCATAATTTATACATTGGATTATGTAATTGTATTGTTAGTTGGATATTTATTGATTGATATGGAACCAATAATATTTTTAAGTATTATTCCTATGATAGCAGTTATATTGTATTCTTCTGCTTTTGGTTTAAATATTTTTTTAAATGATCCTCAGCGAAGTTTAGTTGGCGATGGATTTAAGCTTAAGTTTTCAGAGAGTATGTTAATTCAATTTGGCACTATTATTTTAAGCTTAGGAGTTATAATTCCTTTTCAAATGCAGACTAATATTAAGCCCACATCTCCAATATGGTATAAAATTTTAGCAATGGGATTACCTTGGACTATTATGATTATAGCTATAATACTTGTAAAAAGCACATTAAAAAAGGTAAAAATTAGAATAGAAACTTGGGAATAAAAACTTTATTTGTAATACTACAAAAGACTAGTTAAATGGCTAGTCTTTTGTAATTAAGAATTATTATTTTTTATTGTTTAGAAAATTAAATTAAGTTTATAATATTATGGTATAATAAAAATCAATTGCTAGATTAATAGAGGTGGATTATGTTAAACATAAATGAAAGTATATTATTAGATAGAGTTGATAGCTATTCTACCTATATCAAAGGAATAAGATATTACAATGAAGGTAGAATAATTAAATTAAAATCAAATGCTAATTTAGATTATTTTGAAGGTATTGTGAGAGGAAATTCAAAATATACAGTTGCTATAAAAATTAGTGAAAAAGGAGAAATTGTATCTACAGATTGTACTTGCCCTGCTTATAAAAAATATTTAGGGGATTGTAAACATATAGTAGCAATTCTTCAATGTATAAAGGATTTAGATGAGGAAGGCAAATTATTTAAAAAAGATGAACAAAGTATATCTAATATAATAGACTTTTATAGGCAAAATTATGAAATTGAAAAGGTATATTTAAATTTGGAGCTTAATTATGAATTTAATTTAAGCGAACATTATAATATAGAAGAAGCTTCATATTTAAATTTGCGCATAGGTGAAGATAGACTATATGTAGTAAAAAATATGAAAAATTTTCTAAATGCTTTAGAAGAAGAACAGGATATAGAATTTGGGAAACATTTTGTTTTTTCTCCTTATAAGCATAAATTTAAGGAAGAAGATAAGGAAATAATTGATTTTTTAATGCTCTTATATGAACATAATAAAACAAATAGTATATATAATTCAGATAATATATTTAAATCTAAAAATGTTTTGCTTAAACCTTTTGCTGTTAAGAGATTTTTTAATCTCATGAAAGGTAGAAGCTTTAATGCTAAAATTATGGATAAAAATTATAATGATATAGTAATAGTAGAAGAAGCAATACCTTTGGATATGGATATTCAAGGAAATGGGGAGAATTTATCTCTAGTATTTAATACCAATGATCTTTTATTACCTCTTACTTCTGATGGAGAATATTTCTTTGGGTTCAATCAAATATATAAATTGCCTGAGAATCAAAGGAGAAAATTAGCACCTCTATATAATGAAATAGTTGTTAGAGGAAATGGAACATTAAAGGTTCCTGATAAATATAAAGAATCTTTTATATCAGAAGTTCTTCCTAATATAAAAAATGTTGTCAATTTAAATATAGATGATAAAGTAAAAGAAGCAATATATAATCCAGAACTTAAAATTGAGATTTATTTTGATAAACAGGAAGATATAATTACAGGGAAAATTGATTTTATTTATGGAGATATAACTATAAATCCTTTTAGTTCTAAGGAAAATGATTTTGTAGATAAAAATAAAATATTATTGCGAGATATTGAAAAAGAAAGATATATTTTAAGTTTACTTGAAAAAAGTGAATTTAAGGTGAGAGATGGAATAGTGTTTATGGAAGAAGAGGCAAAAATATTTGACTTTATATATGATATTATCCCTAAACTTCAACAATATTGTGATATATATTATTCAGAAAACTTTAAAAACTTAAAGCTTAAAGATGCCTCTGATTTTTCAGGAGGAATAAGGCTTAATGAAAAATTAGATATGCTAGAGTTTGATTTCCAAATAGATGGAATAGATGAAGAAGAATTATATCAAGTATTCAAAGCTTTAAAAGAGAAGAAAAAGTATTATAGATTAAAGAATGGTTCTTTTTTGCCTCTTGATAGTAGAGAAATTAAAGATATTGATAATATGTTAAATTATCTTAATGTAAGTAAATCTGATTTTAAAAAGGAGTTTATTCCCATACCTAAATTTAGAAGCATGTATTTAGATGGATATTTGAAGGAAAAAAGATTAAATTTTATAAAACAAAATGTGAATTTTAAAAAACTTATTATGGATATAAATGAACCAGAAGATATAGAATATGAGATACCAGAGGAGGTTAAATATATACTTAGGGATTATCAAAAATTCGGATTTAAATGGCTTAAAACCTTATCTAAATACGGTTTTGGTGGAATTTTAGCGGACGATATGGGTTTGGGCAAAACACTTCAAGTAATTGCATTTTTATTATCAGAGAAAAAGGAAAAGGGCTCATTTCCATCCATTGTAATAGTACCTACTTCATTAGTATATAATTGGGAATCGGAAATTAAAAAATTTGCACCTGATCTTAAAGTTTTAATTATTGTAGGAGACAAATTAGAAAGAAATAAGCTTATTGAAGATATAAACAACTACGACATAGTTATAACATCTTATCCCCTTATAAGAAGAGATATAGAATTATATAAAGATATTAATTTTAGATATTGTATATTAGATGAGGCTCAGCATATAAAAAATCCTAATTCCTTAAATGCCAAATCTGTTAAAAGTATCAAGGCTAATAATTATTTTGCTTTAACTGGCACTCCTATGGAAAATTCCCTTATGGAATTATGGTCTATTTTTGATTTTTTAATGCCAGGGTATTTGCTATCAAAGAAAAAATTCACAGAAAGATATGAAAAACCCATTGTTAGAGAACAGGATAGTAATGCTCTTAAAGATTTAAATATTCATATAAAACCTTTCATTTTAAGAAGAGTTAAAAAAGATGTATTAAAGGAATTGCCTGATAAAATAGAACAAAAAATAGTAGTAGATATGACAAAGGAACAAAAAAAGATATATGTTGCTTATTTAAAATCTATAAAGGGAGAAATAGAGGAAGAAATAAGTCATAAAGGATTTAATAAATCTCAAATAAAAATTTTAGCAGGACTTACAAGGTTAAGGCAAATATGTTGCCATCCTGGAATGTTTATTGAAAATTATGAAGGGGAAAGTGGTAAACTGAGTTTTCTTAAAGAAATATTAACCGATGCAATAGATGGTGGACATAGAATACTTCTTTTTTCTCAATTTACCAGTATGTTAAGTATTATAAAGGATATGTTAGATGGGGAAGGAATACAATATATGTATCTTGATGGTTCTACAGATGTTATGAAAAGGGGAAAG
>Ga0116175_1001174_pt1 | contig 17160 bp, 18 predicted proteins | sample AD_UKC125_MetaG_FD_89802 | JGI IMG/M metagenome (GOLD analysis project Ga0116175, IMG submission 89802) | Active sludge microbial communities of municipal wastewater-treating anaerobic digesters from USA - AD_UKC125_MetaG | ecosystem: Engineered > Bioreactor > Anaerobic > Digestate | place: USA... | reverse complement strand
GACCTGGCTGCTGCCGCCGGTAAGTCCCCAACTCACCACCGAGCCATCGGCACGCAGGGCGGCAAAGGAGTTTTCTGTCGAAAAGATCCGGACCACATCGATGGTGCCGTCGAGTTGGCTCGCCAGCCCGCTGCTGTCGCCACCGCTGTACCTATGGCCCCAGGTCACCACCGAGCCGTCGGTGCGTAGAGCGGCAAAGGCCCATTGGGTCGAAAAAATCTGGACCACATCGACGTTGCCGTTCAATTGACTCGCCACCGCGCTGCTGTTGCCGCCCCTGCCAATGTCTCCCCAAGTCACCACCGAACCATCGGCGCGCAGCGCGGCAAAGGCACGTTCTGCCGAAAAAATCTGGACCACATCGATAGTCCCGTCAATCTGACCCGCGACCTTGCTGCTGTCTCCGCCATAGGAAGCGTCTCCCCAAGTCACCACCGAGCCATCAGCACGCAGCGCGGCAAAGGCGTTCCAATTTCGATGTTCCCCCGAGGACTTTCCGGGATAACTGAGTTTTATCGGCGTGGTTGTCAGTGACATGGCAATGGATTTTTGTAAAAGGTGGCTTCGGTCGCGTCCCGACCCGAGGTGTAAGTTCCCTGCCCGGGCAGGCTGAGCTGCAGGGTACTCATGCTTGCCACGGCCGACAGTCGATTCGGCACAGTATCGCAGAGGGTTTGCGGCCCCTCAAGCTGCAAATGGCACCGGTTCGGGTTCCGCTCGTCGTTTTGCTTCGGAAGCACGCAAAATTGGGGGCAGAGTCCCATGGCGGAACAGCCGGACAGGTTCGCCTTCGTTGCATGGGCTTGAAAGGCTTCATTATTAGTAGCTGATGATGACCATTCGACGCTGGGGAAGAGCACTTTTCGATCATATTTTCTGTCCCTGGAGCCACAGGTCATCGGGCAAGCGTTGCAGGAACGGGCACGGCAGCCTGATTTGCCCGCGGGCAGGCTGTTCGAGCCGGGGGTGACCAAGCCATTCTGGACGGCGCTGGGGGGGGCCTGCGTGTTAGACTCGGCATGTTCCTACATTGAAGGAGAACATCATGCAGACCATCAACGTGCGCCAGCTGAAATCCAACCCGTCCACGGCCTTGCGCGATGCGCGCACCGACATGGTGGTTGTGATGAACCGCGACAAGGCAGACGCCGTGATGATCGGCTTTGAGCAACTCGACGGCTTGGCCGACTTTGCTCATGTGCGCCAGGCCATGGCGGTCAGCCTGTTCAAAGATCGCCTGATATCGGTGGCTGGCGCGGCCAAACTCGCCAACGAGCCCTTGGGCGTCATGCTGACTCGGCTGGCGCGCCTGGGGGTGCCGGTGGCCGACTACGATGCGCCCGCTCTCGCCGCTGAGACGGCGCAAGGTGCGGCCTGGCTGCAACCGGGCGCATGAGGCCGAACCCGCGCAGGGTCGTCATCGCCGATGCCGGCCCGCTGATCGGCTTGGCCCGCATCGGTCGTCTGGATCTGCTGCCCCGGCTTTTTGGCGCGGTCAGTGTGACGTCGTGGGTGGCCGAAGAGGTGCTCGCAGGCGGTGACTTCCCGGACGTGGCCGCACTCCAGGCCGCCTTCGCGCAACCCTGGCTGCACACCCTGCAGGTCGCCGATGAGGAGGCCGACGCATGGGAGGAGGCCTGCCGGGCATTGATCAACCTGCACCAGATCGACATGGGTGAGGCTGGTGCGCTGGTGATGGCGCAACGCCTGGCGGCGCAGGGGGATGCGGCCTTGCTGTTGATCGACGACCATCGCGGGCGCCAGGCGGCGATGCACAGCCAGGTGGCCATCCTGGGCACGGCGGGCTTGCTGGTGCTGGCCAGGCAGGCCGGCGCCATCGACGCGATCCGCCCATTGCTGCTCGCCCTACGCCAGAGCGGCTATTTTCTGAGCGACCGATTGATCGAGGCAGTGCTTGCCCAAACGGGCGAGTAGACCGTCCTTCGCCTACCGGTGCGGGTGCTGGAGGCCGCGTTGCCCAAAGCCGCCGCATAACTCCTGATTCAATAGCTGATAGTGACCATCCGACGCTGGGATGGTGCCGATTTGTTCATGAATTCGGCTTGTGCAGCCCCGCCAGCGCCCCTGTGATGCCCACTGCGCGCCCCAGCGGGTCGAACAGCACGCCCGGATTCAGCACAGCCCGCGGATCGACCTCGTGCTTGGCGGCGGCGAGCAGGCGACGGAACAGCGGGTCGGCCTCGCGCTCGTAGCCGCTGCGGTGGTCGCGCCCCACCGCGTGGTGGTGGGTGATGGTGCCGCCGTGGCTCGTAACCGCCTCGTTGGCGGCGGCCTTGATGTCGCGCCAGGCCGCCAGCGCACTGGCCACGCTGCCATCGGCCGCACCATTGACGGCCAAGGTGAAGTAGGGTGCCGGTCCGTCCGGGTAGACGTGCGTGAAGCGGCAGGACAGCAAGGCCTCGTGGCCGGTGGCGCGCTCGATGGCGGCCGACACGTCGGCCTTGACGCCGGTGTAAAAGGCGTCGAAGCGGTCCCAGGTGATGGCGGTCTCGAAGGTGTCCATGATCACGCCCAGGCCCACGGCCGGGTCGCGCCAGTAAGGCATGCGCAGAAAGGCGTCGCGCCAGGCGCCGGCCGCGCCGGTGCGGTGCGCGTCGCTGCCCTCCGGTGCCATGGAGCGCGCGACGGCGTCGGCGTCGAACTGGCCGCCGTGCTCGCGCACCAGTTCCAGCGCGCGGGCCATCCACGGCTGCAACGGGTGGTCGGCGGATTCGAAACCGAGCACGAGGAGGGCGTGGCTGCCGTCACCGACGCCGGAGAACACGGTTTCCAGCGGGTCCAGCAGGCGGCAGTTGGCCGGGTTCAGGCCCGACTGCGACAGCGCGCGCACACAGGCCACGCCCATGAAGTAGTCGTCAAAGCGCACCGAGGCGGATGCGCGAAAGCGCGGCGCGTCCTGCAGCCGCACCCAGGCCTCGGTGATCACGCCCAGCGTGCCCTCCGAGCCCAGCACCAGCCGGTCGGGGGCCGGGCCGGCCCCGGAGCCGGGCAGGCGGCGCGTCTGCATCACGCCCGTGGGGGTGACGAGGCGTGTGTTTTCGACGAAGTCGTCGATGTGGGTGTGCTGCATCGCGTAGTGACCACCCGCGCGGGTGGCGATCCAGCCGCCGAGCGTGGAAAACTCGAAGCTCTGCGGAAAGTGGCGCAGCGTCAGGCCGTGTGGTTTGAGCTGCGCCTCCAGCTCGGGGCCCAGCGCGCCGGCCTGGATGCGCGCGGCGCGGCTGCTGCGGTCCACCTCCAGCACGCGGTGCAACCGCTCCAGGTCCATCGACACCGTGCCCGCGTAGCTGGCGCCCACCGCGGGCTCGACCCCGCCGCACACGCTGCTGCCGCCGCCATAGGGCACCACCGCGACATTGCAACGCGCCGCCCAGTCCAGCAGGTCGACGATGGCCTGCTCGTCGTCCGGGTAGGCCACCCAGTCGGGCGGCTCGGGCACGTCGCGCAGCCACATGCGCGCCAGGTCCGCGTAGCTCTTGCCGTAGCTGTGGTTGAGCCGGTCCAGTGGCTGGCTGGAGAACATCGCGGCCAGCGCGGCCGGCGGGCTGATCCGGGGGGCGCGCAGCTCGAAGTCTTCCACCCGGGGCGGTGCGGCCTCGCCTTGCACCGCGCCGAGCTGGTCGAGCATGAAGCGCAGGTTGGCTTGTTCACGCGCGTTGAGCGCGGCGTCGGCCTGGCCCCAGCCCCAGAAGCGGCGTGGGGGGCGGCGGGAGAGGGTCTGGGCTGCCATGGAGGGTCTCCTGGGTGTCATTGATGGATGAAAACGGCCAGAACCCGGCGTCGATGGGTCGTGAACCGCTACAAGAACAGGACTGCCCAACACGGCACCAGGTCCGAGGGGGCAGCATAACGCGCGGGCGTTCAGCGCGCGAGGTGGAGGTGTCGCATCAGCGACTGCACCGCCCGTTGGGCGGATTCGAGCGCCCCCTCCTGCCAGCCGTTGAGCGTCGAGAGGGCGTCGCTGGCGAAGAACAGGGGCGGCACACCGGCGCGCAGGCGCTGCCAGGCGTCGGTGTCGCCGGGCAGCAGGCGCGCGGCGGCGCCCAGGGCCACCGGCACACGCGACCACTGCACCACCAGGGGGTGGTCCAGCGGCAGCGCGGGATCGGCGGCGGCCTCGCGCAGGTGTGCGGCGGCGAATGCGATCTGCTCGGGGCGGGTCGGCGGCAGGCGCTCTTTCAGTGCGGTCGGGTTGCCGTAGAGCGTGACGATGCGCTGCGGCGTGGGGCGCTCGGTGTTCGGCCACAGCAGGCGCAGGTCGGCGTCCGGTCCGGCATCGGGCGGTGGGACGTGGCGTGCAGTGGTCTCGAACCCGATCTTGATCGCATCGGCCACCTGCACTTGGTGCAAGGCGGCGCTCAGGGCCTCGGGCAGGTCCAGATTCAGCGCACCCAGGTGGTTCAGAGGCAGGGCCAGCACGGCACCATCGGCGTCCAGCGTGTGCTCGGCACCCTGTTGCCGGTAGCTGATTTGCACCCCGACGCCCTGGGGCCTTGCCAGCCGCCGGACCCGGTGTACCGCGCAGCCGGTTTGCACGGGATTGACCAGCGCCGTGGCCATGGCATGCGGGAGCGCGTCCATGCCGCCGACGGGTTCTTGGCCCAGCGCCGGGCGCGTTGGATCCACGGGCTCCAGCGCGATGCCGAAGCGGCGCGCCAGGGCCAACACGCGGTGGTGCGCGTCGAGCAGACGCCAGGGGCCGGCGTTCAGGGATTGACCGCTTGAAAACGTGCAGGTCTGTGCGTCGCCCAGGGTGTCGGGCACCAGGTCGCCACGGCGCAAGGTCCAGTTGCGCCCGCCCACGCGGGGCTGCGCCTCCAGCACGGTCACGCGCAAGCCGGCCTGTTGCAGCGCCAGCGCCACCGACAGGCCGGCCATGCCGGCGCCCAGCACCGCGACATGCGCCGAGCCTGTGGCCCGCGAAGGCCCGGCCCATGCCCGCGCGCCCGGGCAGGCCAGCGCGGCCAGGGCCAGGCGGCGTTGTCGGTCTGGGGGTGGGGCGCTGGACATAATGGATGTGTGACTGTAAGACAGGCCTTGCGCCACTTCATCCTTCTGGCCGCTTTGGGCCTGACGCTGACCGGCCTGCACGCTGGCCCGCGGCTGGACGCGATCCGCGCGCGCGGGCATCTGGTCTGCGGCGTGGCACCGGATGATCCGGGGTTCTCCAAGCAGGGTGCCGACGGCCGCTTCGAAGGATTCGAGCCCGACCTCTGCCGGGCCGTGGCGGCGGCGATGCTGGGCTCGGCCCGGCAGACGCAGTTCTGGCCGCTCGACACCGTGCACCAGTTCCTGGCAGACCCCCGCATCGACATCGTGTTCCACCGCCTGAGCTGGACGCTCACGCGCGAAGCGCCCGGGCAGCTGGAGTTCGGCCCGGTCGTGTTGTACGAAGCCGTCGCCGGGGGCGCCCTGGAGCCGCTGGCGCCGCTGCTGCGCAGCGATGACGCGGACTTCACCCGGGCGGTGCGATGGACGGTGTTTGCGCTGATCGAGGCCGAGCAGCTCGGATTGAATGCGTCGAATGTCCTGGCCGTGGGCGCGCAGACGGGATGGCCGCCCGCGGACACGGGCCCGGCCCTGGGCCTGTCCGAGGACTGGGCGCGCCGTGCAGTGGCTGAGGTGGGCAACCATGGCGAACTCTTCGAGCGCCACCTGGGCCAGGGCAGCGCCCGCAAACAGGGACGCGGCCCGAACCGCCTGTGGCGCGATGGCGGCCTGATGCTGGCACCGCCGGTTCGTTAGTTGCCCGGCAGGCTCCTAGAATCAAGCCATGATGATCGCGGCGCTCATCGTTCATGGCCTGTGTGCCCTCTTCCTGCTCGGGGCGCTGAGTCACCAGGCCGCGTCCTGCTGGCGGCCCGCTGGCGTCGGTCGGCCCGCGACGATGACGGCCGGGTTCATGGCGGTGCGCGGTCCCTTGTACGCGCGCGCGGTGGTGGTGTCCTATGTGCTGACGATGCTGCTCGGCGACGTGGTCTACGGGCCGTACCGCGTGGACGTGAAGACCATGCTGTTCGACCTGCAGCTGTGGCGCTGGAACGGCCTCTTCGAGATCAAGGAGCATCTGGTGGCGCTGGGCTTCTTCCTGCTGCTGCCCTATTGGCACCTCTGGCAGACCCCGCTGGAGCCGGGCCTGGAGCGGCCCCGTCGCGGGCTGACAACCCTGCTGGCGCTGGTGGTCTGGTATGCGCTGCTCGCGGGCCATCTGCTGAACAACCTGAAAGGGGTGGGTTTTTGAACGCGACCGCGTCGACGAATCGGCTGGGCCGCTGGACGCTGGCCGCGCTGGTGGCCGGCGCGGCCTATGTGCTGGCGTATTCGCAGGACGTGACCCTGTTCTATTACTACCCGATGGTGGGCGAATTCCACCTGCGTCCGCAGGCCGATTCATTGGGGCCGCGCATCACCTATTACGGCTGGAAAGCCATCGGCCTGCTGGCGGGCCTGGCCACCTTGGCGCTGCCGGCACGCTGGACAGCGCGCCTGCCGGCTGATACGGTCTGGATCGGTGCCGCCCTGCTCATCAGCGTGGTCGGCTGGCATGAATCCCACTGGTTTTTCAGATGATCCCCAGACGACGGATGATGGTGCTCGCGGGTGCCGCCGGGCTGATGGCACCGGTGGGCGCGGCCTGGGCCAATGGCACGCCCTTTTTCTTTCCCAATGCCCGGGGCGACGCCAACAGCCCCAATGCGTTGGTGTACACCGGCAACATCAAGGACACCAGTGGGCGCTACGTGGACGATGTGCAGGTGCTGGTGATCGCCACCGACCTGGGCATGACCATCCCGGTGAAGAACGACGCGCCGGGGCATTACCGCACACCGGACATCCACGGCTGGATCGAAAACCTGGGCGGAAAGGTCAATCCGGAGAAGATCCGCATCGACATCAACAAGCCCGGCTACGTGCTGGCACGGCCGGTGGCAATTCCCCGGCGTACCACCGGCGTGCATCCGGTGGACATCCTGCTGAAGCCGGCGGGTGAAGCCAAAAAGTGAAGCCCGCCTTGGGCGCAGCGGAGCCTGCCGCCGGCTCAGGTGTGCATGCGCCGAAGCTGCGGCATGAACAGGGCACCGAGCAGCGCCAGGCTGGCCAGCCCCACCCCGGCGTAAAGGATGGCGTCCGTGATCCCGGTCGAACGCACCAGGGCGCCTGCGGCCACGCCCGACGCCGCCGGCACCACCTGCGAGATGATCGAGTAGATGCTCATGATGCGCCCGCGCAGGGCCTCGGGCGCCTGCCCCTGGATGCCCGCGATGATGAAGCTGATCACCATGCCGCCCAGCAGGCCCATCGCACCCAGGGCCGTGGCTGAGCCGGTGGCGCTGGTCCAGAGGCTCAGCGAAGCGAACAACAGGCTGGCCGTCATCGTGCCCACGAAGATCGCGGCGCCATGGTGCAGGAATTTGCCCAGCAGCAGTGCCGAGACCCCGCCCAGAATCAGTGTCAACGCCATCAGGCCCAGGTAGCCGCCGCGTTGCAGCTCGGAAAGGCCCAGTACCTGGCGCGCCAGCTTGGGCAGCAGGATCTGCATCGGCCCGGTCATCGCATAGGCCATGATTGCCGCCAGGATCAGCTGCAGCAGCAGTGGGTTGGCGCGCACCGCCGCAAAGCCTTCGCCGAGTTCGGCCATCACGCCCTTGCCCGGCTGGGCACTGCCGCGGGTGCGGGTGCCCAGCAGCAGGAGCGAGGCGGCGACAAACAGGCCCATGCCGGTGGCAAACACCGCCGGCCAGCCATACCAGCTGCGCAGCAGGCCGATCACGACCGGCGCCAGGCCAAAGCCCAGCAGCACCTGCAGGTTGAAGATGATGGTGGCGGGCTTGAGCTTGTCCGGCGGCGCAATCTGCCCCAGCGTGGCCAGCCGGGCAGGCCCTACGAAGGACCAGGCCAGGCCGCCCAGGAAGGCCGAAAACAGCGTCCAGGCGACGCGGGTCTGATCGGTGGCGCCCGCGTCGGTCCACCACAAGCCGGCCAGGCACAGGATGAACAGGGCCTGCGCCGCATGGATCACGCGGGTGGGCGAGATCCGGTCGCACAGCACGCCGGCAAACCAGCCAAACAGGATGGCGGTACCGAACGACAGCCCGAAGCCGATGCCGGACAGCAGGTCCGAGCCGACTTTTTCCTGCAAGTACAGGATGACGGCGTAGTTGACCATGTGCCCGCCGGTGAAGGCCAGCAGGGACGACAGATAGAAGGCGGGCATGGCGGGGTTCAGGGCGCGCCGGTGGGCGGCGTGATTTCGATCAGGGTCGGTTGCGCGTCTTCGATGTGCCAGCTTGGGAACGAGGCGCTGGTCACGTAGACCTGCCCCTTGGGCGAGATCTCCACGTCGCGGGTGAAGGTGCTCTTGCGCTGCATCGGGAACATCTTCCAGGCCTGGGTGGCGATGTCATAGCGGTAGACCGAATCCGAGTTGGTGCCGTTGACCCACACCTGGTGGCGCTCGCGGTCGACATTGAGCGAATACGGCGTGTCGCCGCCCTTGGGGCTGACGGGCAGGTCCAGCACGGTGAACTGCCCGGTCTTGGGGGCGTAGCAAGCGATCTGCGACTCGTTGAAGGCCACGATCCACAGGTTGCCGTCGCGGTCCGAACGCAGGCGCCGCGGGCTCTTGAACGGGGTCTTGATCATGGTCACCACGCCGGTCTGGGGATCGACGGAGGCAATCTCGTCGGTGTGCAGGCGCGCGATCCAGGCCTTGCCGTCGGGCGTGATGTCGATGCCATACGGCAGTGGCACGCCGGTGGAGACATGGTCCACCTTGACATAGTTGGCCACCGGAATGCCCCAGCTCAGCAGCTTGAAGATGAAGGGCGTCAGCTTCACCGTGACCCGTTCCATGAAGGTGCGGAAGGGCAGGTCGTAGAACGTGTACTTGCCCGTGGCCCGGTCGAACATGCCCACCTGGTTGGACAGGGCCAGCGTGAACCAGACGCGGTCCTTGGCGTCGAAGCGCACCGTGTGCGGATAGAAGCCGCCGTCCATTTCATGGAAGCGGAAGGCCTTGGTGACCGGGTCGAACTCGATCAGCCGGCGCTGGTACGAAGGCGTGATGAAGATGTGCTTGTCTTTCGGTGACTCCGCCAGCGAATGGATGCCCTGGTAGGTCTCGTGCTTGGGGAAATCATGCAGGCGCCCGGCCAGCAACCCGCCCAGTTTTTCACCGGGTTGCGGGGGGATCTTGTAGACGGTGTACTTGCCGGTGGCCGGATCGATTTCGTAGATCCGGTCCTGCAGGTTGTCGCCCACATAGACCATGCCGTTGCTGTGGCGCAGCAGGTCGTGCATCTGCGACATGGCGTCGCCGATGGGCATCTCGCGGATGGTGGTGCCCGCCAGCGTCGGCGACCAGGGCGTGCCCTTGGGCACCAGGGAAGGATTGGCGTTGATTTTTTTCCAGTGCGCCTCCAGCAGCGCCGGAATCTTTTGCTGGCCTTCTGTGGACAGGCGCGCGCCGTAGCGCACCATGCGCTTGATGGCCACGTCCCACTCCTCGGCCGACCGGTCGCGGCGCAGCATGATGCCGCCCTGCTGGTGGCAGAAGTTGCACTGCAGCATGAACTCCTTCTTCAGGTTGGCGTCGCCGAAGTCGATGGTGGACGCCCAGGCGTTGGCCGGTTGCTGTGCGGCCAGCGCAGCGGGATCGGTCTCCGGCTTCATCACCAGCGGCTTGTCCAGGGCGTTCGAGGCCACGGTGAGGTCCTGGTAGCCGGGCCTGCGCAGGCGGATCTTCCAGGGGTGGTCGGCGGGCGGGATGTCGGTCTGCCCCGCGGCATCGGTGAAGCGCGCCACTTCGATGAAGGCCTGCTGCGGCTTGCCGCTGGCCGGGTAGCCGTTGTCCGAGGTGTCCACGGCCGAGGGCTTGACCGGCTGGCGGCTCACCATCACGGTGGCCAGGGGCTGGCCGTTGGGGTCATTCACGATGACCGGCACGGCAAAGGCGCTGCCGGCGATCAGGGCGGCCAGTGCGAACAAGGGTCTTTTCATGCTCAGGTCTCCTTGGCGGATGTCAGGTATTCGGCGCCCACCCGGCGCTTCATGGCGCGGGCGTAATAGGCGGGGGCAAATTTGCGCACCCACCAGGCCAGGCGCGAGGTGCGGTCGGGCAGCAGCAAGGTGCAGCCCTGCGCGAGGGCCTCGACGATGGCGCGGGCAATGTCATCCGGGCGGGATTCGCCGCCCGCGGTGATGCGGGCCGAGGTGGCCGCCGTGCCTTGGCCGCCCAGCGCGGCGCCCCCGATGCCGGTGGCGATGAAGGATGGGCAGACCAGGGTGACACCGACGCCCAGGTCCTCGACCTCGGTGCGCAGGCTGTCGAAGAAGCCGTGCAGGGCGTGCTTGCTGGCCGAGTAGCCCGTGCGGCCCAGCAGCGGCGCGTAGCCGGCCACACTGGAGATGGCCGCCACCATGCCGCGGGTGTCGATCAGGTGGGGCAGGGCGGCGTGCGTCAGCTGCAGGGCGCCGAAGAAGTTGACCTCCATCACACGCCGGATCACGGCGGGGTCGGTGTCCAGCAGCAGGCTGCGGTGCGAGATGCCCGCGTTGTTGACCAGCCCGTCGAGGCCACCGAAGTGGGCCACGGTCTGGTCCACGGCCGCCTGGCAGACCGACGGCTCGGCGATGTCACCGGCGATGGCCAGCGAGCCTGCTGGCAGGCCCGCCACCACGGCCTTCAGCCGCTCGCCGTCGCGGTCCATCGCGGCGATGCGCGCGCCGGCGGCGGCAAACCGGTGACACAGCGCAGCGCCCAGCCCGCCGGCGGCGCCGGTGACCAGAATGACCTTGCCGGAAAAGTCGCGCCGGGCCATCACTGCCCACTCTGGCGCGAGGTGCGATACAGGTCAAACACCTGGGCCGAGCTCAATTTGGGCGTGTAGCCGAATTCCTCCTTGAGCCGGGTGTTCAGCAGCACCGGCCGGTAGCGCAGGAAGTCCAGCTGCTCGGGGCCGTACTGGGTCAGGTTCAGCTTCTTCAACACCCACAGGGCGGTCTGCAGCAGACCGGCCGGCAGCACGCGGCAGCGCTTGCCCAGGCGCTGGGCAATCTCGAAGATCGTCAGCTTGCCATCGCCGGCCACGTTGAAAATACCGGTCTTCGGCGAGTCGATGCCGTGCAGGATGGCGCCCACGACGTCCTGGTCGTGGATGAACACGAAAGGGCTGTCCGAGCCGGCAATCGCGAGGATCTTCGACTTCTCGAACAGATCCGTGATCTGGTTGCGCACCGTCGGGCCCAGGATGGTGCCGATGCGGAACACGATCTGCTCCAGGTCGGGGTGGCTCGTGCGGTACTCAGCCAGCAATTCCTCGACCAGCCGCTTGTGGCACGAATAGGCGAACACCTCGTTGCCACGCACCGGGTCGGACTCGGTCAGCCATTCAGGGTTGTCCGCGTAATAGCCGTACGCCGCGCCGCTGGACGACACGATGACGCGCCGCACGCCGTGCTTCACGCAGGCCTGCAGCAGGTTGCGCGTGCCGTTGACGTCCACGTCGTACTCGAAGGCGCGGTTGCTGTTCTTGCCGGGCGTCACGATCGAGGCCAGATGGACGATGACGTCCGGCCGGTGGCGGGCGACGATCGCGTCCACCTCCGGCGCGCGGATGTCGGCCACCTCATAGGCCACACCATCGAGGCGGGCGGTGGGTTCGCGCACGTCCAGCGCGATGACGGCGAGGTCGGGGCGCCGGGCCAGGGCGGCCACGGTCTGGCTGCCGAGGTAGCCGGAGCTGCCGGTGACGAGGACTTTCTTGGCGGTCATGTTGAAACTCGATGGATCAGTGGTGTTTGTGGGCGAACCGGGGGTATTTGCGCGGATCGCGCTTGCTCCAGAAAGTGGCCAGCGTGAGCCCCGAGACGATGTGCCAGATGCCCCACCACGCGGTGATGATGGCCATGCCCCCCAGTCCGTCGAACAGGTTGAAGATCAGGATCAGGCCCAGGCCTGAGTTCTGGATGCCCATTTCGAAGGTCACGGCGCGGCGGTCGCGCTCGTTCAGCCCCAGCAGGGTGGAGAGCGAGAAGCCGGTGACCAACGCCAGGCCGTTGTGAATGAACACCACCACCACGACAAACTGGATGTACTTCATGAAGTGCTGGAAGTTGGCCGCCAGCGCGCCGACCACGAACAGGCCGAACACCACCATGGAGAAAATCTTCATCGGCTTCTGGGCGCGCGCGGCAAAGGTCGGAAACTGGTGCGACACCCACATGCCGATCACTAGCGGCAGGCCGAGCAGGATGACGATGTCCTTCAGCATGACCAGCGGGTCCAGCGAGATGGTGCGCATCAGGTCGTGTGTGACCGGGCTCAGGTTGCCCCAGAAGTTGAAGTTCAGCGGCGTCATCACGATCGCCAGGGCGGTGGAAACCGCGCTGGCGCTGACCGACAGCGCCGTGTTGCCGCGTGACAGGTGGGTCAGGAAGTTCGACAGGTGCCCTGCGGGGCACGACGACACCAGGATCATGCCCAGGGCGATGCTCGGAATCGGGTTGATGATCCAGATCAGCACATAGGTCATCGCCGGGAAGACGATGTGGTGACCGATCGTGGCCAGCAGCAGGCCCTTGGGCGATTTGAAGGCGGTGCGGAAGTCGCCAACCTTCAGGTCCAGCGCAATGCCGAACATCACCAGACCCAGGATGATGTTCAGCACCGCGAGGGTGGCCGGATTGAAGTGCAGTTGCACCTGGTCGATGGGCAGCATGGGTGTCTCCTCGTTATGGGTTCCCGGTCTGTGTCGAGCGGGTGAAGCGCGATGGTAGGCCCTTGCGCCCGGTTTGCCCTTGTCACAGAATCCAGTTGATTTGTCAATTCGCGCCAATTTTTCTCAAGGAGCGGCGGTGCAAGCCAACAGCAGTGTGGGAGCCGGGTATGTCGCGGGGCTGATGGAGGCCGTGGCGCGCGCCGGCGTCAGCCGCGAGGCCTTGCTGCGCCAGGCCGGCCTGGAGGCGCTGGACGAAGCCGTGCCGCAGGCACGCCTGCCCATGGCCGATGTGATCGCCCTGTTTGAGGCCGCGTCCGTGCTGACCCGTCGCGACGACATCGGGCTGGAGTTTGCCCGGCGGGTGCGTCCCGGCACCTTCAACGTGCTGGGCTATGCGCTGATGACCTGCCGGACGCTGGGCGAAGCCATCGAGGTGGCACCGCACTTTCGCCGCCTGGTGTTCGACATCGGCTACAGCGAGATGCGTTTCGTTCAAGACGAGCAGGACGCGCGCCTCGGATGGCATGTGGTGTCGGCGGCGCTGCCCTATTGCCGCAGCCTGGCGGAGTCGCTGATCGCCAGCTGGTACCACTTCGGGCGCTGGATGGCGGGGGTCGAATTGCCGCTGAAAGAGGTGCTGTTTCGGCACGCGGCGCCCGACGATGTGCGCCCCTACGAGGCGTTCTTTGAGTGTCCGGTGCACTTCGGCGCGGGCGAAAACGCCCTGGTCTTTTCCAGGGCGCTGCTCGTCATGCCACTGGTGCAGGCGGACGAGACCCTGCACCTGGCCATGCGCGAACAGGCGCGCGCCGCGATGGACAAGGCCTTCAGCCAGACCGACCTGGCGCACCGGCTGCAGCAGGCGCTGATTCCCCTGATGCCCAAGTGCGAGGCCACGCTGGAGCATGCGGCCTCGGCGCTGGGCCTGTCGCCGCGGACCCTGCAACGGCGCCTGGGAGCTTCGTCCCTGGGTTTTCAGGGCGTGCTGGATGCTGCGCGCAAAGACATGGCCCTGATCTATCTGCGCGATCCGGTGCTGAGCGTGCTGGATGTGTCCCTGCTGCTGGGCTACGCGGAACAAAGCTCGTTCACACGGGCGTTTCGGGGCTGGTTTGCCTGCAGTCCGTCGGCCTGGCGCCGGGCGCGCGGCATTGTCGCGGGGTGAAACGCGCCGGCCGCGATTGAAGGGGACTGTCTACCGGGCCGTGGGGTGGGGCGTTACAGTGGGATGACGCTGTGTGAAATGCCACGCTTTGGCCCGGGAGAAATGGTAAAGGCTTGAACTTCTTCGCCGGCCGCCGGTCAACCGAACATGCGTTTGAGGAACACTGAAATGAACAAGACCCTGGTTGCGCTGGCCTGCACGGCCGTGCTGGCCATCCTGTCCCAGGCCGCGCTCGCAGCCCCTGGAGGGGGCGGCGGCGGTGGAGGCCATGGCGGTGGCGGATTTGGCGGCGGGGGGGGGCATGGCGGTGGCGGCTATGGCGGCCGCTCGGGCGGTGGCGGCGGTGGTGGTGGCGGTGGTGGCGGGTCATCGGGCGGCGGCTTTTATGGGCAGCCCTCCGGCGGCGGCGGGTACCGGGGCGCGCCGTCCGGCGGGGGGTATTCAGGGCGTCCTGCCGGCGGAGGTGGCGGCGCCTATTACGCACGTCCGCCGGGTGGCGGACAGGCCGCTCGACCGCCCGGCTGGGTTGGCGGACGTCCACCTGGCTGGGGCGGTGCACGACCACCCGGCTGGGGCTGGGGCGGGCGACCGCCAGGATGGGGCTGGGGCGCCGGCTGGGGGCGTCCACCGGCCTGGGGCTGGGGTCCTGGCTGGGGTTGGGGCGCTGGTTGGGGCTGGGGCGCGGGATGGGGCTGGGGTTGGGGAGCTGGTTGGGGCTGGGGCTGGCCCGCTTCCACCGTATGGGCCGTGCCCTTGGCGTCCTCCGCACTGGTGCTTGACACGGATTCCCTTTCGCAGACTTTCATCGAGCAAGAGCCGGAGCCGGCCGCTCAGGCCTTGCCGCCCACCCACTACTGGTATTACTGCACCGAGCCGGCCGGCTACTACCCCTATGTGCAGCGCTGCACGGTGCCGTGGATGACCGTGCTGCCCCAGATCCCGAGCGGCCAGCCCGGAGTGCCTCGGAGCGCACCATGAAGCCCTTGATGAATCGCCCGTTCCGGCTGTCCGGCGGCCTTTTGCTGGCGGCGCTGGCTGTTGCGCTGACCGGCTGCGCGGTGGCGCCGACCACGCCCACCGTGATGGTGCTGCCCGGCTCCCAGAAGAGCCCGTCCCAGTTTCAGGCCGATGCGGCCGCTTGCCAGCAACGGGCGCAGAACGTGGTGGCCCCGATGGTGGATGCAGCCAACAACCAGGCAGCCTCCAGTGTGGTGGTCGGCACCGTCATCGGCGCGGCTGCTGGCGCCTTGTTGGGGCAGGGCTCTTACAACCCCGGCGCGGTCGCGGCCTGGGGTGCGGGCACCGGCATGCTGATGGGCAGCGCCGCCGCTGGCGGCACGTCTCAGATGTCGCAGCTCAGCCTTCAGCAGCAGTTCAACATCGCCTACGTTCAGTGCATGTACCAGCACGGGCACCAGGTGCCCGGGCAGACGGTCGTCCGGCGTCAGCCCTATGGGGTGCCGCAGCCACCACCGCCGCCTCCGCCACCGAATTGGCGGCCGCAGGCCGCGCCCGCACAGGGTTATCCGCCGCCATACACGGGCGCGCCGATGTACCCGCCGCCCGATACACCGCCGCCAGCCGGTGTGCAGCCCGGTTATTACGTCCCCGGTGCGCCGAACTGAATGGCGAAACCGGCCTGCCTGGGGCTGGACGTTTTGTTCTGAAGTGGGGTTTTTCGCGCAGGACCTGCGTGCGCAGGCCCGTCCATCGCGGTGCGGTGCGCCCCTCTGTCGGAGGCGCTACCGCCCGGATGCCGCTGGCGCGAGAGGCCGTTGCGGTTCACACGTGGTCATCACTCCCTGATTGCCTTGTTGCGCGTGATGGTGCAGAAGTCTAGGCGCTGTGGGCACGGCACGGGGCTGCACCCCTGTCAAGATTGACAGGGTGGGGCCCGGAAAAGACCCGCACCGTTGCCGGCTGGCTGCAGATTCTTGCCATGCGCGCTAGCATGCGGCCTTGGATCACTTCCGGATGCAGGGCCCATGAAAGCTGACTTCACGCCTGGAACCGACTGGAAAGAGCAGATTGCTCCCGACGAGGCCGAACGCTTTGCCGGCTACGCCCGGCAGTTTGCGGCCCTTCAGGCCCGCAAATCCAGGAAATATGGTGCCGGTCGCGCGCTGCATCGCAAGCAGATCACGGCGGCCAGTGGTTCCCTGCAGGTGCTGGACGACCTGCCGGAGTTCGCCCGGCAGGGCCTGTTTGCCCGACCGGCCACTTTTGACGTCCAGGTCCGGCTGTCCAATGGCGGGATGGACCGTGCGGCGGACCGCACGCCCGATATCCGTGGCTTTGCCATCCGGGTGTTGGGGGTGGAGGGCGACTCCGCACTGGGCAACGGCCCGGCGCGCAGCCAGGACTTCACGCTGATCAACCAGGAGCAGTTTGCATTTCCGAAGAGCGACGAGTTCGTGGCCTTTGTTCTTGCAGCCGCAGGCGGCGGTGGCGCCTTGCTGAAGTTTCTGTTCAAGCGCTACGGGCTGTTTGGCGGACCGGCGCGCCTGCTCAAGCTCGTCAGTTCCGTGGGCAAGCCGTTCGGCGGTTTTGCCACCGAGCCCTTGTTCAGCGCGGTGCCGATCGCCTGCGGGCCTTATGCGGTGCGGGTGCGGCTGGTACCGGCCGGGGCCAACGGCGTGGCCACGCCCGGCGCCAAGGAGGATTGGGGCGCCGACTTCAGCGCGCGACTGGCCAAACATCACCTGCAATGGGAGCTGCAGTTGCAGCCCTTCGTGAACGAGGGCCTGACGCCCATTGAAGACGCCTCGGTGAACTGGCCCACGCCCTACACCACGGTGGCCCGGCTCAACCTGCCGCGCCAGGACACCGGCTCGGCGCGCGGGCAGGCGCTGCCGGCCGAAGCGGAGGCCGGCGTGTTCGACCCCTGGCAGGCGCTGGCCGAGCACCGTCCGCTGGGTGATGTGCAGCGCGCCCGCAAGGTGGTCTATTTCGAGAGCCAGAAAGGGCGTGGGGCGGCTTGAGGCCCCCGCCGCCGCGCCGGCACGTCCCCGGGGTGGTTCTCAGGCCGGATTTCGACTGTTTTTTGCCCAATCCCGGCGCAGATGGGTCACTGTCAGCTATGTTAATGATAGTGATTGGGTGACCGCCCCGGCGGGTTCGGGCGGGTGCTCTCGCCCCGCAACGGCGGCCTAACGCGCCGTGAGCGTGTCCAGGCCGGCCTTGGCCACCATTTCGTCCTGCGAGGCCAGCACGCCCGAGACGCCGATGCCGCCGATGATCTTGCCGTCCACCACG
>Ga0116175_1001170_pt1 | contig 17202 bp, 10 predicted proteins | sample AD_UKC125_MetaG_FD_89802 | JGI IMG/M metagenome (GOLD analysis project Ga0116175, IMG submission 89802) | Active sludge microbial communities of municipal wastewater-treating anaerobic digesters from USA - AD_UKC125_MetaG | ecosystem: Engineered > Bioreactor > Anaerobic > Digestate | place: USA... | reverse complement strand
TACGCTGGTACGCCGGGGGCCCGATGCGGAAGGCATTTACCTTAAGGAAAACGTTTGCCTGATGCACCGAAGGCTTATCGTGATCGACCCGGAAAACGGTGCACAGCCGATGACGATTGAAAAAGGCGGCGCCAGCTATACCATCGTGTATAACGGAGAACTCTACAACACGGAGGAACTGCGTGATGAACTCCTGGCTTTCGGGCATCGGTTCCGCGGACACTCGGACACTGAGGTGCTGCTGACGGCATTCGTGCACTGGGGCGAGGCGTGCATTGAAAGGCTCAACGGCATTTACGCGTTCGGTGTCTGGAACGATGCGAGCCGGACGTTGTTCCTTGCCCGCGACAGGATGGGCGTCAAGCCGCTGTTTTTTTACAGCTACCCGGACGGCCTTATATTCGGCTCCGAGATAAAAACATTGCTGGCAAACCCGCTGGTCAGGCCCGTGGTCGACAATGACGGCCTCAAGGAGATCTTCCTGCTGGGACCGGGCAGGACGGGTGGCAATGGCTTGATCAGGGGAGTCAGGGAACTGAAACCTGCGGAGTTTCTGGTCTACGAACGGAAAACCGGCGTGAAAGTCCGCAGGTACTGGAGACTGAAAGCATGCGAACACACCGACGATGTCGGGACCACAGTTGAAAAGACCCGCTGCCTGGTAACCGACGCAGTCAGGCGTCAGCTGGTCTCGGATGTGCCGCTTTGCTGTTTTCTGTCCGGAGGCCTGGATTCGAGCATCATTTCGAAAATCGCCTCTGATGAGTACAGGGCAGGGAATAAAGGAAGGCTCCATACTTATTCGGTCAACTACGTCGACAACCGGCAGTATTTCAAAAAAAGCGTTTTCCAGCCAAATTCCGACGAGGAATATATCCGGATGATGACAGATCATATCGGATCGCAGCACCACGAAGTCATACTGGAAAATGAAGACCTGGAAAGGCACCTTGCCGATGCCGTGCTCGCGTGCGATCTGCCCGGCATGGCGGACGTGGATTCTTCACTGCTGCTGTTTTGCAGGGAAATAAAAAAGGAGTTCACCGTCGCGGTTTTAGGCGAATGCGCGGATGAAATATTCGGCGGATATCCCTGGTATCACAACAGGGACATTTTGTCCAGGGACACCTTCCCCTGGTCGCATTCGCTCGACCTGAGGCTGAGCATTTTGAAGCCGGGCCTGCTGAAGGACGGCGGAGAATACGTGAGACAGCGCTACAGTGAAACGGTAAACGCGGCGGATACGCTGCCGGGGGATGGAGAGTACGAGGTCCGGATGAGGCAGATGTTCATGCTGAACCTTGAGTGGTTCATGCAGACGCTGCTGGACAGGAAGGACAGGATGAGCATGTACAGCGGGCTCGAGGTAAGAGTGCCGTTCTGCGACCACCGCCTGGTGGAGTATGCCTATAACATGCCGTGGAGCATAAAGTCGCTCAACGGCAGGGAAAAGGGGATCGTCAGGGAGACCATGAAGGGCATCCTGCCGGACGGGATCATATGGCGCAAAAAAAGCCCGTACCCGAAGACCCATAACCCCAGGTTCCTGGCGGCTGTCAAATCAAGCCTGCAAAAGGTACTGGACGATCCGGCATCTCCGCTGTTACAGCTGATAAACAGGCAAAAGGTTCAGGAGATCATCGATACCGATGGCAAGGCCCTGACCATGCCCTGGTACGGCCAGTTGATGACAGGTCCGCAGTTGATGGCATACCTGGTCCAGGTGGATATATGGATGAGGACGTATAAAATTGAGATCGTGTAAATCCTGTGCCGTAAACCCTGTGTAGTAAACCTTGTGCCGCAAACCCTGTGCCGTGGTCCATGGACAGAAAATCGTCAGGGCAGGTAAATGAACCTGCCCGATAAGAAACATTTATGGTATCAATCGTTGCTTCAGTACACGAAAGGGATATACCTTTTTGTTCGTTTCTTATACTCCAAATATCTTTCGCCGTGTACAGAATCCAGGAAATCCTCTTCGCGCGGACCTGGACTTCAAGGAAAAGCTTGTCGATGTAAAAGTGTCAATAATGTTATGGATGATTTTTCTCGCTGTTTGATGTTGAGAGAAAACAAGCTTATAATGCAATTATGGGGTTGGTCAGATCCTTAAATATTATTTAAAGATAGGGAGTGTTTCACATGGGGAACAGGATAAAAGTGAAAAAGCTCGATGACTGCATCTGGCTCATGGACGACAATGGCGAAGCGACCGGATATCTCGTCTGCGGTGAGAAAAAAGCAGCTGTCATAGACACGATGAACGGTATCGAGGATGTACATGCGGTCGTCAGGGAAATCACCGGCCTGCCGCTCGTGGTGATAAACACCCACGGACACTGTGACCACATTTTCGGAAATATATACTTCGACTGCGATTGCTATTTGAATCCGGCCGATGCTGAAATTGCCGCCGCGCATGCAGAATTTCCGATGTTCAGGAAGTTTTGCAGGGAAAAGAACCTGGAAATGCCACCGTTCAAGCCGATCGATGACGGCGATGTGATAGACCTCGGCGGGCTGACACTTGAAATGATTCTGCTTCCCGGACATACCCCCGGGGGGATATGCTCGCTTTTGAGGGAAAAACGGGTCCTGTTCACCGGCGACAGCATAAATCATCATCTCTGGATGCAGCTGGATGAAAGCCTGCCGTTGAGAAAGTACCTCAAAAACCTTGATAAGATTTCATGGGTCACTGAAAAGGCTGACCGGATCCTGCACGGCCATGCGCAGGATTTCGATGATATTTCGCTGTTTGATGGACTGCGCTCCGGCATCGCGGAACTAATCGAAATCCGGGGAAAAGGAAGCAAGGATTACAAATGGTTCCGCGGCGTCGCGAAGCAATACCCGTTCGACGGGGACGGAAGCGTGATCGTCTATACCGAGGACAAGCTGGATTAGGACCCGGGAAAAGGATTTCCGGGACTGGCTTGATGTTTTCCAAGTAATAGCTGCGGGGGCAGGCCGAAATGGATAGAGGCTGGTCTGAGAAAAACAAGCAGGTGCAGACGCTGCTGGGCAGGGAGAGCACGTACAAAGAGGGTATAGACCTGCTAATAGCTTTCAGGAAGGAAATGTTCGGGCAGATAACCCAGATAGTCAACGGGTATCCCGAAGAGGCATTCTGGCAGATGCCTTATGCCAACGCGGATGGTTATCACAGCAAGACACTGGCATATTCCATCTGGCATATTTTCAGGATCGAGGACATCGTGGCTCATACGCTGATCGCCAACGATGAACAGGTATTTTTCAGGGGCGGTTACCAGGCCAGGATCGGCTCGCCGATCAGTACGACAGGCAATGAACTGCAGGGTGAGGAGATAGCATCTTTTTCAAAAAAGCTGGATATACTCGCTTTATATGACTATGCAAAGGCGGTCATGTTTTCCGTGGATGAACTCCTGCAGGGCCTGGATTACGCCGGGATGAAGAGGAAGTTCACGGAAGCGGACAAGGAAAGGATCGCGGCTTCAGGATGTGTAAGCACGGACGGCAGGGCTGCCTGGCTCATCGACTACTGGTGCGGGAAAGATGTCCGCGGCCTTATAAAGATGCCTTTCAGCAGGCACTGGATAATGCATGTCGAGGCGATGCGGCGCATCAAAAACAAGCTTTGCAGGGACGCGCGCAGGGGTGTGGACCCGGTCGCATACTGCGGACTTTCCTGCAACCACTGCTTCCTTACTGAATGGTGCGGTTCGTGCAGGACGAAATACAATACCTGCTCTTATGCCACTATCTTTGAGGACAGGAGATGCCCCAATGCGGCCTGCTGCCAGGAGAAGGGGCTGGACGGCTGCTACGAGTGCCCGGAGCTTGAATCATGTACGAAAGGTTTTTACGAACCGGGCAATGACGGCGCGAATGCCGCCAGGGCACAGGCCATGTTTATAAGGAAGTACGGGAAAAATGCGCTGCTGAAAGTCCACGACAGGCTCCACGAAAGGTATGATTTCGCAAAGTCCCAGGAGATACTGGGACAGGATGCGTATAAGGGACTAAAAATGCTGGAAGATGAATACATGGCATTGCGGGATGGCAAAGCAAACCCATCGTGATGGAAGGGGATCGGCATGAGTGTGGTGCAAAGAGTAAAATGCGGCAATGTCAACGTTTACATAGTGTCGGAAGGAGGATCGGCCATACTGGTCGACACGGGCACGAAAGAACACCTGGATACTGTCCTCAAAGCCTGCAGGTCATATAATGTCAGGCTTATAGTGTTGACCCACGCCCATTACGATCACGCGGAAAACGCCGCCGAACTTTCCGAAAGGCTTAAGGCCCCGATCGCCATGCACAAAGGCGATGTCGACCTTATAGGATCGAATAACAACCAGTCCATGTCGGCCCGGACCATCCCGGGGAAATTCATACTGGCGGTTTCCCTCATGGGGTTTTCTGCAAGAAAGATGAAAATGTTCACTCCTTCCGTCTTCCTTGAGGACGGGGATGACCTGGCGGGATACGGCGTCCCGGCAAAGGTCGTCGGGCTGCCGGGGCATACGAAAGGTTCCATAGGCATCGATGTCGGCGGGAAAGATCTTTTAGTCGGCGATGCGCTGATGAACATATTCTATCCGACCGTATCCATGCTGTACAACGATGAAAAGGCCATGCTGGACAGCGCGGGGAAAATAACGGGGCTTGGTGCACGTATCATCCATTTCGGCCATGGCAGGCCAGTTAAGAACAGGGTATGGTTAAAGTGAATAATAGTGTTTGCTCAATTCGAACGCAAAAGTCAGATCGGGCAGGTCTATATCCTGGCGGTTCTTTCACGGCTGACGGTCAGCAGCCTTCACCGGATATTTGAAGTCCGGGACAGGCTTATTCACGGGTCGGACCTTCCCGGATTTCGATGGCCAGGCCGTCCACATGCATCTTGTCCATGATCCTGCGTTTCCTGCGGTTTTCTTTTGAGTCCAGGACTATGGACATGTCATAATCTTTGGGGTACAGGTCTTTGCCGGCGATATACGGGCGCAGCCTCTTCTTGTTGATGAGGAACCGTTTCTTCATGATCATGACGCCAACTTCGCCACGCGAGTTCTCCGGTTCACAGACGATGCCCGGGCGGTTCATGCTGGTGACGAACACGCAGTCGCCGACCTTGAATGGGGAGACGACTTTCTGCTTTTCGGCTTTTTTACGGCTTTCATCACGCCGCTTTGCTTTTTCGATGCTTTTCTCACCTGATTCGATCATGTCGGGATTGACGAGTGCAGGGCCGGAAGCTGCACTTTCACGTCTGCCGCTGTACCTTGGGTGCCCGGGTGTGTTTTCAGGGGCGCGGAACACCTTTTTCTCGCCGTAAGTTATCTCATGGGCCCGCGAGATAATTTCTAGGTCCATGCCGAGCCTCAGGGAGATGAGGAATGCGTTGCTCTCGCCGGGGATCCCGATGCTCAGCCTGAAAAGCGGCATCAGCGTGTCGGGGTCAAACAGCATGCACCCGTTCCTGAACCCTGGGGTTCGCCGCGCAAATTCCTTTATCTCGCCGTAGTGGGTGGTTGCAAGTATGATGCTGTCCTTCCGCTTAAGTTCCTCCAGGACGGACATGGCGAGCCCCATGCCTTCGGCCGGGTCTGTCCCCGTTCCCAGTTCATCGAGGAGCACCAGCGTATCGTGGCCTGCACAGCGGATGATGCTTATAATATTGCGGATATGTGATGAAAACGTGCTCAGGGACTGCGTGATGCTCTGTGCATCCCCGATATCCGCGAGGACGTCCCGGAAAACCGGCAGGCTGGCGGAATCGGCAGGCACATGGAGCCCGGACTGCGCCATGAGGCAGAAGAGCCCGACTGTCTTGAGCACCACTGTTTTCCCGCCCGTGTTTGGGCCGGTGATGATCAGGGCCTGGTAGTCCTCACCGATGCTTATGTCCAGAGGTACTGCACTGCCGCCAATGAGAGGATGCCTGCCTCCTCGTATCGAAATATGCCTTGCATCGTTGATTTCGGGGCAGGCGGCTTTCATGGCATTGGCAAGCTTGGCCTTGGCAAAGAGAAAATCATAATGTGCCATGGTCTGCACATTGATCATGATTTCCCTTTTGTATCCTTCTGCGATACCGGTAAGCCAGGAGAGCAGCCTGAATACTTCCTTCTCCTCTTCGATCTTCAGCAGGTTCAGTTCATTTTTCAGCGTGCGGACAGCTGCAGGCTCGATGAATACCGTGGAACCGCTGGATGAAGTGTCCACTACCGTGCCTTCGATCGAGCGCCTGTACTCGCGCTTGACCGGTATCACGTAGCTCTTGTCCCTGATGCTGACCACCTGGTCCTGCAGTTTGCCCTGGAATGCAGGGGAGCGGAGGATGCTGTTAAGCTTGTCTGCGATCCGGTCCTCGATGACGGCTATCCTTTTCCTTAAGCGTGCCAGTTCCGGAGAAGCCCTGTCATCGATCCTGTTGTCCGTGATGCACCGGTCGATCTCCGATGCAAGGTCATCCAGCAGGTACATGGAAGAAGCTTCGATGCGCAAAATTGCAGCTAAAGTCAGCGTCATTGAAATTTTTCATTTACCATAATGCAATATAATGGGAATTATGTAATCAATTATTGAAACAATTCAATAAAAAATATGGGAAATGCGGACTAAAGTTGAAAAAATGCGAATCGGGGCAAAGAGAACCTGCTTGGCTCCTTCGTGCCGGGAAGCGGGAGGTTTGAAGACGTGATCCATATTGCTGGAACCGCCGGCATGGAGATATATTCCGATGTCGTCACGCAGAAAGTATTGTGCAGGTAGGGCGTCTGCCGCAGCAAGGCTCAGGAGTGTCCCTGTCCGCGGTAAAGGGACACTCCAACGCAGTCCAGGCAAAGCAGCAAGGCTCAGGAGTGTCCCTTTTTAAATTCGTACACCGTCTTGCCGGTGATCTTCTTGAACAGCTTGCTGAAGTACTTGGGGTCGGAGTAGCCTACCTTTGCGCTTACTTCGCTGATGGTGACGGTGGGGTCGGCAAGCAGCTTTTTCGCATTCTCGATCCTCACGATTGTCTTGTAATCGATAAAGCTCATGCCCGTCTGCTTCTTGAAAAGTTCGCTCAGGTATGCGGGGCTCAGGTGCACATGCCGCGCCACCTGTTCGAGGCTGATGTCGCCGGAGTAATTACTTTCGATGATCCTTTTCGCGTTCTCGATGATATTCGTATTGTCGACAGGGTTCCTGTCATGGTAGAAGTCGTAGATACGCCTGAGCAGCTCCTTTACGTAGTCTTCAAGCTCGGTGAAGAAACGTACCTCCCTGATCCTGTCATGAGGGTGCCGGCCTGAAACCATGGTTTCCTGGTGGATGAAAGGCAGTTGGATGTTCAGCATCGTGATGACGGACTGTATGAACTGCCAGAAAAATTCCCTGACGAGTGCGGGCTTGCAGTTCGGTGCTGGCGAAGACTTCAGCGAGGAGGATATGCTTTCGACGAACGACAGGGCAGTCTGCAGGTTCGACAGCTTGATATTGAGGATGATCTTGTTGAGTGTATCCTGCTGCAGCGTAAGGTTCGGGTCATCCGACAGGCTGCCCGGCACATGGAACGTCACGGTGCCCGGGCCATACCAGAACCTTGCCTCAAGGGCTTCCGCAGCATCCGGGAACAGTTTTTGCAGCATGCCGGGCGAACGGGTCTCACCACTTGCGCCGCATGAAACGGTGGTGCCCAGCCTTTTGTGCAGCAGCCTGCTGCAGATGGCGTGAGCCCTTTTTATCCTGTCTGCCGCGTCTTTCCCCCTGACTATGGAGACGAGCAGTGACCTGTCGCCTTCGAAGGGGAATGTCACTGCGCCGGCGAATCTCTTCATCGACCGCCTGACCAGTGCCCTGTAACGGTCATACGCCCCGGGGTCTTCATTTTCACAAAGGTTTGCGTCCGCCGAGGTCACGCATACCGTAAATGAATCGCCCGACAGGTCTATCCCGTATTTTCGGGATTCGTTCCTTATGTTTTCGGACGTCAGGGAATTCCTGGAAACCAATCTGTTCAGGAAGGCCTCGGATATGACGGGCAGCAGTCTCTCGTATCGTTCCTGTTCCGTTTCCCTTTCACGCTTCTGCTTTTCCCGTTCGGCGATCTCGTTCTTTATCCTGTTGAGTACCTGGTGCAGTTCGTTCTCATCCACGGGCTTGAGCAGGTAATCCCTGACCCCGTATCTCATTGCCGTCCTGGCATAGTCGAAATCGTTGTATCCGCTTATCACGACTATCCTTATATCCGGCAGCGTGCGCGCCAGTTCGCTTATCAGCTCAAGGCCGTTCAGCCCCGGCATCTTGATGTCCGTGATCAGCATATCCGGCATGTGCTGCCTGCATAGTTCGAGAGCTTCTATCCCGTTTGAAGCCTCGCTTACCAGGGAGAACTCCGAATCGTCGCAAGGCAGCACGGATTTTATAGCCGTCCTGACCCATTTCTCATCGTCTGCTATTATCAGCTTCAGCATGGTTCAACCCTCCAGGCTTTCGGTAACGGCAGGAAGAGTGATCTCCACCGTCGTGCCCACTGCCGCCTCCCTGAATCTCAGGCCGTACTGGTCGCCGAAATAGAGCTTTATGCGGGCATTGACGTTCATCACGCCGATCCCCGTCCCCGAATTGCTGACTGTCGCAGGATCCCCGCTCCTGGTGCCAGCCAGCGACCTGTTGAGCTCTTCCAGCTTTTTTGGAGGTATCCCGAGGCCGTCGTCGGAAATCACTATTTTAATGTTGCTGTTCAACTGCAATATCTCTATTTTGATCGTTCCTTTACCGAGTTTCATTTCAAGCCCGTGCTTGATGGAGTTTTCGATAAGCGGCTGCAGCGTGAGCTTGAGGATCTTGTAGTCCATGAATTCCGGAGGTATGTTGTACTGCAGCCGGAACTTGTCCTCGAACCTGAAATTCTGTATGGAAATGTAGTTCTCGAGATGCTGGAGCTCCTCCCTCACCGAAACGAGCACCCGTTCACTGATGCTGTACCTGAAAAGGAGCGAAAGCGACTTAGCCATGGACGCGATTTCCTGTATGCCGTGATACAATGCCGCTCCCCGGATCGATTCCAGGGTGTTGTAAAGGAAGTGCGGGTTGATCTGGTTTTGGAGCGAGTTCAGTTCGGCTTCCTTCTGCCGCAGCTTTATGCTGCTGATCTTGTTTATCAGGTAATCGATACCCGACGGATCGCCGATGTCCGGCGCGGCATTCCGGGCTTTCAACAGTGAAGCATTTCCTGCCCTTGCGGAAAAATGGCTCTCATAGTCGGACAGCACCGATGAGAGGTCGTTCAGTGGTTTCAACCGGCGAAGCAGTATCCACAGGTATGCCAGGAAGATGATCCCGAGGACCGCCAGGCTTGCGGCCGGTAAAGGACTGCGCAGCCACAGGCGGCCTGTCACGTCCGATACGGGGACAAGATCGATGAAAACCCAGTCGAATTCCGGGTATTTGACGTATGTCATATAGCAGTCGATGCCGTTGTAGCGTACGCGGCCAAAACCTTCCTGCCCGTCGCTGATCCCGGCAAGTATCTGTTCGGATGCCCTCGATGAGAGTGCGCCTTCGTCACGGCTGTAGAGGATATACCCGTCCTTGTCGAGTATCAGCCTCTCCGCGCTTCCGGCCTGCCTGCCGGAGGCCTGCCCGTTGTCCGGGGCTCCCAGGAAGTCAGTGAGAAGCCCGTGGCTGAAATCAAAGACGAAAACTGCGCCGGCAGCATCACCTGGGCCTGCCGACCTTGCGGCGGAAAATACCAACTGGCTTTTGCCTTCGGCATAAAAGCGCTGTACGGTCCCAAGCATCAGTACTTTTCCCCTGTTTTCCAGGGCATCCCTGAACCACTTCTGCGAAGAAGGATTGCTGATGACGGCCTTGTCCGCATCAGGCCCGTAAGAAGTCCGTATGCCTTCGGGATCAGCAACGAATACGGCAGACAGGGATTTTATCTGGGCCGGTGACAGGCACTTTTCCACCATGGATCCCAGTATGTCGCTGTTTTCGCCGCGATCGGCGCCCGCCAGCAGCCGGGCCAGTTGATTCCGGCTTATGGAACTTACCGACGAGTCTATCGCCAGTTCCAGTTCTTTCAGGCAGTACCCGATGTAGTTGTTTTCATTGGATATCCTTGCAAGTGCCGCTTCGCGCGATGCCTGCACCATGAGCGAGCGCGTGTGGACGTGGATTATCAGTGCGACGGCGACGGACGGAAGTATCACCATTATGATAAAATAAAGGGTGATGCGCGACTTGAGCCGCATATACAACCGGCTGATCCCCGGCGCATTATCGGATGTTCTGCTGTTGCGGGATGGAAACAGGTTCATATGAGCACCTCACTTCCAATTTTATTAAATCAGGTAATGAAAAGCAAACATAATGGGTTGCCATAAAAAAAGACACCATAATCCTGAAAAAACCAACTGTCTTACCGCTTGCGGGAATGCTAAAATCAAAAGTTGAAGCAGAATGGCATTTCCCATCACTATTGCGCGAGGTGTTGGCATTGTACGTTATTCAGAAGAAACGTTCCGGAACGATCCAGTCTAAATGTGTTATTCTTGTCCTTGCAGCAGCTTTGTCTGCGGTAACGTTTACAGGTTGCTATTTCTTCCCGAAGGAAGAGGAGGTGCTCGCTCCGCCTATCAAGGTGCCTGCCGAGATAAGCTATGAGACGCTTGAGGTAAAGAGGGGCACCATCCAGAATATCATACGGGTAACGGGCAATTTTGTGCCTGTCAGCCAGGAAGATGTCTATTTCACAAAATCGGACAGGCTCAAGGAGATACACGTCAAAGCCGGACAGGAGGTCAAAAAGGGCGACCTTTTGGCGGAATTCGACAACGAATCCCTGCTCAACGAAATAAAGCTGCAGGAGATAGCGCTCAGGAGATCCCAGATCCTGTACGAGGAAGCTAAGGCCAACTACGAGATAGTGGGCGGAAGCAGGACGTCGCTGGACCTGGCGGAACTGGATGTCGAATCGAACCGCCTCAGGCTCGAAAAGCTCCGGGCCGATCTTGAAAATGCCAGGCTGTTGTCTCCCATCGACGGCAAAGTCGTATATGTGGCCGGCGTCAAGGAGGGAGATTTCGTCAACGCCTACCAGACCATCGTAAGGGTCGCCGATCCGACACAGCTGCAGCTCAGGTATTCCGGCGACAGGGCAGACCTTTTCAGGATCGGCATGGATGTCGAAGTCGAGATAGGAGGCAAGACATATAATGCGGAAATCGTCATGACTCCTTCCGAAGCTCCGGAAGATGCGGACGCGGAGTCGAGAAGATCTGTGCTGATCGAAGTGGCAGATCTCCCGGAAGGGATCAGGATGGGCGAGCCGGCAAACATCGTGCTGACACTTGAGAAGAAGGAAAACGTGATAGTCATCCCGAAACTGCTGGTCAATTCATTCGCAAACAGGAAGTTTGTCAACGTTCTTGTTGACGGTATCAGGGAAGAACGCGATATCGAGGTCGGAATACAGACCAATACCGAAGTGGAAGTAATAAAAGGCCTTGAAGAAGGGGAACTCCTGATCAGGAGGTAGAGCAAACGGATAGGAGGCGCAGGATTTGCTGAAGATTGTACTGAGAAGGATGTTCAGCAGCCCATGGCTTATCATATGCCTGCTTTTGGGATCCATCATGGCTACGGCACTGGTCAGCTGTATCCCGATCTACACGGACGGAATAATGCAGAGGCTGCTGACCAAGGATATGGAAAGCTACCAGCTGCAAACCGGGAAATTCCCCGGGCAATACTCGGTAAGGGCAAGATTCAATTACAACAAGGATATAGAGGAAAGGATCAGCAACCAGCGTTATTTCCACAGGGAGATCACGACAAACAGGTTGCATGAGTTCGGTCTTCCCATAATAAGTGCCTCGCATCACCTGGTACTGGGCAGTGTGTGCTTTCCTCCCGAGCATATCGTCGACCAGGAAGGATATGATCACCGGCTCAAAACGACCTTCGCCCGGCTCGGCGCCCTTTCGGGCCTTGAGGACCACATAACGATCACCAGGGGAAGGATGTACTCCAACCAGAAAACCGAGGACGGCATCATCGAGGTCATCGTTTCCCAGCAGGCAATGATAATCCTGGACGTTCTGCTTGACAGGGTATACACGATCCTGGATCCGATGAACGATTATGCTGAAGTATGCAAGGTCAAGGTCGTAGGCATATACGAGATGAAGGATCCCGGGGATGTATACTGGCTGCATGGATTTACGACGCACAACAAGGAATTCATGATGGATTACGGGTTGTTCAACAACGAGTTCATCCAGCCCAGGACGGGCCCCCTCACTGAAGCGGAGTGGTACTGTGCGTTCGATTATCATGCCATCACGCTGCAGAACCTCGCGCATGTGACACAAACATATGAAGAGCAGAACCAGTGGTATTCGAAATACAAGATCAGCATCGAGTTCGACATGCCGATACACAGGACTCTCGAAAGGTACAACGAGAGAGCGAAACAGCTGCAGAACATGCTCTGGGTGCTTACGGTACCTGTCCTCATCATGCTGATTTTCTACATATTCATGGTGTCTCAGCTTATCATCGACCACGATGAGAACGAGATCGCAGTGTTCAAGAGCAGGGGCGCGGGGAAGGGACAGATATTCCTCAGCTACCTCATCGAAAGTTCCATCGTTGCCGGCCTGGCATTCCTGGCAGGGCCTTTCCTCGGCCTGTTCATATGCAAATTCCTCGGGTCATCCAACGGCTTCCTTGAATTCGTGCAAGGGACCGCGCTCCCGGTCAGGTTGAGCCCAAAGGTTTACATGTATTGCCTGTTTGCCGTCCTTTTCCTGATCGTGACGATGCTTGCGCCCGTGGTATCCGTATCGCGGAAAACCATCGTGAGCCATAAACAGGAGAGGGCAAGGACCAAAAAGGCGGCTTTGTGGAAAAAGACGGGCCTGGATATCGTGTTGCTGGCAGTGGCCGGATATGGGATCTACAGGTTCAGGCAGCAGATGGAGGTGCTCGATACCACGGGCATCTCAGCCAATGAACTCCAGATAGATCCCCTGTTGTTCCTGTCATCCACGGCATTCGTGCTTGGAGCCGGACTGCTGTTCATAAGGCTTTACCCGTACCTGGTCAGGCTGATATACTGGCTGGGCAGGAAGGCATGGACTCCTGTCACATACATCTCGCTGATACAGGTAGGAAGGTCGAGAGGACAGGAGCAATTCCTGATGATTTTCATAATACTTGCCATTTCCATCGGGCTTTTCAATGCCAATACGGCAAGGACCATCAACAGGAACATGGAGGACAAGATCCGGTATGCCGTCGGGGCAGATGTGAGGCTCCAGGCGGTGTGGAAAACGAACCAGAGGACGCAGCAGGCGGGCGGGTCAATACCTTCCATGGCGCAAATGCAGGCGCAGATGCAGGCGGAAGAGCCGCTTCGCTACTTCGAGCCGAATTTCAATGATTATGCGACGCTTTCAGGTGCCGAGACGGTGACAAAGGTACTGAACGTCGATGACGGCACGATGCAGACGAACATGGGATGGGCAAGCGGCCTCAAGGTCATGGGCATAATACCCCACGAATTCGCGAAGGTTGCATGGTTCAGGCAGGATCTGCTGCCGCACCACATCATCGAATACCTCAACCTGATGTCGGAAGCTCCCACGGCATTTCTCGTATCTTCCAACCTGAAAGACAAGTACAGGCTGGAAGTGGGAGATACCGTTTATGTCACGTGGGGGAACCAGAGTTACCTGGAGGGTACGATATACGCATTCATAGACTATTGGCCTACCTACAACCCCAAGGCTGATAAAAAGAGGATAGGCGAGCAGGGACTCGTGGTGGTCAATTACAGGTATATCCAGAACAAGATGGCGCTGCAGCCGTACGAAGTCTGGATAAAGAAGGCGGAAGGCGCCACGGACAAGCAGATCAATGACGACATAATCGAAAAGGACCTGGACCTGATGTTTATAGAATATGCCGACCAGGAACTCGTGAAAATGAAGAACGATGCCATGATCCAGGGTATGAACGGTACGCTTACCCTGGGGTTCATAGCCTCGATGCTGATAAGCCTGCTGGGGTTCCTGATCTACTGGATAATATCGATCCATAACAGGACGCTGCAGTTCGGGATACTTCGGGCCATGGGCATGTCGCTCGCCAGGGTGATAGGGATGCTGGCATGCGAACAACTGCTCGTTTCCGGCGCGGCGATCCTGATTGGGATCATCGTGGGAGGTCTGACGGGCGACATATTCATCCCGCTGCTCCAGATAGTGTACAGCGCGGCGGAGCAGGTGCCTCCGTTCAGGATAATCGCATACGGAGAAGATTACATCAAGATCTATGCCGTTATTGGCCTGATGATCACCGTAGGGTTCATGACGCTGTGGAGGATAATCGCAAGAATCAGGATAGACCAGGCGGTCAAGCTTGGGGAAGATTGACGGAGGGCGTGCAATGAGTTGCATCATAAGGACCGAAAACCTGTCGAGGGATTTCAAATCGGGGAATACGGTAGTCCATGCTTTGAAAAACGTTTCTATAGAAATAGAGAAAGGGAAACTGACCATACTGAGAGGCAGGTCCGGCTCAGGCAAGACTACGCTCATCAACCTGCTGGGAGCGCTCGACCGGCCGGATTCAGGATCGGTCATCTTCAATGGCATCGATATAACGCGTGCAAGCGAAAGGGTCAGGAATGAACTCAGGAGGAAACATATGGGATTCGTGTTCCAGTCGGTGGCGCTCATTTCGATGATGTCGGCGTATGAAAACGTGGAATTCGGCCTCAGGATCGCCGGCGTCGGCGCAAAGGGCAGGAGCGAGAGGGCAAGGAAATGCCTTTCGCTCGTCGGGCTGGCCAAGAGGATGGACCACAGGCCCCACGAGCTTTCCGGCGGTGAACAGCAGAGGGTGGCTATTGCCAGGGCAATAGCACACAAGCCGGATGTGGTATTTGCTGATGAGCCCACGGCCGAACTGGATACCCATATGGGCCTGCAGGTCGTGAAACTGTTCAGGAACCTTGTGGAAGTGGAAGGACTGACAGTCGTGATGACCACGCATGACCCGAGCATGATCGAGATCGCAGATCATGTGCTGACGCTGGAGGACGGTGAGATAGTTGATGCAAGATGAACGCAATGATATGAACACGTCTGCCGGGACAGACGGCGGGACTGAAACCGGCAGCCAGGCCGGGCAGGACAGGATGATCGAGTGCGAGAACCTGGTAAAGATCTACAAGACGAAGGACCTGGAGGTCGTAGCCCTGCAGGGTCTCGATCTCGTGGTGGAAAAAGGAGAACTGATGGCCATAATCGGGAACAGCGGGAGCGGCAAATCCACGCTGCTGAACATGCTCGGCGGGCTGGACAGGCCATCGGCAGGCAAGCTTTTCGTGGACGGACAGGACCTGCTGAAGTTCAATGAGCAGCAGCTTATCAGGTACAAAAGGGAAACGGTAGGCTTCGTCTGGCAAAACAACGCAAGGAACCTGATACCGTATCTCACCGCCCAGGAAAACGTAGAAATGCCGATGATTCTGACCGGTAAGAAAAACAGGCGGAACCGTGCATTGCAGCTGCTCGACCTGGTCGGGCTGCTCAACAGGCGCAACAGCAAGCTGAGCCAGCTTTCCGGCGGCGAACAGCAGAGAGTAGCCATAGCCATCGCGCTGGCCAATGACCCTAAGCTGCTGCTTGCAGACGAACCTACCGGTTCCGTGGACAGCAGGACGGCAGCCACGATCCTGGATGTCTTCCGTGAACTCAACAGGGTGCTTGGGGTAACCGTCGTCATCGTCACCCACGACAGGCAGATATCGCGGAAAGTCGACAGGGTCGTTGCCATCCGTGACGGGCGTACAAGCAGCGAATTCATAAGGAGAAGGTCCTATGCCGAGGAACTCGCCGCCATTGGCGATATCGGTTTCGCTGACCAGTCCGAGACCCATGACGAACTGGTCGTGCTGGACAGGGCCGGCAGGCTCCAGATCCCTGCCGAATATATGCAGGCCCTCGGCCTGAAGGGCAAAAACAAGGTGAAAGTGGAACTGGAAGGCGACAGGGTCGTCGTATATGCTCCGAAGGAATGATCAGGGAGAGATTAGCACTCGGCGAACGTTCCAAGTTATTCAGGGGGACGGTGACATAATCACCGTCCCCCTGACAGCTCCGGGACCGTTCTCCCCGGCACAGGCTCTACAGCCCGAAGTATACTTCTACAGCCAGCTTGAAGCCTTCTGCGAAGCCTGTTGGCACTTCGATTTTCGGCCCATCCAGGTACTTTTTAAGTTTACCGAAGTCTACTCCGGTCGTTTCCTTGCCCAGTTCATTCAGCTTTTCCTTGATTTTTCCTTTTATATAGTCGACCGGACCGCTTTCAGCCATGGCCAGCACTTCCTGCATCGCCTGGAGCACATCTGCGCACATCAGGGCCGCGTTTGCCTTGATTTCACCATAGTCGTCCAGCAGCAGGGAGTAGGTGGATATTGACCAGGCGCCGCAGCTTATTCCTATGTAATACCCGACAAAGAACTGCATATCCTTGTTGTTCATCAAGCCCAGCGCATATGAGGCTGTGCCTGCACGCTCGCCCGTGTCGAAGACGGATATCGCATCGTATGTATACTCATCGATCTCGAGCCATGCCCAGCGCTGTTTGCCTGCAATGACGGCAGGCTCTTCAGGCACCAGGAATACCGTTGGGTAGCCTTCATCCAACGACTCCTGCAGACGATCGATCAATACAGCCGGGTATTTTCCCTGCATATCGGCCAGCGCAGCCGAGCGGACTTCGTTGTCGTTTGGTATCATTACGATGCCTGCTCCTTTGGGCAGGGCCTGCCATACATCAAGGAAGCTGATCCCGTCGATGCCGGGCAGGGCGCTGCCTTCGAGCACCGAGGCAAATATCCCGCTGAACAGGTTGTATGCATGAACTTTATCAGCTTCTCCGCCCAGGACCTGGTTCTGGTGGCGTACCAGGTCGAAACTGGCGACCGCGTTGGTACCGTCTGATTTGCAGGTGATCATCACGGCCATGGGTTCATTCACCCTGCCTGCCACAATGCCCAGTTTCTCTGCTGTTTCTTTATCATAGGCGGTCCTTGCCGCAATGTAACGGTACATTGTATTGCGCGTGAACCATTTGACCTTCGATGCATTACTGGCATCCGCAAGTGTCTGGCCGCCTGCTGAGGAAGCGATGGCACTGCTT